>Ga0302326_10011400_pt1 | contig 19157 bp, 17 predicted proteins | sample Palsa_T0_3_FD_202264 | JGI IMG/M metagenome (GOLD analysis project Ga0302326, IMG submission 202264) | Peat permafrost microbial communities from Stordalen Mire near Abisko, Sweden - Palsa_T0_3 | ecosystem: Environmental > Terrestrial > Soil > Palsa > Peat permafrost | place: Sweden: Abisko...
ACAGAAAACCTCCGGCACCAGATCAGGCAGCCCCATGTGGCGGTTGATTTCGTTCATGCCGATTGCCATCGGGGCGTACCGCTTCAGCACCGCTTCGAGGTCATCGGCGGGCATCTTCAAGTCAGAGAAGCCCTGTGCCTGGAGCGTGTCGAGCGTGCCGAAGATGTCGAGGTAGAGCCCGAACGTCTCGGCAAAATCTTCCCAAGGGTGCATTGTGGCATAAGCACTGACGAAATGGTCCCGCCAATCAGGGGGCGGGCCCTTCTTGTAGTAGGCCCGCTGCGCTGTGCCGTAGTCCAGCGTGTGATCGCCGAAGACCGCCTTGCAAGCCACTTCGTCACGATTCTTCACCAGCAAATCCCAGAAATAGTGCGCGATCTCATGACGGAAATGACCGATCAGCGTTCGCTGCGGCTCGCAAAGATTCACGCGCAAACGCTCCCGCTCCACGTCGTCGGCTTCGCAGATGTTGATGACGATCACGCCGCTGTCGTGACCGGTCGTGATTGGTTCGCAGTTTTTGATGCGCTGCCATCGGCCGTTCTCAACGACCCTGTCAGTCTTGAACTCGAAGACCAGCCCCGGCACGAACCCCTCGGCGGCGGTGCCGTAGGGAAGCGCCAGCATGTCGAGATCGAAGATGAGCCGGCGCTTCGCCTCCTCGAGCCGCGCCCACCGCTCGGGATTGCCGGCCACGGAAAGATTTGGAATCGTCCGGTTAAATCGGCAGCAGTCGCAGTAGGCCGGCGCTTTGCCGTCGGGCTGCATCACAACGAAGCGATTGCAGACTTTATTATCGCGATAGTTTGTGCATTTAAGCAGCGCCGATTTGCACCGGTCGCACGTGTAGTCACTTGTCTTCCCGTTCACCGCCACGATCCCGCGGCACGTGGGGCACCACCCGGTTTCGCGCTTGCACGTTAGGCAGCAGGTGTTGTCGAAAAACAGGGGCGACCCACACCCACATTGAAACATTCGCACGAGAACGTTCCTTTTTCTCGCAGAAAAAGCCCCCCTTCGCGCGGTGCGAAAGGGGGCTTCGGGAAGGAAGAGATTCGTCTAGCGATGCTCGTCCTGATTCGAAGAAGCCTTACCAGCTTCCTCCTGCACTTTCCCCACCACCTTCTGCACCTTTCCCTTCAGTTGCTGCGCCGGGTTGTCCGTCGCAGCACCGACGATGTCATTCGCCTTGCCCTTGATCTGCTTAATTTTCCCGGCTGCTACGTCTTCGTTGCCCATGGTCGATCTCCTGTTTGAGTAAAGAGGCAAAGGAACTGTGGCAAAGTCCGTGCCGACCAGAACAGCTCGATTTTCGATTGAATACTCGGCATTGGTACCGCCGGCATGTCAGATTGACGCAATCAGAAGCAGTTTCAAAAATCCGCTCGCCGCCTACAGGGGAGGGGCCCACGTTGAGTCCTCTGGCCGAGGAATTATCGGCGCCTCCGGGTAAAGTGCGGCTGCAACGCCGAACGAGAAAGGGACCACGACAGTGTCATCGTCGAGTTCGACCAAGCCGATCTCCAACTCGCCCAAACGTAGCGCGATCGGCGCGGCGATCTTCGGCAGCATCTTCGCGCTATTCGGTTTCGGCTTCTTCATTCCCGTCTTCTGTCTGCCGCTGATTCACGTCATCGAGGCACGAACCTGGCGCCAAGTCCCATGCACCATCCTCCATAGCGAGGTGGTCTCTCACGCCCGCAGCAAAGGCGGCGCAACTTACAGCATCAAGATCAGCTTCAAGTATGACTTCGGCGACGTCCACTACGTCGGAACGCGCTACGATTTCTCCGTCGGCTCCTCCGGCGGACGAGATTATCGCCAGGCAATCGTCAATCGGCTGCATCGCGGCGCTCACGCTGTCTGCTACGTGAATCCAAACCGTCCCGCGGATGCTGTGATCGACCGCGAAATGTTGCGGGATCTGTGGTTCGGCCTGATCCCGCTCATCTTCGTGATCGTCGGCGTGGCGATCATCGTCTCTGCCGTGCGCAGCGCGCATCCCAAGCCCAATTCCGCTGCAGCTCATGCCGGTGGCGGCAGGTGGGTAGCACACGGAAACCTCGCTCATCCGAAAGAGGCGCAATCGCCTCTGACCAAACTTGTCGCGATCGGACTGTTTGCTCTCTTTTGGAATGGCATCGTCTCCGTCTTTGTTCGCGAGGCGTACTTCAGCTCCATCGCTCAGACCGATTGGTTCTTTAAGATCTTCACGATCCCATTCATCCTGGTCGGCCTCGGCATGATCCTCGCGTGGTTCTATCAGTTGCTCGCACTCTTCAATCCGCGGCCGCAGATCGTGCTGATGAACCAGGCGATCTCGCTCGGACAGTCATGCGAATTGCGTTGGAGCTTCACCGGCAACTTCTCGCGCATCAGCCGGCTGACGATTTTCGTCGAAGGACGCGAGCAGGCGACCTGTCAACGCAGCAGCACCTCTCCCAGGAAGAGCTCCGACACCTCCATCGAAAACAGCACGTTTGCGCGCCTGCGTGTCGCCGACACGACGCGTCAGATGGACATTGGCGCCGCCCGCGGCGTCTTCACGATTCCCGCCGACACCATGCACTCGTTTGCCTCACGCAACCATAAAATCGTCTGGTCGATCGTCCTCCACGGCGAAATCTCCGGCTGGCCGGATGTCAAAACCGAATTCCCCATCAATGTGGCGCCGCTGGCGATCAAACCGGTGTATGCATGAGCGGCTCAAACTTGTTGAGCATCGAACTGAAAGACAACCGGACGGCCCTTGAGCCGGGCGAAACGGTCGTCGGCGAGGCTTCCTGGCAGGTCGATCACGCCAAGTCGGTGCAGGTCCGCCTGTTCTGGTACACCGGCGGCCAAGGCACCCGCGACGTGCAGATCATCGAGTCCAAGCCCATCGCCGATCCACCGCCCGCTGGGCAGACCAGCTTTTCATTTCAACTTCCAGATGAGCCGTACTCGTTCTCCGGGAAGTTGATCTCCCTGATTTGGGCAGTCGAATTGGTAATCGAACCGGGCGATCACTCCACCAGGGCCGAATTCGTGATGTCGCCCGGCGGCAGGGAAATCCTGCTCGGCGTCGCTCCGGAGGAAAAATGAGATGTGGCTGCGTTAATTCCCAAGCGCCTGATCGATGTGCGCCCACATCGTCGCGGGCATCAGCTTCCCCCCAAACGCGTTGCGGGTGTACTCCGCAATCGAATGCGAGCTATCCATTGCCATGGCTGACCAGGCACTTCCTTCGCGTCTCCCCTTCGCTCCTCCCGCGGCTCTTCATCCTCCTGCTGTTCCCCCGTGAAAATTGACGGTACTCCGCTCGCATTTATAATGCGCCCGCTCTCGGCAGAGCGGAGGGGCAAGTACGGGAAGGAGTCGGTGCGTGCGCGGTAGCGTTGGATTCGCTCTTCTTACGCTGCTCACCTTCTCCGCGATGGCCGACGCTCAATATCAGGCTCCCAGTCAATGGTTGCTCATCACCGCCGGCTCGGCATCCACGCGGCAGCAGGGGGAGGGTTCGATCGTTGAAGCGCAGGAAAATGTCACCATCGAGCTGGATCGGGCCAAGCTCTCGGCCGATTCTGCGGTGATCTGGCTTCCCGGATCCGCCGGGCCGAATCAGCCGCAACAAGCGCAGATCGCCCTCATCGGCCATGCCAGCGTCGCACAAAAGGGGGCAACGCGCAGCGGTGATCGGCTCTTCGTCACCGCCGATGTGTCCGGGACCATCCGCCTGACGGCCGAGCGCCAGAATCCGCCAGCGGAGCCGTCGGAGTTGTATCGCCACGCCGAAGCGCTGCGCGATCTGACTCAAACCGCCGCCGCCCAGCCGCCCTCGGCCGGCGTTCAGGAATCACCGCCCGTGCTCGCCGGGGCGGTGCCACACCCGGGTCGAAATCTGCAATCGCAGTCTGTTGCGAGCGCTTCTCCTTCGGCCACACCGTCGTTTATCCCCACCACGCAACCGGGCGGGGTCGCGGCGAATCCCGAAGAAGAGCCGGAGCCGACGACGCATCCTGCCACCACGCATCCCGCCACGCGCCCGGCCAGCACGCCGGTGAGCTTCGCGGCCGAGCACGTGGAAACCGCCCAAACCCCCGATCACCACGCTGCATTCGTGCTGAGCGGCGGCGTGTTTATTTTCCAGCAGCGGCCTAAGGGAGACACCATCGAACTTCGGGCCCAGCGTGCGGTTCTCTTCACGACCGTCGAACACGTGAAGGAACTGAGCGACTCCAAACGCGGAAAGCGCATCCAGGATTCGGTCGAATCGGCCTATCTCGAAGGGGACGTACGCATCGACTATATCTCCGCAGTGGCCGCCAAGGGCGAGCAGCGCCTCACCGCCGACCGTGTTTATTATGAGTTCGCTACTGACCGCGCCATCCTGACCAATGCGGTCGTTCACACCGTCGACCTCAAACGGCAGATTCCAATCATCCTCCGCGCCAAACTCCTCCGGCAATTGGCCCAGGGCGAATATAATGCCGAAAAGGCAAAGCTCACTACCAGTTCCTTCGCTCTTCCCTCGGTGGCCATCGCCGCCGATCGCATGTACGTCAAGTCGGAAACGGCGCCAGACACCGGCGATCAGGCAACCTATTTCAAGGCGAACGCCGTCACCCTCCCGGTCTTCGGCGTTCCCGTATTTTACTGGCCCGTTCTATCGGGAACGGCGGACGATCGCGGCGGTGCCCTGCGCGGCCTGGCGCTGGAGAACCGTACGGGTTTCGGCTTTGGCCCGGAGACCGAATGGGGGCTCTTCGAGAGCTTGGGCACAATGCCCTCGAAAGATCTCGACGCCGCCTATCGTCTCGACTACTTCTCCGAACGTGGCCCCGCCTTCGGCCTCAGTGCCGCGTATCAGGGTGGCTACATCACCGACACCACCCGCCAGCCATTGGAGTTCGAGGGAGATTTCAAAGCCTATTTCATCCATGATATGGGACAGGACGACCTGAACCGCGGGCTCATCAAAGAGTACAACGACGAAACTCTGCGCGGCCGGGTTCTCTGGGAGCATACCCACTATTTTCCCGACGGCTGGGAAGCGCAGCTCCGCGCCGGCTGGGTTTCCGATGCCACATTTCTTGAGGAGTGGTACCGGCAAGACTATGAGACGGAGTTGCCGCTCAGTGTCTCGGCCTATGCCAAGCATCAACAAGATACTGAAGCCACCACGTTTCTGCTGGACATTCAGCCAAGCCATGTCGTAACCACCTCCGACCTCGAGCAGGAGCAGTTCGAAGTCGAGCGTTATCCCGAGGTCGGCTACCGCCGTATCGGTGATGGCGTTCTCGACAATCAGCTCACGTTCTTCAGCGACAACACCGCTGATGCGATAAAAATGCAGCCGAGCCGCGATCCCCTGGTCGAGCAGGGATATGACCCCAAGGCCGGCGTCTCGCCCGGCCTGCCATCGCTGGGAACCACCGGGATCTTTCCCCACACCGTCTTCCGCGAAAACTTCCGCCAGGAACTCGATTACCCAGTCACCGCCGGCCCCATTCGCGTGGTCCCCTACACGATGGGAATCCTCACGCAATATTCGAATTCCCCCAACGGCGGAGAAATCACCCGGCTCCTTGCCGGCGCCGGCGCCCGTTTCAGCACGGCTTTCTGGAAAGTCGATCCGTATGCCGAATCCGACATGTTCGACATCCATCAGATCCGCCACATCATTCAGCCGGAGGTGAATCTCTTCACCTCGGCCCAGAACATCGGACACCAGGATGTCTACATCTATGACGAGCCGATCGATGCGGTCAACGGCATCTCCGCCGCCCAATTCGCCCTGCGCCAGACGTGGCAAACCAAGCGCGGCGCGCCCGGCGAATGGCGTAACGTCGATTTCTTCTCGCTCAACGTCGAAGCCAACTTCTTCGCCGACAAGCCGCCGTCCAAGTTTGACAATCCCCTGAATTTCCGCGGACTGTTTTTCTCGTCGCTGCCGGAGGCTTCGGTCCCGCGCGACTCGGTCAATGCCGATGCATCGTGGCGCATCAGCGATGAGACGGTGATGCTCGCCGACATGAGCGAGAATCTCGACAAGGGCGATCTCGCGACCGCCGCCATCGGAATCCTGGTCCGGCGCGGCGACCGCCTTAGTTATTTCCTCGAGAATCGCTACGTCGAGGACCTCAACGCCAACATCACCACCGTGAACCTCACGTACCAACTGACCAACAAATACCTGGTCGCCATCAGTCAGTCATTCAATTTCAGCAACGACCAGGATGTAAGCTCCGGCATCAGCGTGCAGCGCTCCTTCGACTCCTTCTCCATCACCGTCACCGCCTACCGCGATCTGACGACCAACGTCAACAGCTTCAGCATCAATCTCACCCCCCTGGGCCTGACCCACGGCGCCGGCACGGGAGCGTTCTCCAATGCATTTCACCAGTAGGATCCCGGGGGGGAAATCCGAATGACGAAACCCGAAACCAGAATCAAGCCCGAATGACGAATGACCGAATGACTCGGTGCCGGTACGACTCCGTAGGTTGGTCAATTAAGCTGGATCGGAGCGCGCCGAAGTCGTGCGTGTTCGAGGCTACTTCCTTTCGCGCGGACAAAGCCCGGTCGACCCGAGGAGCTGGCTCCCTCTCCCGGAGTACCGGGAGAGGGAGCCAGAAGCAGACGCGGACACTATCCGTTGGGCAGCGCTATTAAATCGGCGCGGCCTACTCGGGCCATTCGTCATTCGTTCATTCGGGCTTGATTCTGGTTTCTGGTTTCGTCATTCGGGTTTCCGCCCCGCGGCTATGGTTTCGTCATTCGGATTTTCCCGAACCCTCACCGCTTTTCAAAGAGACATCAAGACACACCCCCTGCTTCGTGCTGCGCACGTAGATCTTCCCGTCCGCAACCACCGGCATCGTCCAGCACTTGCCGCCCAGCGGTCGGGCGATTCCCAGCGGGTGATAGCTGTCGGGCGTCGCCTCGACGAGCACCAGTTGCCCCGTGTCCGCCTGCACCAGCAGATCGTCGCCGACCAGGACGAGACCGCCTTGGCCGAAGCCCGGCTTGGACCAAACCTCCTTGCCCGTTGCCAGTTCGATGCACTTCAGCGGCATGGTCTTGAACTCCTTGAAGCCGAAGAGCCCATAGATATAGTCCCCTCGGATCACGGGCGTACTCCAATGATTGACGTCGCCGCCCGGCATGCGCCAGATCTGCGTTGAGGTGAACTTGTCGCCATTCTTCGCCACGCGATAAACGCCCGCTCCCACGCCATAGCCGGCCGAGCAATAGACCACGTCATTCTCCACCACCGGCGACGCGGCCGTCGAAACGTTGTAAGGGAACGGCTGCCTCCAGAGCACCTCGCCGGTTTCCGGAGCGATCGACACCAGCCCGGACTGCATGAAGAAGATGTCCTGATGCACGCCGTCGATCGTGGCCGGCGTCGCCGTGGCGTGAGTGATCTTTTCGTCCAGTCCTTTCCAAGCCACCTCGCCGGTCTCCTTCTTGAAGCCGATGATCGACTGGCCGCGTCCGCCCCCGGCGACGATGACCAGATCCCCCTCGACCAGCGGCGAAGCCGCGTTGCCCCAATGAGGAGCCTTGCCGGCGAATTCCGCCGCCAGATCGTGCGACCAGACGATCTTGCCGTCGGCCGCGCTGAGACAGGCGAGCTTCAGATACGTCCCCAGCACATAGACATTGTCCCCATCCACGGCAGGCGTGGACCGCGGCCCGTCGCCCCCGTCGTGATCGCGGATGGTGCGATCAATCTTCGTCGACCAAAGCTCCTTGCCCGTCCGTGCATCCAGCGCCGCACACGCCTCGCCATCCTCGCTCTTCTCAAAGACAAACGCCTTGTCCCCCGCGACCGCAAACGACCCAAAGGCATCCCCCAGCGGCACCGACCAGAGCACCTTCGGCCCATTGGCCGGCCAATGCGTGAGAATCTTCTCGCTGGTGATCCCATCTCCCGCCGGCCCCCGATATGCCGGCCAGTCCAACGCCATCGCGACCGTTGCGGTCAGGACAGTGAGAGCGAGACAAATCCCCGCAAGACGAGAAAAGTTGCGTTGGTTCATGTGTCTTATTCTACCCCTGCGGTGTGTCGATCAACAATTGAAGCCTTGCGGCGAGGTCGGTTGGCAAACGTGCCGTCCACGTGGGATCGATCAGGCCAACTTCCAGCATATCTCGCAGGTGCGTCTTGTCTTTGTCGCGATACGAAGTGAGCTTCATCCGCACGAGCGTCTCCAGCGCGATAACCTGGAAATCTTCCGGCTTCACCGCCTCGGACACGTCGGGAGCGGGGGTCAAATATTCCGGGCGGATTTTCTCGCCGGCAATCAAGATGTGGACCGCATCGCGCGGGCCGGCCGCAGGGCCGTCCAAAAACATCTCAACCCCGGCGACCTGGCAACGGACGAACCCTGCCGCGGACAGTGCCTGCTCGGCAGCATCGAGATCGCCCCGCCGTAACAATATATCCACGTCCTGCGTGTTGCGAATGGCGGCCGGGTCGATCGTCGCTACCCAGGCCGCAACAGCGTTGCCCCCCACCACAGCGTAAGGCACACCCGCCGCCTCCAGCGCCGCCGTCGCACGTCGTAGCCGCTCGCGCACCCGTTCCACGGCCGTCACCATCCTGTCCAGAAGAGATTGGTCCACCCACGCCCGAGCCATCCCCGCATCATAGCGATTCGCATGACGAGAGAGAATTTCGCAGAACTGTTTCCGGGCAGACGGGGCGATCGACATACTGGGAGTTCGTAAGCGTTTGAGGGGTTCGGAAACAAGAGTAAGCCCGGCGAAATATTCTCCGGTTCCCGGCGTTCTGTTGTTAAATGGAGCGTTTTCACTCGACGTATACCGTTGGCCCATCGAGCGGCGGGTGCACATCTGCGACTCCGAGCATTTCGGCCGCTACACTTCAAGTGGAGGTGCTCCAGCACGCATGAGGGCTGCGGCCGCCGCCGCTGAAGGCTGCTTGGCAGCGGTACTCTTGGGGTAAAAAAAAACGCGATTTCTTACACGGGAGACGGGAAGATGAAAACAGCGACAATTCTGGCGGCCAGCATGGTCTGCGCCTGGAGCCTTTGCGCGGCGCCGGCCGTGAGGGCGGACGGCGGGCAACTGGCGGCGCGGATCGAGGCGATGCGGGACCAGATCAAGCAGCTTCGGGCGGCGGTCGGGGATTATTATCAGGCCAAGGAAAACGGGGACACGGCCGGGGCGTCGGCGGCGGTGCAAAAGGCCCAGCAGTTGTGGAGCCAGTTACCGCCGCGCTTAAAGCAACGCATCGAGGAGAAGCATCCCGGGACGAGCCGGCGGCTGAGCAATTTGCAGAATGAAGCGGCAGCCACGGGTGCTTCGACGGGCGCTTCCACGGCCGCAGGAACTCCAACGACCCCTGGGAGCACGGCCGGACGGACGTCAACCGATGGGCCGGCGGCTGCGCCGGCCACCGCCGCGCCCAGCGCCGGCACTGCCGCCAACTCCACCTCAGGCAGTAGCGCCAGCTCCAGCGGCGCCAAGACCATCAGCGACAATTCAACACTCACGACAAACGGCAACACCACCACTCTGGACAAGACCGCCACCGGTCCGAACGGCGGGCAAACCCAAACCAACAAGAGCTGGACCAAAAATGGGAGCACCGTCACGGAGCAGGGCACCGTAACCGGCCCCGATGGCAAAACCGCGGCGTCCGACGGCACCTGGACGAAAGATGGCAATACCGTCACCGAAAACAAGACGGTCACCGGTCCCAATGGCGGCTCGACGGCTATCAACGGGGACTGGACCAAAAACGGCAACACCGTCACCGGCGACAAAACCGTCACCGGACCCAATGGGAAGACCGCCACCGTCGATTCGTCCGCGACACACGACGGCAATACCATCACGCAGGATAAGACCGTCACAGGCCCAAACGGCAAGACCGCCACGAACGACAAGACCTGGACCAAAGATGGCAATACCGTCACCGAGAACGCCACGGCCACGGGCCCCGACGGCAAGACCGCCACGGGCGAGAAGACCTGGACTAAAGATGGCAGCACCGTGACGGAGAACGGCACGGCCACAGGCCCCGATGGCAAGACCGCCACCTCCAACGGCACGTTCACCAAAGACGGGAATACCGCCACGGAAAACAAGACGATCACCGGCCCCGACGGCGGCCTGACGCAGTCCAACAAGACCTATACGAAGGACGGCAGCACCGTCACCGAGAACGGCAGCCTCTCCGGCCCCAACGGCGGCACTGCCACGAACACCAACACGTGGACCAAAAACGGCGATACGCTTACTCACACCGGCAGCGCAACTGGCTCGACCGCCGGGAACGCCAAGCAGCTCCAGCGCGGCGGACGAATCTTCGCCGATGACTCCGATATCTTCGGCCGCTTTCAGCGCGACACCGGCAACGACGGCGGAGCCGAGCGCGCGGCTCGAAGACGATAACGCGGCATGCTCCGTCTGCGGCACTATCCCGTCTGACGCACGGGTTACCCGATCCCAGGAAACTCGCTCGCTTGCTGGTCGAAGCCGCGGATGTACATCCGCGGCTCCGCGGGATCCATCACACAATTCTGAAGGAAAAATGGATGCCGGCAGGCCGCCTTTTGGTTAAAACGGGTCTTGTTGCCTGGCCACTTTCACCCGGGTCGGATGAGCCGCCAGTCGACGCCGCCGCATTGAAACCACAGGAGAACCGATGGCCAACACAAAAGAGCCCGCTTTGCAGGAGCTGATCGATGGTCTGCAGGAAGATCTCTCGCGCGAATACCAGGCGATCATCGCCTACACGGTGTACAGCAACGTGCTGACGGGTGCCGCTTGGATGAGCATCGCCAAGGAGCTCAAGAAGCACGCGCACGAGGAGCTCGAGCACGCACTGATCATCGCCGATCAGATCGATTACCTGGGCGCCATGCCAAACGCCAAACCCAGGGAAGTGAAGCTGTCCAAAAAGCCCGAGGAGATGCTTCATTTCGATCTGGACAACGAGACAGCGACGATCAAGGCGTATCGGCAACGGGTCAAACAGGCCGAGGCCATGGGGCACTTCGCGCTGGCGGAGCAGATTCGCAAGATCATCGCGCAGGAGCAGGAACACCAGCACGATCTGGCGACCGCGCTGGGCATCGAGGTGCCCAAGGTTTTTGACCAGGGTGCATAGCGCCATAGCGCATGGCGCCAGTGACAGGCCGGAAGATCCAAATTCAGACGCTTCCCGACCCAAGCAATGCGTGCGAAAAAGGTTGCCCAAACACCTTGCTACCTGGGACCGCTTTCGCCCTGAGCGCGCATGAAATCTTTATATCCGCCGCTCCAATGCAAAAAAGCCGCGTGCTGGAGCACGCGGCTTTCATCGTCGAATCAAACCATTCGTTCAGGCAATGGCCGTGGTAGCGGCCTGGCGAATGACCGGGTCTTCGCTCGTGTTGGCGGAGACGGCCTTGAGTTCCGCGGCAGCGGCGGGCCCGCCGAGCTTGGCCAAGGCGATCACGGCGGCGCGGCGCACGATGGGGAGGAAAAAGCCGTAGCTATTGCGAACGATGTCGATCAGCGGGCCGACGGCGCGCTGATCGTTCAGCACAGCCAAAGCACGGACGGCTTCGGCGCTGGCCTCAGCCATGGTATCGCGGCTGAGCGTGAGCAGCGGCTCGACGGCGGTGACGTCGCCAAGCTGCCCGAGTGCTTCAGCGGCGGCGGCGCGCACAACGTTGTGATAGAAATCGTCGGAGTTGGTGATCACGTCAATGAGGGCATCAACAGCCGAGCGATCCTTGGTGCGTCCGAGCTCAATGGCGGCGTCGCGGGCGACGTCGGCAGAGGGGTCGCGAAGGGCTTGAATCAGACTTTGGACGGACACAACAGGCTCCATTTGCGCAGTATCGCACGAAACCGCCGGTGTTTTCAACTGTTCAACCGCGACGGGAGCGTTTTCTTTCTCCGCTACCGCGACGGCGGTCACCGTGGGCGCTATCTTTGCTGATTTTACCAGCGCCTTCGGGGCGAGGGTCGTGTATTTCCGGACGGAAGAGGTCTTGGTCGGCTTGCGAGGCATCGTTTTCTCCAAAAGGGACAGACGGTACGAATATCGGACGCTGAATCCTTATCGCCAATTTGCCATCGAGTTCCCCAATAAACGATAAGATTGGGCGATGCAGTCGACGCGCGATCTGGTTGTGGAGCCGGTGGGGATAGACGTGGAGACTCTCGCGCGTCCGTTGCGGTGGAGCGAGCTGTTTGCGAACGATCATCCAGTCGAGGTGGAAATCGGCACCGGCAAAGGAAGTTTTCTGACCGAGCAGGCGCGGGCCCGGCCGGAGGTGAATTTCGTCGGGATCGAGTGGGCATGCTGGTTCTGGCGTTACGCCAGCGACCGGCTGCGGCGCAATCACTGCGCTCAAAACGCAAGAATGGTCCGGGCCGATGCCGGTTTCTTCTTCACTGAGTTTGTCCCGGAGAACAGTCTGTCGGTCGTGCACGTCTATTTCCCCGATCCCTGGCCCAAGAAACGCCATCAGAAGCGCCGATTGATCCAGGAGCCGTTCATCAAGCTGGTCCACCGCTCTCTGATCGATGGCGGCCGACTGCAAATCGTCACCGATCACCACGATTACTTCGAGCAGATTCAGGCGGTCGTCGGCGCGTCGGCACTGCGCGCGATTGAATACAACCGCCCCGGATCCGCCGCCGACGGTGAGTTTGTCGGCACGAACTTTGAGAGGAAGTATCGCAGGGAAGGGCGGCCGTTTTATGCGCTGGCGGCGGAGAAGGATTCGGAAAGCACGAAGGGACGGAGGCACGAAGGGACGGAGTGAAGGGGACCGTCAAAAGCAAGAAGTCGAGCGCCGGAAGCGACACAAAGTCGAATCATGCGCGACATCATTTGCTGCATTACTTCCAGACGATGAACGCCCAGATCAATAGTCCGATAAGAAACGCGATCGCAATCTTATACCAGCCGGATCGCTCGTCGCTTGCGTCGCCCGGCGAGAAGTAATGGCCGCAATCGGGACAACGATCGGCTTCCTCGGAAACCTCCGCGCCGCATTCGGGGCAGGCAACCGTCGCCGGATCGGGGTTCCAGTCGGACTCGTCGAGCAGTGGGTGCTCGGGATCGTCGGAGTCGTCGTCGGACATGGGGAAATCTTCGATCCCTTAGAAACTCCAGCCTATTCCCATCGTGTAGCGGACGTCGTCCTTCTGGGTCTTAGGAGCGGGCTGATTATCGTGACGCAGCTCGATCTTGAACTCGGTGAAGAGGTGGTCGGTGATCGCGGTGTGGATACCGGCATCGGTGATCAACAAGAAGTCGCTGACGGGCGAATCGAGTCCGGGGAAATATTCCAGGTCGTGGAACGCAACGATGTGGTCGTTGAACTTCTTGGTCAGGTGGTAGGCCAGGCGAAGCGCGACGCTTTCGTCGGTGCCGTCGTTGCTGTAATCGCGATAGAGCCATGAAACGCCGCCCTCGGTGTTAAAGCGGAAGTCGTTTGGATTGTCGAACCATTGATATCCCACGCCGGCGCCGGGCGTCAATCGCAGGCTCAAATTGGCGATCAAATCGCGTTCGACGCGGACGTCGGCGTAGGCGTAGAGTTTTTTGGAGTAGAAATAGTCATACTTGCCCTCGAAGAACCAGTTGTCTTCCGTGCGTTTCTTTACTGCGTCCACCGTCCCAGGAGGCTTCTCGCGGGCATACAGGTAGCCGGCATCGAGCGTGAGCCGGTCGTCATCGCCCTTGCGCACGGCATGGGAGCTGGCGCTGAAGCTGTCGACATCGGTGTTGCCGCGGGCGAGAAACCCGCCGATCACCACGTTTCCGGTCCACTTGACCGGATTGATCCTGGCGATTTGCGAGACTTTAAAATTCTGCTGGACGAGCGCACCGCCGGGAGCGGCCGTGAATTGTCCATCGGGGCCGGCAATAATGCGCTGATTCACCACCGTTCCATCAGACAGTTGCACGAGTAGCGGCTTTTCAGTGGAAAAGGTTTTGATGTCTTTGAGATTTACGGAGACCGTCCCGGCGACCACCGAGTTAATGACCAGCTTTTCCCCGTCAAGGGCCGTGATTTTTCCGGTGAGATGATCGCCATTCTTGAAGAAGACTTCGTCGGCCACCAGTGGTGCCGAAAGACAGGCCGTCACGGCCAACGTCATCAACGCTTTGAAACCTCGCATGCTTTTCGCCTTCCTTTCCCTCATCGGGATGGTTTGCCAATCGACACGAACTCTCCCTCGCCCGCTTCTGGTGCTCAGAGGTTCGCTGAAAAGTCCGTTATGTTGTTAGCGGCAAGTCAGCCGGACCGCAAGCGCACTGGGGATATGGCTTCGAGTGTGAACGCAGGAGGCCACGGCATGCCGTGGCCTCCTCCGCGTGTGTTGGTGTGACATGCGAGACGCAACGCCGGGTCCTAACATGGCCAGCCCGGATGCTCTCGATGCTAAATCGGCCGGGACAGCGCCGCCGTGCGAGCGGCGAGGAGATGATCGATGATCTGCTCGACGCCGACATTGGCGTTGGCGCGGGCGAAGAGGAACGGTCCGTCGCCGCGCATCAGGCGGGCGTCGCGCTCCATCACGTTCAAGTCAGCGCCGACGGCTTCGGCAAGATCGATCTTGTTGATCACCAGCAGGTCAGATTGCGTAATGCCGGGGCCGCCCTTGCGCGGAACTTTGTCGCCGCCGGCGACGTCGATCACGTAGATGGTGAAGTCCGCCAGCTCGCGGCTGAAATGGGCGGCGAGATTGTCGCCGCCGGATTCGAGGAGCAAGAGCTCCGGCGAAAACTGCTCGGCGAGGTCTTCCAGGGCCAACAGATTGGCGGAAATGTCTTCCCGGATGGCGGCATGCGGGCATCCGCCGGTTTCCACAGCACGGATGCGCGCCTTTTCCAGCGCGTCGTTGCGCATGAGGAACTCGGCGTCCTCCCTGGTGAAGATGTCGTTGGTGACGGCCGCCAGTGACATGCGATTTCGCAGCGCGCGGCAGAGCGCGAGCATCAGCGCTGTCTTGCCGCTGCCGACGGGTCCGCCGATGCCGACGGTAAATGCCCGCCGCGCGAAGTCGCGGTCCGGGCGGATGCGCTGGCGAGCGGTGAAGGCGCCGGGCGTGTCCCAGTTGTCATGGCGATGATCGGGCGCAGGGGGTTGAGTTGTGAGGGCATCATCGGTCATGCGATTGATCCGGGGCGCTTAACTTAGCTTTGGAACAGGCGCGAATAGAGCCGATCGTGCCCGGCCAGGAGCATATCGGAGATGGGCGCGGTTTGAGCCGCGTCGTCGCAACTCCATTCAAGTGCCGCCAGGGCCCACATTCCCGCGCGCGTCAGCAAGCGGGCCTGAATGGTTTGCCCTTCCATCGGGCCGACGATTCCAAGCCGAACTGCAGCGGAAATCCAGCCGCGCAATGCGATAAACAAATAGAGCCGGGCAGTTTGTTCAATCGAAAAATCGACCAGCCGGCACACGACGCCGAAAACCACGGGCAGATGCATTGCCGAGGCGCGTGCCGTCTCCCGAAATTTCCCCAGTTCCGCCCCGGCGAGCGTTCGTGCAGCGGTGTCGCCCCACGCCTGACCCTGCAATCGACTGGCCCGGTTGGCGACGTGATTGTTGAGAAACGCGTCGCAATCGGAGTCGATGGAGAGAAAGTTCTGCGGCGTGCGATGGGCCGCCAGAACAAAGGGCAGCGCACCATGGGCGATCTGGGCGGTCTGGGTCTCGATCCAGGCGGGCAGGGAGTCGGCATGAACGAGCCCCTGCTGCCAGCATGCTTCCAAGCCCGCTGAATGCGCAAAACCACCGCTGGGGAAGGCGGAGTCCGCCAGTTGCCAGATCAGCATTTCGGAAGCCAACCAGTTTGCTCCTGCCCAGGCGGCGCGCACAATGCGAGCCGCGGCCTGCACGATAAGCATCGTTGCGTGGAGATTCCAGCTGCCATGATGTTCGATCGCATTGTCGGCAATCTCGGCGCCCGGGAAGACGCTGCTCGCTGCGTTCCTGACTGGGCCGAACTGAGCTGGCGCGAATGTTACGCCCGCGCCACCCGCCTGCGGACGCGAGGCGGTCAGGAGATCCGACTGCTGCTTCCGCTGGGGGTGCAACTTCGCCATGGCGATGTAATTTCCGATGGCATGCGGGAAATCGGCATCGCGGTCCGGCAATGTGACGTGCTGCTGTTGCATCCCCCGGACCATGCGACGGCTTTGCTGCTTGCGCTCGGACTGGGAAATCTGCACGCGCCGGTGCAGGTCGATGGGGAGCAATTGATCGTGGTACCCGACGGCCCAGTCGAGGAATTGCTCCGCGCGCTCGGTGTCAGCTGGACACCGAACGTTCGGCGATTCGAGCCGGCGTCGATTGCAGCGCCTTTGCGAGCACAGCTTGCCCGTCAATTTCAAGTCGTGACGCGCACCGCCCCGGAGTGATTTTCTAAGTTCAACGCCTCATTTCCGTACTGAACGCCGAGCGGTGCCTGCACACTCGGCCGATCCCGTACAACACCCGCCGGGACGGCCTGTATCAACCGTTGGCTGATGTATCGTTGCCGGGGAGGTAGACTCCTGCGGTTCTTAACACGAGAGAGGGACACATGATTGAACCTGTTGCCGGTGGAATCGGCTCGTCGGCGGACCTAGAAGCGGTGGCGCAGTTGTCGCAGGCGTTTCGGATCATGTCGGCGGAGCTCGGGAAGGTCATCGTCGGACAGCAGGAACCCGTCGAGCAGGTGCTGACGGCGATGTTCTGCCAGGGCCACGTGCTGCTGGTGGGCGTGCCGGGGTTGGCCAAGACTCTGCTGGTAAAGACGATCAGCGATGTGCTGCACCTCTCGTTCAAGCGGGTGCAGTTTACGCCCGACCTCATGCCGTCCGACATCACCGGCACCGCCGTGCTTGAAGAGGATCACACGACCGGTAAGCGGGCGTTTCGATTCGTGCGCGGGCCGTTGTTCGCGAACATGATATTGGCCGACGAGATCAACCGCACGCCGCCCAAGACTCAGGCCGCGCTGCTGGAGGCGATGCAGGAGCATCGCGTCACGTCCGGCGAACATACCTACGAGTTGCCCGAGCCGTTTTTCGTGCTGGCAACGCAAAACCCCATCGAGCAGGAAGGAACCTACCCGCTTCCCGAGGCGCAGCTCGACCGGTTCATGTACATGACCCTGGTGCGGTATCCCACGCCGGAGGATGAAATTCAGATCATGAAGCAGGCGTCGAGCAACTATCGCGCCGACCTTTCCCGCGTGCTCGACGGCCAGAAGATTCTGCAACTGCAGCAGATCGTGCGGCGGGTGCCGGTAGCCGATCACGTTTTCCGCTACGCCCGCGATCTGGTGCGTGCGACACGCCCAGGTGAGAGCGGCGTGGCGCCGTACATCAACGATCTGGTGCAATGGGGCGCCGGGCCGCGCGCCAGCATCTATCTCATCATGGCCGGCAAAGCGCGGGCGATCCTGCAAGGCCGTGTACACGTGACCACCGAGGACATCGCCAAGGTCGCGCATCCGGTGTTGCGGCATCGCATTTTGACAACCTTCAGCGCCGAAGCCGCCGGCATGAACAGCGACAAGATTATCGATCGCCTGCTGAAGGAGATCCCGAGGACGAAGGCGGAAGCGGCGTAGTGAACGTGCGTGAAATTCGAATGACGAAGCTCGAATCCTCGAATCAAGCTCGAATGAAGAAGCTCGAAAGTCGAAACGAAGACAAAAGCGGGCGGACGGAAACTCCCGTTTCGAACTTCGAACTTCGAGTCTGATTCGTCATTCGAGCTTCTAGTTTCGAATTTCCGTCCCCAGGGCGTCAACATGGTCACAGCACCAACAAATTCGGCCATGAGTCCCGCCGCGAGCGCGCGGTCGGCGGGGTCGCTGCTGGAGCCGCGGGTGCTGCAGAAGATCAGTAAGATGGAGCTGGTGGCGAGTCAGCTCATGGACGGTTATGTGCAGGGGCTGCATCGCTCGCCGCACATCGGGTTTGCCCTGGATTTCGCCCAGCATCGGCAATATGTGGCCGGCGACGACGTGAAGCGGATCGACTGGCGCGTGTATGCCAAGAGCGAGCGCTATTACATCAAACAGTATGAAGTTTCCACGAGCCTGCGGTGCCATCTGGTACTGGATGCCAGCGGGTCGATGGCCTATCAGGGCACCAGCGATGCGCTGAGCAAGTTTCGATACGGGCAGTTCGTCGCCGCCTGCCTCAGTTATCTGGTGCTGCACCAGCAGGACTCGGCCGGCCTGGTGACGTTCGACAACAAGGTTCGGGAATTCATCCCCGCGCGGTCGGCGCCGTCGCATCTGATGCGGATACTGCGCGCGCTGGACGAAACGCGGGCGGAGAAGGAGTCCGGGATCGCCCCACTGCTTCACGAGGTAGCGGAGCGCATTCCGCGTCGGGGACTGGTGGTCATCATCAGCGATCTATTCGACAAGGCCGATGCGCTGATCGAAGCGTTTCATCATCTTCGCCACAGACGGCACGAAGTGCTGCTGCTCCAGATCATGGCCAGCGACGAACTGGAGTTTCCGTTCCGAAAATGGACGCAATTTGAGAATCTGGAGCGCGACACTGAGCGAATGAAGCTCGACCCCGCGTTGATGCGGACGCGGTATCTGGAAAACCTCGCCGCGCATCTCCGGGTCATTCACGCGGCCGTCAACAAGCTCCACATCAACCACGTTCTGCTGAACACGAGCGAGCCGTTCGATGATGCGTTGTTGAAGTATCTGGCAGCGAGAGGAAGGAAGTGATGCAAAAGGCACGACCTGCCCCGAGCCACGTCGAGGAAAGGCACGGAGGCATGGAGGCACGAAGTCGGATGGTCCTGCGAAGGCCGAAGGCGAAAGCCGCGGAATTGCAAATCGGGGATTGCAAATTGCAAATTGCAAATTGGGGGACGGGCTTCGCGGGTCTCATGGCTTCATGTTGTCATTCGCTGGCTGCGCCAATTCTTGCCCCGTTGAGCCGCGCCCCCGCAGGAGAGCGAGTCCAGCAGCGCGTCTTGATGGACCACGATGCAGCTGCGGCGAAGCGGTCGCGGAAGCGCTCCCCTTCGGGGGCGCGGCTATTCCTGTTCGCGCGGCTAATGCCCGCGTCTCCTTCTGCCCCCTCTCCCGGTACTCCGGGAGAGGGCTGGGGTGAGGGTGATTTGGAATTCCGATGTCGCTGGTACCCGAAATCACCCTCA
>Ga0302326_10011401_pt1 | contig 19155 bp, 17 predicted proteins | sample Palsa_T0_3_FD_202264 | JGI IMG/M metagenome (GOLD analysis project Ga0302326, IMG submission 202264) | Peat permafrost microbial communities from Stordalen Mire near Abisko, Sweden - Palsa_T0_3 | ecosystem: Environmental > Terrestrial > Soil > Palsa > Peat permafrost | place: Sweden: Abisko...
TTCGAATTTGCCATCCGGCTCGTTGACGCCCATGCTGTGCCCTCCCCCGTCTTTCATTAGGCCCACCATCACGTTGTTTCCGGGGTTCATTACTCGGCCGCGAATGTTAGCGGCTTTCGTTGGACGGAGGGTCAGGTTGATGCCTTGCATTGTCAATCCGGCGTCAACCCCAACCATCGACGCCGCGCTGGAGTCCGGCGTGCCGGGATAGTACGACCCGCCGTATGACTCCTCGGCCGGGAGTCCACCCATCGATTCCGGCGAGCCAGCTTTCAAGTAATAGCGGCCGGGCAGATCGTAGATGCGGTACTCACCCACATCGTCACTCATGGAACTGCCACGGGGTGCCAACTGGCGGCCGGCAGCGGTGTATTGGTAGACCAACGCCTGCACCTCCACCCGCCGGATCGGATCGCCTTCCTCATCCAGGATGCGGCCAGCAATGGGGCCGAGCGGCATCAGGCGAATGACAATGTCGCGCTTCTCCTCGCAGGAGGCGAGCGTCGCTTGCGGCAACTTTGACGCACTATGCACGGCGGGCATCGAGAAACCGTCGTGAGTAGCAGCCAGCACATAGGTGCCGGGCGCCAGATAGGTGAATTCGAAGCTGCCCGCGGCATCCGTAACCGCGCTTGCCGGCCCCGGTGACGCTTGCTTGCCCTGCGGCGCGTCGGCCATGTTGATCAGCGTGATCTTCGCCTTGCGCACGGGGTCACCGGTAACGGAATTCAGTACTTTCCCAGCCAGAACGGCCTTTTCAGGCGTTTCGGCAGAGGTCTGTCCGAACAGCAGCAGGCTGGAACAGAACAGAAGCACGCTGAACCGCATAGTGCCACCTCCCGCCAGTTTAGCGCGTTATTTCCAATCCGCCGTGAAGATATTGAACTCGTACTTTTCCTTCGCATCCCGGTCCGAGCAAAACACCAGCGTCTTGCCATCCGGCGAGAATTCCGGGAACGACGTGAAGCCGCCAAAGTCCGTGACTTGCTCCAGGCCGCTGCCATCCAGGTTCATCATGTACAACTCAAAACGACGCGTATCGCAGGCGAGCTTGTTCGAAGCGAACAGAATCTTCTTGCCGTCCGGCGTGAAGGTGGGGGCGAAGCTGGCGCAGCCGAAATCGGTAATGGTGCTGGCATGGCTGCCGTCGGCATCCGCCACCACGATCTCCATTTTCATGGGCGCGGTGGTGTTTTCTGCGAGCAGCGCTTTGTAGCGCGCCATGTCTTCGGGCGTCTTCGGATAATTGGCGCGCCACACCAGCTTTTGGCCATCGCGCGAGAACACCGCGCCGCCGTCGTAGCCTACCTTCCTGGTGATTTGCTGCTTGTGCGAGCCATCCGTTTTCATGGTCCAAAGATCCAGGTCGCCCGAGGCCAGCGAGGTGTACACCATATTTCCGGTCTTCCAGTTGATGGTCGCCTCGGCATCGTATCCGGGTGTGTTCGTCAGTTGCTTCAGGATTTTTCCATCGTCGGCGGCCAGGTAGATGTCGTAACCCGGAAACACCCCCCACACATATCCGTGGCTGCGGTCCGGAGGCGTGGGGCAAGCGTCGCCCGCGCCATGCGTGGAGGCGTACACGATGTGCTTGTTGTCGGCCAGGAAGTAGCCGCAAGTGGTGCGTCCCTTGCCGGTCGAGACCATGTGCTGGTCCGAGCCGTCGGCGTTCATGATGAACATCTGGTCGCATTCGAGCGGGGGACGCGTGGATTGGAAGATCAGGCGCTTGCCGTCGGGTGCCCAATAAGCCTCGGCATTCTGGCCTCCGTGGGTCAACTGCCGGAAGTTACCGAGGTGGGGGTCGGCGCCGAAACCGGAAGCGGCGGCCAACGCTGCGATTACGCAAGAAAACCTGAGCATCAGACCATTTTATACTGTGCTGGCCGCCGCTCGAAAATTACACAAATATTACGATGCCATAGCCCGCCGGGCGCTACTAATAAGGTAAGGGGCACTGAAACTCCGAAATGCAACCACATCCAAAAGGCGCCGAAGCCCGCATCCTGTTGTCCGCCGTTTTCGGCCCCTACGCGCAAAACGACCGGTTTGGCAGCCGCGCCATGAACCCCATGGAGCTTTATCACAATCAAGTGACCCGCGAACAGGGGCCCTTCTCCCTGCGCATGTTTCATCGCTCGTGGGGCATCATGATGATCCAGGAAAACATCGCGGCGCCCTGCACCGTGCTGGATTTCCCCACGCGCGAGGCCTTCGAGCGGGAGCTTACCGAGAATTCCTATGACATAGTGGGCATCTCATCCATCATCGTCAATGTCGGCAAAGTTCGCGAAATGTGCCGCATCGCGCGGCGCCTGTCTCCCAAATCCACCATCGTCGTGGGCGGACACGTGGCCGCCATTCCCGGACTCGACAAGATCGTCGACGCCGATCACATCGTGCGCGGCGACGGCATCTCCTGGATGCGCCGCTATCTGGGGGCCGACGAGAGCGCGCCCATCAAGCATCCGCACATCGTCTCGGGATACGGCGTTCGCACCATGGGGATGCACATTCCAGAGATGCCCGGGCAAGCCGCGGCCACCATCATTCCGTCGGTGGGATGTCCCATGGGTTGCAACTTCTGCACCACTTCGGCCTTCTTCGGCGGCAAGGGTAAGTTCCTGAATTTCTACGAAACCGGCGAGGAACTTTTCAAAACCATGTGCGAGATGGAGACTTCGATGAACGTCCGCTCCTTCTTCATCATGGACGAAAACTTCCTGCTATACAAAAAGCGGGCCATGGAGCTGCTCGACTGCATGAAGGCCAAGGGCAAGTCCTGGGCGCTATATGTGTTCTCGTCGGCCAATGCCATTCGCAAGTATTCCATCAAGGAGCTGGTGGAGTTGGGAATCTCATGGATCTGGATGGGCCTCGAATCGCCGCAGTCCACCTACGCCAAGCTGCAGGATACGGACACCCTGGCGCTCACCAGGGAACTGCGTGCGAACGGCATCAAGCTTCTTGGTTCGACCATCGTGGGCCTGGAGCATCATACGCCGGAGAACATTCGCGCCGAGATCGAGCACGCCATCGCGCATGAAACCGATTTCCACCAATTCATGCTGTACACGCCCGTGCCCGGCACGCCGCTTTATCAGGAAATGCAGGAGCAGAACCGCATGCTGAGCGGGGTGGACCTGGCCGACATCCACGGGCAAGACAAATTCAATTTCCAGCACGCTGCCATTTCGCAGGAACAATCCAAGCAGTTTCTGGATTGGGCGTTCCGCCGCGACTTCGAGCGCAACGGGCCGAGTTTGTTCCGCGTCTGGCGCACCACGCTGGCGGGTTGGAAGCGGTACAAGAATCATCCGGACGCGCGCGTGCGGCGGCGTTTCGAGTGGGAAGTCCGATCGCTAAAGAGCGCGGCCAGCGGCCTGCTGTGGGCCATGGAGCACCAGTTGCGCAAGACCAACCAGAGCGTCAGCTTGCAAGTCCGCAGCTTGCGCCAGGAACTTGGACGCGAGTTCGGCCCGCTCTCGCGGATGGCCGCTGCGCTCGGCCCGGTGATGCTGTGGTCGAGTCGCCGCGAGCAGCGCCGCCTGGCAAGCGGCGTAACCTATGAACCCGGCACGGTGGTCGAGCGGCGGAACTGGGCGCCGATTCAAGGCTGATCGCCCGCAACGCGGTATACTTGTCTCGTTTGAACTTCCGCTCTGCGAGGTGAGTAGCATGCCTGGCGATCCACTTTCCGCTATTAACCACATCGTGGTTCTGATGCTGGAAAACCGGTCATTCGATCACATGCTCGGTTTCCTCTATGCCGATTCCGGAAATGTATCTTCCGCCGGTCAGCCGTTCGAGGGGCTTACCGGAAAAGAATCCAACCTTGGCGCCGATGGGAAACCTGTGCAGGTATTCAAAATCGACGCAACTGGCGCAAATGCATATTTCACGCCGGGCGCCGATCCCGGCGAAGGCTACAAATCGACCAATTCACAGCTTTTTGGCACAACTGACGCTCCCACGCCGCCAGTTGCCGCAAACAACGGCTTCGTCACCGACTTCGCCTACACGCTCGGCTGGGAAGCCAAGGAAAAATGGTCCATCCTCACCGGCACCACCGCCAGCACCATCATGGGCATCTTCACTCCCGCCATGTTGCCCGTCCTTTCCGGACTGGCCCAAGGCTACGCCGTCTGTGACTACTGGTTCGGCTCTGTTCCTACCGAGACTCTGCCCAACCGGGCCTTCGTATGTGCAGGCACCTCCCAGGGACACATGGACGATAAGACAACGTCCTACACGTGTCCCAGCATCTTCGGGCTGCTCACTAAGAACAACATCAGTTGGAGCATCTACGGATACGACCAGGACCCACTCACGCGGCAGGACTTTTCCGACACTACCAATGCCGACGATTCGCACTTCGGGCTCTTCACCGACTTTCAAGCAGCCGCGGCCGCCGGGACCCTGGCAGCCTACACCTTCCTGGAACCTGATTTCAGCGCGTCCGGGAATAGCCAGCATCCGAATTACAACGTGGCGCTCGGCGAACAACTGATTCACGATGTATACTACGCCCTCCGAAACGGTCCCTCCTGGAACGACACGCTTTTGATCGTCACTTACGACGAGCATGGAGGCTGCTATGACCACGTGCCTCCGCCATCCGGCGCGACGCCACCCGACCAGGACGCCGGCGAGTATGGCTTCGATTTCACGCGCTTTGGGCCGCGGGTGCCGGCCGTGCTGGTGTCGCCCCTAATCGCCGCCGGAACGGTTTTCCAGGTCCCCGCGGGTGCCGCACCCTTGGACCACACGTCCATCCTCAAGACGGTGGAAATACGATGGAGCCTGGCGGCACTGACGGCCAGGGACGCCGCGGCGTCCGGCTTGGGCGCCGTGCTGACGCTCTCCGCTCCGCGCACGGACGATCCACTGGAAGGCGTAGTTGTGCCAGTGGCCGGCGGAGAGAATCCGGACGAAGATCGGCCTTCTCATTTGCAGCAGGTCCACGCTGAACTCGTTTCGCAACTGCCGGTTCCGGACGAGCAGGGTGGCACGCATCATACGCTGCCTGCGCTCAAGACCAGCGACGATTACGCAGATTACATTCGCGCGCGCACCAACGCATGGAAAGAATCCAGACGGAAAAAGGCGTCCGGTACGCCTGCGTAGCGGCCGTTCACTTTACGGGATGCACGGCCCCGTTCAGAGCCATCGTCATGGCAATCGGCAGAACAGCCAGTCGCGTCACGCTTCCCTCTTGGCGGCCAGGCTTGGCGCACCAGTCCTCTGGGTCAGGAACCCGATAATCGCGCCGGTGACGAAGCCGGGCATCATGATCGCCAGGTAATGCTCGTGCTGCATGAGCACCACCAGAAATGCGAACAACAACCCGAGCGTCGCACCCAATGCGATACCCCATTTCGTGGATTGCACCTTGTGCGCAAACCAGCCGCTGAGCAGGCCCACGAGCATTCCTTTAATCGACGACCCCACCAGGATGCCGCCGATCATGGAGTGCGTTTCCGGATAGAACCACGCCGTGGCGCCGTCGATGGCTCCCAGGATGAGCCCGAATAGCAATCCAGCCAGAATCTTATTCATCGCTTACTCCTCTCACAACAGTATTCCCGGTTTCCCGGAATTCCTTTAGAGGTTTCGCAGAAAAAACAGCAGAAACTTGACGCCGGCGTAGGCCGCCAGCAGCCACAGCAGAACTGCGTTGCGCGACGCGAACCGGCGCAATCGATGCCACAACGGTTCGGACCAGGCCTCCACTGCCAGTCCTTCCTGGAAGCGCTCGATGTCGGCGAGCAACCGGGGGGCATCGGGATAGCGGACGGCAGGGTCCGCGCGCATGGCCTTATCGGCAATTGCACGCAACGCGGGCGGTGCGGAGGCCGGAAGCATGAACCGCAATAACGCGCCCAGCCCATAGACGTCGGAGAGTTGACTTAAGCGGTCGTCCGGGGCGCGAAACGCAGGCGTGCCTGCCACGGCTTCCACGCCCCAATCCATGAGGTATACCTCCCCGAACTCGCCGACCATCACGTTCTGCGGTTTGATGTCGCGATGAATAACCCCGCGCGCGTGCGCAAAAGCCAGTGCCTCTCCGACGCGCCGAAGCACGCGCAGGCGCTCGCCGAGCGACGGCGCGCCGGCCAAATGCTGGTCGAGCCGCGCGCCGGCCACCAGCTTCATCGCGTAGAATGCGCGTCCATCGGGTAGCACGCCGGTCTCATAAATGGGCACGATGGCGGGATGCTCCAGGTGCGCGATGAGCTGCGCTTCGCCGGCCAGGGCGGAGTCGAGCACCTTAAGAGCTACGCGCCGATCGAGCTGGCGGTCGCGAGCCGCATAGACCACCCCCATCCCGCCGCGCCCGATCTCGGATTCCAATTCGTAGCGCGTTCCGGTGAGGTCGGGCAGCGCCGCTACCTGGCGCAAATGGTCGATTACGGCGTCGTTCAGGTCCATAGCCTCCGTATTTCGTCGCGCAAATCGCGCTCTCCGGCCGTCACACCGCGCAACCTTTCGGTGACGAGCTCGCGTAGCATGCGGCGCGCCCACGCCAGATAGTTTGTCACGGAGGTTTCGGCGACGCCGTGGCGCGCGGCCAAGGCGGCATAAGACGGCCGATCGCCGCTCGAAAGGTCGTAAGCTTCGAAGATTTCGAATTGGAGCTGTTTGCCGGACCCTTCGCAGTGGGCGCGCAAGTCGCCTAGGGCCAGCGCAAACAACTGGCGCTGCCACTCGCGCTCGAAAGCCTGTTCGGGCGATTCAGCGGTGGCCGCCCACTCCTCGACCGGCTCGAACTCGAGATTGCCTCCCCGCTTTTGCCGGTTTCGGGCGGCGTGCTGATTGGCTGCGAACCGTTCGACCGCCATGCGGAGATAAGTGCGGAACGACGCCTTCGCCGGATCGAAACGCGCGAACAAATCGCGTTGCAACGCGGCGGCAAAGAAGGTCTGGGTCAGGTCTTTGGCGTCTTCGTTGCTCTTGCGAAATTTGACGCGGATGAAACGATATACGGGTTTCCAATACAACGCGCTCACGCGCTCCAGCGCCTCGTTCGGCAGAGTGTCGCCCGAACTGGCGGCCTCCAGCAGCGAAAGCTGTGTGGACGGAAACTGGCCGCGCGGCCCGCCCATCGTTGTGTCCGGATCAAATTGGGAACCCCAGGGCATGTTACCCACCGATGATAGCTTACTGGGATCCAGCGGTGGTTGGGCGCCGAGACACGAGTGAGAATCCGTTGGAATGGCAATTTGAAGTCGTGATCGATCGCGATGAGGATGGCTACTATGTCGCCTCTGTCCCACAGATCCCCGGATGCCATCCGCAGGCGCGGTGCCTTGACGAAGTGATGCATCGGATTAGCGAAGCGGCCGAGCTGTGTCTGGAAGGGGAAGGCATGGGCGGCACATACCGGCAGCCGTCAGATTACACTCAGCCGTAGCGGCCCCGCACGCCGAACGAGCCCGTTTGCCATTTGGCTTTAGAATGGGAGCGGGGAAGCTTGCAAGCCCGATTTTACATAGATCCTACGACCGGAGCACCCCACATTCACAACCATCGGGTGGACGAGGACGAAGTCGTTGAAGTGTTGGAGCATCCCGCTGAGGATCGGGCGGGCCGCGCCGGTTCTAGGATTGCTTTGGGCCAGACTCCTTCAGGGAGGTACTTGAGTGTCATTTATGTCCCGGACGATGACCCGGAGAGTGTATTCGTGATCACGGCCTACGACCTACCGGGAAGCCTCTGGCGGCGTACCACCGGCGCAGAAGAAGGAAATATCAATGACCCAGAACAAGTTTCCAGACGGATGGGACGAGGAAAAAGTGCAACAGGTGCTCGCGAAGTACGAGCAACAGACCGAAGATGAGGCCCTAGCGGAGGACGAGGCTGGCGTTGCCCCCTCCGAGACGGTTATGAATGTGCCGCGCGGTCTCGTCCCCAAAGTTCGGGAGCTGATCGCGAAACACCGGAGTTAACGCTGCGCTAGCTGGCCGTTTCGTCTCGCAGCAAGGGTGTCGGGAAGAGCCTCGACACGCCGCGCACGCGTGCATGCGCCACAGGCTCCTCGTTTATGTCATAATTCCTGCATGTCCGCCGTTGCTGTCGTCAAGATGGAGCCCAAGTCGGAGGGCATCCTCACCCCGCGCAAGAAGCGGCCCAAGGAACTCGCCATCATCACCGAATGCTGCACGGGCTGCGCCGGTTCGCCGGCCTGCGTACCGTATTGCCCGGTGGCCGATTGCATGTATTGGGTGCCCGACGAGGATCATGCGCCCTTCGGCCGCATCGAGGTGGACCCCGTGCTGTGCATCGGCTGCAAGAAGTGCACCAGCAAAGGGCCCGACGGCGCCTTTCTGGACGGGTGCCCTTGGGACGCCATCGCCATGGTTCCGATCGAGGAAGTGGAAGCCATGGTCGGCTTTAAGATGGCCGTCTGATGAGCCTCGATATCCAGCAGCGTGAGCACGAAGGCATCGTGATTCTGGATTTGAAGAGCCGCATCACCGTCGGCCCGGAAGCCAGCGCACTACGCGAGAAGGTGGCCTCGGTCACGGCCGCAGGCTCGAAGAATATCATCCTCAACCTGGCCCACGTGGACTACATCGACAGTACCGGATTGGGCGCGCTGGTCATGTGTGCGACCAGCCAGCGCAAGACCGGCGGCGCGCTGAAGCTGCTGAATCTGAACCGCCGCAATATCGAGCTGCTGGTGATGACCAAGCTCGCCACGGTGTTCGATTTGTTCACCGATGAGCAGGATGCCATCAACAGCTTCTTTCCGGACCGCGCCATCAAGGCGTTCGATATCCTGAACTTCGTCGAGCAGATGAAGAAAGAGGAATAGCCGGCCCATGCGGCTGTTGGTGATTGGCGGCGTGGCCGCGGGCCTGAGTGCCGCAGCCCGCGCTCGCCGCATCGATCCCAGCCTTGAAATCATGGTGCTGGAAAAGGGTGCGGCCATCTCCTACGGCGCGTGCGGCCTGCCGTACTATATCGAAGGACGCGTGCGCCGCGCCGAACAACTCATCGTCCACACGCCCGAGTATTTCCGAAAAGAGCGCAACATCGCGGTGCGCACGGGCGCGCGCGTAGTTTCCATCTCGCACCCGCGCCGTGAAGTTGCGTTGGATCGCGCCGGCTCCGGAGATGAGCGCGTACACTACGACCGGCTGGTCATCGCCACCGGCGCCCGTCCGCGCGCCGCGGATTTTGAAGGCGCCACGCTGCCGCACGTCTTCACGCTGCACACTTTCGAAGATGCCGAACGCCTGAAGGCATACCTACAGGAAAAGCAGCCAAAGCGAGCCGTGGTAATTGGCGCGGGGTACATCGGGCTGGAAGCGGCCGATGCGCTGCGGCGCAATGGTATGGCGGTCACCGTCGTCGAGCGTGGTCCGCACGTGCTGGGCCGGGGAGACGCAGAGTTGACCAAAGTTGTGCGCGAGCGCCTGGAGCGCTTCCGCGTGGAGCTGCAGTTGGATACGCGCATCGCAGATGTGGGGTGCTACGATCTGGCGATCCTGGCCACCGGGCTGCAGCCCAATGTCGAGATCGCGAAGGAGGCCGGCGTGGAGGTAGGGCGCACCGGCGCGATTCGCGTGGATGAGCACATGGAGACCAGCCTGCCGGGCGTCTACGCCGCGGGCGATTGCGCGGAAGCCTTGCACCTGGTCACGGGCCGGCCGGCGTACATTCCCTTAGGGACCACAGCCAACAAGATGGGACGCGTGGCGGGCGCCAACGCCGCGGGACGGCGCGAGCGATTTGGCGGAGTCGTGGGCACGGCCATCGTCAACATCTTCGGCATGGGTGTGGCCTTCAGCGGCCTGTCACTCGACCAGGCGCGGCGCGAAGGATTCTCGCCGGTTTCCGCACGCATCACCGCTCCCAGCCGTCCTGGCTATTTCGACGGGAAGCCGATCACGGTGCAACTGGTGGCGGACGCCGGCACTCGCCGTCTGCTGGGTGGATCGGTGTGGGGCGAGGACGGCGTGGAGGGCCGCATCAACGTGATCGCCACGGCCCTCCACAATCGCATGCGCGTCGAGGATCTGGAACAGTTGGACCTCGCCTACGCGCCGCCTTTCGCGACGGTTTGGGATCCGGTCCTGATTGCCGCCCAGCAGTTGGCGCAAACCTGTAAAATGGTTTGAGCGCTTTCCAAGCCATGTCACTCGTCAAAGTCGCTAGTCTCTCGCAACTGCCCGCCGATTCCGTTACCGAGGTCACCGTGGGCAACGATACATATGCCCTGTGCAGCGTCGGCGGACGCGTCACCGCGATCGGCGGAACGTGCCTGCACCGCGGCGGCCCACTGGGGCAGGGCGCCCTGCACGGCAATCGCGTAGTTTGCCCCTGGCACGGCTGGGAGTGGGACTGCCAAACCGGAGCCAACGACTTCGATCCCAGCCAGAAGGTGCCCACGTACGCGGTGCAAGTGGAAGGCGACGACATCTTACTCGAAGTGCCGGAAAGTGCCTGAGCTACCCGAAGTCGAAACCGTGGTCCGCTCGATCGCCCGCATCGTCGGCCGCCGCATCGTCTCCGCCGAATTCACCTGTCAGCGCATTTTGCGTGGCAACCCGGACGAAATGAGCGCGATGTTGGCCGGGCGGCGCATTCGCGGAATCCAGCGACGCGGTAAGTTCATCGTCATCGATCTGGATGCCGGGCACTGCCTCGTGATCCACCTCGGCATGACCGGCAAGCTACTCTTAGGCGGCACGCCCGGCCGTCACACGCACGCGGTCGTGAACCTCGATCGCGGTGTGCTGCGCTACGAAGACCAACGCCAGTTCGGGAAGATCGAAGTCGGCCGCGGATTGCCGGCGCGCGTGGCGAAACTCGGTCCGGAGCCGCTGGAGGTGACCGTCGCCGAATTCGCCGCGCGGCTCAAGCGGCGCAAGGCGCGCATCAAGTCCGTACTGTTGGATCAGCATTTCGTCCGCGGCGTGGGCAATATCTACGCCGACGAGGCGCTGTTCCGGGCGGGCATCCATCCGCTCGCGATTGGCGCACGTTTGCGCCCGGAGCGTGTCAAACGGCTGCACGCGGCCATCGTGGAAGTGCTTACGCAAGCCATCGAGAAAGGCGGCTCCTCGATTTCAGACTACGTGGACGCCGAAGGCCGCCGCGGCTTTTTCCAGTTCGAGCATCGGGTTTACCAGCGCACCGGCGAGCCGTGCGTGACTTGCGGCGCCCTCATCCGGCGAACGCTGGTTGCGCAACGTGGCACCCACTATTGCGCGAAGTGCCAACGGCGTTAGCAGAAGTCAGCAGTTAGAAGTCACAAACCAATCATCTCGTACAGCAGACTTGAGTGGATAGAATGCGGCCGTTGGCGAAGAAGTTTTCCTGCGAGAGCTGTTTATAAATCGAACCAGCCACGCCCGCGGCGATGGGGCCGTTGATGCGGAAGCCGCCCGTAAGCAAGACCACCACCACCAGTTGATTGCGCTCCACATCGTTAAACGAGCCGAACCAGCCGAGGTGATTGAGAGCGCGGGAATCGTGGCAAGTTCCGGTCTTGCCCAGGATGGGCTCCGACTGATCGACGCCGGCGCGGTGGGCGGTGCCGAAGTCCACGGCGCCGCGCATGCCGACCTTGACGTCCGCAATCCAATTCGCAATATCCAGATGCCGCTTGACGCGCGGGACGAAGTGGTCGACTTCATCCTGGCTCTTGGGATATTGGAGGTGGTAAAGCGTTCCCCCGTTGGCGATGGCCGAAACCAGAGCAGCGAGTTCCAAGGGAGTCAACTGGATGCCTTCGCCGTATGCCGTCATCATGCCCACACTCCCGTGTTCCGGCGGAGCGGCGGGAAGAAGGCCGGGGCGCTCGCCGGGGATCTGCCATCCGGCCTTTTCTCCGAGACCGAACAGGGTGGCATAATGCACCACGCGCTCGTAACCGAGGCGGTCGCCGAGGATCTTGAAATAGGGGTTATTCGAATGCGCCAAGGCGGAACTAAGGTCAAGGCTGGTACGGCGGGTAAGCTGCACCGGCGTGTCGCGGCCGATCAGGCCTTCATTGAGTGCGGCGAAAGCGGTAACCAGCTTAATGGTGGAACAGGGAGTAAAGCCGCTGTCTAGGGCGGTCTTCTGATTGACGATAGTCAGTACGCGCCCGGTCTGGGGATCGACCACCACTACCGTGCCGTTGTAGGGTCCCAATGCGTCGACTGCAGCGCGCCGCACTTCGAGATCGTCGCCATCCACATTGTCGCCGGCGGTTGGGTCGAAGTGGGAGACGGGCAGCGCTCGGGCCCTGGCGACCGTTGCCGGCAGGGGCCGGGGGTGACGGGGTTTGGGGGAGAGCGCGCGCGGGGGCGAGGCGGCGGCCGACTTTGCCGGCCTGGCTATGGGTTTTGTTTTAGCGCTGGCCTGTGCCTTGCGCTTCTTGACGCTGCGCACCGCGAACGTACACGGTGGCAGCATGCAAAGCAACAGAAATAGTATTAAGCCGCGCAGCATATCGGTTCAGCGCTTAGAAGCCGCTATTATCAAACATCGGCACTTCACAAGTCAAGCGTTATGAATATTTTGGACCGCTTCGGCGGAAGCCGGCGCGCCGGCATCCTGGGCGTCCACGACCGCCACGGCGGCGATGTTCACGATATCGTTGACCTCCGCGCCGCGCTGCAACACATGCACCGGTCGCGATAGGCCCATCAGGATCGGTCCGATGGTTTCGGCCCCCGCGATCCGGTGGAGCAGCTTGTAAGTGATGTTGCCGGCTTCGAGGTTGGGGAAGATCAGGACGTTGGCGCCGCCCTTCAAGGTGCTAAAGGGGAAGGTTTCGTCAATCACTTCCGGCACCACGGCGGTGTCGGCCTGCATCTCTCCATCCACCATCAGGGCCGGCTCGCGGAGACGCACCAGCTCCACGGCTTTGCGCACCTTCTCGGCCAACGGATGACGCGAGCTGCCGAAATTGGAGAAGGAGAGCATCGCCACGCGGGGCTCCACATCGAAGCGCCGCGCCATGTCCGCGGTATTCACGGCGATCTCGGCCAGATCCTCGGCGGTGGGCTCGATGTTGACGGTCGCGTCCGCCAGGAAAAAGATGTCGCGTTTGGCCGTAATCAACACGTAGACGCCCGATACCTTGCGCATGCCGCGGCGCACCTCGATCACTTGCAGGGCGGGGCGGATCATCTCCGGATAATGCTGGGTGAGACCGCCGACCAGGGCGTCGGCGTCACCCAGGCGCACCATCATGGCGCCGAAGAAATTGCGGTCGAGAATGAGTTGGTCGGCTTCGCGGCGGGTGATGCCCTTGCGCTGGCGCAGGCTGTACATTTCCTCTGCATACGCCGGCAGCCGTCCGGATTTGGCGGGATCGACGATACGCAATCCGTCGAGGTGCAAATGCAGTTCGTCCATGGCGGCACGAATTCGCGCTTCACTGCCGAGCAGAACGGGACGGGCGATCTTCTCATCCATAAGGATGCGGCAAGCGCGCAGGATCTTGGGCTCGTCGCCTTCGGGGAAGACCACCCGCTTGGGCTGGCGCTGCGCTTTGTGGATCATGATGCGCATCACTTCGTGGGCCTTGCCGAGGCGGCGCTCCAATTGCTCGCGGTATTCGTGAATATCGATAGGCGCTTGCGCCACGCCGGTTTCCATGGCGGCCTGCGCCACCGCGGCCGCCTCCCAGATCAGCACGCGCGCATCGAAGGGCTTGGGAATGATGTACTGGCGGCCGAACTCCAGGCGTTCGACACCATAGGCGCGGCGCACGGAGTCCGGCACATCCTGGCGCGCCAGGGCAGCCAGGGCCCGGGTGGCCGCGAGTTTCATTTCGTCATTGACCATGGTGGCGCGGACGTCGAGCGCGCCGCGGAAGATGAAGGGGAATCCCAGGACGTTGTTAACCTGGTTTGGAAAGTCGGACCGTCCGGTGGCCACGATGGCGTCGGGCCGGGCGGCCACTGCCGCGTCATAGGAGATTTCGGGATCCGGATTCGCCAAGGCGAAGACGATGGGATCGTGGGCCATGGTCAACAGCATTTCCGGAGTGACACAATTGCCGCTGGACAGCCCGAAGAAAACGTCCGCTCCCACGAAAGCGTCGGCCAGGGTGCGCGCGCCGGTCTCAGCCGCGAAGCGTTCCTTGTAGGAATTCATGCCTTCTTTGCGGCCCTTGTATATGACGCCCTTGGTATCGCACATGAGAATGTTTTCGTGGCGCACGCCCAGGTTCACATAGTGCTGCGCGCAAGAGAGCCCGCTGGCGCCGGCGCCATTGAAAACCACGCGCACCTGGCCGATTTGCTTGCCGACCAGGTCCAGCGCGTTCAGCAGCGCCGCGCCCGAGATGATGGCGGTGCCATGCTGATCGTCGTGGAATACCGGAATCTTCATGGTGCGCCGGCATTCTTCCTCGATATAGAAGCATTCCGGCGCTTTGATGTCTTCCAAATTGATGCCGCCGAAGGTGGGCTCAAGCAACTGGCAAGTGCGGATAATCTCGTCGGCGTTGGTGGTGGCCAATTCGATATCGAAGACATCGATATCGGCAAAGCGTTTGAACAGGACGGCCTTGCCCTCCATAACGGGCTTCCCGGCGGCGGGGCCGATGTTGCCGAGTCCGAGGACGGCGGTGCCGTTGGTGACCACGGCGACCAGGTTGCCTTTGGCGGTGTACTTATAAACGAGGCTTGGGTCGCGCGCGATTTCGAGGCAGGGCACGGCGACACCGGGAGTGTAAGCCAAGCTCAGGTCGCGCTGCGTCTGGCACGGTTTGGTGGGGATGACAGCCACTTTGCCGGCGGGGGAAGAGGAATGGTACTCGAGCGCTTCTTCCGGATCGATTTGCATAGTGATCCTTAGGTTACAGGCTTATTATAGTTTGGCGCAGAGACGCAGCGAAGGCGAACGCGGCGGCACGGCTATCCCGCTTTGGACGGCTTGCGTCAATGCTGCACGTAACACCTGGTACGGCAGGCGCCAGTTTTCCGATGGCGCGAAATTCGAACGAACAAAGCCCAACCGATTAATCATAAGATGTTTAGCTGTGACTATTGCGGATTGATCTCCGCCCGTCGCGCCGACCGCGATTCCACCCGCAACGGCTACCGATTTTCTCGATTCGCGTTGCACCGTGTTGCGTTCTCGCACTGCGCGGTTCGTGGGTTGAACGCCACGAAGGAACCACGTCCGAGAGTACCGCGGCGGCCCGGCAGTTTCTACAGGTTAGTCGACGGTTGTGGCCGGTTCTCAGCAGGACGATCCCACCTCGCGGTGGACACCCTGCCCTCCGGAGCCTGCAAGTGGCGGCTTCAGGTCCACCTTGGCTGTGTCCAGCTTTCGCCTTCGTGCCCGTGTAGGCTTCTCCATACCTTCCCCTTCTCCGGCCAGCGCGGCTGCTAACCCCGCTTTTGGATACGGCGCTCCTCATCCGAGCGCCGGAGGGACTTAAACCCTCCTGAGCAACGCGCTGCTCAGCGCACTTCATACCCCGTTGTGGCCGCGGGCCATGGCGCATTCACCGCCAGCCGCATGCCTCCGCTCACCGGTTCCGCCCGTACTTCTCGTGGCTCGACACCCAATCCGATGACGAGATCGCCGCGCCCAACGAAATCTCTCCGGCCAGCGTAACACCCGCCACGATCTCGGCCAATCGATTGACCTTGCCCTTGCCGTAGCAGCCCAATATCTCGAGGCACTCGCGCTGGGTGGCCAGGCCGGTTCCACCGCCATAAGTGGCTACGATGAGCGACGGAATGGTGAGCGAAAGATACAAGTCGCCGGCCGGCGTCAGTTCGGCATAGAGAATCCCCGCCGACGATTCGGCGACATTGGCCACATCCTGCCCGGTGGCGATGAACATCGCCGTGATCCCGTTGGCGGACTGCGCGCCGTTGTTGTTGGCGCCCGAAAGAAATGCGCCTATGTTAGCCACGCCGTAGTGGTAGACCAGCTTCTCCGGCTCGACGCGGAGCTGCTGGATCAGCACGTCGCGCGCGATAGTGGCTTCCGCCGTCACCCGCTTGCCGCGCGTGCGCATAATATTGATCTGGGACGCCTTCTTGTCGGTGGCGAAGTTGGATTCCAGGTAGAAGTTCGTCACGCCTGCATAGTTGTCCAGAATCCAGCTGCAGCCTGCGAACGTCGCCCGCCCGACCATGTTTTGCCCGGCCGCGTCGCCCGTCGAGAAGTTAAAACGCAAATACACGAACTTGTTGGCCACATACGGGTCGACGTACAGCAGCTTGGCGATCGAAGAGGTGGCCTCGGCTTCTTCCCGGATGCGCTCGATATTGGCGTCCACCCAAGCGACGAACTCGCGGCCGGCGCGCGCATCGGCGAACACAAACACGGGTGCGCGCTGCATGGCGTCCGCGACTACCGTGGATTTGACGCCGCCGCAGGCGTTCAGCACCTTGATGCCGCGGTTGTGAGATGCGATCAGAGTGCCTTCCGAGGTGGCCAGTGGAATCAGAAACTCGCCATCGGCATGCTCGCCGCGAACACGCAGCGGACCGGCGCACCCGATGGGCACCTGAGCCACACCCACGAAATTCTCGCAGTTGCCTTTGACCGTGTGCGGGTCGAAGGAATAGCGCGCCAGGTGATGCGGCTCCACGCCCGTCAGCTTTTGGATGACCGCCTGCCGCTGCCGGATGATTTCGGGGGAATAGTCGTCGAGCTCGTCGCGCGGCAGGTGTATGGCCGGCGGGACCGCGTCTGAAATTGCGTCTTCGACCTTGAATTGCAGCTTGCCAAACGGGCGCGTCTCCACCGCGATCTCGATTTCATGCTTACCATTGGCCAAGTGTGGCGCGCCGGTTTGAATGGTGACCACGGAACGCAGCGCAAACGGGATCGGATGCGCGGCATCCACCTGCGAAACGGGCATCTGGCGGCCGTCACCCAAGTCGAACGAGACCTTCTCGAGCGCCACGGAATTGCCGTTGATGGAGATGCTGTGGACACCGGCGATCTCCGCGTCGCTCAAGCGGTTCTTGATCGCGAACTGGACGCCGCTGGCCGTGTTCTTCAGGCTGCCCAGGGTGTATAGCTTCTTGAGGAGGAGAGTTGGGATCATCATATTGCTTACCCGCGATACGCGATCAGGAAGATCCGGCGGAATGGAAACAGCACGCCTCCTGCGGCGCGGGGCGGATAGTGCGGCCGGAGCGATTCCAGGTAATCGGACGCAAAGCGCTGGCGATCGGCATCCGTTTCAAGAACCTCCAGAAATGGGCGCAATCCGGTGCCGCGGTACCATTCCACGATGGCTTTCGCATCCGGCAGGACGTGGATATACTCGGTAGCCCACAGGTCTAGGCGCGCGGCGGCGGGAGCCAGCAAGTCGTAGTAAAACTCCATTTCGTGATGGTGCCACTCGCGCACTTTTGCCGGTGAAAGCCAGTGGCTCCACGCGGGTGTGGCGGCCACCTCGCGCATGAGCCGATGGGGCAGCGCATCGATGTTCCCTGGAATCTGAATCGCCAGCGCGCCTCCCGGGGCCACGTGCGCGAGAAGCCGCGGATAGAGCGCGGCGTGGTCGTCGACCCACTGCATGGCGGCATTGGAGAAGACTACATCGAACTGGCCGCCTTCCGCCTCATGATCGCCCGCCGCCCATTCGGAGATGTCGCGGGCGAGCCAGTGGCAGCGGGGATACTCGCGGCGCGCGCGCTCGATCATTTCGGCCGAACTATCCAGGCCGGTGAATTCGGCATCCGGCCAGCGATCGCGGAGCACCGCGGTGCTGTTGCCGGGCCCGCAACCCAGATCGATCACGCGCCGGACGTTGGCAACCGCGATGCGCGCCGCCAGATCGCGGCAGGGCTGCGTACGCTCTTCCGCGAATTTCAGGTACTGGCTCGGATTCCAGCCGGACATCTTCCGACTGTAGCACTGCGGACAGGCCGGGAGCCTGTGCCACTTAGAACGACAGATGCAGCGACAGTTGCATGAATCGCGAACTTCCGATCGTATGCTGGATGTAGCCCAAACTGCCGGTTGGCGGAATCGTGGGCGGCCCCGCGTAATTGGGGAAGAAATCGACATCGTTGTTGGGCGCGTCAAAATCCGGGTGATTGAAGAGATTGAACACGTCGAAGTTGAAACGCAAACGGTAGCGCTCGCCAAACTGGAACTCCTTGGCAAGGCTCATATCGAAACGTACCTGGAACGGCGCGCGGAACAAGTTCCGTCCCGTATTACCGTAAAGCGATTCGTACACATCGCATCCCGATGAGTCGCACGGGGGGACGCCACTCGTTCCCGGCGTAAGAAATTGCGGCCCAAAATCGGCGGCATTGAGCACCGGGTTATTCGGGTTGATGCCGGTAGTGCCCTGGAGTTCCGCTTGCTTCGCGCTTACTCCGGGCAGCAGCGGCACAATTGGATTGGTGATGTAGTCGCTCGACCCGTAATACAGGCTGGCCACCGAACCCGAATAATCGTAGACGCTGTAAGGCTGTCCGCTCTGGGCCACCGTCTGGCCGCCGATCGTCCATCCGTTCACCAGATATCCGAGGGACTGACTCGACGTAGCTTTAGGCAGCGTGTAACTGTAGTTGATCAGAAACACATGCGTCTGATCGAAATCCGATGACGCGTAGTTCGACTTAGGATTCAGCGGATTGTTGCCCGTGAAGAACAAACCCAGGCCGCTCTGCTCGTCGAGCGAGTGGGACCAGGTGTAGGAAGCCGTGAACTGGAGGCCATTGGACAAGCGTTTGCGGGCCTGCAGCTGCAGCGCGTTATAGTTTGAAATGCCTTCGGCATTGTATAAGACCGAGTTCATATCGTAGCCGATATAAGGGACGCGGCCCGGCGCATTCCCGGCGTATTCAGGCGCCGGATCGTAGGGTTCCAGATTGAGATACAAGGGAGTGACGCCGCCATAAGAGTACATCTGACCATTGACCGGGTTTTGCGGAGTGGCAATCGCCGGCTGGTTGAAGGGAATCGGCAGTACTTCGTGTACGCCGTGGTTGCCGACGTATCCGGCGCTGAACAGCCAGCTATTGGATGCCTGATACTGAATGTCGAATGTCCAATTAAGCGTGTATGGCAGCTTGTTGTTCGCATCGTAGCCGCCCATCAGGAACGGTCCGAACAGGTTGCCCGTGGGATAGTTGCCATTCAACGTGTCGTTGAGATTCGGCAGCAGGGCCTGGAACGCCGCAGCGCTCTGCGGCGGCGGCGGGGGCGCCGTGG
>Ga0302326_10011402_pt1 | contig 19155 bp, 23 predicted proteins | sample Palsa_T0_3_FD_202264 | JGI IMG/M metagenome (GOLD analysis project Ga0302326, IMG submission 202264) | Peat permafrost microbial communities from Stordalen Mire near Abisko, Sweden - Palsa_T0_3 | ecosystem: Environmental > Terrestrial > Soil > Palsa > Peat permafrost | place: Sweden: Abisko...
CCGGTATCGCTACGTTGCGGGCCGGGCCCGGCTGCGCCGCTTGCTCGCGGGCTACCTGCGGGCCGACCCGGCGGAGCTCCCCTTGGCCATTGGTCCGCACGGTAAGCCGTACCTCGCCGACCCGGCCGCGGGTTGGTTGGCATTCAACGTCGCCCACTCCCGAGATCTGATCGTCTACGCGGTGGCGCGCGGCCATGACATCGGGGTGGACGTTGAATGGGTCCGACCAGACCTCGACGTGGATGGGCTGACCCGCCGCTTCTTCACGGCCGCAGAGCGGCGCTGGCTGGAGCGGCTGCCAACCGAGCGCCGCCTAGCCGCGTTCGTGGCGCTGTGGACCCGCAAGGAAGCGGTGCTCAAGGGACTGGGCCTGGGCCTGACGCTGCCACCCCAGCAGGTCGAGGCCCTGCCGGGCCGGCCGGCCCGGGTGGTGCCCGGCGTGGAGGCGACGGTTGCCCCGGTCCGCTGGTCGGTCGCCGCCTTCGCCGCCGGGACCGGATACCGAGCGGCGGTCGCGGTTGCCAGCCCTGCACTACGGTTGCCGCGTACGGCCGCCCCGCTGCCGTACTGGTAGGGCGGCACCCCGCCGGCGGGCCCTGAAAACGAGCGGCAGAGGACCGGGTTCCCCTGTCCGCGCCGCGGCGGCATACGCTCGCCGGCGTGAGCACCGATCTGTTGTTCCTCCGTGACGCCTACCTCCGGGAGGTGGATGGCACCGTCTCAGCGGTGGACCGCGACGCTCGGAGGGTCACCCTCGACCAGACGGTCTTCTATCCGACAGGCGGTGGACAACCCCACGACACCGGCACCCTCGCCGGCGAGCAGGTCACCGACGTGCGCAAGGACGGCGACGTGGTGTGGCACACCGTCAGCGGTGAGGGCCCGCTGCCCGCAGTCGGCGACCAGGTCCACGGTGAAGTCGACTGGGAACGCCGACACGCCCTGATGCGGACCCACACCGCCCTCCACGTCCTGTGCGGAGTGATCTGGAACGAGTGGGGCAAGGCGGTCACGGGGGGCAACATGGAGCCGCTGTCGGCGCGTATGGACTTCGAATTCGACCCTCTGCCTGAAGGCTTCGGCGCCAAGATCGAGGAGCTGGTCAACACCGAGATCGCCCAGGATCGTCCTATCGCCGTCAGCTTCATCCCCCGCGCCGTGGCGGTCCTCGACTCCGATCTCATCCGCACCAAGGTCAGCCTGGTCCCCGAGTCGGTGCCCGAGATCCGGGTCGTCGACATCGTGGGCCTGGACAAGCAAGCCGACGGAGGGACACACGTGCGGAGCACCAACGAGGTGGGTCGCATCCTGGTGACCAAGACCGAGTCCAAAGGGAAGGGCAACAAGCGCATCCGCCTCCAAGTGGTGGACGCCTGATGCCGGCCCAGGCGCACGCGCCTGCCCAAGCGAAGACCCAAGCCAGGATCGCGGCGTTGCGGGAGTCGCTGGCCTCGCTGCAGCGGGTCGTGATCGCGTTCAGCGGCGGGGTCGACTCTGGCCTCCTGGCCTGGACGGCCCACGACGTGCTGGGAGCGGAGCGGGCGGTGGCGGTCACCGCCGTCTCCCCCTCGCTGGCCCGCTCCGAGCGCACTGGCTGCCACCAGCTGGCCGCCGCCTGGGGTATGCGGTGGATGGAGGTGGAGAGCGACGAGGGCTCCCGGCCCGGCTACGTGGCCAACGGTCCCGACCGCTGCTACCACTGCAAGAGCGAGTTGATGGACCGGCTGGCGCCCATCGCGGCGGCCGAGGGGGCAGTCGTCGCCCTCGGCGTCAATGTCGACGACCTCGCGGACCACCGGCCCGGTCAAAGAGCGGCCCGAGAGCGGGGCGCCGTCTTCCCGCTCGTGGAGGCCGGCTTCACCAAAGAACTGGTCCGGGGGGCGGCCCGCCAGCTCGGCCTCGCCGTGTGGGACAAGCCGGCCGCCGCCTGCCTGGCATCCCGCGTGCCCTATGGCACCCCCGTCACCTTGGGCACTCTGACCCAGGTTTCGGCGGCCGAGGAGTCCCTGCGGGCGCTCGGATTCCGGGATCTACGGGTCCGCCACTACGGCGATCTGGCTCGCTTGGAGTTCGCGGTCGGTGAGCTCAATCGAGCGGTCAAGGACCGGCTGCAGGTGATCTCCGCCGTCCGCTCCGCCGGCTATCGGTACGTGACGCTCGACCTCGAGGGCCTGCGGTCGGGGAATCTCAACGATGCTCTGCCCCAGGGTGCCAGGCCCGACCCGCCGGCAGGATCGGCCCCGTGACCGGCGTCCGGGTCCGCCTGACCTTTCCCGCCGATCTGGTGCGCCAGCCCATCCTCGGCCAGCTCGTCCGCCGTTTCGACGTGTTGCCCAACATCCGTCGGGCCGATGTCAGCGAGGAAACGGGCTGGATCGTATGCGAGCTCGACGGCGGCACCGATGCGGTCGAAGCCGCATTGGGCTGGTTGGCAGAGATCGGGGTCGACGTCAACCGGCTGGAGCACCCGCTAGAGGGCTGAGTTGGCAGGATCGATCGAGGATTACGCGGGAGCACTCACGGCGGCCATCGAGGCGGCGCTGCCGGGCTGGGTGACCGGGTGCGTTGAGCGGGTCATGCGGGCCTGGGCCGGCGAGGTGCCGCCCGAAGTGGGGCGCGCCGCCGAGGAGGCCGGGCAGACAGCCCGGACGGAGACGGGCGCCGCGATCCGGACTCTGCTCGCGGCCGACATCGACGAGCAGCGCAGCACCCCGCTGACCCTGCTTCGGCTGGCGGCCCGGTATCCCACCCAGGTCCTGCGAGATGCCGGCGTACCCCCGATCGAGCGGGACCCCTTCAAGGAGCGGGCGTTCCCGGACGACGACTACGACCTCGCACCTGCGTCGCTCGCGGACGTCTCGCCGGCGCTGACCGACTTGTGGATCACGTGGGGTGCGGCGAAGGCCTTCGAGCACAAGCGCCGGCACCGACCGCCGAATCCCTAGCGATGGTTGATCTGCGGTGGCGAAGGCCGTCGCAGGATGAAGATGCATTCGTCGCCGTTGGTCTGCATCTCGGCGATCTCGAAGCCGAGACCGGGATCTCGCTGGGCGGACTGGAGCATCTCCGCGAACTCCGCTGGTGTCCAGACGTGGAAGTGGATCGAGTACTTCTGATCGGCGAGCGCCTGCGCTCGCGGTGCCACCTGCTCGTCGGGCGCCCGCTCCACGTAGCGAGCCCATTCCTCGAAGTGGGTCATGCGTGACCAGCCTGGTCCGTCGACGTGGTCACGCAGCACATGGGTGAACCCCGTCGGCGGTCTCAGGGAGTCGAACGTCTGCCCCCGGTCGGGAACCGCCATGTAGATGATTCCCCCGGGCCGGAGCACCCGAAGGTGGTTGCCGATTGCGCCGATCGGATCCTCGGTGTGCTCGATGAAGTGGTTGGCGACCACGAAATCGAGGCTGGCGTCGGGCTGGCTGGACAAGGTCTCGCCGTCATCGATGACGTCGACCTCGACCAATCGATCACGGGAGAGCTCGGGGTAGTGCTGCCGCATCTCCGCCACCGCGATCCGGTCGACATACCTGACCGATGCCCCCACCGGGACGCGGAGGGGCCGGTGGAGGGCGCCGATCTCGATGCCGTTGCCCGATAGATAGCGGTCGGCCAGCAGGCGTCGGCGTCTGCGCCTGGCGTGGAAACTCGGCGTCAACGGAGCCAGGCGATCCCGGATGCCGGCGAGGTTCACGGCCCGGAGTCTGCCAGAAGCCCGCAACTTCGACCGCGGGGAGGCCGAGCTAACGGCGCTTCCGACCGCGTTTCTTCTTCGGCTGGGGGGGAAGGGCGTCGAGACCGTGGGCAGTGTTGCTCATGGGCTCCTTTGACGGCTGGGTCCAACCGGCTCCTGACAGCATGCGCTCCTCGAAGAAGAGGCAGCCGTCCGGGCAGGCAAAGGGATGCTCCTGGTTGACGGACAACCGGCACCGTTGCAATGCCTCACCGGTCGGAGTGCTGCGGTGCACGTAGTGCCGGCAATCGTCCCTCACGGCCATGACTTCATAGTCTCACGCGGCCCACGGTCATCGGGTGCGCCCCCAGATAGTGTCGGCTGGGCACAGGTGTTCACCTATCCCCCCTATTGGCGCGACGATTGCACCGCCGTGATGGATGGTGGGCTCCGAAAGGCCGCTCTGACGCCGGCAACCGCGCTCGCCCCTTACAGTCTCAGGGATGGGAGATCGGCTGCTGGTGATCGGGGGTGACGGAGCGGGGATGGCGGCCGCGGCCCAGGCTCGCCGCCGGGCGCCCGATCTGGACATCGTGGCTCTGGAGAAGGGCCGCTGGACCAGTTACTCGGCCTGCGGCATCCCCTACCTGGTCGGTGGTTCGGTGCATGCCCTCGATGACCTGGTGGCACGAAAGCCGGAGGAGTTCCGGGCCATGCGGATCGACGTCCGCACCGAGCACGAGGTGACCGGGCTTGACTTGGTCAATCGCAAGGCCGAGGTCGACAACCGGGAGCACGGCCGCACCTTCCGGCTCGGCTTCGACCTGCTGCACCTGGCGACCGGAGCCGTCCCCCACCGGCCGGACCTGCCCGGGATCAACCTGGGACACGTGCACGGCGTCCAGACCCTCGGGGACGCCGCTCGCCTGCTCGCGGATGTCAAGACGCGTCGCCCGCGCCACGTAACGGTAGTCGGGAGCGGCTATATCGGGCTCGAACTGGCCGAGGCCTTCGTAGAGCGAGGCGCGTCGGTGACCGTCGTCGAAGCCGCCGACGAGGTGATGGGAACTCTCGACCCGGACATGGGTGCCATGGTGGCCAGGGCCATGCGGGGCATGGGGATCACCCTGCGGACGGGTGAACCCATGGTGGCGATATCGGACAAAGCCGTGCACACCGCCGCCGGCGAGATCCCGGCCGACCTGGTGATCCTGGGGCTCGGCGTGTCCCCCAACAGCACCCTGGCCGCCGATGCCGGGGTGGAGACCGGGAGGAGCGACGCCATCGTCGTCGACCGCCAGCAACGGGCGTCGGTGCCGGGGGTGTGGGCCGCCGGGGACTGCTGCCAGTCGATCAACCTGGTCTCCGGTCGGCCTGTCCACGAAGCGCTCGGTACGGTGGCCAACAAGCAGGGCCGAGTGGCGGGGATCAACATCGGCGGCGGTTACGCCACCTTCCCGGGCGTAGCCGGAACGGCCGTGACCCGGATCTGCCAGCTGGAGATCGGCCGGACGGGTCTCTCGGAACGAGAAGCGACCGCCGCCGGGTTCTCGTACGTGACCGCCAAGGTCGAGACCACGACCAATTCCGGCTACATGCCCGACGCGGCGGCGGTCACCGTCAAGCTGCTCGCCGAGCGGGGCGCCGGCCGGGTGCTCGGGGCTCAGATCCTTGGTGGGCACGGTGCCGCCAAGCGGGTCGACGTGGTGGTCGCGGCCCTGACCGCCGGCTGCACGGTCGAGGACCTGGTGGGGATGGACCTCGGCTACGCCCCGCCATTTTCGTCGGTGTGGGACCCGGTGCAGATTGCCGCCCGCCAGGCCCTCGCCGACCTGGGGTGAGGCTCAGGTGGCCCGTGGCATCGAACGCCGTGGCACGAATGCCGTGGCCACCCGGTAGTGTCGGGTCGATGTCGGACGAACGGGTCACCGACGTGGACCTGGTGCGCTGGAGCGAGGCGCTCGCCGGGATCGCCCGCACCGGCTTGGCCTTCACCGACAGCCTCTACGAGCGGGAGCGGTTCGAGGAGGTCCTGAGGGTCGCGGCCGACATCCGAGTGGCGGCCGACCACGATCAGGGCCGCTACGACGCCCCTGAGGTCGTGACAGGGTGGATCGCCAGCGTCGGGGAGGGTGTCGCCGGCTACGTGACCCCCAAGGTGGCGGTGGGTGCCATCGTCGGCAACGACCGAGACGAGCTGCTCCTGATCCAGCGCGGTGATTCCGGCGTGTGGCTGTACCCGACCGGCTGGGCCGACGTGGGCTACTCGGCCGCCGAGGTGGTCGTCAAAGAGGTCGCCGAGGAGACCGGCATCGAGGTGGAACCGGTCCGCCTGGTCGCCGTCTTCGACGGGTTGCGCCTGGGCGCCCGAGGGCTACCGTTCTACTCGCTCGTGTTCCACTGCCGGGCGGTGGGAGGGGAGTTGTCCCCTCACCCGCTCGAGGCTCGCGACGTCGGTTGGTTTGCCGAGGACGCCCTGCCCGAACCGCTGGCCGGTGGCGGCCACTGGCAGCATCTGGCGTTCCGGGCGATCCGTGGGGAGCAGTTCGACGTGGTCTTCGACTCGCCGCGCCCGTCGACCTGGCGGAGCTGAGCCGAGGGTGGAGGATCGGGGCCTGGCGCGCCTGCCTGGCGTGGGGGCCCTGGCGAAGGTGGCCCAGCGAAGGAAGCAATCGCTGGTGGTGCGCTCGGCCGTCGACCGGGTGGATGGGCGGGCCTTCGAGGTCTACCTGGTGGGACTCGGTCGGGACGCTCCAGCAGCCCGCCGGCTCGTCGTCGCGGTGGACGAGGCGGTGCCGTCCGTGCTTTCGCTCAGCTCGCTCACCAGCCCGCTGGCGCTGGACTACCTCGACCGCCTGACCCGGCCGATCCCGGCCTTGACCCCGCTGGCTGGGGTGCAGATCGTCACCAGGTCCTACGTCGCCCACTTGGTCACCGAACGTGACCCGGGCGCGTTCGGGGCCATCGACGTGCCGGTGCTGGGCACCCTGCCCCCGCTCAAGCGGGGGTCGCCGCCGCAGGATCTCCTCAGCCGGGTCGTCAAGGCCACACGCGGGAGCTTCGACATGATTCGGGCCGTCCCGGGCCCGGTGTGGAACGGGTTTGTCCGCAGCCTCACCTGGCTGGCGCATGACCAGGTGCCTGACCCCGGCCCGGACGGGCTGCTGGCGGTGGAGGTGGTGGACGGGCTGGCCCGCGTCGGGTGGGTCTTCCGCCAGGTGGACCTGCACTACGGGCTGGAGCCCGAACGTCGCTCGTAAAGGCCTAGGCGCCCAACTGCGACAACAGGTCGCCCGCGATCGATACCGCCCCGCGGGTCCGTTCCCACTCCTCGGCGATTCGCTCGTGGTCGACGAGCCCGTATGCGTCTGGTTCGATCCCGAGCGCGGCCGCGCCGGCGGCGGCCAGCGGCTGGGGTTCCACTTCGTCGCCATAGGCAGCGAACACCTCCAAGCCGTCCCATAGCTCCTCTAACCTCGCAGGGGGTGTCCCCCCAGTGGCGAGCGCCAAGGAGGTCGCCGAGAACACCTCATAGGTGCCGGCGTGGGCTGGCCGCCGATAGCCGGCGACAGGATGCAGGCGCCACTCCAGCACGACCCCGCCCGGACCGTCCTCGCGCAGCCACACCTGCGACCCGTTGACGTAGGCGTCGACCGGCTCACCGAACCGGTCATCGAGCGCCACGATCACAACGGGGCGGACGCGCCACATCGCCGCGGCCACCAATCGGGCCGCCCCCGCTCCCCCCACCCAGTCGCGCCTATTCCTCTCGCCGGTGGTCGCGCAAGAAGCGCTCCACGTCGGCTGCCAACTCGTCCGCGGTGGCCAGTCGCAACCGGCCCGCGCTCTCCGTCTCACCCGAGCGGGCGACGTCGTCCTCGCCGACACCCGTCTCGTAGTCCTCGGCGTCCTCGAGCTGGGCGACGTAGGCGGCTGCGTCTTCGTCGTCGGCCACCCGTTCGCTGACCTGCCGTTCGTACTCGTCGGCGGCCACTCGCAGGGCGCGGGGGTCGAAGGGAGCACCGAGCAGCACCGCCGAGCGTTCCACCAGGGCCAGGGCGGCTTTGGGCGAGGGCATCTGGTGGACGTAGTGCGGTACGGCCGCCCAGAAGGATGCCGCCGGCAGCCCCGCCCGCCGCAACGCGTCCAGGAGTACGCCGACTATCCCGGTTGGTCCCTCATACGTCGGGGTAGCCAGACCCACCCGCCGGGCCAGGTCCACGTCGGTGGTCGTGCCGGAGACCCGCACCGGCCGGGTGTGCGGCACGTCTGCGAGCATCGAACCGAGGACCACGACGAGCTCGGCGCCCATCGTCGAGACTATCGAGACCACCGCCTCACAAAACGTACGCCACCTCAGCTGCGGCTCGACCCCGCGCAACAGCAGCATGTCATGGCCGGACCCCGGCACCTCGGCGGCGAGCAGCTCCACGTGGGGCCACTCGATCTCGCGGTCGACTGCCGACGTCCTCCTGACCACGGGACGGGTGACGGTGAAGTCGTAGAACTCCTCCGGGTCGATGGTGGCGCAAGGAGTGGCGTTCCACTGCTGGGCCAAGTAGTCCAGCGCCAAGGTGGCCGCGTCCCCTGCGTCGTTCCATCCCTCGAAGGCGATCACGAACAGCGGCCGGCGCAGAACGGGCCGGTCCGACCAGTGGACAAGGTCCATTGCCGCCACGGTACCCGCCTGAGGTGGCGTCGGCGGAGCGGTCAGATCTGGAAAAAGAGGACCACCGCCTTGGCCCTGGATCCCGCCCTTGCTCGCGAGCCTTGCCGGCAACGGCTTTCTCGCCCGGATGGCTGCTTGCCCTCGACCTGCCGAACCGCTGCTGTGAATTTGGCTTTTCGGCCACTCCGTCCCGCGACGCTCTCAGGGGGCTCCCAGCAACATGTGCCGAAAAACGGAGGCGGCGTTCAGGTCCCTCTGAGGCTGGTCGCCCTAAATAGAGGCATGACAACTCCCTCTGCCAGAGACACCTGGTTACGGCGTAGCCGGGCCACTACGAGCTGGGTGGCGGCCGGATCGGTGGCCGGCGTGGGGCTGTTCGCGGTCCTGGCCGCCGAACCCCACCACGACCGGGCCACGCCTGCCAGCTCCGCCGTCACCGCCGGCTCCTCTACGACCACCGCGGCGACCGCGAAGTCGGCCACCACCTTGGCCACCGCGACGACAACCACGACCACCGCCCTGTCGTCGCCGGCGACGACACCGACGACGAGCACCTCCGTCACCAGTCACGCCACGTCTGGGGGGTCCTAGAAGATGCGATCGAGGATGGCGTTTCGGGCCCTCGGCACCCTGGCGGTCGTGGTGGTCACCGACCCCGAGGCCCTCCCTACTGCGATGGCCATGGTGGCGGCAGAGATCTCCGCCTGCGATCGGGCCTGCAGCCGCTTTCGCGACGACTCGGACCTGAGCCGCCTCAACGCCGCCGGCGGCCGCCTCGTCGATGTGTCCTCACGGCTGCTCGACGAACTGGCCGCCGCGATGCGGGCCGCCCACCTCACGGACGGGGTAGTCGACCCAACCGTGGGCCGAGCCCTGGTGAGCCTCGGCTACGACCGGGACTTCCCGCTGGTCGCTTCAACCGATCGGCCGGGCACCATCAGGCTCATCCCGGTGCCCGGCTGGCAATGCCTCCACATCGATCTGGCCCGAGGCCGGGCCCAGGTGCCCGCCGGTGTGTTGGTCGATCTGGGGGCCACGGCCAAGGCTCGCTGCGCTGACCGGGCGGCCGCGGCCGCCGCCGCGGCCGCCGGGTGTGGTGTCCTGGTCAGTCTCGGGGGAGACGTTGCCGTGGCCGGCGCCGCCCCTGTCGGCGGTTGGAAAGTCCGCGTCACCGACTCCGCCTCGGCGGATGCCGGCGCCCCCGGTCAGACGGTCGAGATCCTCACGGGTGGCCTCGCCACATCGGGAGTCACCGTGCGGGCCTGGCGGCGGGGCGGTACGGAGCTGCACCACATCGTTGACCCCCGGAAGGGTGCGCCGGCGCCCGTCGTGTGGCGGACGGTCAGCGTGGCCGCCGCCAACTGCATCGACGCCAACATCGCCTCCACCGCCGCCATCGTGCTCGGTCACGAGGCGCCGGCGTGGCTGGCGGAGAGGGCCCTGCCGTCCCGGCTGGTGGCTGCCAATGGGGCGGTCACCCGGGTCGCGGGGTGGCCGCCTGAGGCCGCGATGCCGGGCTGGTCGGCGGTGGCCGCATGATCGCGGCCGCCTTCACGCAATCGAAGGAGCTGTGGTACGTGATGCGGGCCAGCGGTCTGGTCTCACTCATACTCCTGACGTTGACGCTGGTCCTCGGGGTCGTCAACGTGCGCCGCTACGCCACCCCACGTTGGCCCCGCGCCGTCACCACCCTCCTCCACCGCAATGTGGCCGTGCTGGCTGTCGTCTTCCTCGGGGTCCACGTCGGGACCGCGGTCATCGACACGGACGTCCCAGTCGGCTGGTGGGCGGGCCTGGTCCCCTTGGCATCGCGCTGGGATCGCTTCTGGGTCGGTCTCGGTACCCTCTCGGTCGACATCATGATCGCCTTGGTGGTCACCAGCCTGCTTCGGGCCCGTATGACGCATCGCACCTGGCGGGCCGTCCACTGGCTGGCCTACGCCTCGTGGCCGTTGGCGATGGCTCACGGCTTCGGTTCTGGGACCGACAGCAGTGCGTGGTGGGCCCGAGGCGTGTACGTGGTCTGCTTGCTGGCGGTGGCCGGCGCGGTGGTATGGCGGCTGCAGCGACCGATCGCGCCGGCATCTCTCTCCGGGCCCGTGGGCAGTCTGGACAACCGGTTTGCCCCCCGCCCGGCCACCACCGGAGGATCATCGTGACTCGAACCGCTGCCGTACCGACCCGGCCCGCCGCCCGGCGCCGACCGACCCCGACTGAGACCGCCCGGCTCCTGCCGGCCTCCGGCGGTCCGACGTACCGCGAGCACCTCGACCGAGTCGGCCCGCTCCCGGCCGCCGGCCCCGGTCTGATCCAAGAGGTCCTCGAATCCGGACTGCGGGGTCGGGGCGGGGCCGGGTTCCCGACCGGCCGCAAGATGGTCGCCGTCCGCGGCCGGCGAGGGCCTGCGGTCGTCGTCGCCAACGGCACCGAGGGCGAGCCGCTGTCGGCCAAAGACCGGGTGCTGCTGGCCCGCAACCCCCACCTGGTACTCGACGGCCTGGTGGCTGTCGGAGCTGCCCTGCGGGGCGATCGAATTATCATCGCCGTCGAGCGAGCCCGTCAGGACACGGTGGCGGCCCTGCGTCACGCCCTCGTTGAGCGACCGGACCACGGCCCGGTCATCGAGCTGGTCCAGACCCCGAGCCGCTATATAGCCGGTCAAGAGACGGCGCTCGTCCGCTGGATCAACGGCGGCGAGGCTCGCCCCGTGTTCGGTAACCGGATCTACGAGCGCGGCGTCGCTGGTCGGCCCACCCTGGTCGACAACGTCGAAACCCTGGCCCATGTCGGCCTGATCGCCCGCTTCGGCGCCGGCTGGTTTCGGCTGATCGGTCCTCCCGCCGAGCCCGGATCCATGCTGGTGACGGTGACAGGCGGCGTGGACCGGCCCGGCGTCTACGAGGTGCCGATCGGCTCGTCCCTCACCCAGCTGCTCGGCCAGGTGGGCGCCCGCCGGGTGCAGGCCCTCCTGGTCGGCGGGTACTTCGGGACCTGGGTGGGCGGCGAGCGCATCGCGGCCGTTCCCTTGTCCGCCGAGGGCCTCGCCACGGTAGGCAGCCGCCCGGGCTGCGGCGTCATCGTTGCTCTCCCCGACGACGTCTGCGCCTGGGCCGAGGTGGCGACCGTCGCCGAGTTCTACTCGGCCCACAGCGCCGGCCAGTGCGGTCCCTGTGTCTTCGGCCTCGAGGACATCGCCCGAGCCGTCAGGGGCGTGCTGGCAGGCGATCCCGAGGCGGAGGCCGCCGCCCGTCACTGGACGGCGATGGTCAAAGGTCGCGGCGCGTGCCACCTTCCCGACGGCGCGGCCGGTTTCGTCGAATCCGCCCTCGACGTCTTCGGGGGAGAGATCGCCGATCATCGCCTCGGCCGCTGCCAGCGGCCGCACCACGGCTACCTGCCCTCGCCCGCTCCGGGGGATTGGCGATGAGCAGGTTCCGGCTGGTGCTCGACCCGACCGCCTGCGATGGGCACGGGGTGTGCGCCGAGTTGTTCCCCGAAGGGATCGCCCTCGACGACTGGGGCTTCCCGATCATCGCGGCCGGGATTGCGGACGACCATCTGCCCCACGCCCGGCGAGCCGTGTCGGCCTGCCCCGCGCTCGCCCTCCGGATGGTGCGGACCGACCGCCATGGGGGTCCCTAGCGCTGAAGTTGTTTCGTGGCGGGCGCTGAAGGCGCGCCAACGCGCCGGTAGCCTGAGCGGTCGTGTCTCGACGCCGGCTGCTCGTCGACCTAGGTCCGCTCCGGCATTCGCGGGACTTCCGGTTGCTGTTCTCCGGCCAGCTGGTCTCGACCTTAGGGACGCAGCTCACCGTCGTGGCCGTGCCCTACCAGGTGTACCGCATGACCGACTCATCCCTCGATGTGGGTCTGGTCAGCCTGGCCCAGCTGGGTCCGCTCCTGGTGTGCTCGATGATCGGTGGCGCGGTGGCGGACGCGCACGACCGCCGGCGGCTGCTGCTGATCACCGAACTTCTGCTGGCAGCCGTGAGTTCCGGGCTGGCCATCAATGGAGGCTTGGCGCATCCGGCCCTGTGGCCACTCTTCGCTCTGCCGGCCGCGGCCGGGGGGCTGGCCGGCTTCGACCGTCCGGCTTTCAACGCTTCGATCCCGCGCCTGGTGCCCACGGGGGACCTGGCTGCGGCCTACGCCTTGTGGCAGGTCCAGATGCAGGTCGGCATCGTCGTGGGCCCGGCCCTGGCGGGAGTGATCCTCTCCACTGCCGGTCTATCGGTCGTGTACTGGCTGGACGTCGCCAGCTTCGTGGTGTCATGGCTGGCGGTGCTGGCGATGGGGCCACTACCCGCTAACGAGGGCGCGGCCCCGGCCAGTTGGCGCTCGATACGAGAGGGATTGGCCTACCTGCGCGGCCGGCAGGTGATCCAGGGGGTGTTCCTGCTCGACATCAACGCCATGGTGTTCGGGATGCCTCGGGCGTTATTCCCCGCGTTGGGCCTCGACTTCTTCCACGGCGGAGCGCAGACGGTGGGGCTGCTGTATGCCGCGCCCGGCGCCGGTGCACTGGTCGGCGCGCTCACGACCGGATGGGTCAACGTGATCCGCCGCCAGGGACGGGCCGTGATCATCGCCGTAGTCATCTGGGGGGCCGCCATCACCGTGTTCGGGCTGGTCGACGTGCTCTGGGTGGCCCTGGTTCTGCTCGCCTTCGCGGGTTGGGCCGACGTGGTCTCCGCGGTGTTCCGCAACACCATTCTGCAGACTGCTCTGCCGGACGAGCTTCGGGGGCGGTTGTCGGCGGTACAGATCGCGGTGGTACAGGGTGGGCCGCGACTCGGGGACTTGGAAGCGGGGGGCGTGGCCCAGGCGTTCGGTACCTCTTTTTCCGTGATATCCGGTGGAGCGGCATGCGTGGTCGGCGCCGTGCTGCTGGCATTCGCGCTTCCCGGCTTTCGCAAGCAGCAGGCCGTCATGCCGTCGGCGGCCACCGAGTGAGCCCGGCGCGCCCCGGCTACAGTCCGCCGTCGTGTTGACCGTTTCCCCGGCCACTGAGGCTACGCCGGAGGTCGTCGCCGCGGTCGCCCGCCTGCTGCCGCTGCTGTCTCGCACCGCGCCGGCGCCGAGCGCAGCCCAGGTGGCGGAGATCGTCTCCTCGCCCGCGACGACTCTGTTCCTGGCCCGGGACGGCGAGGACGGGTCGATCGTGGGGACCCTTACCCTGGCCATCTTCCGCCTCCCCAGCGGGATTCGAGCCTGGATCGAGGACGTGATCGTGGCCGAGGAGGTCCGAGGCCAAGGGTGCGGAGAGGCGCTCTCCAGGGCCGCCCTGGAGGCCGCGGCTCGGTCAGGGGCGCGGACCGTCGAGCTGACATCGCGGCCTTCACGGGAGGCGGCCAACCGTCTCTATCAGCGGATCGGTTTCGTGCGGCGCGACACCAACGTGTACCGCTACGAGCTGACGTCGTGACGGCCGGGCGTCTGGCTGAACGGGTCGCGCTCGTCACCGGGTCGAGCAGCGGAATCGGCGCGGCGGTCGCTCGCGGCCTGGCGGCCGAGGGAGCCCATGTGGTGGTCAATTCCCGCTCCTCGACGGCTGCCGGGGAGGCGGTGGCGGCCGAGATCGGCGGCAGCTACCGCCAAGCTGATGTCGCCGATCCCGAGGCGGGCCGGGCCTTGGTGGCCGCGGTAGCCGGCGACCACGGGGGCCTCGACATCTTGGTCAACAACGCCGGCACGACCCGGCTCATCCCCCACGCCGATCTCGAAGCGGCCACGCCTGAGATCTGGGCTGAGATCTACGCCACCAACGTCATCGCGCCTTTCGTTCTCACAACCGCGGCCGTCCCGCACTTGCGGGTGGCTCCGCATGGGGGAGCGATCGTCAACATCGGTTCCCTCGCCGGCGTCCGCCCCACCGGGTCGTCGATCCCATACGCGGCGAGCAAGGCTGCCTTGCACCACCAGACCCGCCTGCTGGCCGCCGCCCTGGGTCCCGAGATCAGGGTCAACGCCGTCGCCCCTGGCCTGGTCGACACCCCGTGGACTGCCGACTGGCACGATTTCAAAGCGGACATTGCGGCCATCACCCCTATGCGGCGCGTTGCCCTACCGGACGACGTGGCCGAACTGGTGCTGACTCAAGTCACCTCCACCCTCGTGACCGGTGAGGTGTGGGTGGTCGACAGCGGCCTCCGTCTGGTCCGCTGAAGGCGGGTCAGACCGCCAACGTCGACTGCCAAGCTGATGAGGTAGGCACTCACGGAGCCCGCCGTAGCGGCCTCCGGCGCGTTTAGGCGTCCGGCCCGAGCTCCTCTACCTCGAGCAGGGTGAACCCGTCGATGATGGTGCGCAGCACCTGCTGGGCGACGCGGGGGTCCACCCCCTCTTCCTTGGCCACCGCCGCGATGCGGTCCAGCATCTCGTCCTCCCGGCCCCGGTCCACCACGGCCATGTGATGCGCCCGCTTGTAATGGACCACCGCCCCGACGAGCCCGGCCCGTGCCGCCAGTAGGGCCATCAAGCGGCGGTCCACGTCATCGATCTGTCGCCGGATGTCCCCTAGGTCCGGGACATCAGGGGGGCCAGGTGTCGAGCCTTCCATAGTCGCCCATCATGACCGATCTGCGGAGCCGGCCGGTTACCACCTCGGCTCGGTCGCCACGCCTCTGCCCGCCGGCTCTGGCGGGTAGGTAGGGGGCGGGGAGTAGCATGCGCAAGACAAACCGAGAGTCTGACATCTCCTATAGGGGGAGCAAGTGGCTGAATCGATCACGGTGACCGACAACCGCACCGGCGAGATCATCGAGATCCCCATCGTCGACGGCGGTATCTCGGCTGATGAGCTGCGCAAGCTGCTCCCGGGGGTCTGGTTCTACGACCCCGCGTTCATGACGACGGCGGTGGCGTCGAGCGCCATCACCTACCTCGACGGCGACGCCGGCATCTTGCGCTACCGGGGTTACCCGATCGAGCAGATCGCGTCGCAGTCCACGTACCTGGAGGTGGCGTACCTGCTCGTCCATGGGGAGCTGCCGACCGTTGACCAGCTCGAGGGCTGGACGAACGAGATCCGGTACCACACCTATATCCACGAGAACTTCCGCAAGCGGTTCGTGGATGGCTTCCACTATGACGCCCACCCCATGGGGATGCTCTTGTCGGGCATCGGGGCCCTGTCCACCTTCTATCCCGAAGCCAAGGACATCGAAGACCCCGAGATCCGTCACAAGCAGATCGTCCGGCTGATCGCCAAGGTCCCCACCCTGGCGGCGGCGTGCCACCGCTACAGCGTCGGGATGCCGTTCGTCTACCCGGACAACTCCATGAGCTTCGCCGAGAATTTCCTCTCCATGATGTGGAAGGTGGCCGAGCCGCGGTACGAGGCCGACCCCATCCTGGCCCGGGCCCTCGACGTGTTGTTCATCCTGCACGCCGACCACGAGCAGAACTGCGGCACATTGGCAATGCGCACCGTGGGCTCCTCGCACGCCGACCCCTACTCGGCGGCGGCGGCCGCCGCCGCTGCCCTCTACGGCCCTCGCCACGGCGGCGCGAACGAGGCCGTCCTGCGCATGCTCACCGATATCGGTTCCATTGACAATGTCAAAGCGTTCATTGACGACGTCAAGGCCGGCAAGGGCAAGCTGCAAGGCTTCGGGCACCGGGTGTACAAGAACTACGACCCTCGGGCCACGATCATCAAGAAGACCGCCGATGAGGTGTTCACGGTCACCGGCAAGAACCCTCTGCTCGACATCGCCCTCAAGCTGGAGGAGGTCGCCCTCTCCGACGACTATTTCATCTCCCGCAAGCTGTACCCGAACGTGGACTTCTACTCGGGGTTGATCTACCAGGCCATGAACTTCCCGACGGCCATGTTCACCGTCCTCTTCGCCATCCCGCGGGTATCGGGGTGGCTGGCCCACTGGCAGGAGTTGATCGAGCAGGACACCAAGATCTACCGGCCCCGCCAGCTGTGGACCGGCCATGACGAGCGGCCCTACGTGCCGTTGGCGCAACGCTCGTAACCGCTGGTTGAAGACCTCCCCAACGCTCACCGGTGAGTTTCACGGCTCGAATCGATTGCAGCGGAAGATCCCACGGCGATGAAGGATGAGCCGACCGCCGACGCCGAGCGTCCGCAATCCATATGCTAGAGCTGGCTTGAATCCGATGGACGAAGCGTCGTCGAAGTAGATCGAGCGGGCCGGGACTTCCGCCACACTAAACCCGAAATGTATCGCCTGCATCAGGATCTCCGAATCGAACACGAAACCGTTGTTGTTGCGGAGAAACGGCACCGTCATGAGGAATTTCTTCGAATAGGCACGGTAACCGGTGTGCATTTCGCTGAACGACGTCCCCAGTATCCAGTTTTCGGCCCCAGTCAGCACCCGGTTGGCGACGATCTTGTACAGCGGCATTCCACCGGCGCGGGCCTGACCTGGCGCCGCGAATCGGGAGCCGAGAACCAGGTCGGCGTCCCCTCTGAGGATAGGCTCGACCATTCGGGGGATCAGGGACGGCTCATACTGTCCATCGGGATGGAGCATCACGACGACGTCCGCGCCCCGTTGCAAGGCTTCGAGATAACAGGTGCGCTGGTTGCCTCCATAACCGACGTTGTGAGGATGCCATATGGTGTGAACGTTGAGCCGCTGAGCGATCTTTAGGGTGCTGTCGGACGAATTGTCATCGACGACAATGACATCATTGACGATGTCGCGTGGTATGGCGGAGACGGTTCGCTCGAGCGTCGCCGCGGCGTTATAGGCAGGCATGATTACGATTACGTTGGCCTCGGCGGCAGAGGTCATCGTCTCGCTTCCACGAAGACGGTTCCCCCGGCGCGCCCGCCGACCTCGATCGTGCACCCGATGAGCGCGGCCGGGGTCACGAGGATCGCGGCCAGAATGGTGAGCACTCGCCGACTGGCTCTCATGGACTGCTGGCGGGCGCCGGGGCGCCGCAGAGCGGCGTAGATGTCTGGCTGACCAGGAAGGTGGCGCGCCAGCCCGTACACCCAGCCGAAGAAGACCTGACCGCCCCGGGTGAAACTCACTCGCTGCACCGTCATCCCCAGCTCGGCCAATCGCCTCCGCAGAGCTCGATCGTCCAGGTGGACCAGGTGGCGGGGAAGGTCGAGGGCGAACCAGTCGTGGCGGAACACCCTGGCTTGGAGGCTGCGCCCGTTCGGGACGGCGACTACTAGGAGGCCCCCAGGTTCGAGCAACGTCACGGCGTGAGCCAGAGCCTCGGCGGGACGGCGAAGATGCTCCAACGAGTGCCAAAACACGACTGCTGCCCATTGACCGGAGACATCTTCGATGTCCTTGCCTTCGATGAAGGGGCCAGTGCTGTTCCGCTCGATCCCGAGGGTGTCGCGTCCACGGCGTCGGAGCGCATCGACGAGGGTGCCGTCACCGGCGCCGACATCGAGCACGGCGCCGGGCGGCGCCAACCGGTCGACCCGTCGGGCCAGGCGGCCCCGACTCCATCGCAAGATGTAGTCGCCCGGTCCGCTGAAGCGCCCGGAGTTGGGCCGGTACCACTCGCCGTACGCGGCCTCGAGTTGTTCGTCGCTCGGCCAGGGCACCGTTGTGGCCACGCCGCAGCTGCGGCAAACGACAGCCCTGAAGACGTCCTGCTCGGCCGCGTCGAGGACGTCGCCGCACCACAGGCACGAATCCGGCGGGTAGGGGCGGGGACCGGTTCGCCGGTCGATCGACGCTGGAGATCCCGTCGCCATGCGGGCGAGGGTAGCAGTCCGAGCCCGCCCTTCTGGACTGGGTAAGGCAGCCGCTTCGCCGTGTTAGGGAGCTGTCCTGAGCAACCCTTCCTGGACCACCGAGACGGCCAATTCGCCGTCTCGGGTGTAGATGGTGCCGGTCGCCAGCCCGCGGGCGCCGAAGGCGGTCGGGCTGCGCTGGTCGTAGAGGAGCCAGTTGTCGGCCCGGAAGGGCCGGTGAAACCACATGGCATGGTCGAGGCTGGCCTGGGTGCCCTCGTTCCAGATCAGACCGTGGGGGGCCATGATGGTGTCGAGCAGGGTCATGTCGCTGGCGTAGGCGACCAAGCAGTCGTGGAGCAGGGGTTCGTCGGGTAGCTTGCCGTCGGCCCGCAGCCACATCTGGTGGGTGGGCTGGCGGGGAGCAGAGGAGGGCGAGGTGCGGATGGGTTCGCCGACGTGGCGCACGTCAATGGGCCGGGGCCGGTGATACCACTCTCCCATTGCTTCGGCGTGGGGGGCCATCAGCTCGGCCCACGTCGGCAGGGTCTCGGGGTCGGGGGCGTCGGGCGCGTGCTGCTGGTGGCTCACACCGGCTTCTGGCACGTGAAAGGACGCGGAGAGGTGGAAGATGGCCTCCCCCCGCTGGATGCCAGCCACTCTGCGGGTGGTGAAAGAGCGCCCGTCGCGGATGCGGTCCACCTGGTACAGGATCGGGATCTTGGGGTCGCCGGGCCGGAGGAAATAGGCGTGCAGGGAATGCACCGGTCGCTCGGCCCCCGTGCCGTCAGCGACAGTCCGGCCGGCGGCCACCAGGGCCTGCGCGGCCACCTGGCCGCCGAAGACCCGCAGACGGTGCTCGATCGGACTGAAGCCCCGGTACAGATCGACTTCCAGCGATTCCAGGTCGAGCAGTTGGAGGAGTTCGTCGAGGGCCGCGGTCACCCCTCCATAATGGCCTGCAAGTGGGCGACCCCGGTTGTCCGATAGTCTGGAATCCCGTGGCCATGACCCTGCCCGACCTGGTTGAGAAGTTCAAAAGCCCCGAGGGCCAGAAGATGTTCCGCTACACCATGGCCTCGGTGGTCGCGGTGTGCGTCAGCACGGTATGCTTCCTGATTTTCGACGGGCT
>Ga0302326_10011404_pt1 | contig 19151 bp, 14 predicted proteins | sample Palsa_T0_3_FD_202264 | JGI IMG/M metagenome (GOLD analysis project Ga0302326, IMG submission 202264) | Peat permafrost microbial communities from Stordalen Mire near Abisko, Sweden - Palsa_T0_3 | ecosystem: Environmental > Terrestrial > Soil > Palsa > Peat permafrost | place: Sweden: Abisko...
AGCTTTGCAGTCCGTCAGGTATTTGCCGCCGAACACGCCAAGACGAAGCATTTCGGCGGGCGTCAGTTGCGGCCGAAATCCGGAATCGAAGGTGCGGCCAGTCGGCGCGGTCAGCGCGTAACGATAGACGCGTTGCATCTTGTCGTTGACGACAATTGTTCTTTTGCGCACCGCACGACGTCCGGCTTGCCGCATCCAATGACTAAATTGGTCTCGACCAAGTTGGTTTCATAATGCGCGCGCGGCGATAAAGCGAATAGCCGGCGCGGAGGACGCGGCTTAAGTCCTCCCGCACAAAAAACCGGGCCCTTGCGGGCCCGGTTTGGGGATCGCCAGCGTGGGGGCGCCAGCGATCATCTTCCCAGGGAGGAGCTGCCGGCGGGCATGCACCACTTGCTGCCAACCGAAATTGCAGTCCGGCATCACTATGCAAAGCTCGGTCGCGAGGCACAACGCAATCACCGGCATGCCAGCCATGCGCTGACGCTGAATTCTCAAGCGTAACTTTTCTGCGAAACTTTACTGCGCAGCGCATTCATGGAGGATGATCTTTCCCGAAAACCCGTGCCGACTTTTCGGGATGCTCTAGTGTCCTGATTCCGAAGTTCGCATGATCAAGCGGCAATCCCTTGTGCGAACTTCGGAATCAAAAGGGACACTAGCAAAACTATTGATCTAGTGTGGCTTTGGTTCAGAAGTCCGCATGGTAGGGTGCCGGCAAAAATGATGCGGACTTCTGAACCGCCACACTAGTACTTCCAGCGTTGCGCGTTGGCGACAAGGAAATCGCGGAACGCCTGCACGCGCGCGACGGTTTTGAGCTCTTCAGGATATACGAAATAAGCATCAAGCGCGATCGGATCGGCATCGCCAAAAAGCTGCACCAGGCCGCCGTCGCCTTCGACCAGATAGTCGGGCAGCATCGCAATGCCAATGCCGCGCTGACAAGCGCGCAAAATGCCGAGAATATTGTTGATCACGAGGTGAGGCGTACGCGGTCCCTTGCCGTCACGCGCGACTTCCGTCAGCAACAGCGAGCGCTGCAAATAACTCGGCACGTTGCCGCCAAGCATCAGCACCCGATGATTATCGAGATCCTCGAAGGTGCGCGGCGTGCCAAAGCGCTTGAGATATTCCGGCGACGCGTAGACGTGGAAGTGTACGGAAAAAAGCTTGCGCTGAATGAGATCCGGTTGGGTCGGCTGGCGCAGCCGGATGGCGACATCGGCCTCGCGCATGGCGAGGTCGAGCTCCTCTTCGGTGGTGAGCAGCGTGATGTGCACTTCCGGGTAAAGATCGATGAATTCGTTCAGCCGCGGGGTAAGCCAATGCACGCCGATCCCGGGTGTCGTCGTCACCCTCAAGTCGCCGTTCGGCCTTTCGCGGCTGTCGGTGAGCTTCGCGCGCGCCGCCTCCAATTTCATGAAGACTTCGTGCGCGGTGCGAAACAGCAGGTCGCCTTGTTCGGTGAGGATCAAGCCGCGCGCGTGCCGATGGAACAGCGACACCGCAAGCTCCTGCTCAAGCGCGCTCACTTGCCGCGACACTGCCGATTGCGACAGCCCGAGCTGCTCGCCGGCATGAGTGAAGCTGCCGGCTTCGGCGGCGGCGTGAAAGACTTTGAGTTTATCCCAATCCATTTTGCCAGACGACGTAAAGCTCATTCGGCGGCCATGCGCGGCTCGGCTTCGCCGTGCGCGGCAAGATATTTCTCCGCCTCCAGCGCGGCCATGCAGCCCAGGCCGGCGGCGGTCACTGCCTGACGGTAAACGTCGTCCGCCACGTCGCCGGCGGCAAACAAGCCGGGTACCGAAGTCGCGGTCGAATGCGGCGCGGTCTTGATATAGCCGGATGCCTTCATTTCAACTTGGCCGGTTACGAGACCGGTTGCCGGCGAGTGTCCGATGGCGATGAAAATTCCGTCGATCGGGCGCTTCTCGATCTCGTTCGTTTTCACGTTGCGCAGCACCGCCGCTTTGACCTTGAGCGGCGCGTCATCGCCGACGACGTCCTCAAGCACGGTATGCCAGAGCACCGAGATTTTCGGGTTTTGGTAGAGCCGCTCTTGCAAGATGCGTTCGGCGCGAAAGGTGTCGCGCCGGTGCACGACAGTGACGGTCTTGGCGAAATTGGTCAGGAACAAAGCTTCCTCGACCGCGGTATTGCCGCCGCCGATCACCAGAACATGCTTGTCGCGGTAGAAGAATCCATCGCAGGTGGCGCAGGCTGAAACGCCGTAGCCGCGGAATTTCTGTTCCGACGGCAGATCGAGCCAGCGCGCCTGGGCGCCGGTCGCCAGCACCAATGTGTCGGCCAGATAGACGTCGCCCGAATCGCAGGTGATGCGGAAAGGCCGCCGTCCAAGCTCGACCTTGTTGACGTAATCGGCGACCATTTTGGTGCCGACGTGTTCGGCCTGCTGCTGCATTTGCTCCATCAGCCAAGGGCCTTGAATGACATCGGCAAAGCCCGGGTAGTTCTCGACGTCGGTCGTGGTGGTCAGCTGTCCGCCGGTCTCAAGCCCCTGGATCAAGATCGGATCGAGCATGGCGCGAGCGGCATAAATGGCGGCCGTGTAACCGGCTGGCCCGGAGCCGATGATGACGATCTTGGCGTGGGTCGGTGTGCTCACGTCTTCCAATCCCGTCAGTCAGGGCGTGATCCGGAGGGCGGACCCGCGCTTTGCCGTCCGCCCACGGGAATTTAGGAACTTTGACGAGCTATGCAAGAGACGCAACCCAATACATCCAAAAAGCTGTGCATGTCGAAAAGCGCTTTGCAATCATAACGATAGAAAAAGCCCGCCGCGCGTTCAAATGCGCGGCGGGCTCGCCTTTAGGCCTCGGCTAATGGCTCAGCCGAGAGATTGTTTGACCCGGTCGGGGGTCATCGGCAAGTGCCGCATGCGCTTGCCGGTGAGCTGGGCGACGCCGTTGGCGATAGCTGGTGCAACCGCCGGGACGCCCGCTTCACCGATGCCGGTCGGCTGATCAGCGGTGGAGATCACTGCGACCTCCATCGGCGGCATGTCCGACATCCGCAGCACCGGATAACCGTCGAAATTGGTCGCCTGCATAACACCATTCTTGATCGGAAGCTGCTCGACCAGCGCGGCGCCGAGCCCGAACGTCATCGCGCTGGTGATCTGTGCGCTGATGTTCTTGGGCTGAACCGCAAGGCCGGCGTCGACCGCCGCCCAAAGGTGATGCACCTTGATTTGACCGGTCTTGGTATCAACCGAGACTTCGGCAGCGACAGCGGTGTGGCTGTGCAAGGCATCCGAATAGGCGATGCCAACGGCGCGGCCGTTGTCGCGCTTGCTCTTGTAGTTCGACATGTCGGCTACGTGCTGCACTACTTTGACCGCGCGCGGATCGCCCTTGAGCATCTCCACGCGATAGGCGACCGGGTCGATTTTCTTCAGCGCGGCGAGTTCGTCCACCATCGTCTCGATGGCAAACTTGGTGTAGCCCGCCGCAATCCCGCGCCAGGCGCCGACATCGATGCCGCGCGCCGAGCGCACCCACTCCACGCGGTGGTTCGCCACGCCGTAACTCATCTCGCCGCCGCCGCCGGATACGACGTCTGCTTTGACCTTGGCAAACACGTCGGGCGGCATGATGCGCGCGAAGTAGGACTCGTTGACGATGCGTTGCCGCCAGCCGACAACGTTGTTGTCGGCGTCGAGACCGACTTCGACACGCTGAGCGGTCAAGGGCCGCAGCTTGTCGTTGCGGATATCGTCCTCGCGGCTCCAGATCATCTTGACCGGCTTGCCCGGCACGTTGAGCGCCAGGATCAGCGCCATCACCAGATCGTCGCCGTCGGAGCGCCGGCCGAAGCCGCCGCCGAGCAGCGCCGTATGGACGTGGACTTTGTCCGGCGTGGTCTTGCCGACGATCATGCCCAGGATTTTCATCGTCGAGGGGGATTGATTGCCGGACCAGATGTCGATCACGCCGTTATCGACCCGCACCGTGCAGTTGAGCGGCTCCATACAAACGTGGGAGACGTGATCGGAGAAATAGTCGGCGGAAAGGACCTTGGCGGCACCTTTGATGGCGCCGTCGGCATCGCCGACTTTCACCATGTCGACGCCCGTCTGGCTCCAATCGGCGGCGATTGCGCGATAGTCTTGCAGCACGCGATCGTCGTCATAAGTCTGCGCCGGCGTGGTTTTTGACCACGTGACCTTAAGCAGGCTCTTGGCCTTCATCGCGGCGTCGATCGTTTCCGCGATCACTGCGACGCCCGACGGAAGTGTCACGATCTTGACCACGCCTTTGACGGCCTTGGCCGCGGCATCGTCGATCTGCTCGGCCTTCTCGTACTGCACCTGCGGGAACAGGACCGAGGCGTAGAGCATGCCGGGTACCTGCGTATCGATGCCGTATTGCGCCGTGCCGTTGACCTTGAGCGGCACGTCGACCCGTCCGACATCACGCCCGATCAGGCGGAATTGCGACGCCGGTTTGAGATCGGCCTTGGCCACTTCCGGCAGCGGGTTCGGCACCGTCGCGGTCTTGGCAATGTCGCCATAGCTGATCTTTCGGTTCGACTTGGCGTGGACCACCATACCTGGCTCGGTGGTGAGTTCTTCTGCCGGCACGTTCCAGGCGGTGGCCGCGTTGGCGATCAGGATCTTTCGCGCCTGTGCGCCGGTCAGCCGCAGTTTCTCGTAATAGCCGGTGACGGAGAAGCTGCCCACCGTGGTGAGCTGCTGGGCCCCGAATATGATCTTAAACAGCGGATTGCCGTAGACCTGGTCGTCATCGGGGGTTTCTGAAACGCGGACTTTGCTCCAGTCGGCGTCGAGATCCTCGGCGATGAGCAATGGCAGCGAGGTGCGCACGCCCTGGCCCATTTCGACCATTGGCGCGACGATGGTGACGATGCCGTCCTCGCCGATCGTGACCCAGGCATTGGGTGCGAACGGCGCCGCCGCGCGGGCGGTTTCGATGGTCTCGATCGAACCGAACGCGACGCCGATCGTAAACGCGCCGGTGGTGGCGAGGAACGAGCGGCGGGAGATCTGATGAGTGGTGTAGGCTTCGTTCAACATGGCTGCCTCCCTCACGCGACGCTCTGAATGGCTTCGATGATTTGCGCGTAAGTACCGCAGCGGCAGATGTTGCCGTCCATATGCTGGACGATCTGCTCGCGGGTCGGCTTCGGGTTCGTCGCCAGCAAATCGGCGGCCTGCATGATTTGCCCGGACTGGCAGTAGCCGCATTGCGGCACCTGATGCGCGACCCAGGCCTTCTGCAATGGATGACTGGAATCCGCCGACAGGCCCTCGATGGTGGTCACCTTCTTGTTGGCGGCTTCCGAGAGCTGCGTCTGGCAAGAGCGAACCGCGTGACCGTCTAGGTGCACGGTGCATGCTCCGCATAATCCGGCGCCGCAGCCGAACTTTGTGCCGGTCAGCTTAAGATGTTCGCGAATGATCCAAAGAAGCGGCGTGTCCCCGTCGGCGTCAACGCTCGCGGGTTTGCCATTTATCGTAAGGGCAACCGTCGTCATGAGACCTCCCCATCGTTCGGGCTCGTGAGATATGGCTTACGTTCTCCGCGCCTCATTGAGGCGGGCGCGGTCCGGGCCGGTCCGCATGTCGGACGTGGCTAAGCGAGTCGTATGCGAATTTTAGAAGGGGTACAAGCTGGGCATTCACGCCCACGGCGGTGGGCGCTGCCCCCGTGGCGGAAGCGTAGGGTTGCAGCCAAGCCTAATTCTAGCAGCCGCATGGATAGGGCCGGTGGCTCCAACAAAACAGCGTTGGCGATTTGAGGCGACAGCGAGCGTTCGGCGCGCCGCGCGCCGATGAAGGCGTTCAGCCGAAAACCGTATGACGAGCTTACAGTCGGAACCTATTTCCACTCGACCTTGACGATCTCGTAGGCCTTGGCGCCGCCGGGTGTCACCACCTCGACCTGTACGCCCTTTTTTTTGCCGACCAGGGCACGAGCGAGCGGGGAGGTGATGGAGATTTTGCCCTTCTTGGCGTCGGCCTCGGGCTCGCCGACAATCTGCCATACCGCCTTTTTGTTGGTGTCTTCATCGATCAGCGTTACGGTCGCGCCGAAGGTAATGGTCTCGCCGGAAAGCTTCGACAGATCAATAATTTCGGCGCGCGCAAGCTTGTCCTCAAGTTCGGCGATGCGGCCTTCGTTGAGAGACTGCGATTCCTTGGCGGCGTGATATTCGGCGTTTTCCGACAGGTCGCCGTGCGTTCGCGCGTCGGTAATCTGCTGGATGATGCGCGGCCGCTCGATCTGCTGGCAATGCTTGAGTTCGGTCTCAAGCGCCGAGTATCCCGCCGCGGTCATCGGAAGCTTATCCATTGGTCTCAAACCTCCTTAACTCATAGAGACAAAATTCAGGTCGCGGACCGAAGCGCCGTCCGGTCTCGCGACCAAAAACCTGTCTCTACACGGGCCGCCGCTCAGGCTACCCCAACCTTTGATCGGGGCCGGCCGCAAAATAATTTTGCAGCGCACACACCTCGAGGTCGCCCCCGAGATAGGCTTTGATGCCCTGCGCTGCGGCGACAGCCCCTGAGAGAGTGGTGTAGTATGGCACTTTATGCAAGAGGGCGGCGCGCCGCAGCGAACGGCTATCGGTGAGCGCGGTGGCCCCTTCCGTGGTGTTGAAGACCAACTGAACTTCGCCGTTTTTTATGGCGTCGACAATATGCGGGCGCCCTTGGGCGACTTTGTTGACCCGCTCCGCGGCAATGCCTTCGCCGGTAAGAAAAGCCTGGGTTCCAGAGGTCGCGAGCACCCGAAAGCCCAAGGCCGCCATGAGCCGGACCGAGTCGAGGATGCGGGGCTTGTCGGCATCCTTGACCGAGACGAAAACCGTCCCGCTTTTCGGCAGCCGCGAGCCACCGCCGAGCTGGCTTTTGACGAACGCGACATTGTAATCGCGGTCGATGCCCATGACCTCGCCGGTCGACTTCATCTCCGGCCCGAGCACGGTGTCGACCGCGGGCCCGAAGCGCGCGAACGGAAACACCGCTTCTTTCACGCCGACATGCTTTGCATGAGCGAATTCGAAGCTTTGCCGCTTTAAGTGAAAGCTCGCGAGAGTCTCACCGGCCATAATGCGCGCGGCGATTTTGGCGACCGGGATGCCGGTCACCTTGGCGACAAATGGCACAGTCCGCGACGCGCGCGGGTTCACTTCCAGCACGTAGATGTCGCCGTCTTTGATGGCGTATTGCACGTTCATGAGGCCGCCGACCTTGAGCGCCAGCGCGAGCGCGCCGGTTTGGCGCTCAAGTTCGGCGATCACCTCGGCGGAGAGGTTGTGCGGCGGCAGCGAGCAGGCGGAATCGCCGGAATGGATTCCGGCCTCTTCGATGTGCTCCATGATTCCGGCGATGTAGAAATCCTTGCCGTCGGCCAGGCAATCGACGTCGACTTCCACGGCGTCGGTTAAATAGCTGTCGATCAACAGCGGACGCTTCTGCGACACCGCCAATTCCGATGGCCGGTCGAGGTCTGCGGCAAGCCGCACCACGTAGCGGTCGAGCTGGCCCGGCTCGCGAACGATTTCCATCGCGCGGCCGCCGAGCACGTAGGAAGGACGGATCACGATCGGGTAGCCGATCTCGTCGGCGATGGCGCGCGCGTCTTCCAGGCTGGTGGCAATGCCGCTTCTCGGCTGACGCAGGCCCAGCCGATCGAGCAACACGCGAAACCGCTCGCGGTCCTCGGCCAGATCGATCGCGTCCGGCGAGGTGCCGAGAATAGGCACGCGCGCCGCGGCGAGTGTCTCGGCAAGCTTGAGCGGCGTCTGGCCGCCGAACTGCACGATGACGCCGTGCAGCGTTCCGGCGTTGCGCTCGGCGTCGATGATCTCAATTACGTCCTCGGCGGTGAGCGGCTCGAAATAAAGCCGATCGGAGGTGTCGTAATCGGTCGACACCGTCTCTGGATTGCAATTGATCATGATGGTTTGATAGCCGGCATCCTTGAGCGCGAACGCGGCGTGGCAGCAGCAATAGTCGAATTCAATGCCTTGGCCGATCCGGTTCGGCCCGCCGCCCAAGATGATGACTTTGCGCTCGTCCGAAGGCGCGGCCTCGTCCGCGCTCCGGCCCGCGAACGGCGTTTCGTAGGTCGAGTACATGTAGGCCGTCGGCGAAGCGAACTCGGCGGCGCAGGTGTCGATGCGTTTGAATGTCGGGCGGACGCCAAGTTGTCTGCGGCGAGTCGACACATCTTCCACGGCAAGGCCGGTGAGCTTGGCAAGGCGCGCGTCGGAAAAGCCCATGCGCTTCAGCCCGCGCAGGGCGCGCGGCGTTTCCGGCAGGCCTTTGGCCCGTACTTCGGCCTCGATCTCGATGACGCCGCGGATTTGCGTCAGAAACCAGGGATCGATCCGGCAAGCGTTGTGGATTTCGGTATCGGAAAGCCCAAGCCGCATCGCCTGCGCAACTTTGAGGAGGCCGTCCGGCGACGGCGTGCCGAGTGCGGCGCGGATCGCGTTCTTATCATCGCCCTGGCCGAGGCCGGCAATCACCACTTCGTCGAGGCCGGTCAGGCCGGTTTCCAGCGAGCGCAGCGCCTTTTGCAGACTTTCCTGAAAGGTACGCCCGATCGCCATCGCCTCGCCGACCGACTTCATCGAAGTCGTCAGTACCGCTTCGGCGCCGGGAAATTTTTCGAACGCAAAGCGTGGGATCTTGGTGACCACGTAGTCGATGGTCGGCTCGAATGACGCCGGCGTGGCGCCGCCGGTGATGTCGTTTTTGATTTCGTCGAGCGTGTAACCGACCGCGAGCTTGGCGGCGACTTTGGCAATCGGAAAGCCGGTCGCTTTGGAAGCGAGCGCGGACGAGCGCGACACGCGCGGATTCATTTCAATGACGACGAGGCGGCCGTCCGCGGGATTAATCGCGAACTGAACGTTGGAGCCGCCGGTCTCCACCCCGATCTCGCGCAACACTGCGATCGAAGCGTCGCGCAGGCGCTGGTATTCCTTGTCGGTCAGCGTCAGCGCCGGCGCCACCGTTATCGAGTCGCCGGTGTGAATGCCCATCGGATCGACGTTCTCGATCGAGCAGACGATGATGCAGTTGTCATTTTTATCGCGCACCACCTCCATCTCGTACTCTTTCCAGCCGAGCACCGATTCCTCGATCAGCACTTCGGCGGTGGGCGACGCGTCGATGCCGCGTTCGACGATCTCGATGAACTCGGCCTTGTTGTAGGCGATGCCGCCGCCGGTCCCGCCGAGCGTGAAGGAAGGGCGGATGACGGCGGGAAGCCCGATGTCGTCGAGCGCTTCCAGCGCGCCGATCAGGGTCTTGACCTGGTGCGAGCGCGGCGTCGCGAGCCCGATCCGCGTCATCGCCTCGCGAAACAGCTTGCGGTCCTCGGCCTTGTCAATCGCGTCGGCGGTGGCGCCAATCATGGTGACGCCGAATTTTTCCAGCACGCCCATCTTGCGCAGCGAGAGTGCGGTGTTGAGCGCGGTCTGCCCGCCCATGGTTGGAAGGAGCGCGTCGGGACGTTCCTTGGCGACGATTTGCGCGACAATCTCTGGAGTGATCGGCTCGATGTAAGTGGCGTCGGCCAAATCCGGATCGGTCATGATCGTCGCCGGATTGGAGTTGACGAGAATGACCCGGTAGCCTTCGGCCTTGAGCGCCTTGCAGGCTTGGGTGCCGGAATAGTCGAATTCACACGCCTGGCCGATGATGATCGGCCCGGCGCCGATGATCAGGATCGAGGAGATGTCGGTTCGCTTGGGCATAATCGCGAGCTTATATATGGGCACAAAAAAAGGGCGCGCGACCGCGCGTCCTTCAAGCATGATCCGGAAAGTGGCTACCGGTTTTCCGAAAAGATCATGCTCCACGAACAAGCATGATCCGGAAAGGCGGCTACCGGTTTTCCGGAAAGATCATGCTCCGCCAACAAGGCCTAAGCGCCCAAGCTTAGCCCGACGCGGGCGCTGTTTAGACCAGAAATGGCGGGCAGGGAAGGGACCGGCCAACCCATACAAGAATTGAGCACAGCGTAAAAGGAGCGCTGCCGGCTCGTCCCGGTTTCCGGCTGCAACCGTTTGGCCTTCATCGTCGTTGTTCCCGGCCACGGGAAGTTGCGCGATGCCGTTCAAACGCTCCGATTTGCCATTCTTGCTCAGCCTCGGCGCCACCGCGCTGTTGACGCTGGCGATGCCCTTGCACGGCCGCATCGAAGCGAAGCGGCGCCGGGTGCGCGCCACCCCCGAGGAGACGCGGCCGTTCGGCGAGCCGCGCAGCTCCGAAGAACCGCGCGAGATCGAGCTTACGCGCGCACACGAATACGGCCGCGGCCGGCACGCCGTCCATCCGCTGCAAATTCCCTGGACCGGGTGGAAGGACATCCTCTGGCGCACGTATGCGGAGATGCAATCGGACCGGCTATTGTCGATTGCGGGCGGCGTTGGCTTCTTTGTTATCCTCGCCATTTTTCCCGCGATCACCGCGCTGGTTTCGGCCTACGGGTTGTTTTTCAATGCGGCCACCATCACCAACAATCTTTCGCTGCTGGCCGACATCGTTCCTGCCAATGTGCTCTCCATTGTACACGAACAGGCCCAGCGCATTGCCGCGAACGGGGGCAGGGCTCTGAGCCTCGGCGTTATCGTCGGCATTCTGGTTTCGCTGTGGAGCGCCATGAGCGGCGTCAAGGCGATGATCGACGCGCTTAACGTCATTTACGAACAACAGGAGAGCCGGAATTTTTTCAAGCTCAGCGTAGTGGCGCTCCTCTTCACGCTGTGCGGGTTCACTGCTTTTCTTCTGGCGATCGCCGCGGTCGTCATCTTGCCGCTGGTTCTCGCGCCGGTTGGACTTGGCAGCGCCGCCGGAACGCTAACGCGGTTTGGGCGCTGGCCGCTGCTTTTGCTGCTGCTCTTGATCGGGCTTGCCGCGCTCTACCGCTACGGGCCGGATCGGCGGACCGCGCGCTGGCAGTGGGTGAGCGTCGGCAGTGCTTTTGCCGCGGTGACCTGGATCATGGCGTCGTATCTGTTCTCCTGGTATCTGGCGAGCTTCGCCAACTACAACGCGACCTATGGCTCGCTAGGCGCGGTCGTCGGCTTGATGATGTGGTTGTGGATTTCCACCATCGTCGTGCTGCTCGGCGCCGAGCTCAACGCCGAGATCGAGCATCAAACCGCGCGCGATTCGACTGTCGGCGGCGAGAAGCCGCTGGGCGCGCGCGGCGCGGTGATGGCCGACACCGTCGGTGCCAAGCAAAGCTAGCGCCGCCACGCTCACTGCCCGGATTTTTCGCCTGCGCCGGGTGCACTTGATTTGCCGTTCAAAGCGTTGACCGCGCGATAGGCGTTGGCAAGTCCGGCCCCGAAATCCGCATTTTTGCCGGTCGTGCCTATCGGTTTGGCCGAAGTCATCAGGATGGTGCGGATGTCGGCGGGCGTGAGTGAAGGTTTGAGCTCGAGGAGAAGCGCAACAATGCCAGTCACCTCGGCTGCGGCAACCGATGTTCCCGTCGTGACCTGATAGGATTCCCCCGGCGCGAGCGCCAGCACATCGACGCCGGGTGCAGCGACGGCGATGAACTGACCTCGGTTCGCCATCTTGTAAAGGCCGTCGCTCGCGTCGGTCGCGGTTACCGCGATGACATCGGCATCGGCCGCCGGGTAAAGTGGCGCGGAATTCGGTCCGGCATTGCCGGCAGCGGCAATCAGAACGATGCCTTTGCCGTAAGCTGCCGCCAGCATCCGGTGCAGCAGCGGGTCGATCGGTCCGGCGAAGCTCATATTGACGACGCGGGCCGAATTGTCCGCCGCCCATTGCAAGCTCTTATAAATGGCGAACGATGTGCCCTTGGCTTCGCCGGGTGTGTCATCGAAGGCGCGCGCGGCCAGGAGCTGCGGCCCGAACGCAACGCCGACAAGCTTGCCATGCGCAGCGATGGCGCCCGCCATCGCGGTCCCGTGCTGGTGCGGCTTTTGTTCGCCGCCGAGCGCATCGAAGCGTTTCATCGCCGTTCCGTCCAGATCGGGATGTTTGCCGTCGATTTCGGAATCGATCACGGCAATAGGGACGTTTTTCCCGGTCGCGAGCCGATGTGCCTGGTCGATTTGCAGCTTGCCAAGGGCGTATTGCGCTCCGTCATCGCCGGTGCGCGGCGAATCCTTGTCGGCATCTTCCTGCAATCTGAAAACGTAGTTCGGCTGCGCGCTGGCGATGACCGCGTGCTGGTCTTCGATTGTGCCGATAATGTCAGCCACCGAACGGCGTCCGCTGACGCGCCAGCGATAAACCGTGCTGCCAATGAGCGGCAGATCGATCGATTCAAGGCGCGTGAGGTTATAGCGGCGCGCCATCGACTCGAGCGCCTGCGGCGTAACGCTCGCTGGGACTTCGGTGACGATTTCGTTAGCAACAAAGCGTCGTTCGCCCGGCGGCGGCACACCGCTGCCGCTGGCGCCGCCACCCGCGATCGGCAGCCGCGCGGCAAGCGGCGGCCCCAGCGCGGGCGGGCCGCCGGTGCCCACGATCGGGTGCCGGGGTCCATTGGAGGTATTCCTGTTTCCACCGAACGGCCGGCCGACGCCGACAACACGGCCAGGATACTGGCGCGGGGCGAACCGCATCGGGCCATTGGCCGGGGGCCCGCGGAAGCCGCCGCCCATGCGGCCGAAACCGCCCATGCCGAATGCATCTGCCGGGCTTGATTGACCCAAGGATGCGGCGAACACCTGCACGGCGCAGAATATAAGCGCCGCGAGCGGCCGTGGCAGTTTTGCGTTCGTTTGCATGCCAATTCCCTGCGTCGATCATTGTGTCGCGGCAATGAAACTCACGACCTGGTCGGTTTGCAGCGTTGTGATGAGGCGATCGCGGTCGGTCTTCGCGAGCTTGGTCGGTGCGATGCGCACACGAAACAATCCGCCGGCCAACGGACCTTCCGCGATGTTGAGCTTATTGGCGTCGAGGAAGCGGGTGATGTCGGCGGCGCTCACTTGCGGCTGAAAGCGGATCAAGGCGTACGTTCCGTCGCCCGGGATGGCCGACGGTGCCGAAGCGGTCTCGTAACCAAGCCCGTTATTCTCATTCACCAGGATGACGCCGATCACGCCGGCCTGCAATACAATAGCGAGCACCGCCGCGGCAGCGGACCAGGCGACCGTGCGCGGGGAAAGAGTGGCGAAGAAGTCGCGGATGCGCGCCCCAAGATTCCCGGAGATCGCCGGGCTACGCGCCGGCTCGGCGTCGATTTTCGCAAACAGCGCTTCCACGGCGCGCGCCGATGGTGCGCCGAGGCTTTCATTAAGATGAATGGTTTGCGCAAATTCCTCGCGCACAAGCTGATAGCGACGGGCGAGTTCGGGATCTTCGGCGAGCGCGGTTTCGACGCGCTGCACATCGCGCGGGCTCAGCGTTCCCGCCGCATGCCAAGGCAGCAGGTCTTCGATATCGCCGCGTCCGCTCTCGTTTGCCGTCGTCATGGCCAGCCTCGATCGATGCCACGCTCCTTCAGGAGCTCGGATAATTTCTTCCGCGCATAGAACATGCGCGTCTTCACTGTTGCCTCCGGCGCACCGACGATCGCCGCCACCTCATCCACCGATTTCTCGTGGTAGTAGACGAGATCGATGACCTCCCGATGCTCGGCCGACAATTTGGTCAGGCATTGCCGCAATGCTTCACCCTTGTCGTTCTTGGCCAACGTGATCTCCGGATCGTCCGCCTGATCCTCGATAGCGCCGGCCTGCTCGTCGTCCAGTTCCTCCTCACCGCGCTGCCGTAGCACCGACAGCGCCTTGAAGCGGGCGATGCTCAGAAGCCACGTGGAGACCGCGGACCGCCCCTCGAACTTTCCGGCTTGTCGCCAGACGTCGAGGAAGACATCGCTCAACAAGTCTTCCGCAGTCGCCTCGTTGCGCACCATGCGCAGCATGAACCGATAGACCCGAACATGGTGACGCGCGTACAGCACTTGCATCGCGAGCCGATCGCCGCCGCCGATCCGTCCGATCAGATTCTCGTCCGAAGTCGTCTGCATCGGCGGCCGTCGGCTCTTCACTTTAGGTCGCGGGCGCGGGCGCGCGGGTTCAATCGCAATCGAGAAAAATTTGCGCGGTCTTTTTGGAGCCAAGCGTCCAGTTTCCCCGTTCGGCCCGCGCCCGGCAAGTCGGAAGGGGCAAGGCCACTTCCTTGCGAGGGTGGCATCGGTAAGTCGCTGATGCGGCGACGAAAACTGGCCGCCGGTCCGCTTGGTGCAGTGGTAACCGCTTAGATGGCGCCAGGCGCCGCGCAAATTTTTAGCGCCAAGTTTGAACCTTTTCCCGGCTGCTCCGACCAATGGGTACTGGAACGGAATTCGACTTAACCCCAACCCTCGGAGAACGACCATGTCACGCAAACTCACCCTCACTTTCGCTCTCGCGACTGCGGCCACGATCGCTGCGGCGAGCCTTGCTTCCACCACCGCGGACGCCAGGGGATTTGGCGGCGGTTTCGGCGGCGGCCGCGTCGCCAGCGGCGGTTTCGGCGGCGGCCACATGGGCGGCAATTTCGGCGGCGCCCGCATGGGTAACGGCGGCCGGACGCTGACCCCGATCCTCAATCCTGGCCGTGGCAATCCTGGCCGCATCGGCAATCCGCGCTTTCCGCGTTGGCCGGGCCATCCTGGCCACAACTGGACCTACCATCCTCACGGACATCTGGTGTTCCGTTTTGGCCGCTGGATCACGATTGACGACGCCGTCGATGACGTGCCGGCCACTCCGGTTTCTGGACCGTGCACCTGCCTGACCAAGACCTACACGGCGGATGGCCTCGTGGTGTTCGCTGACGTTTGCACCAAGGAAGCAGCCAGCGCTCGCGTGGATGGCAGTGCCGACACGGCGACACCGGTCCCGCCCGCCGACAAGTCCTCGGAAGCGACCGAAGCGCAACCGGCCGTCGCCACCGCTCCGACCTCGCAGAACTACGCAGGTCGCACCTATCAGGAGTTCCTGGCCGCGAACGGGCAGGCGGCTTCGCAAGCGAACCTTAAAAATTAACAACGGCCGCTAGCGTCTCGAACAAACATCGTGGCAAACATCTCAAGGTCGCCTGCGATATCCATCGCAGGCGACCATTTTCATTCGCGCTTGGCGTCGCGCATCATCCCGACGAAGCGCTTGAACAAGCCATGCGAGTCCTGCGGTCCGGGCGAAGCCTCCGGATGATATTGCACCGAAAATACCGGCCGCCCCTTCAACGCAAGCCCGCAATTCGAGCCATCGAACAGCGAAACGTGGGTTTCGATGACACTGTCCGGCAGGCTCGCGCGGTCGACGGCAAAGCCGTGATTCATCGACGTGATCTCGACCTTTCCGGTCGCCAGGTCTTTGACCGGATGATTGGCGCCGTGATGGCCTTGGTGCATTTTCATGGTGCGGGCGCCGGTGGCGAGCGCCAGCATCTGGTGACCAAGGCAGATGCCGAAAACCGGCTTTTGCTCCATCAGCGTGCGGATGACCGGCACCGCATACGCACCGGTCGCGGCCGGATCGCCCGGTCCGTTGGACAGAAAAATTCCATCGGGCTTGAGCGAGAGGATGTCGGCAGCGGAAGTTTGCGCCGGCACCACGGTGATTTTGCAGCTATTGCCGGCGAGCTGGCGCAGGATATTGCGCTTGATGCCGTAATCGATGGCGACCACGTGAAATTCAGCGTCCTTCAATTCGCCGTAGCCGCCGTCCCATTGCCAGGGCGTTTCCTGCCAGGTGAAGCGCTGTCCGGTCGTGACCATCGGCACGAGGTCCATGCCAATCAGGCCCGGCCAGGCTTTGGCTTCGGCCTTGAGCGCCTCGACATCGAAGCGGCCCGATGGCTCGTGCGCGATCACCGCGTTGGGCATGCCGCGTTCGCGGATGAGTCCGGTAAGCGCGCGGGTATCGATGCCGCCAAGACCAATGACGCCGCGGCTTTTGAGCCACTGGTCGAGGCCGCGCGTCGCGCGGTAATTCGACGGCGCGGTGATCGCCGAATGCAAAATGACGCCGCGCGCACCCGGCGTTGCCGCGAGGTTGACGGTTTCGATGTCGTCTTCGTTGGTGCCGACATTGCCGATGTGAGGAAAGGTGAAGGTGATGATCTGGCCGGCATACGAGGGGTCGGTGAGAATTTCCTCGTAGCCGGTCATGGCGGTATTGAAACACACTTCCCCGGCGGCGCGGCCGGTCGCGCCAAAGCCAAAACCTTCGAGCACGGTGCCGTCGGCCAGCACCAAAAGCGCGGTCGGTTCGGGATCGTCCCAAGATGGACGTGTCGGTCGCGGTTGTGTCGCCATCGGCAAAGTCTTAGATCATACGGTGTGCCCGCCGCTTTCCGGCGGGCGATTTGCGAGTGGCCATAGCCGTGTTGCGCGACCAGATCAACAATGCCCTCAAGGAGGCCATGAAGGCCGGCGAAAAGCGCCGCGTTTCGACGCTGCGCCTGATCATTGCCGAGATATTGAAGCGCGAAACCAGCGCTGCCGAACGTGTCACGCTGACCGACGCCGAAATTCTCGACGTCATGGGCAAGATGATCAAGCAGCGCCAGGAATCGCTCGACATCTACGAGAAGGCCGGCCGCACCGATCTCGCCACGCAGGAGCGCGAAGAGATCGAGATTATTTCCGCTTACCTGCCGCAGCAGCTTTCCGACCTCGAAGCGGGCCACGCGATCTCGGAGCTTATCAAGGAGATCGAGGCGGCGACGTTGAAAGACATGGGCCGTGCCATGACGGCGCTCAAAGACCGCTATGCCGGGCGCATGGATTTTTCCAAGGCGAGCGCGCTGGTGAAGAAGCTGCTCGCCGGCTGACAGCTAGCGGCTGGCGTGCGGCGCCGCCCGTCTGAACAAAAGTCGGCAGAAATCGGGTGTCACGGCGCGGCAGGAAGCGTCACCATCCGTGCATCATCTTTGCATCGCGATTTCGGGACGGCGGGCATGACAACCAAGGCCAAGCTTCATCTTGTCGGCGAACAGACAGTAGAGTCCCCCGCGCAGGCCGGCTGGGATCAGGTCAGTTCCGACCTGAACGCGCACGGCAGCGCGGTTCTGGAAAAGCTCTTGACGCCGCGCGACTGCGAGGGCCTTGCCGCGCGCTACGCCGCCGACGACGGCTTTCGCAGCCGCATCGTCATGAGCCGGCATGGCTTTGGCAGGGGCGAATACAAATACCTCTCCTATCCGCTGCCCGAGCAAATTGCGAGCTTGCGTAGCTCGCTCTACCCGCCGCTAGCGGCCATCGCCAACGACTGGAACGCGCGCATGAAGATCGCTGCGCGCTATCCGGCGTCGCATGCCGAGTTTCTTGCGCGATGCCACGAGGCCGGCCAATCGCGGCCGACGCCGCTGCTGCTGCAATACGGTCCGGGCGACTACAATTGCCTGCACCAGGATATTTACGGCGACTTGGTTTTCCCGCTGCAAGTCGCCATCCTGCTCTCGGAGCCGGAGCGTGATTTCACCGGCGGTGAATTCGTCATCACCGAGCAGCGGCCGCGCATGCAGTCCCGTGCCGAGGTCGTGCCGCTCCGCCAGGGCGACGGAGTCATTTTTGCCGTTCATCATCGGCCGGTGAGCGGCACGCGGGGAGATTACCGGGTCAATTTGCGGCACGGCGTCAGCCGCATCCGCTCCGGACGCCGGCACACCGCCGGGATTATCTTCCACGATGCGAAGTGACGACGACCGCTGATTTCGGCAGGGCACGCGATGCCGAAGAACCTGCTCGCGCAGCTAAGGCCCGGCCCGGCGTCACTCCGCGGCCGGACGCCTGTGGATAACTGGGACAAGACCCGCCACGGCTCGTCCTTGGAGCGTCGGGCCGCTATGCCGCCGTAAATCCAGCGGCCTTCCGCGCTATCGTGCCGAATCATCATGCGATTCTCGCCGCAATTCCTCGACGATCTGCGCACGCGGCTTCCGGTGTCGGAAGTCGTCGGCAAGCGCATCAAGTTGCGCAAAGCCGGACGCGAGTGGAGAGGGCTCTCGCCGTTCAACAAGGAGAAGACGCCGTCGTTCTTCGTCAATGACCAGAAGGGAATGTGGTTTGACTTCTCGTCGCAGAAGAACGGCAACATTTTCGACTTCGTGATGCAGACCGAAGGCGTGAGCTTTCCGGAAGCGGTCGAACGTCTGGCCGGGATTGCCGGTGTCCCGCTGCCGGTGATGACGCGCGAGGCGCAGGCGCAGGAAGAGCGGCGCAGAACGCTCCACGACATCGTCGAACTCGCGGCGAAATTCTTCGAGGCGAATTTGGCGTCGCGCGCCGGCGCGCGCGGCCGCGGTTATTTCGCCGATCGCGGCATTCCTTCGGCCACGCAGGTGAAATTCCGGCTCGGATATGCGGCCCCCGATCAATACGCGCTCAAAGAACATCTCGGCGCGCAGAAAATTCCGGTCGAAGACATGATCGAAGCCGGCCTTCTGGTCGGCGGCGAAGACATCGCCGTTCCCTATGACCGCTTTCGCGACCGGGTGATGTTTCCGATCGCCGATTGGCGCGGGCGCGTCATCGCCTTCGGCGGCCGGGCGCTCGAAAAGGAGGTCGCTGCGAAGTATCTCAATTCGCCGGAGACGCCGCTATTTCACAAAGGCGCGACGCTCTACAATATCGCGGCGGCGCGAAAAGCCGCGCATGAAGGCGCGCAGGTCATCGCGGTCGAAGGCTATATCGACGCCATCGCCATGGTCATGGCCGGCTTTGAGGCGACTGTCGCGCCGCTTGGCACCGCGCTGACGACCGAGCAGCTGCTTTTGATGTGGCGCATCGCCGACGAGCCAACGTTGTGCTTCGACGGTGACGATGCCGGCCGGCGCGCCGCCTATCGCGCCATCGATCTGGCGCTGCCGCTGGTCAAACCCGGCAAGAGCCTGAAATTTGCCACGCTGCCCGATGGCCAGGATCCCGACGACCTTGTGCGTTCAGGCGGCGGGGAAGCGGTCGGGGACGTGCTGGCCGCGGCGCGGCCGCTCGCCGAAATGCTCTGGGCGAGAGAAATCGAAGCCGGCCCCTTCGCCACGCCGGAACGGCGCGCGGCGCTTGAAGCGCGATTGCGCGAAGTGACGGCAACGGTCGGCGACGAAACAGTGCGCCGCTATTACCAGGCGGACCTGTCCGCGCGCTTGCGCCGTTTGTTTG
>Ga0302326_10011406_pt1 | contig 19150 bp, 16 predicted proteins | sample Palsa_T0_3_FD_202264 | JGI IMG/M metagenome (GOLD analysis project Ga0302326, IMG submission 202264) | Peat permafrost microbial communities from Stordalen Mire near Abisko, Sweden - Palsa_T0_3 | ecosystem: Environmental > Terrestrial > Soil > Palsa > Peat permafrost | place: Sweden: Abisko...
CAAAACCGGTCTGGTACGCGCAAGGGCCCCGAATGCCGCAAAACACGACATTTTCACGTTGGAGAAACCCGACATTTATACGTTGAGCCTACAATCCTACTGGCGATGTTACACTTCGCAAACCACGGGCGTATGATCCGCCTATCGCCCTAGGTGGCGGGGAGCTAGCGGGCACCAATCTCGTGCGGTTTTGTTATCTAGATACGGCTGGAACCAGCAAACCAGCAGAAAACCCTTTTGTTGTTTGCGCTGGTGTCATTGTGGACGCGGATGTCCAGTGGAAGGCACTTGAAAGATATTTGAGTGACATGGCGGACGAATACGTCCCACCGTCAAAGCGCTTGGGATTCTATTTCCACGCCAAAGACCTGTTTCATGGCAGCGGCAAGATATTTGGCCGCGACATTTACCCCAGAGATCGGGCATTGCAGGCTCTAAAGGAGCTATGCGAGATACCGCATAAATTTGATCTCCCTGTAGTCATGGGGTCCGTCGAGCGAACCTACCTTGCTGAACACCACTCCACGCTAAAACCTTGCGACCTTTTATTTATGGCGCAGGCGATGGCCTATCAGCAATGCGCTATTGCCGTAGAGAAATACATGCGGCAGGAATGTCCTAGCGAAGTGGCAACGCTTGTTCATGAAAACGACAATGACACGAAGGCGCTAATTAAATCACTTCATAACTACATGAAAACCGAAGAAAGCGGTCGGATATGGGCAGACGACAAAATGATTGCCGGATTGCTGCCGTTTCAAAACATAGTCGATACAGCACATTTTGCGGAAAAGACGGATACCAGTCTGTTGCAGGTTGCTGATGCGTGCGCGCTCGCAATCAATCGAAAAATAATGAATAAGCCAAAGTGTGAAATTCTTTTCGATCCTATTGACTGGTATTTGGTGATTCGGCACAAAAGCTTTGGGCCGCGTGGGCCAGAGCCCGCAGAGCGGGTTCAATGGGCTAGGCCCGTTCCGGCTTCTTTGGTGGAACACGCCCTTTTGACTTGGCGATTTGCTCTAAAGCGCGCTCAAACCTCTCTAGCGCAATGGATTCATCGACTCCTGTCGCTTTGGCGGTTTCGATGAAGCGCACGTGCTGTTCCGCTGGTGTCAATTTGTTCGTCTTTTTTCGCAGCATCATTCTACAGCTTCCCTATTGCCTTCAAATATTCAAGACCCTTCTGTCTCGTTCCGTAGGCCGATGGCATGGCCGTGGTCTGTATTATGAACTTCATTTTTATCAACAATCCAATGTAATAAGAAGCGCGCGCTGGTCCGCCAGTAACAGCGGCAGCTTGTATTTCCGTGAATTCGTAGCTGCTATTGGCTATAGCGACCAACAGCGCTTCTGCTATCTCATCTAGGGCATCCTCGACGTGCGCCGCCGCTTTATCCTTCATCTCCTGTATCTGATCCTTCAGCCGCTCGACCTCGCGCTCAAGTGGGTTCACCTGCGCCTTGAGGTGCAAGTTCTCCACCTTGAGCGCATCGCGCTCCGTTTCCATCTGTTGAAACTGCGCATCCAGCGAGAGCACCTTTTGCTTTTGCTGGACCGCCAGCGGGATGTTCTGCTCCCTAAAAAAGGCAGCTATCTTCCCCATGAATAGGTCCCTCTATCGGTGTTTTCTACACCAATCGAACACTATCTGCTCGATGATAGCCATGCGTCGCTCCTTAATGAGCTGTTTTGTACTGGAGCCGCTTGCCGCGCGCACCGCGAATGGCGATACCGGTACGGTGTGCGTCGTTGATGCCAAGCTTAGCGCGGGTATTCATGCGGAAGTCGAATTCAGCCAGATACCGATCAAGATGCTTCTTGTCCATGTGCTGATACACGCCGACCAATCCGCGCTTGAAGATGCTGAAGAAGCCCTCAAGCGTGTTGGTGTGCACGTCACCACGCACCCATTCGTACTTGGAATGATCCACAGACTCGTGCTTGTCGGACTGCCCGATGTAAGCCTGAGAGCCGTCAGTGACCAAACGGCTGCGCTCGTCCAGATGCCGCGTCAGGGCGCTACGAATGTTCTTGTCATCCAGGTACATCGAGCGGATGTCGCCGCCACGCTCTACAAGGGACATCACGACTTCGCCGCTCTTGGCATTCTTTTCCAGCGCTCTGCGGGTCTTGGGCGAGCGAGACAGGAAAGTCTCGTCTGCTTCAACCGTCACGTCGGGACCGCCCAGAAGCCCGCTATTGGCCGCAGGCGCCATTGCGTGCCGAATCCGATGCCCGACAAACCATGCGGTCTTCATGCTGCCGCCAAGCATCCGCTGAAGCTGGCGCGTGCTGATGCCTTTCTTGCTGCTGCACATCAGGTAAATGGCTTGCAGCCAATGGGTCATCGGGACATGGCTGTCCTCGAAGATCGTCCCGACCTTGACCGTGAACTGCTTGCGGCACTCGTTGCATTTCCGCAGACCGGCCCGCGTGGACTTGCCAGCCAGCGCGCGGATACGGCCCTGATCGGCGTTCCCGCAGTGCGGGCAAACCGGACCAGCAGGCCACAGCCAAGCCTCAACGTAGGCGTAGGCGGCTTGTTCGTCTTTGAAGTGCGGGGCGTTGAGATTCGAGTTCATGACATCGGCTCCTGTATGGCCGAATCATGCCCTCAGTGCCGTGGTTTGTCAAGTGTAACATCGCCATCCTACTTCGCATAATGTATATTATGTTAAATCATATATATCAAACCTCATGGTGTTCCGGCTGATGCCCCCTCTCTGCGCAACGTGGACAAGAAACGCCGCCAATAGAATTCGGTAGCGCCGCCGCTCATCGCGCGAGCGACCCTGTGATCGCCCGCGCGGCGGTCTTCCGGGACGCGGCCGAGGGCCTCCTCAGCGAGGCGGACCGGTCGCGCCAGTATTACCCGTGTTGCCAGTATTGCCCGTATTGCCGGTAGCGCCCGTGGCGCCGGTAGCCCCCGTATCGCCGGTCGCGCCGGTATAGCCTGTTGAGCCGGTGTTACCCGTGTTACCCGTATTGCCGGTTGCCCCCGTATCGCCAGTTGCGCCGGTGTTGCCGGTATTACCGGTACTACCCGTGGCCCCGGTGCCACCTGCTGGACCTGCGGGTCCGGCCGGGCCGGGCCCCGTGCAGGCGCTCAAGGCTAGCGCCGTCAGTGAGGCGACAATAAAGCTTGTGTATTTCATCATGACTCCTTCCTTCCGTTCGCTTGAGAACTGTCCGCCGTTGATGGCGAGCAATCCTCCAGGTTCGATCAGCAGAAGACCCAGACTCTACGCATCGGTGGCTCACTCGGTCAGTGCGCTACCGCACCATCGGCTGCCGCATCAGAAGACAACCCTGAGACTGTCATCCACCATGCTTCTATCGAGGTAGCCTATGGCAGCGGGATTCTCGCTGATGCGTTTTTTCATTTCTAAAGAGCTCGACACGGTTGGCGGCGGCTGTCCTCTGCCGGTGAATATGATCTTCGACCAGTAGGCTTTGATTTGCGCAGCGGTTTTTCCGACAATTTTGTCGTAGAACTCATTCCGCGCGGCTGAGCCCTCAGCCTGGTCGATCGGTGCGGCTTGTGTTCCATCCGGAAAACGGTTCGTCTTACCCAGAAAGATATCCGCCAACTGGCTCTTGTTCAACGCAGTGACTGAGTTCTCAGCCGAGACCACCGCAACCACGTCGGCCATGGCTACAGCGCTCGCGAGGCTCAGCGCCAAGCCGATGAGCATCCAACCGATGCGCCCGATGTGGTTCATGAGAGGCACACGGGCTCTTTGATCAGAACACGAAATCGACCGCGGTGCTGATCACATAGACAATGCCGCCAGGCTGGAACCCAGGCTGTATGTTGATCAATGTCCCCACTGAGCCGGCCCCAAGATTGATGCGCTCTAGCTGCACCTTAAGATCGAAGTTTTTCATGAAATCCCAGCGCACGCCCATCGAAGAGGTGTATTGCACGGGCCGTGAGGCCAAAAGCTGGTTGAGGCCTGCATTGAGTGAGGCCACGGTCGGGGCGAGGTACGCGGGCTCGGCTGACGGGTTCAAGCCAGCAATAGAGGTAGTGCGTTCACTTACCTGAGAATAGGTGAGATAAGGCGTGAACGCTGCGACTCGGTAGCCGCCACTGACATACCAGCCGGTCGTGCCCCCAATATAGGACTCGGATCGGGATCTAATCCATTCGGCCATCACAAACCATCGGCCTGGATCGTATCTCCCCGCAATCGTCAGGAGTGTCACGGACTTATTTACGGCATCGAAGTCGTCAGCCACGGCGGCGCCTAGCGGACCGAGCCGTCTGAACCCAGCAAAGAGGGCTGGTGCGGCGTTCACCGTAAGGTTGGAGACCAAGTAGCCCAGATGCAGGAGAGCTGCACCATATTCAGTGTCATTGAAAATGCCCGCCGCATAGGGTGCGTCGAGGTGGGCGGCTGGGAATTGGATTGATAGATTTCTGCCGTAATCGGCCTGCAGAGTGTTGGTCACGTCACCCAAGTGCAGACGATAACTGCCATCCACGCCATCCAGCGTCGTGATCGGATTGAGGCTATACACCTCTTCCGGCGGTCGTACCCAGGGATTGCCGTAGCCGACCTTGCGGGAATCCGATACTAAGAAAGTGGGCAATACCATCCGGCCGATGCGAATATCGAGGTCCGGCGTGAATTGATACTTGATATTGGCCCATTCCACATGCGGCCAGTAGGTATTGTCGTAGTTCTGCTGCACGATGACTTGCAGTACCGCCGTGAGCCCTGGAGTGAGATTGGCGGTAACCTGTGCGCCGATCAGACTATCGACACTCGCGCTCCAATTGCGGCTGTAGCCGGCACCATTGGGCTCATAGGGCGTGGCGAAATCCGCCTTGTCATCGCTGGAATGCACGACGCCCGCGGTACCAAAACCGTTGACCGAAAACATCGATCCACCAAAATCTTCAGCGGTGGCGCGCGTCGGGTGCCACATCGTCAGCGTCGTCAGCAAAGTGAGAGCCTGAAGTTTGGAGAGCAACGACGGCTTCCGGCTCTGCCCGAATGCCTCGTCGTTGCGCATCGGAGTGACTAGACTGCGAGCGCGGCGCGCGAAGCAGTAAACGAGAACCCGTTGTCTTGGGCCCGCAAGAGCTCCGTAGATTTCTGCGCGGACAGGGGTTTGTTGAAATAAAAGCCCTGCAACTCATCGCAGGCATGCGCTCTCAGGAATTCCGCCTGCTCTTTGGTTTCGACGCCCTGCGCCACGACGGTCAAGCTCAGATTCTTGCCCATCTCGATAATCGCTTTCGCCAGCGAGCTGTCCGCAGCATGACTGCCGATGTCTCGGATAAATGATCGATCGATCTTGATGGTATCGAGCGGAAATCGCTGCAGAGTTGCGAGCGAGGAATACCCTGCGCCGAAATCGTCGATCGCAATCCTGACGCCTAAGGCCTTGAGCTGTGTCAGTATCCGCAGCGTGCGTTCGATGTTGCGGATCAAGAGACTCTCGTGAATCTCGAGCTCCAGCAAACATGCCTCCATGTGAGTGGATTCCAAAATAGCGGTGATATCACGCAGCAGATGCTCATCGCTGAACTGCCGCGCGCTGAGGTTCACGGCAATGCTCAAGCGCGGCAATCCCTGCTTCTGCCAGGCCACGTTTTGCAGGCACGCTGTCTGTAGTACCCATTTGCCGATCGGCACGATTAAGCCCGTCTCCTCGGCCACCGGAATGAATTGCATGGGCGCCACGAGCCCCAGGTCGGGGTGCTGCCATCGCAGCAGCGCCTCCATGCCAGTGATCTGACCGTGTACGATCTCCCGCTTGGCCTGGTACTCGAGACGAAATTCGTTGTGCTCAAGCGCATGTCTCAGGCTCGACTCGAATGTCAGCCGTTCGAGGGAGTTCGCGTTCAACGCCTCCGAATAGAACTGAAATTGATTCCTACCGTCTTCTTTGGCCTGATACATCGCGATATCGGCGGTTTTTGTCAGCGTCTGCTCGTCCAGGCCGTCGGTCGGATAAGTGCTGATGCCGATACTGGCAGTGACACGAAAGTCCTGACCGAGCAGGACGAAGGGCTTGGCAATCACGGTGATTATTTTCTGGGCGACCGTCGCTGCGTATTTCTCCTCCACCAGCTCGGTCAGCAGCACGACGAACTCATCGCCTCCCAGGCGTGCGACCGCGTCGCCGTCGCGCAGACACCCCTTGAGGCGGCTTGCGACCTGTATCAACAACTCATCGCCTGCATCATGTCCCAGCGTATCGTTGATCTGCTTGAATCGATCCAGATCGATGAATGCGACGGCCAACTGTCGATGGTGACGTTGGGCCTGACTGATGGCTTGACTGAGCAGTTTGTTGAACAGACTGCGATTGGGCAGCGCCGTGAGGCTGTCGTAGTAGGCTAGGTATTCCACGCGCCGCGCGTGCTTCAACTTGGCCTCGGTCTCGCTCGCGCGGCTGCGCGCCAACTGCCAGCTCATGCGGCCCAAGAGCGCGGCCAACAATATCAGCAAAGCGCTGCCGATGGCCGCCCGCCAAAGGTACACCCGGGCGTTGTGTCGCGCGCCAGCCAGCTGCTCGGTCTCGGACAAGCCGCCGATCACCGCCAGTGGAAATTCGTAGAGCTCACGCGCACCGGTGAAACGCCGCACACCGTCCCAGCTGTTGCGCGATAACGAGACCACGGGATCCTGAGCCGCGCCCGGTACGACGCTGAGATAGTCGATTCGGTCACCCGCCGTCACGGTGTCTCCCGTGCGTCGTACTCGAAACACGCCATCGGTCCCGAGAAGGCCCAGCACCCCTCTCCTTCCTAAGACGGATGGATCGTAGGCGCTGACAAAGTAGGAGGCATCCACCGCGAGCAGCACGGCACCAGTCCGCGTGCCGTCGGCAGCAATAAGGGAGCGGCCGAACCGCAGCGTCCATTCTCCGGAAGCGCCGTTAGCGCGTGGCTCATCCACCCAAATCGCGTCCGCGGGCAGCCCCTGCTGGAATGCGCGTGGCATCAAGGAGGGCGCTTGGCCGGGCCGAGTACTGGCTACGACCTGGCCCTTCGCGTTCACGACACTGACGACGAAGAGCAGATCCGGCGGCAGCAAGCCCCTGGCTTTCAATTCAGTAAGGGCTTGAGCGGGGCCCTTTATTTCGCTCAGGTATTTGACTAGTTTCAAGGTCTGATCGATCTCACGCAGGGCGCGCACGACTTGCGCCTCGTAGGTGTTGAGCAGTTCCAGGACGGCTGCGGCTGAGGCCGCTGTCGCATCGGTGCGTTCAATATGGACAAGATTCAAAGTGCCGCCCCAAATCAAGCCGAGCACCAGCAGGGTAAGAGCTGGGATGCGGATCTGGGCTTCGCTAAGGCGGTGCAGCCATGTCCGAGCTCCCGTCGCAGCAAGGCCTTGCAGGGCGCGACTTCGCGTCGTGTCCGCAAGCGCAATGCTCGTCAAGACGCTGATGCGCTACTCAATGGGGCGAGATCGATTGAGAGTTTCACGCGAGGTCCGCTGCCGAAAGATATATCGATTCGAAGAGCTCACTCGGCATGGGTCTGCCAAATAAATTGCCCTGCAAGTCATCGCAGCCCAGCGCGCGCAGTAGAGCCGACTGCTCGTCAGTTTCCACTCCTTCGGCGACTACCCTGAGCTTGAGGGAATGGGCGAGGTTTATTATCGAGGTAACCAGCACTGTCCCCTGCCGGCCAACTGTCATGTCATGCACGAATGAGCGATCGATCTTTATTGTGTCCAGGGGGAGATTGGAGAGGTAGCTGAGTGAGGAGAAGCCCGTGCCGAAGTCATCGATGGCGATGCTCACTCCCATGGCACGGATGGCCCGCAGGCTCTCGCCACTGTGCAGCGCGTCTTCCATGATCACGCTCTCAGTGATCTCCAGTTCCAGCCCAGAACCCGCCGCCGCATCGACGGCGAGTGCTTGTTTCACGTCACCGATGAAGCTGCGACTGCGAAGCTGCAGCGCCGATACATTGACCGCTATGCGCACGGGGGACAGTCCCGATGAGCGCCAACGCAAGTAGTCTTTAAGGGCTCGGTGCAGAGCCCAGCGTCCGACCTCATGAATCAGCCCGGTCTCCTCAAGCATCGGAATGAACTTCCCCGGCAGCACCAATCCAGTTCGCGGATCATTCCACCGAATCAGCGCTTCGGCGCCAGTGGGCTTGTTGCTCAGTAGGCTTATCTTGGGCTGATAGTAGAGTACGAATTGTTCCCGATCGACCGCCTCGCGCAGCAGAGTTTCGAGATTGAGCCGACCCACTACCGTATCGGTCATCTTCTGCGCGTAAAAAAGGTATCGATCACCGGCCGCTTTCGCCTTTCTGAGCGCAGCCTCGGCATTTTTGAACAGCGTATCGGCCGTGGCGCCATCATCCGGGTATAGGGCTATGCCAACCTTAGCGCCGACATAAAATACTGCGTCGTTGAGGCGGAACGGATGGCGCAGAAAGGACTCCATTGTTAGCTCGATAAGTCTGCCCAAATCCTCTTCCGGCTTGACTTTCGGAAACACCACGGCGAAATGATCCCCACCGATCCGCGCCAAAAGCGTGGCATCCCCAAGGTTCTGCGCCAACCACTCGCCGACCTGCCGCAAAAGCGCATCGCCGCTAGGCCGACCGAGGCTTTGGTTGATGTTTTTGAAGCGCTCCAGGTCAATAATCCCCAAAGCGACCTTGCTTTCGGTTGCGGTGGCGCCAGTTATGTATTGGGCTACGCGTTCCAGAAACAGGCGACGGTTAGCCAGCCCGGTGAGTTCGTCGTAATCGGCCAGGTAGTTCAGGCGCTCCTGTTTTTCCAGATGTCCGAGCGCAAAGGAAATGTTTCCGGCCAGTTCCGACAGTAGTTGCGCTTCCGCTGCGTCGAAGGCGTCGGGCTCGGCAGCGTACAGGGTCAAAACTGCCGTAGGGCGTCCCGATATCATCAGAGGAAAACATCCGAGGGACTTGTGCTCCCTTGATAAAAGCTCATCGCGTAGCTCGGACACGGACGGATCTGTTGCAACGTCATTGCAAATCACGGGTTGCGATTGTCGAAACGCGCGACAGGCCGGCAGCCGGCTATCAGGAGTGTCCTCATTACGTGCGGTCAACTTGATCTGACGGACGTAGTCTTCGTCTCCCCCGTACCAGGCAACGACCCTGCCCTCTAGCGAACGTGAGTCGATAACTCCGATCCACGCCATTTTGAATGTGCCCGCATCCACCACAATACGGCACGCCTCATTGAAGAGCTCCTGGCGGTCCGACGCCCGCAGAATCAGGGCATTGATCTCGCTGAGCACCGCGTAGACGCGGCTTAGGCGCTTGATATGGATGTCAGAGCGCTGCTGCCGCGTGACGTCCTCGCCAATGCTCGCAATGCCGATCACCTCCCCCTGGGTCGAGCGCAACACGGAATTGCTCCAGCGAATGAGCCGATGCTCACGGGAGCGCGTGAGAATTGCGTTTTCATGATGTCGTGAGCGCGGGAGATTGGCGAGCATTGCGGAAAAAAAGCCGTTGAGCTCGTGATGACGCTCAGGCGGTACAAACAGCTGAAAAAAATTCTGCCCTATTACTTCCGCGCGCTGCCATCCGGTCAGCTTGAGAAAATAGTCATTGCAATAGTCAATGTTCGCGTTCCGATCGAGCATGACGGTCAACAGTTCGACGTTGCCCAACAGGTCGCTTAAGCGACGTTGACACTCACGCAGTTGATCTGCGGTCTGTTTACGCTGGGTGAGATCGCGCAGCATCGCGGTGAAGTAGCTGCGTCCGTCGGCGTCAAATCTGGAGATGGAGGCTTCGACCTGAAATGTCTCGCCGCTGCGGCGCAGCCCCGTGATCGAAGGCGCAGCGCCGCTCCAGTCGTCCGGAACGCTCGCATCACCGAGCGTTGCACTGTCGAGGCGGTGTCCGGCGCGGAGGGGCGCGGGCAAAAGCTCATCGATTGGCCGGCCGCACAGCTCAGCGCTCGTGTAGCCGAACATGCCTTCCGCGGCAGGATTGCTCAGCACTATGTGCCGTTGCTCATCCATGGTCACAATCGCATCCGTTGCCGTACTGACCAGACTTTCAATCCGCCGTCGGCCATCCTGCAAAGCCTGCGCCGCTTGTTTGCGTGGCGTGATATCCTCCATGGCGCCGGCTACGCGGACCAGCAATCTGTCGACATCGAAGACCGGGGAGCCTTTCACCTCGATCCAACGCACTGAGCCGTCGGGCCGGATAATCCTGCATTCGTATTCGAAGGTCCCGGCCAGAGCGCCACTGTCATACTTGTCCTGGATAAATGCCCTGTCATCCGTGTGGACCCCCGCGGTCCACGGCGCTGGATTTGCATAGAGGCTTTCGCAGCTTCGGCCGGAGATCGCCTCGTACGCGGGACTGATATAGAGAATTTGTTGAGTGACTGCATCTGCAAAGAAAAACACATAGCGGACGTTTTCAACCATCTGCCGGAATCGCGTCTCACTGGCGCGCAGAGTGTCCTCGATCCTCCTGTCAACCGTAATATCCCGGTGTATGAGGATGGCTCCGCGCGTCGGCCGATTCCCCAGTGGCGTCACCGTTAGCGCAAACCAGTGCTCTTTCATCGACGAGTAACAGGCATAGTCCATCGAGAAAATGCTCGCCGCACCCGTCAATACGGATCGAATGCCCGCGGCAATCTGACGTGCCTCGGAAAAACCGATCGCGGACTCGCTCTCGCAAAGCTCGACGTAATTGCGTCCCACCTCAGATCCCGGACCATGGATCGCCTGCGCGCTGTCGAAGTCTCGCCATGCCTCATTTACCGAGATGATCAGTCCTCGAGTATCGATCACGGCTACATGTCCGGGCAGCGCATTGAGAATGGCGAATTGCTGGGCGCTTTTGCCATGACGCAGCCAGTCCTGAGCTCGCCGAAGCATAGTCACGCGCCCTCGCCGGTCCGGGGCGTGCTCCGAAATCAGGTCGATTCCCGGGGGAGACTGCACCGCGTTCATGCGATTGGGCTCCCGTCAAAGATTAATCGGATGAAACTCATCAGGCAGCGGCCGTTTCGGTGGCGGCGCAAACGGCGCCTCGTAGTAAGCGAAGCGCTCGATCATGCTTCCCAGTGCCTCGGGCAATGGATAGGCATCCAGACGGCTTTTGAATAGGTAGTCCTGCGCCCCACACTGGACCGCGCGCCTGGCGGTGGCCTCATCTGGCCGATTAACCAGCACCAGGATGGGAATCCGGGGCGCCGCGCGAAAGAAGCTGTCGAATGTTGCTAGTCCGTGACTGTCGGGCAGGTAAAGATCGACCGGTATCGCCTCGATGCCGTCAAGTTTCTCAAGACCTTCAGAGCAGCGTTTGACCCATTCAACTTGGAAGCATGTATCACTGGATTGGCACAGTGCTCCTACGATGTTCTTTGCCGCGAGGGCATCGTTCTGCACCAAAAGTATGCGTTGAGACATGATATGCGATCGCGTGCGGCACTCTGCTTTCTGGCGATGATTGCAACACGCTCGACGACTGCATTATGTACGGCACCGCACCCAGTAAGTCGGCGACCGATACGGGATCATTTTTTTGAGACTGCCGTCACGAAGCGAGTTATAATATGTCTCATTCGAGGTACATCTCTTGCTGAGATACCCGCCGGTGGAGTTTGCGCCCTCGATATCGAGGGAGCCGGCCGTTTGTTGGATAGCGCACCGACCATCGCTCCAAACGCGGATTAGCGTGGACATCGATCTCCGAATTTAGCTACCGGAGTCAAGCGCTTCGGGGAAGGAGATCGGCGTGATGGCGACAGAGATACCTTCGTTTGACGCACCGAACATCGGGGCACAGCTGAACTGCCTGTCCGATCGTGAGCTCGATTCATTGTCCTTTGGCGTGATTGAGATGAATCACCAGTTCAAGGTGCTACGGTACAACACGGCCCAGTCGATCCATTCGACGCTACCGCGCGAACGCGTCATTGGGCAGCATTTGTTCCGCGACGCGGCGCCATGGGCCAACAATGCGCGAGTCGCCAAGCGCTATCAGCTCGACTCGCTAGACGAGACGATTCCATACACGTTGTCTCTCAACATGCAACCAAGGCCGGTGACGCTGCGGATGGTCAAGCCGGCGTACAACGAGCGAATGTATCTGCTCGTGACCTGGTCCTGACGTGCCCGTCGCGTACGCGGGGCAAATATTAGTGCCACCCCCGCCCTGCTGCGCGACGTCCCAACGACAGCTGGCATGGTATTAAATTGATTCTTCTGTTTTGGGCGTCGCGCGATCGCTCAGCAAACCGCGGGAGTCACAAAAAATATTTGTGTTACTGCACAAACAAAGGTGTAACCTCCACAGCTGTTGGAGCTGCGTAGTTGCCTATCGCGGCCGAATCCGGAGGCGCTTGATTGCCCGGCGTTCACTCGAATCAGAGCCCCCCTCTGACCGCCCTACATAACCATCTGTTAGGGGCGCTACCGAGCAGTGAATTTGAGCGAATTGGGTCTCATCTCAAACCGGTCTCACTTTTATTGGGCGAGGTGCTCTGCGAATCCGGCATGGTGTTGCAGCACGTCTACTTTCCCATTGTTTCGATCGTCTCTTTGCTGTACGTCATGGAGAATGGTGGGTCAGCCGAAATCGCTGTCGTCGGTAACGACGGCGTCATCGGTGTATCTCTCTTCATGGGGGGCGAGACAACGCTGAGCCGGGCTGTCGTGCAGAGCGCGGGCCCCGCCTACTCCCTGGACGGGGAATTATTGAAATCCGAATTCATCCGCGGCGGAGCGTTGCAGCATATGTTGTTGCGCTATACGCAGGCATTGCTGACCCAGATGGCGCAGACCGCTGTTTGCAATCGACATCATTCGTTGGACCAGCAGCTATGCCGTTGGCTGCTTTTGAGTCTGGATCGCTTGCCGTCGAACGAGCTGGTCATGACGCAGGAACTGATCGCCAATATGCTCGGTGTGCGTCGCGAAGGCGTCACTGAGGCCGCGCGAAAGCTGCAGGAGGCTGGTCTGATCCAATACAGCCGGGGCCGCATCGAGGTGCTCGACCGCGCAGGGATAGAAGCTCGAGCGTGTGAGTGCTACGCGGTCGTAAAGAGGGAGTCAGATCGGCTGCTTCCCGACCGAGCAGAGGACGCCCGGATTGCTACCACCCGTGGGGCAACTTGCATCAGGCGAATGCCTCGGCCGTGACACCGCGCTTCAACAATGCGCCAAACGCCGGGGCCGCCACAGGCCGGCTGAAATAATACCCCTGAGCTTGGGGACAACCCTGCTCCTGCAGGATCGCGAGTTGTTGCCGTGTTTCTACGCCCTCAGCCAGAACCGGTATGTGCAGGCTCTTCCCCATACCAATCACGGCAGCGACGATACTGGCATTACCGTTTGCTGTAGTAAGATCCGACACGAAGGATCGATCGATCTTTACAGTGTCGATCGGATAGCGCTTCAAGTAGCTCAAACTCGAATAGCCAGTGCCGAAGTCATCAAGCGCCAGTAGCACCCCAATCTCCTTCAACTCCCTAAGCACATCCGCGACGGTTCGTGACTTTTCAATAAGCGCCGTCTCGGTCAATTCAAGTTCAAGAGAGCGCGGATCCAGGCCCGTCTCTTCCAGCGCCGTGCGTATACCGGGTACGAAACCGGAGGCGCGTAACTCGACCGCGGAAACATTTATCGCGATGCGCGTCGGTGCCTGACCTGCAACCTGCCAAGCACGCGCCTGGCGGCAAGCCTCATGGAGCACCCACCTGCCAATCGGTACGATCAGGCCGCAGTCCTCCGCGATGGCGATGAATTGTTCTGGCGGAACCAGTCCGCGCTCGGGGTGGCGCCAGCGAACAAGCGCCTCCGCGCCGATGATTGCGCCTGTCGGCAGATCAATCTTGGGCTGATAATGCAATAAGAGCTCGCGGCGCTCGATCGCCTGGCGCAAATCGTCCTCGAGCGACTGTCGCTCGAGGGCCCGCGCATTCATCCCCGACCGGAAGAAATGATAAGTGTCCCTCCCCAGCCCCTTAGCGTGATACATCGCGACATCCGCCTTCTTCATCAACGTCTCTGCATCCGTGCCGTCATCAGGATAAGTGACAATGCCGATGCTTCCTGTGATATGCAGTACATGTTCGCCGATGTGATGGGGCTCGCGCAGCGCCTGGAGGATCTTCTCCGCCGTGATGGCTGCGTCCTGGCCCTGCCTGACTTCCCAGAGAAGCACTACGAATTCGTCCCCGCCCAGGCGGCTGACCGTGTCCGAGCTTCGCACGCAGGTGAATAGGCGCCGCGCAACGGATTGCAGCAGACGATCGCCGAGGACATGCCCCAATGAATCGTTAATGTGCTTGAAGCGATCGAGGTCCAGAAAGAGCAGCGACAATTTTCGCTCGTGACGGCTGGATAGGTTGATTGCTTCGTTTAGTCGATCATTCAACAGTACACGGTTGGGCAGATCCGTGAGACCGTCATGTTGCGCCAGATAGGACATTTTGAGGGTCATCGCCCGCGCGGCGCTGACATCGTGAAATACCGTAACAGCGCCCGTAACCGTACCCCGGCGATCGTGTATAGGTGCGGCAGAATCCTCGATGGCCGCTTCTGTGCCATCGCGCCGAATCAGCACGCAGTTCGGAGTAAGCGCCACAGCTTTGTTGTCTCGAATCGCCAGCGTCATGGGATTTGGGAGCGGGTTGCGCGTCGTGCCATCGATGATTCGGAACACCTCTTCCAGCGGGTGACCCAGCGCTTGCTCGTGCGTCCAACCAGTCAGGGCCGCGGCGATTGCATTCAGATACACGACTTGACCTGAGGCGTTTGTGCTCAGGACCGCGTCTCCAATCGAGTTGAGGGTAATCTGGGCGCGTTCTTTTTCCTCAAACAACGCCTGCGCATTTGCGGTGCGCTCGATCATGCTCGCCACCGACCTGGGCAACATGTAAGCATCGAGGCGAGTCTTAAACAAATAGTCCTGCGCTCCGCCCTGCACTGCTGACTTGGCGACACTCTCGTTCTGCCAATCAATCAGGATCAGGATCGGAATCCTGGGCGCCACGCGATGCAGGCGGTTGAAGGTCTCGATTCCGCGACTGTCGGGCAGATCGAGGTCAACCAATATTGCCGCGACCCCGCTCAGTGTTCCCAAGCCCTCAGAGCAGCGTCTGACCCAATCCACTTGGAACGAGTGATCGGCGGCAGTGCCCAATGCCTTGATAACGGCCCTGGCGCTCGGCGCATCGTCCTGGATCAGAAGTATGCGTTGAGACATTGAGATGGTGTGCTGCAGCCTAACGTCACTTCGGCGAGCGATTCAAACATGGTCACGGACAGAGTTATGTACGCTGTCGCACTCATGACCGCGCACCGGTCGACGGGAGAGTCATTTCTGAGCGATGCGTCACACTCAGAAGTGACGTTCGCTGCCGCTGTCCAGGTCGTTATTTCTTCAGCGGATACGGGGTGCCATCGCGGTGGCTGTAGCCCTTCACGCCCGGCTCGGCGATCATATCGATGTCCGAGTAGACGCAGCGATCCTGCGGATCGCTGTTGCCGATCTCCAGTACCCTGGCAGGGCGTCCGGATTTATTGATGAGGTGATGCCCATCGTGGTCCCCACGTCGGAACGCGGCGCAATCTCCGGCCCGCAGTAATTCCTCGCCAGCCTCGGTCACCAACGTCAGCTCGCCCTCGAGCACCCACACCAGTTCGTCCTCATGGCTGTGCCAGTGACGCTGACTGGACCAGGCGCCGGGTTCGATAACGGTCAAATTCACGCCGAACTGAGTCAGGCCCGCATGGCGGGCGAGCCGCTGAGTGGACTGGTTCAGGCACATCCGGTCGAAGGGCGACGGATAGTTGCACCCGGAATCCACGGGAACCGCAGTGAGGAGAATCTTCTTTGCCACGGGTGACCTCACAATGCGTCTACGCGCGGCGGCGCACCGACGCTGACGGCTTGGGACGTTACGATCAGACAGTGTAATGGACGACACGCGGTCAGCGACGTCGCTGACAGCCTAAATTGGAGGATGAGTTATGACTACACACGACCAGCCGCCCGTGCGCTATCGCAGCGCACGCAATGAGCCTTCGCCAGACCAAACCCCACAACTTCCACAGACTGTTGCGCACGGCCACAGATCTATCCTGCACCTCAATTCCACCGTGACGGCGCGAACGCCTCTGAAGACTTCGAAAGCCGTTGAGAGGTCACCCCAGAAATGAGATTGGCCACTCCCACTGCGACTCCGGGATCTGAATTTGACCAATTCCTGTACGCACCTATTGCGGAAGAGCACAGTGGCATGTTGTTGAGTGTGCTGTCGGCGCTGGCCCGAATGAACCTCGATCCATGGGATGAAGCGGCGCGACTGGCGCGGTTGCCACGTGCAACAGCCACAAGCTACCTGACGACGCTAATTGCAGCGTTACCGGAGGGACCAGAGGCGCGCACCGATGCCGGAGCGCTTGCCGAGCGTCTGATCGCGCTGCTGCCGCGGCGTGTCGGGAGCGAGGGCCCCACGCCGGCCGCTCAGCTGGTTTCAGGGATTCCCTCCAGGCGCCGCCCCCTGATCGTCCCGCTGGTCGTTTATCTTTGCCTCATGCTGTTGCTGCTCGTAAACCAATGGCTCACGCAGCGCGCTTCTCTGGCGGCGGCCCGCGCGCACCCTGCCCCGTCCGCACAGACTAGTGCAGCTTTGCCAGGCAACCCGGCGCCGAGTCCGAGCACCGCAGCGGCGCCGCCTCCTAACTAATACTGAAGCTTGTAGCGGATCTCGGCGTAGATCTGGAACGGATTGTTCCAGTGCACGCCACCGAAGGTCAGGCTGTTGTCGGTAAGCAGGTGCGCGTTGGTGAGGTTCAGGCCCGTGATGGACACCGACAGGTCCCGGCTGAGGTTGCGGCCCACAGTCAGGTCGAGCACGGTGTAACTCGGCAGGTGGCTCGGCTCCCCATCGTTGGCCAGTCCGGAATTGAACGACAGATTGGAACCGACGAAGAACTGCCGCGGTAGATTTGCGTTGTAGCCCAGATTGAGCGTGTTGCGTTGATCGTGGTCGAGCGCGACGGGGGGAAAGCCGCAGTCCGTGCCCAGGACCACCAACCCGCCCGTAATTGACCCGAAGCAATCCGCCGTCTGGTTCGAGTAGGCAAGATGAACCTGCCCATAGGGCCAGAACGCCGGTGAGCGCACCGTGATCTCGGTCCCCACGATGTGCGCCCCCTGGGTCGTGATCGGCAGGAAGATGTTGGATTCGCCGAGCGGATTGTGATCGAAGAAGTTAGTCGAGTTGGTGGAGAAGCGGTCGGCCTGGATACTCCAGCCCTTTACCGGGATCGTCACGCCAAACTGGTGCTCCTCGTCGCGCTCTCCGTGCAGCGGCAGGAAGGCGGTATCATTCGCGGTCGCGTAGGCAACCAAGGGCCCCGAGAGCGTCTCGAGCGGCGGAGCCTGATAGTACTTGCCCCAGAAGGCGCTCAGCACCCAGTTCAGCCGCGGCAGCAGGACGGTCGCGCCCAGCCGCGGGTCGGTCGTGTTCTCGGTGATACTGCTGCTCTGGAAGTGTGACTGACGCACCCCGGCCGACAGGTTGAGCCAATGCGTAGCCTCGAAGGTATCTTGCACCCAAGCGGCGATGAGACCGCCCGTGGGGCTCTCCAACTCCTGGAGCGTCGGTGAGCTGCCGTCGGTGAATGCCAGGTTGAAAGCCGCCTGATCCTGCTGGGCGAAGCCGAAGAGCCCGACATCCAGATGATTGCGGCTGAAGTTCATCCGCAGATTCTCTTCGGCGCCCTCGTACTGTGAGCTGTGGTGATAGGTGGTGACAGTCGGATAGTCGCTGGCGTCCCCGTCATAATCCGCTCGTTCGAAGTGATAGAGAAGCGAGCTCGTGAGCACGGCATCGTTGCTGAACGTGTGCGTCCAAGACAGCAGCGCGAAATTGTCCGCCTCCTTCTGCGCGTCGCCGATCTGCCCGACGCAGTACGGGTCGTCATCGAGCGGCTCGGTGCAGTCGGGTATCTGGTAAACGTCCTGTCGCAACTGGCCGATGAAACTGATCGCATCCTGCTCGTTGGGCTTGTACTGCAGGTTAGTGAATGCACCGTACCCCTGGGACTCGTCATGGATCACCTGGGAGACCGGAGTCTGGAGGCCGAGATTGCTGCGATTGCCCTCGAGACTCGCGTAGTACGCGAAGTCATTCGTGTGGCTCGCGACGCTCAGGTAGTCATCGGTCTGGGCGAAATTCCCCGCCGTGAGGTCGAGCTGCGCCTGGTTATTGCTGCTGAAGCCGCTCTTCGGGATCACGTTGAAGATGCCGTAAGTGCGGTCACCCTCGTCGGCCAGGTAGCTGCCCCGCTCGACCCCCAGGGTCTCCACGTCCTGAGGATTCAGCGCAGGGCCGAGGTTCTCCGCGATGTTGGTGTTAGGAATCTCCACCCCGTCGATCAGCCAATTTGTCTGATGGCCACCGCGCATGTGCAGCATGTCATGGGCTTGGTACGCCCCCGGAACGTAATCGGTGATCATGGCGTTACTGTTGACGTTGCTCGCTCCCGGGGTGTTCTTGATGTCTTCCTGACTCACCATCGTGATCGGGGTGACCGAAGCGACGACCGGTAGCGCGGATGCTGTCACCGTCACCTCGGCAAGCTCCTTCAACAGGATGCTCGCGAACGGAAAATATCCCGCCTCCACCGTGACCGGCTGGCTGAGGGAGGCGAAGTCGCGCCGCGATATGGTAAGCATGTACTGGCCGATCTCCACCTTCGGAAAAGCGAAGCGGCCCGCCGAGTCCGTCTGCTGCTCTGTGATCGCGTGGGCAGCGGACTCAAGCACTACCTTTGCACCCGCTATCGGCCGGTCACCGTCGTCCCGGACGATGCCACTTATGCTGCCATAGGCCGCGGCCCAGCCAGGCGCCGGAAAAAGGAACAAGAGAAACACGAGGACTGCCGCGCGATCGGCGATGGCGCGGCCATCGCTCCGACGTAAACCCGACATGTAAGTCTCCCCATGAACACATGACAGCCCGACGCGCCCACGGGTTTCATGCCCGCGGAGGCGTCCTATCTGCGCTCAACCCGTGAGCGCAATGGGGTCAGACTTGCAGGGGAGGCCCACGCGGGGACTGTGCGCGTGGTGCAATTTCGAGATGGGCAACTTGTGCCGCGCGTAGCGGCGATTGCGCTGTCGGTTCAAGCGATATCGGCA
>Ga0302326_10011407_pt1 | contig 19150 bp, 20 predicted proteins | sample Palsa_T0_3_FD_202264 | JGI IMG/M metagenome (GOLD analysis project Ga0302326, IMG submission 202264) | Peat permafrost microbial communities from Stordalen Mire near Abisko, Sweden - Palsa_T0_3 | ecosystem: Environmental > Terrestrial > Soil > Palsa > Peat permafrost | place: Sweden: Abisko...
TGGTGACCATTGGCTCACAGCTATCAGAACTTCCCTGGCTTCGATCAGCTTTTTGGACGCCCGATCCTTTCACGGCCCGATCCTCCCACGATCCGCCACGACCCGATGAGCCATTTTTTCCTTGAGCCATTTTTTACTTCGCCATGTGTTCGCCCATGTGCTAGACTCTTTCCCGACCATGCACAAGGCTCGTATATACAAAGTGAGCCACGCGACGGCGACCCGGCATCTGAAAAAGTCCGACCCTGTGCTGGCGGGGATCATCGAGCGCGTAGGCCCGTGCCGCATGCAGTTTGGCGACCCCACGTTTCACGCGCTGGCGGAATCGATCCTCTACCAACAATTAAACGGCAAAGCCGCTGCCACGATCTTCGATCGCTTCACGGCGCTAGCGGGCGATCCGCTGACTCCTGAGGGCATTCTTAGACTCACCGATGCCGAAATGCGCGGGGTCGGACTTTCCCGCCAGAAGACCGCGTATCTCCGCGATCTAGCCGAAAAAACCAAGGCTGACCTTTTGGATTTCGAGCGCATGCCCGACTTGCCGGAAGAAGAAATAATCGCGCATCTCACCCAAGTCAAAGGCATCGGCGTCTGGACTGCCCACATGTTCCTGATGTTTACCTTGCGCCGCCCGGATATTCTGCCCGTCGGCGATTATGGAGTGCAAGCCGCGATGAAGAGGCACTACAAAAAACGCAAATGGCCAAAGCCTGCGGTGATGGAGAAGATTGCCAAACCATGGGCGCCCTATCGCTCCATCGCGTGCTGGTATCTCTGGCAAAGTCTGGATATCAAGACCGTGGAAAAATCCGCAAAATGACCACCACCTGGGCTTGAGTCACGCGAAGTGGTCGTATCGCGATTGGTATACTAAAAAAGCCACTTCTCACCGTGAACAACTTGCTCTCATCAATTTCGCACCATGGCTACCTGTTCCTGGCGGTCGTGTGCTTTGCGGAGGCCATCGGTGTTCCTGTGCCCGCCGCCCTCGCCATCCTCACCGCTGGCGCGGTCGCTGCCTATGGCGATCTGCATTTCTATTTTGTATTCGGTATCGGCGTCACGGCCATGCTCTGCGGCGATGTCCTTCTTTATTATATGGGCAGAGTCAGCGGATGGGCCTTGCTCGGTTTCCTCTGCCGGCTCTCGGCGAATCCCGAAACCTGTATCCTGCGCTCGGCCGAATATTTCTATCGCCGTGGCAAGCAGACCCTGCTTTTCGCCAAGTTTATTCCCGGCATCAACACCATGTCCCCGCCGCTCGCGGGGAGCATGAAAATGCGCCTCGGAAGTTTTCTGCAATACGATACCCTGGGCGTGATCTTCTACATCGGAGCTTACGCAGCCGGAGGCTATCTCTTTAGTGACGCGCTGCGCGCCATTACCCGCGGATTGCGGTCCGCCGGCTTTGCCGCCGAAGTCATCTTTGGCGTTGGCCTTGGCGCCTATATCGTCTATCGCATCTGGGTCTATCGCAAATATCGTCTGCTCGACGTGATTCCGCGAGTGCCCGCCGAAGAGCTGGCGAAAAGACTAGCCTCCAACGCGGCCAAGAACATGTTGATCGCCGACGTCCGCAGCCACGGCTACTACGATGCCGACGCCGAACGTATTGCCGGGTCGATCCGTCTTGAACCCAACAATCTGATCGAAGAAGTCAAGAACCTGCCCAAGGATCGAGAGATTTATCTCTACTGCACTTGACAGCGCGAAGCCACCAGCGCCCGTGTGGCGCGTCAATTACAGGATCTCGGATTCAAAGTATACGTCATAGCCGGTGGCCTGCGTGCCTGGCGCAAGGCTGGAAATCCCTTGGAGCGAGTTCCCTCAGAAGACCTGGTCAAGCTGCCAACCTTCAATTAACCCATGTAGAGACGGGGCTTCTCCCGTCACCCGATGAACTACGAAACCATCTGTGTGCCGCGCAGCCTGTCAGCTAGCTCTGCGGCCTGCCAGGAAACTCGACGCTGCGCGTGATTTTGGGTGGCGCAGCGCCTTTATTTGGCGGAAACTCGGTTTCGTATCAGGGTATCGCTTTAGCGATAACACAAATGCTTTCCATCAGTCGCCCCTGTTAGGGGCTGGGCGTCGAATTCCAGCAATCTGTTTAGCCGCCGAGGTGCGGCCTCAACCGCCATGTGACTCCCGTCCTTGGCAGAGTCTCAGCACTTTGCTATCGTGCCCTCATGGAGCGTATTCCAAGTCTTTGCGGAGTCATTCTCGCTGCCGGCGAGTCCTCGCGCATGGGCCGCGACAAAGCGCTCCTGCCGTGGCCTCCCTCATCGCCGCTCGAAACATTTCTCTCCGCGACCATCCGCGTTTTCTTTCCTCTCGTCGATGAGGTGTTCGTGGTTGCGGGCAAGAACAAAGACGCTTTGGCCCCCATCATCTACGCCAATGGCGCGGCACTGGTGGTGAATCCCGAGCCCGAGCGCGGTCAATTCAGCTCGTTGCGCGTCGGGCTGCAGGAGGTCCTTAGTCGCGGACGCGACGCAGCCCTGGTAACGCTCGTCGATCGCCCTCCGCCCCTTAACGAAACGCTGGAGACGCTGCAATCCGCCTTCGAGCGCGCGGCATTAACAACAAAGACACATCGGAAATGGGCCGTCATCCCCGAATACCAGGGCAAGCACGGACATCCCATTTTCCTCGGCCGCGAGATGCTGACCGCTTTTCTCAGTGCTCCCGAAACCTCGAATGCGCGCGACGTCGAGCACGCGCATCCGGACGAGATCCAATATGTCACCGTCGACGATCCGCTGGTTGCCATCAACGTGAATACTCCGGAGCAGTACGCGTCGTTGTCCTTGTCGTTGCCATCACAGTCATTACCGTCACAGCTTCCGCCGTCGAGTTAAATTCATGATTTTGGGTGGCGCAGCGCTTCAGCGCTGCAGTAACCTCAGTGTTTAGCCTGCAGATCTACAGAGCGCTGAAAAGTGGAATTTCGATGCCCGGCCCCTAAAGGGGCGTCCGATTTCGCTGGACTTGCGGTATCGCTGAAGCGATACCCTGATACGAAGCTCGAGTTTTTCAGCAATCTCTCGAGTTGCTCAGCACCGCTCGGGTTCACTTCTTCTGCTCGGGAACGAATCTTTTATGGCACCTCTCACATCTCTCCAAACCGAATTTATCGAAAGAGTATTCATTCTCAAGCCGCGCGTGGCAACCTTCGACTGCGATGGCACGCTCTGGTCCGAAGACGCCGGAGAAGGTTTCTTCTCCTGGGAAATGGATCAAGGCCTGGTGACGAAAGAAGTCGCAAGCCGCATGCGTTCCCGCTACGCCAACTACAGAGCGGGCCTCGTCGCCGAAGAGGTCATGTGCGGTGAAATGGTCACCATGCATCGCGGCCTGCAAGAAGACCTCGTCCAGCAGGCGTGCGACGCATATTTCGAGCAAGCCATCGCCCCCAACATTTTCCTGGAGATGCGCGAACTGGTCGAGCGCCTGCGCGGATCCGAATGCGACGTCTGGGCCGTTTCCTCTTCGAGCCAGTGGATCATTCGCTCCGGCATGCGCTACTTCGGCATTCCGCAAAATCGTATCCTTGCCGCCGAAGTGGCGGTTGAGAGTGGCATCGTCACTGATCATCTCGTTCGAGTTCCGAGTGGTCCCGGCAAGGTGGAGGCGATTCGGTCTGTGCTCGCATCCGCGCCCGATTGCGCCTTCGGCAATGCGATCTGGGACCGCGAGATGCTCGCCCTATCCAATCACGCATTCGCCATCAACCCCAATCCGAACCTGAAAGAGATCGCGCTAACCAACGGCTGGACGGTGTATCAGCCGAGTAGATAGTGCACTTCCGGGCCGGCGGAACCCGCCCCTTGCAAAGAGCGCAAGCAGCGGGCGACCCCATCATTCTCCAGCTCTTTCATACTTCTCTCGAAATCGATTGGGGTGGCCCATTCCTTGCGGCTTCATCGCAAGAGATGGGTGTTAACTTCACGCCATCTCAGAAGTTCCGCAAGAGCGCGGCGAGCGTATCGATAGCGAGATGGCTGGCGTGGTCGGAGGCTTGAGGCAGACCTCCGACTTTGCGGGTCAGATCGTCCGAGCTTACGTTGCGGGCTTCGTCTACGCTTTTGCCCTTCACCAGCTCGGTGATCGCCGATCCGCAAGCCATGGCTGGAACGCAGCCCTTGGCGCGAAAGCGAATGTCGACGATGCGCCTGGCGTCCGGGTTGCTCTGTTCCAATCTTGTTTCCAATTTAAGGCTGAGCTCGAGAATGTCCCCGCAAACCGGGTTTTCCAGACGCACGGAGCGGTCCGGAGCTTCGACCTCGCCGGCATTTCGCGGGTTCTGAAAATGATCAAGCAGCTCGGCAGAGTACACAGAGCGATTGTAATGCGTTGGCGCCTGCACCCCGGGTCGTGCGCTAGAGCTTTCACGACTCAGGGCACTCAAGAGCAAGGAAATCCTTCGTCTCCTACAATGAGAACATGTCAGACTCGAGATCTCCACGGCGGATTGCCTGCCTGCAACCTAGTGCCACCGTCATTCTGGCCAGCGTGGGTGAATTGGAACGCGTTGTCGCTTGCACGAAGTACTGCGCCGATGTAGTGCCGGAGTTGAGAGAGTACTCGCGCCACATCTTTCGAGAAGAAGTTCAAGACAGAGTTCAAGACAGAGTTCAAGGCGAGCCGCGGCGGCACGTGCGGGCCGGCAATCGGCCCATCCTGGTCATTGCGGATTCCTGGACCTCGAAGACCACCGAGATTCTCGCCGCTCAGCCTGACCTCGTCATCGCCTCCGTTCCCTACCAGCAGGCGGCGGTGATCGAGATTCTCAAGGCAGGCATACGGTTTCTGGGGTTGGCCCCGCGCACGCTCGACGATATTTACACAGACATTGCGCTGATCTCGGGCTCAGTTGGGGCGGGCGAGCGCGGAACGAAGGTGATTTCGGACATGCAAGCAGCCATCGAAGAGGTGCGCCGGCAGACGGCAAACCTGCCCCGAAAGCGAATCTTCTGCGAAGAGTGGGGCAAACCGATCATCGCATCGCAGTCCTGGGTTTCCGAACTGGTGTACGCGGCTGGAGGGGACTTCCTGGGCACTCCGGGAGCGCAGTGTCCCGCGGAAGAGGTCGCTCGAATGGATCCGGAGGTCATCGTCGCCGCCTGGTGCGGCGCCGGGGATCGAGTGCCGTTGGCCAAAATCGCTGCCGGGAGAGGCTGGGAGAACACAGCCGCAGTCCGGAATTCGCAGGTTTATTGTATTTCCGACGAACTTTTGAATACTCCTGCGCCTACGCTGGTTATGGGATTGCGCGCGCTGGCGGCGGCGATTCATCCCGCTAGATTCGGCTCGTGGCCCGGTCTTCGCTCCATTCTTCAAGTACCGCAGGCGCAAACACCGGCGTAACCATGAGGACAATGCGGCCGAGGAGGTTCTGGGTTACGATGATCGTCATGGCCACTATGAATTCTCCCAAAACCAGCGACGCCCTGAAGGAAGCGGACCGCTTGAACTCGGAATCGCGCACCGCGAATCAACTGATGCAAGGCCTCACGGTTCTGCTCAACAAGCTCATGCTGAAGTACAACTGGGTGGGCTTCTATATGCTGGAACCGGACGCGAATCCTCCCATGCTGGCGCTCGGTCACTACACGGGAGCCATGACACCGCACACCCGCATTGGCCTGAACCAGGGCATCTGCGGCGCGGCAGCGTCGTCCGGGAAGACGATCGTGGTCGACGACGTAAAGAAGGATCCCCGATATCTCGCCTGCTCGCTCGAAACCCAGTCGGAGATCGTTGTTCCTATTTTTGTTCGCGGCGAAGTGGCTGGTGAACTCGATATTGATAGTCACTTCCTGGCGGCATTCAGCGCCGACGACCGCGAATTGGTCGAATACTGCGCCAAGCTTGTCGGCAAACGGCTGGAGAGTAAATAAGCCATAGCCGCGTAGCAGCACATCTCTTAAACCTCATGAAACGAGTCGCAGCCGCGCTGATCCTTCAGGATGATCTCATCCTCGCGTGCCAGAGGACGCGGCATCAGGTCATGCCGCTGAAATGGGAGTTCCCAGGCGGAAAAATCGAAGAAGGCGAACAGCCCCGGGATGCCATGCGCCGCGAACTCGAGGAAGAATTGGGAATCGTGGCGGAGGTCGGCGCAGAGGTTGCACGCATCGTCCACGAATACCCGGGGGGCGGATCGGTCGAGCTCAGGTTCTTTGAAATCCGCAAGTATCAGGGAGAGATTGAGAACCGAATTTTTCGCGACATTCGCTGGGTGACACGAAAAGAATTGCTCGGACTGGATTTTCTTGAAGCCGACCTGGGGCTGGTGAATGATTTGGCGGCGGGAAAGATACTGTGAGGGATCTCGCCTCCCGCGTCCGGCGTTGCGTGGCCGGGCGGGGGAGGCCCGGTGCTCTGCTTGAACTACCCAGTTCCGCCGCGTATCTGGCCGTAAACATAGACCACCGTTAATCCAATCATGATTGCGGTGGTTGCCCAGGCGATGATGTTGAAGGTGCGCTTATTTACGAATTCGCCCATCAATTCTTTTTTGTTGATCAGCAACAGCATGAAAATCAGCACAAAGGGCAAGACTGCGCCGTTGACCACCTGGGAAAATACAGCGATCTTGATCAGCGGAAGGCCAGGGATCAGGACCACGGCTCCGCCGGCAACAATGAGAGCGGTGTAAAGCCAATAAAAGGCCGGAGCTTCGGAAAACTTGCGCTCCACCCCCGATTCGAGGCCTAATCCTTCGCAAACCGTGTAGGCCGTCGAGAGCGGCAGAATGGAAGCCGCAAACAGCGATGCATTGAAAAGGCCGAGCGCGAACAGGATGTATGCCCAGTCTCCTGCCAGCGGCCGCAGAGCCTGGGCAGCGTCAGCCGCGTCGCGAATATCACGAATGCCATGCACATAGAGCGTAGCCGCGCAGGCCACAATGATGAACCATGCCACCACGTCGGTGAAAATGCAGCCGACAATCACGTCTAGCCTCGAGGTCTTGTACTGCCGACGGGTGACTCCTTTTTCTACGATCGACGCCTGCAAATAGAACTGCATCCAGGGCGCGATGGTGGTTCCAACCACGCCGATCACCATGTAGAGGTACGCACTTTGCCTGAAGGCCACCATCTGCGGAGGCTTGATTGTGAACTTCATGGCCTCGATCCATGCCGGCTTGGCCAGTGCTCCGGCAAATATGTAAGTGATATAGAAAAACGACGCCGCGAGGAAAACTTTCTCAACACTCTTGTACTGCCCTTTGACCGCGATGAGCCAGACGACCACCGCGCAGATCGGCACGGAGATGTACTTCGAGACTCCGAATAACCCCATGCTGCCCACAATGCCGATAAACTCGCCCACGACGTTTCCGAAATTTGTAATTAGAATGCCGAGCATCATGAGGAAGGTAATTCGCAGGCCAAATTCTTCCCGGATCAAATCGCTCAGGCCCTTGCCGGTGACCGCACCCATGCGCGCGCTCATTTCCTGCACTACGATCAGGGCGACGGTGACCGGAATCATCGTCCACAAGAGCATGTAGCCGAACTGTGCCCCGGCCTGCGAATACGTCAGGATGCCATTGGCGTCGTTGTCGACATTCGCGGTGATGAAGCCCGGGCCCACGACGGCAAAAAACAGCAGGAGCCGAAACTTCCAACTTCTAAAGAATTTCATGCGTATGGCCAACGAGCACGGTCAAATGGGAGAAACAGAACGAACAGAATAAATGCAGAATGCGGCGTGTGGATAGGCGAAACTGCAGAAACTTAGAAGAAAGTTGGCCAAAGTTGCGAACGCGGCCGGGATGAATTCTGAGTTGCCATGACCGGGGGCGGCTGCGGAGAGCTGCGCTCGGCTTGGACGGGGCATAGCCCCGTCACTCCACAAACTGCTACAGCTTTGCGCGCAGCATCGCGATCACGTCATCCGGCGTGATTACACCGGCAAGATGATTGTGCCCGTCGATGACCGGCAATGTCAGCAGGTTGTACTTGTCGAAGAGTTCGGCGAATTCTTTCTCTTTCGTATCCTCATGGCAGGAAATGAGGGGCTCCTGGCCCAAAGCCAGAAGCGGCGTTGAAGCGGGCGCCAGAACTATCTTGACCAGCGGCACTGCGCCCGCCAGCGTCCCGTGCGAATCCGTCAGGTAGATGGTGCTCATATTTTCCATGCGGCCTTCGAAGCCGCGCAGCGCCTCGATGGCATCGTGCGCGGTAGCGCTGACTGGCAGCGCAATGTATTCGGTGGTCATGCGGCCGGCGGCCGTGTTCTCTCGGAATTCGAGCAGTTCGGTGACTTCCTGGCGCTCTTCCGGCTCCATCTGGACAAGAATTTCTTCCGTCTTTTCATCGGATAAATCACCCAGGAGGTCGGCCGCCGCGTCCGGCTCCATTTCTTCGACAATGTCCGCGGCTCGGCCGGAATCGAGCGATTCCAGCACTGCTTTCTGCACCTTGGGTTCGAGTTCTTCCAGGGCGCCCGCGGCTACGTCCTCGTCCAGCGTCTGAAAGACGGCTTCGCGCTCGTCGGGCGCTAGTTCTTCGACAATGTCGGCGATATCGGCGGGATGGAGTTTGCCGAGGCGCTCGTTCGAGATCTTCAGCCTGACGCGACGGAGCGGGTCGGTCTCGATGAGATCGACGAAATCCCAGGGAATATCGCGGGGAGGGACACGCAGGAGCAAGGCTTTCAATGCGGCTGCTGGAATCATGCCCTTCAGCAGGCGGCGAACCGCGCCGCGCGGGCCAACATCCACGCCGCCGACCCGCAAGACCGAACGATTTTGCGCGCTGTCATGATGAAAATCGACGTCGTTGACGCGCACCACCTTGCGGCCATGCACGTCAATTACCTGCTGATCGAGCAGGTCGCGGCTGAGCAGCAACAATCCCTCGGAGCCATCGGCGGCGGTCCATTCCGTGGAAGGAGTAGCGGCGCGAATGCCGCCATTGATCGCGGAAACGGCGGACAGGGGGAGAACGCGGTTGCCCGCGGATGTCTTGACGATTAAGAGAGCGACGCGCGAACGGTCCTCTTGCGGGGCAACGGCCACCTCGCGCACGCGGCCACTGGCGGCGCCGGACGCGTCATAGACGGTCGAGCCCAACAGTTCGCTCAACGAGACGGTGGCCATGTCCAAGAGAATACTCAAGAGAGGGCGCGGATGCCAGATGAATGAGCTTTCTTTGTCGTTTCTTTCCCGGCTCGAAAGACCAATGCCCTAGGACGCAACTTTCTCCGGCTTGGCCGGCGTTCGGGGGACTTGATTGCGATTCGCGTCGGGAGTGTGGATGTGCTCGGGGCGAACTCCTAATCCCACCATTCGAGCGGGAATTCGACGCAGAATGGGAAATTGTTTCAGAAGCTTCAGGGGCAGCGGGAGCGTTCGGACGGGCTTCTGGCTGGCTAAGGCCGGACCAATGAAACGCCTGTGCGCGAAAACCTGAAAGCTTTGAGTTGTGCGGGTTGCGAATTCCCGGCGCTTTTGGACCGCCTGGAGTTGATCGTCGGTCAACTGGCCCTGCGATAAAGATTGCGCAAGAATGTTTGCAGTTGCAACGGCGTCCTGGATGGCTAGATTGATGCCAACGCCGCCGATCGGAGACATTGCGTGGGCACAGTCCCCAATGCAGAGAAGTCCGGGGCGCGACCACTGGCGCAGCCGGTCGACGGCGACCGACAACAGCTTGATATCATCCCACGACTTCAATTCCTCGGTTCGCCCGCGGAACAAAGGCGCGACGCTCTGAAGGTCGTGGCGAAACGCCGGCAAGCCTTTTTGTTTGATCGCAGCAAATTCTCCTTTAGCGATCACGAATGCACATTGCCAATAATCGTCACGGTCTAAGGTGACCAGAATTTTTCCTGCCCGGAATCGTCCTAGAGTCTGATTCGGATCACCAGGTTGTTTCGAAATCCGCATCCACAAAACATCAATTGGAGCGCCCAGATCGAGGACTGCCAATTCGGCTTTGGCGCGAACCGTGGAATGACGGCCGTCGGCGCCTATCGTGAGATCGGCTCGCACTTCGAGCGTTCCCTCGGGGATTTTCGCGCGCACACCGGCCACGCGCCCGTCTTCTATCAGCAGGTCGGTGACTTCAGCTTGCATGCGCAAATGAAATCGCGGATAAAGTTTCGCCTTATCAGCGATGAAATTCAGAAAATCCCATTGCGGCATGAGCGCGACGAATTTGCAGTGCGTGGGCAGATGAGAAAAGTCGGCTATGGGTACCTGCAAATCTTCGACGAGAGCTCCGACCTCTGGCACTTCCTGATGTGGACGACGCAGGAATTCGTTGAGAATGCCGAGTTCGTACATGAGCTCCAGCGTGGAGGGGTGAACCGTGTCGCCTCGGAAATCCCGCAGGAAATCTGCATGTTTCTCAAGCACTATGACCTCGACTCCAGCGCGAGCGAGCAGGAAACCGAGGACTATTCCGGCGGGTCCGCCGCCTGCTATGCAACAACGCGCTTTCACGGTTTCAACTTTCACTTCTTGTTGCGGCATCACCGAACTCCTTTGTCGTGCCTTCGACATCACGCCGAGACAGACACTCGCTACTTAAAGTGGCCTATCCGCCGTCGGCTGCAAGCCCATGCTCGCGGGGTTCGTGCAATCCCACTCTCGGCAAAGCGCGCGAAGGACGGGCACCCCTTGTCGCGCTTGGGACGGCGAGATCAACGGCGCTCACCTTACTCATGGCAGGCCTAGCTGATTATCGCGATTGCCATACACAACTGTAACTCCGGGAAACGCCGTAGGCTCTCGGGCGTTTGAGCCGGCCGTAGCACTTGGCGGTTGAGTTAAAGACAGAGTTAAAGACCGAGTTAAAGACAGTTGACAGGGGCGAGCGGGCTGTCTAAACTCGGCCTTCTTCATCAAAGCCCGGCACGCCGTCTGCAGGTGCCCGCTGCAATGAGAACTTATGGGAAAGCTTCCTCGCATCGCGGTTGTGGGTAGCGCCAACGTTGATTTGACCACGTTTTCAGATCAGTTCCCCAAGCCTGGGGAGACCATTTTTGGCCAGAAGTTTGATCTGGGATTCGGCGGGAAAGGCGCTAACCAGGCGGTCGCCGCGCGGCTTTGCGGAGCTGAGGTGTTCATGGTGGCCCGAGTCGGAGATGATCTCTTCGGACCGTCGACTATCAAAAACTTTGAAAAACTAGGGATCAATGCCACGCATGTGCGGCAGGTTGCCGGGGTTTCGAGCGGAGTGGCGCCGATTTTTGTCGAGCCTTCCGGCCAGAATCGGATCATCGTCGTCAAAGGCGCCAATGACACCTTGAAGCCTGCGGACGTGGATGAAGCCGCCGATATCTTGCGGAGCGCCGACTGTATCGTTCTGCAATTCGAGATTCCGCTGGAGACGGTTTACTACGCCATCAGCTTTGCGCGCCGCAACGGGATCCGATGCATTTTGAACCCGGCTCCGGCCCAGCCTATCGACATGAAGGCGTTAGCGGAGCTCGATTACTTTGTTCCCAATGAAAGCGAGGCCGAGGCGATCTCCGGCATGCCCGTGAAAACGGTCGAAGACGCGCGGAATTGTGCGGGCAAGTTGCTGGCGAGCGGTATTCGACGCGTGATTGTTACGCTGGGTGCAAATGGGTCGCTCGTGGCGGGACATGAAGGCATGGAACACGTGACTGCGTTCAAGGTAAAAAGCGTCGATTCGACCGGAGCTGGCGACGCGTTTATCGGCAGCTTTGCGAGCTTCATCGGCGAGGGTTTGCCGGAGCTGGAGGCGGTGCGGCGCGCGAACCTCTATGCCGCGCTTTCAACTACCGGAGTAGGCACTCAGAAATCTTTCTACGATCGCGCCAGGTTTGACGCGGAGTGGAACGGGAGAAAGAACTCGTAATCGTGCGCGGCCGAATGAGAGCCTGAAACTTTGCGAGTCCTCCAGAATTATGGTTCTGGAGTTCGAGTGTTTCCGAGTGTGGTAAGACTGGCCAAGGCGGCCAGCGCCCAGAGAGCGCCGGTTCCAGTGCGGGCCATCCGCACCTCAGTTGAGGGAATGTTGCGCCACAGAGTCAGGGCACAACCTGCCACGAAATTAATAACCAGCACGCCGAAGAAAATGCGCTCGCGCCAACAGCGAGTGTCTAGCGCCAAGGCGGCCAGCAACACGATCCACACGACATAGGTCGCGACCGTCCAATAATCGTGAGGCCATTCAAACTCGTTATGGATCACATGGGCAAACGAGATCCATGTGAAATAAGCGCATCCGATGAATCCGGCCCAGCCCCACAAGGGCGTACGGCACATGAGGTGCCCGGAACTGTGGGACCCATCGTGCTTCGCAGCGCTCACTAGACTCGCGTCTTTCATTTGCCGATCCATTTCGGTGGTCGTTTGTCGAGGAAAGCAATGATACCTTCACGGGCGTCAGCGGTCGAGACAAGTTCATCGAGATAGATCTTTTCGGCTCGGGCTAACCCCTTGTCAAAGTGAATGGCATCCCAGGCGTAAAGAGCTTTTTTGGCGTGAGCGAGAGCGACCGGGCTCAGTTGGCCGAGTTCAGCCAGCGTCTCTTGTATCAACTTCTCCAGTTCCTCAGCGCGGGCGGAACGAGTGGCCAAGCCGATCGCGACGGCTTCGTCACCGGAGATCTGACGACCGGTCAGAATGAGTTCCGTGGCACGCTTTTGGCCTACCAACGTGGGCAACGCGACAGCCGCTACCGGCGGGTAGCATCCCAATCTGATTTCAGGAAATCCCCAGCTTGCGTCGCGCGCCGTATAGACCATGTCGCAGATGGCGGCCAGTTCCGCGCCTCCGCCCAGGCACACGCCGCGGACGGCGGCAATCGTGGCTTTGCGCGAGGCCACAATTGCGCGAATCACTGCGTGAAAACTGGTGAGCATTTCGTGAATCTGCTCGGGGAGGTGAGCCTTGATCTCGACGCCGGCAGAGAAGGCTCGGGCATCGCCTTCAAAGACGATGACGGAGATGTTGGGCTGTGCTTCTGCTTCCGCCAGCGCCTGATGAAGTTCACGCGCCATCTGCAGATCGATTACGTTTAAGGGCGGGTGGATCAGCTTGATATGGGCTACTGGCGCCTGCACCTTTAGTTCGAGGCGAGTTGCGGAGGCAGTGGTCATGTCTACCGGCAAATCTTTGGCACAGGGTGCATAGGAGATTGCTAAATGTTGATTGCCGACTTGCGCGGCTCGGCTATCGTCGACAGCGGATCGCGGGCCCCGGTCTTTTCTTTGATCCACTTTTTTTCGTTGCGGATTATGTCGAGCAGCAGCGTTTTATCTTTCGCGCTTGGCAGACTCTCTTCGCAGTGCTGCCCGTAGCTGCGGTCGTCCAATGGTTCGCCGGTTTCGCAATGAAATTTCTGGCCCGCCCACTTTCCGATCTGGCGGTTGAAGCGGATGTCGGGCGTGTAGAACTTCTTGTCGCCCAGCTTCAGGAATGTATTCAGACGCTCGACCAATCCGGCAACTTCATCGCGATAGAGATGGCGGCTGTAATCATTCAGGTCATCGAGATCGGCTGCCTTATCGTTTTGCAATTCGTCGTAGCGGCCCTTGATTCCCCACACATAGGCCCAGTGCGCCGATGAAGAATGATCGGTACCGAAAAGGTCGAAGGAACTGGATATCCACTTGTTCAGGTATTTTTGCAAGAGCCATTGCGGAATCACGCCCGCTTCAACCACGCGGCGCAGGCCATCGTTGCCGGTGCCCATGTGGAAGGCTTCTTCACGCAGCATGTATGAGGTCGAGCGGCCGAGGGGCGCGAAGGATGAATACTTCAGCATTTGCAGCTGGAATTTTCCGTCACGGTCGACGAAGTCGGTGTAGGTGAAAAAGTCGAGCCAGTTGTCGACGTCTACATTGAAGGTGCCGAGCAATCGGGCGTTCTCGAATGCACGCCGTTCCAACATTTTTTGCGCCTCTACCTTGCCTGACGAACCGAAGAAGTCGATGAGCAAGGCGCACATCTGCCAGCCGTGGCGCATTTCTTCGATCATGACGCGGGTGATGGCGCGGCGGTCGTATTCGGTGGGCGCGGTTGCGAAGAGGTTGCGCTGCTGCTCCACGCTGGCAAACTCGGTATCGCCCTGGTAGATGATCATGTTCATCAGCGCGTCGCGCATCTGCTGCGTGGGCACCTGGCGCAGGTTTTCCCACTTATTGCGGCCTTTGTAGGAACCGAACTGGATCTCTTGGGTCTCGATTGCGCCGTAGAGGGTGTCGAAGTGGAAGGCCTCGACGTCATCTTTGTTGACGCCAACTTCCTTGCGCCACTCGTTGAAGAGACCGACCCAGTCGCCGAAGCTTCCGATTTTTGCTACTTTGCCTGGCATAAGACCTCACACTACAATTTGAATCCGAGTTGTTCAGCAGTCCGAGACGGGGCAAGCCCCGCCTCTACTTGGCTGTAAATACTGCCGGACGCTTTTCGACATACGCGGCCAAACCTTCTTTAGCGTCGTCGCTCTGGAACAGGATCTGCTGATTCTCTCGTTCGACCGCCAAGGCCGATTCCATCGGGATTTCCCAGCCCGTCTGCACCGCTCGTTTGATGCGCCCCACGGCCTTCGCGGCCTTGTTTGGCGGCGTGAACTGACGCGCGTATTCCATGATGTTTTCCATGAAGCCTTCGCGCTCGAACATGTCATTCACGATGCCGAACTCCTGCGCTTCCTCAAAGGAGAACGTGTTGCCGGTGATCATCAGCTCGATGGCTTTGCTTTTCCCTACCAGGCGCGAGAGGCGCTGCGTTCCGCCGGTGCCGGGGAGCACGCCGAGATTGACCTCGGGCAGGCCGATTTTGCCGGCGTCCTTGCGGGCGATGCGGAGGTCGGCAGCCATCGCGATCTCGAGGCCTCCGCCTACGCAGTGGCCATTAATCGCGGCGATCACCAATTTCGGCGTGTGCTCCAGGCGCAGGAGTGTCTCATTTGCGTGCAGGCAGAAGTAATATTTGAACGTGGGATCGACCGAGGCCAGCATCTTGATGTTCGCGCCGGCGGAAAAAAACTTGTCGCCTACGCCCGTCAGCACGATGACATACACGTCGTTATCCATGCGGGCTTTGAGAATGGCGTCATCCAACTGGCGGTTCATTTCGTAGGTATAAGTGTTGGCGGGCGGATCGTTCAGCTCGATCACGGCCACGCCGGCATCGGTGCGATAGTTGATGAGTTGCTTGGTGGCGTCTTCGGTGGGCGGTTGGGTCGTCGTTGTTGTCGCCATGGAGTGCTCCTTGAAATTTAGTTGTGGCCGGTCACTTGACGGCGCCGGACGGCTGCCGATCCCTCGCTACGGCTTCGCTCGGGATCCGGATGACAATTCTGAGATTGTTTGTGCGGCTTGCCGCCGTGCACAATTCCGTTAAGAACGATGTTGCCCATTTGCTTCGCTAGCGCCTCGGCGTTGCCATCGACGCGCGCGTTGTACCAGGTGTAAATCCAATTGATCATGCCGAACAGGCTCATCACCGCGGTGCGCGCATTGAAATCGAGGCCCCGGTCGCGCCGGAGATCCTCCATCAGGCGAAGGCAGATGCGGTAATACTCGCGCTTGATGCCGGCGATTTCCGCGCTCAGGCCGTTTTTCAGAGACTCATCTTCATGCGAAAGCACCTTCAGACCCTGCTGATTACTCACAAAATATTCGAGGTGATTCCGGATAAAAATGCGGATGCGCTGCTCGGGATTGGTTACATGCTCAAGCCGCGCTTTGAGGTTTTCGAGGATGGTCGTGAAAGTGTGCTTTTGAACCAGGAAGAGCAGACGCTCTTTAGACTCGAAGTAGTGATAAAGTCCCGCGAGCGACATGCCGGTGGCGCGGGAAAGATCACGCATGGAGGCGCCTTCGTATCCCTTGAGGCAAAAGACCTCGGTGGCATGGTCAAGAATGTGTCCGAGGCGACGGTCGAAGCGAGTGGCGGCCGCGCGCGCACGTGCCGAAGATGGAATGGGGGGTCTGCTCTGACGGCGAGACACGCGAGTTGCGGGCAAGGTGGCCATGCGTTCGAACGTTCGTTCTATTATAGGAGAATGGAAGGCAGATCACAACACCCCAGGGTTACATTCTTAAATGGCTTGACACGCACGGCGTGACTTGGGTACTTGGGTTCAGTGTACCGGCCCGCGCTCGGTGAATAGGATACGTTTTACCTGGTTGCGATCCAATGTTTGCACCGCTCCTGCCACTCGAACGCGCACCTCCATTCCGCTGATGGAGTCCAAGTCGCAGCTCAAAACCGATCCGTCGCGCAGTTCCACGGTATCGTGGGCCGAGGTGCCGAGTTCATAACTCACGCTGCCGCCGGAGGCGTCGTCAAGTCCGATTTCAATCGGAAATGTTCCCTTGTTGAAGCCTTCCTTGGTGAAGATAAGATTGTGTTTTCCAACCGCCAGCTGCACTACCTTCGGCGTGGTACCCGCCTCAGTGCCATCCACGAAAAGCGCAGCACCTTGCGGAACGGAGTTCACTGTAATCGACACCTTCTTCGGCGGGGCAAGCGGCTGCAACTCGGGGGGGCACAAAATTGGCAGCCAACTCGACCGAAACAGGCGTACCGAGGGCGTGAACTGTCGTCTGGAACTTGATGGCTTGCCCGGGGACGATGTTGTCGAGGGTTATCCAGCCGTCACCGATGCGAACTTTGTTCTTGTCGAACAGATAGAGATTAAAGCCGAGATGCGAAATCTTTCTACTCCACAGGTTTTCGGCCATGGCATCGACGACGTAGTTGTGCCGCCCCACAACGAAGCTGATTTCCTTAAACTTTCCCAGCGTGACGCGGACAACGGGAGAACCAGTATCCGGCCAGTTGATCACCTGGGTCGGCGCTTCCTTCGCGGCAAGGAAACTCATCGCGATCATCGTGAAGACGGTAACTACGACGATTTTAGACATAAGTCTCCCTTAGGTTACTTACCGTTTCCTGACAAATCGTTACCTGACCACTCCGGGGATGTGACTAGCTCTTGATGCCAGCCATCAACTTCTCGATCGCCGCCTTCTGCTCGCCGCTGAGCGGCAGGAATGGCGGGCGCGACGCGCCTCCATAGTAGCCGTTTAGGTCCATGGCGTACTTTACGCCGGGAACTCCCAGATCGCCGACCACGCGCTGGGCGGCGAGTTTTACGCGCTCTTGTTTTTCGCGGGCGAGGGTGGTGTCTCCATCATTCAGCGCGGCGTAGATTTCGTAGCACGCCATCGGGGCGGGGCAGGCGAAGGCTAGAATGGCGCCGACCGCTCCGAGGGCAAGGGAGGGTTCGAGCTGGTGAGCGGCGCCGACCATAACCTGGAAGCCTACTTCTTTCGGGCGGGTCTTCAGTTTTCCTACGACTGTCACGGCCGTTGAGGAGGGTTTTGCGGGAGCACCCTGGACGGGCGGGGAAGCTCGTCGCTCCATGGATTCGGCGGTTCCTGCCAGCGAAGCCACGCTCACCAATTCCCTGCTCTGCTTCTCACTTTCGGCAAGAGCGGCCTTGACCATGCGCGGGGTTACGGCTTCGAAGGTTGCGGTTACGGTGGCTTGTCTCTTGATGTTGCGCGTGCCCTCGACCATCTGTTTCACTTTTTCGAGATTGCCGCTCGATTCCTTGATGGCGATGATGTTGGAATGGCCGGCGAGTTCGATCACGACTTCGGCGGGGATATCGTATCCAGTGGCTTGCGGAAAGTTGTAGATTACGATCGGCAGCGCGGAGCGGTCGGCTACCGTGCGATAGAACGCGAGCAGGTTCGCCGGTAACATCTGCTTCTTATAGTAGTGCGGGGTGCGCACCATGGCGGCATCGTAGCCAAGTTGGCCCGCGTACTCTGTGAGGTATAAAGTCTCTCGAGCGGATTCCATACCGGTGCCGGCGACCATTACTTTGTTGGGCGCGGCGGCGGCGAGCGCGGCTTTCAGCACGTCACGGCGTTCCTGGTCGGAGAGCAGAATCGCCTCGCCCGTCGATCCTTGGACGACTATGCCAGCTACCGGTGTGCGCGAGTAGCGCTCGACATTCGCTTCGATCTTTTTGTAATAGACCTCACCGTCGGGATAAAACGGCGTAGTTATGGGCGGGAAGATACCGGATAAAAGCATGGCAACTCCAATCGTACCCCGTCTACCGGGGCGTCGGGTACAGAGTACCGCCGAAGGGAAACGCATGTCACGCTTTGGCTCAACCGCTTTGGTCTGTGGGAGTCAGCGGCCAGAGACTGCCCGCTCTGCGTGCAGCGTCTGCAGAGCTTGCACGCGCACTTCGCCGCGCTGCAGGGCGGCGATGCCTTCCGCCGCGGCTCGGGCTGCGGAAAGCGTCGTTATCGTCGTGATGTGACCGGTGACGGCGGCGCGGCGGATCGCCTTCTCGTCGAAGTAAGGATCGGGACCATGCGGCGTGTTGACGATCAACTGGATACGATCGGCTTTGATGAGGTCGACGGCATTGGGGCGGCCCTCTTTTACTTTGTAGACGCGCTCGACGGCCAGGCCGGATTCTTCGAGAATGTCGGCGGTGCCGTGCGTGGCCACGAGTTTGAATCCCATATCGACGAAGCGATGGGCGACCTCGACCACCGCCGGCTTGTCGTGGTCGGTGACGCTGATGAAGACGGTGCCTTTGGTGGGCAATTTCTGGCCGGCAGCGATTTGCGCTTTGGCGAAGGCTTCTCCGAAATTGTCGGCGATGCCCATGACTTCTCCGGTGGAGCGCATTTCGGGGCCGAGAACGGTATCAACGCCGGGAAACTTTGACCAGGGGAACACCGGAGACTTCACGTAGAAGCAGCGGCCGGTGTCGAGGTCTGTACCGCGCTCGATATTTTCCGGCAGGAATTCGCGCAGCTTGCGGCCTGTCATGAGACGCGCGGCAATCTTCGCCATGGGCACGCCGGTGGCTTTCGATACGAAGGGAACGGTGCGCGAGGCGCGCGGGTTGACTTCGAGCACATAGACTTTGTGATCGCTCTGGGCGGTGTGGCTGCGGAGCTCTGCTCCGCCTGGACGGGCGGGGACGCCCGTTCCTCCACGAGCCATGCGCGGAATTGCAAATTGCACGTTCATCAATCCGATGACTTTGAGGGCGCGCGCCAGTTGGAACGTGTATTCCCGCATGCGCTTGAGCAGTGGCTCCGGAATATCGACCGCGGGCAGCACGCACGAGGAGTCTCCGGAGTGGATGCCGGCCTCCTCGATGTG
>Ga0302326_10011408_pt1 | contig 19149 bp, 17 predicted proteins | sample Palsa_T0_3_FD_202264 | JGI IMG/M metagenome (GOLD analysis project Ga0302326, IMG submission 202264) | Peat permafrost microbial communities from Stordalen Mire near Abisko, Sweden - Palsa_T0_3 | ecosystem: Environmental > Terrestrial > Soil > Palsa > Peat permafrost | place: Sweden: Abisko...
TGTGGTGATTGTGGGGTCGGCGGGAGGGGCAACCATGTTACTGCTGAAGGGGAGACGTCCGGCGGCGGTGCTGGTGGGAGGATTGGGATTGGCGGTGCTCGCGTCCGAATACCCAGATGAATTTGAGAAGATTCGTGAGGAGCTGCCGTCGTACGTACGGCAGGGAACGCGGTTTCTGGATCTGGCGATGAAGATCGGCAGCAAGATCGAGGAGCTGGCGGAAAAGCGCGCGGCGCGGGCGTTTGAGGAACTGGGCGAGTATTGAGCGTCGCCGGGGAGACGGGGCAAGCCCCGTCTCTACTCAATTCCCAGTTGTTTACGGGCTTCGGGGCTCAGGCGCTCAGGAGTCCACGCGGGTTCCCAGACTACGTTGACGTTGGCGTTGCGGACGCCGGGAAGTTGTTCGACGCGCGACTTGACCTGGGCGCTGATGTTGACGTGCTCGGGGCAACCCTGAGCGGTAAGCGTCATATCGACGGTGACGTCCTGCTGGCCTTCAGGTAGGTCGTCGAAGCGGATTTCATAAATCAGTCCGAGATCGACGATGTTGACGGGGATTTCGGGATCGTAGCATTGCTTGAGCGCGTTCAGAACGTCGTCCTGGGCGATGGGCATGTTCGTATTCTATAGGGAATCCGCGGGTTGAGGGGGCCGTCCCCACGCGATTATGGCTATGGATTCGGAGTTTCGGAAAAAGCTGCAGGTCTTCCTGGTCGTCGCCATCGTCCTTGCGGGCGGACGTGCGGCCTACATCGTGTATGAGCGGCACGATGCGATGAAGGAAGACACAAAGCCGAAGCAGGAAAGAACCCTGAATGCGGACTACTACGTTACGCCAAAGAAACTCCATGCCTACGATCTGAAGTCTTTGCGGGAGCAACTGACCGCGCAACCGGTGTGGGTGAAGTACGGTTATCAACTGACGTATTATCCGTATGACTTGCAGAGGCACAAGACAGATTTCGCGCGGGAGGCGGGGACGCTGGCGCCTTTGCAGAAGCTTGCGATTCAGGACGTAGTCACCGATGTTGCGGCGCAGGCGCCGGGTGTTAAGCAATTGATGGCGTGCTTTTCACTGGAGGGCAAGAGCTACGCGGTTCCGATCGGAGCGGAAAAGGGCAGCGAGTTCAAACTTCGCGCCGACGATATGTTCTTCATGGAAGATCCGCACGATCTTTACAAGCACTGGCCCGCGGATGTCTGGCAGAAGATTGACACGCATGAAGTGCAAACGGGTATGAGCGAGTTACAGGTCAGCTTCGCGATTGGAATGGGTAGTGCGGAGGGTTCGGGCGATTATGGATCGAGAACTCTGCATTTCGCGAATGCTGGAAAGCCATTGGTGATCAGCTTTGAAAACGACAAGGCGGTTGCGATCAAATCGGACTCATAAGCTACAATTCCGGGCATGAAACAAGCGCTCGTCATACTTGCCTTCTTTCTGTTATCCGTCTTCAGTTATGGTGCGCCGCGCACCCTGCGCGTGGATTATTATCACACCGGAAATTCTCATGAGGAATGGTTCAGCCTGGATCGAGTGGTGCTCGAGCCGCTGGAGTGGCCGGGAAATCTGAACAAGTCTGTCGATGAAAGTCAGCTGGGCAACTATTTGTTTGAGGTGCGCGAGCAGGGCAGCGGAAAGCTGGTGTACTCGCGCGGATTCAACTCCGTGTTTGGCGAATGGAAGACGACGGAAGAGGCGCTGCATGGGAATCGGACATTTTCGGAGTCGCTGCGCTTTCCGAGTCCTGAGGCGCCGGTGGAAGTGTCGTTGAAAGAGCGCGAGGAGAGCGGCTTTCGCGAGGTATGGAAGACAGTCGTCGATCCCAGGGACAAGTTCGTGGACCGGTCGCGTCCACCATCGCCGGGGGCGCTGATGAAATTGCAGAAGATGGGCGATCCGGCGACCAAGGTGGATTTGCTGCTGCTGGGCGATGGTTATACGGCGGCGGAGCGTCCGAAGTTTGAACGAGACGCGCAGCGATACATGGAGGCGCTGTTCTCGACATCGCCGTTTCGCGAACACCGGCAAGATTTCAATGTGTGGGGACTGTGTCCGGCAGCGGAGGAATCGGGTGTATCGCGGCCTTCGACTGGAATCTACCGGCGGTCGCCGGTGGGCGCGGCGTATGACGCGTTCGGCTCCGAACGCTATGTGCTGACCACCGAGAACCGCACGCTGCGAGATGTGGCGTCGTTCGCGCCGTACGAGTTCATTGAAATTCTGGTGAACGGGGAGACATACGGCGGCGGGGGAATTTTCAATCAGTATGCGACCGTGGCGATTGACAATAAGTGGGCTGGATATGTGGGTGTACACGAGTTTGGCCACCACTTCGCCGCGCTGGCAGATGAATACTACACATCGGATGTAGCGTACCTGCCACCGGAGAAGAAGACGGACCCGTGGGAGCCGAATGTGACCGCGTTGTTTGATCCGGCGAACTTGAAGTGGAAGGATCTGGTAACTGCAGGCACGCCCGTGCCGACTCCGTGGAGTAAAGAGGAGTTCGATGGCTTTGAGCGCGACATCCAGCGCCAGCGGAGAGAGCTGCGAGCGGCCGGAAAGCCCGAGGCGGAGATGGACGAGCTCTTTCGCAAAGAACGAGCGAAAGAAGATGAGATGCTCGGATCGGAGAAGTACGCGGGCAAGGTCGGGGCGTTCGAAGGCGCGAACTATGCAGCCAAGGGGTATTACCGTCCTGAGGTGGATTGCATTATGTTCACGCGACATGACAAGTTTTGCGCGGTATGTCGGCGCGCGATTGAGCGGGTGATTGGGATGTATACGGGGTAGGGCTGTTTCACCGCCGAGACGCCGAGGACGGCGAGAAAAACTTTACGAGGGCTTAACACCTTGCGGTAAGAGTCGTTTCTGAGCGAAAGCCACGCCCTCAGCGGCGACTTATTCCGGAATCAGTTAAGCGCGCGCGCACGAACTCTACGACTTCTGGTGTGACGTAATTTGGCGGTTGGATCGTAAAGGTCGGGCGGCCGATCACCGGTTTCAGCGAGACTCGTTGCCAGGCCAGGCCTTCGGAGTTCGCGACGGAGTGCAGCAGGACGGCGTCGGCTCGGTCGAGAAAAGTTTGGGCGGAGGCCTTGAAATCCGCGGTCTGCGGATCGAGCACGGTTAGGTAGAGATCCGGTTTCATGAAGCGCAGGATGCTGTTCGATTCGATGATGGCGTTTTGCATCGCGGCAAGAATCTTGCGGATGCGGGGCATGGCCTCAGCGAGATGCCCTTGCTGGGTGCGGACCCACCAGGAGTGATCGGCTCCGGCGACCAGAAAGCGCGAAGTGTCGGACTCGCCGGAGCGGTCTTTTTCTTCTGATACAGCAAAGGAATGGTCGGCGGTGGCACAGTCGCAGGCTTCGCCGTTGGCGGAGCAGACGCCGTGTCCGTATTGCGTGATTTTGAGAGCGGTCCAGTGGAAGGCGGGCAGGGCGGCGATCAGACCGGCGACTACGCTGGTCTTGCCGACGCTGCGGGTGTGTCCGCCGATGACTACGATGGGCATGGAAGGGAAGCTCTCAGCTGTCAGCTCTCAGCGCTTCGTAACTTGTGTGGCGCTGCTTAGACGCGGCGAGCCGCGTCTCTACAGAAACATATAATTCTCACGGTTCGCGTTCTTTTCTTGCTGACCGTGATAGGAATGCCAGCTCTTTAAGGTACTCTCTTACCGGCTTCGCCGGCGTTCCCCAGAATACGACACCTTTTCCGCGCAATATTTTCTTGGGCAGGATGCCGCATTGGCCTCCTAGCATGGCTCCCGCTTCGACTCTTGCGTGATCGCCTATGCCGACTTGTCCTCCCATGACTACATTGTCTTCGATGGTTACGCTGCCGGAGAGGCCGGTTTGCGCGGCGATGATTACGTTCTCGCCGATCTGGCAGTTGTGGCCTATGTGTACTAAATTGTCGATCTTTGCGCCTTGGCGGATTCTGGTTTCGTCTAGCGCTCCTCGGTCGATGGTGGAGTTGGCGCCGATTTCGACATCGTCTTCGATGACCAGGCGTCCGATTTGGGGAGATTGCTCGTAGCGGCCGGTTTCTGAATCGCGCACGTAGCCGAAGCCCTCACTGCCGAGGACAGCGCCCGACTGCACGATGACGCGGTCGCCGAGAGTCGTGCCCGGGTAGATGGTGACATTGGCATCGATGCGGCAATCGCTTCCGATTACCGCGTCGTCGCCGATGACCACACCGGCGCCGATGGTCGTTGTATTGCCGACTTTGACGCGGTTGCCGAGAACTGCGCGCGGGCCAATGGAGGAATTCTTTCCAACCTTGGCGGAATCGAAAATGACGGCGGTGGGATGAATGGCGCGATCAGGGGCGGGGTCGCGGTCGCGCAGCAGTTTCGCAACTCGTGCAAAGGTCAGGCGCGGCTGGTTGGAAATAAGGATGGGCTTGGCGGCGGTTGCGCTGGCGTCTGCAGCCGCGAATTCTCCTGCTATGACGGCGCCGGCTGACGAGCCGAGAGCGAGGTTAAGATTATGGGCGTCTTCCGCGAAGACGAGGCTGCGGTTTGTGGCAGATTGCAGGCTGGAGACGGTGGTCACGGTGATGGAGCCCTCTCCGAGAAGTCGGCAGCCGAGCTTCTCGGCGAGATCGCGCAGGGTTTGCTTCATGGTTGTCTATTGTCGCTTTCCGGGGCTTGTGTGTACAACGCGGCTCCGTTGCAGCACGCAGCGGCTGCCGAGCTTTGCTCGGCTGGAGCGGACGAATGCGTCCGCTCCTACGCGGGCACCCTCAATACAGCGGCGGCTGGCCTTCGGGGCGCGTCTTCCAGCGGCGGTGCACCCATAGCCATTGGTCGGGATAGCGGCGGATGATGTCTTCGATGACTCGAGTGAATTTTGCGGTGTTGGCGACGATGTCAGCTTCATTATCGCTGGTACGGATTAACTCGACGGCGGGATCGAAGCGCAGGATGTATTTGCGCAGTTTTGCATCCCAAACGGTAAAGCCGGGGACGACAGCGGCCTCGGTGCGGAAGGCAATACGCGCGAGGCCGCTAGCGGTGCAGGCGGGGATGCCGAAGAAATCCACGAACACTCCTTGCGGCGGCGTCATGTTGGTATCCATGAGGATACCGACGGTTTCGCCGGCGCGCATGGCGGCGAGCAACCCGCGGACAAAATCATCTTTGTCCACGGTGCGGTTGCCGTGCATGGTGCGGTAGCGCTGGAGAAGGGCGTCGACGTAGGGATTGTCGAGGGAGCGCATGACGATCGACAGAGGGTGACCTTGCAGCGAGTGCGCGAAAGCCGAGAGTTCCCAGGCTCCGAGGTGTGCGGTGAGAAACAGAACGCCTTTGCCGCGTGCGTAGGCGCGCTCGAAGTTTTCAAAGCCTTCATAGACGACTACGCGAGAGACATTCTCGCGCGTGTAACGGGGAAAGAGGCAGAATTCGGCGAGCTGGCGTCCGAGGGATATGAACTCGCCGCGAAGCAGCCGGCGACGGTCGCGCTTCGACATTTCCGGGAAGACCAAAGCCAGGTTACGCAGGCCTACGCGACGCAGGCGCCCATGAATGGCATAGACGGCTAAGCCGAGTGCGATCCCAATGGCGCGCGCCACGGGACGGGGAAGCAATCCCAGGATCTCTACGCAGGGCCAGACTAGAGCGTACTCAAGGCGTTCTCGCACGGTGGTAGTTCTCAGTCCACAGTTCTCTGCGACTGAATCAAGAACTGAGAACTGTGAACCGGAAACTGAGAACTGGGGCGCTTCACTACTTTGCCGCCTCTTGCGCCCACTTGGCGAGCGTGCTCAAGAAGGGATAAGCGTCCTTGGGAACTTCAACTTCTCCTTTGAGAGACGTCCTGAAGGGCACCATGCGGCCGTAAAATTCGCGGGTGCTGTCCTTGTCCTGCGTGATGACCGCGCCGGAGAGTTCGAGGCCGGCGAAGAGGCCGCGGGAACGTGAGTATGTCAGAACTTCGGCTCGCATTTTCCAGTCGGTTTCGCCGGAAGCGTGGCGTCCGATGGGACCGGCGGCTGCGCTGGCGTCAGCGCCCAGCTTGAACTTGCTGGAGAGCAGATTATCCATGCCGCGCTTGTTCATGATCAGCATGATGAGATCGGTGGCCTGGCCGCCGATCTGGAGACCGAAACTGCCGCCGCCGATGGTGAAGAAAGCGGGCGCGCTCCAGCCTTTTTCGGTGCGGCAACTGGCAACGCCTTTGCCGTAGCGTGCACCGAAGACGAAGCCTCCGTTAAGCAGCGACGGAACCACGGCCACGCAGTCGGCCGATGCCAGGACTTCTTCAGGGATGCGCTGGTCGGGGGCGGATTGGATTTCGTCGAGCACGGTTCCGGCAGCCTCGACACGTCCGGAAGCTTTGGTGGCCTCCGCAGCCTTGGTGTCTTCGTCGGCGGAGAGAATCGTTGTGAGGAAAAATGTCAGGAAACAAACGAGCAGCAGCGGAACGAGGGAACGTCGCATCATGCCTCACCTGGGGAGATCGGATATGGAATCTTGTATCTTGATTTTATATCTTTGATTCTATTTGATGCGGGCTGGAGAACGGGGGATACCGGGGAGTGATCAGGGTGAGTCAGGGTTCAGACAAAAAAATGCGGGGCTGAAATCGGCGACCCTAATCTCCGTTTCCAGCCCCGTCTCCCAGGTTCTGTGGTAGGTGAGACGAGTATGGGACAGGTGCGAAAAACGGACAAGATTACCAGGGTCACTGTCCTTTGGTAACGGGAGGGTAGTTGGATTGGACGCTCTCCGATGGGTTCTTGCGACGGGCCGGCTTGCTATTCGGAGGGGTGCGCCGCCGGGGTGTTTACTGGTTAGTACCCCCCCCCCTCCCCCCTAATCTGGAATCATGGGGTTAGCGGGAGTTTTTGGACTTGGTCTTTGAATCTTAAGGACTTATATCGAAAATATTGCGGAATAAGGAGTTACCCTTGATGTGGGTGTCTTCGGTTGTCAAAGAGCGCTGAAGATGGTTTTGGGGCGGCTTCGAAGCACGGTCCCATCAGGAGACTATTTTCGCAGCAGTGAGTTTATGTGTCTGTGATGGTGGTCACTGGCCGGGTGTGATGAAAAATCCCAGGATTTTCTCGCCAACTGAGAAATGGTTGCCGGACTGCCGACTATTTACTTAGGAGTACTTCCGAACATCTGAAAGATTGCTCATTGAGAAGCGTCGTCTGGCGGACTCTTTCTTCGCATCCACGGTTCTCCGACATTACCGCGCTCAGCATGCCAACCCAAAGGCAAGTCGGCCAATTCAGCGAGGCTTGGATCGCGGTCGATTGGGTGGTGAAAGCAGGAGAGGACGCCGCCCGGGTCGGACATGCTGTCGCCCAAGAATTGCCACGCGGCATCTTCAGCGTCGTGTGAAACGAATGTGACCGGCTCAGTCCCGCTGTTGACTGTCTTGGAAACATAGACTCCCGTGTGTGGAGGGTCTGGGAATTTCCAGCCGAATAGACTGCTTTTCGGATCAGTTGAAGCCCAAAAATCATTCTCGGCCCTTGTGATTGGAGCTTCGGGCTGCATTAGCGGTTGCTCAAACGTTTTGTCAAACCCTTCGTCTTCCGGAAACCGATTCTCGAGGTCCGGATACACCGCTTGCAGCACGGGAAAGTCGTCGCCGTTGTAGTACCAGAGCGCCCAATTCATGAGATGCCTTACCCACTTTCGATCAACGGGGCGGAACTCGCAATCGACCTGCCCTATCAGATCGCGGTGTCGGCCCTGTGTAAGATCAACACCGGCACGCAACAACTTCGCGGCTTCGTTGAGTGCGAAGTGTGCGGTTTCTGGCGGAAGACCGACCGTGATAAGTTCGGGCTTGTTACTGGTATCAACAATGCCGATCGTGTACGACCATCCAAGACCGTGCTCCGACCGCGCAACGTTCACAACCGAGGAGCCAAATTCCTCGATGTGACTGATCGTGCGCTCGTCCTCCGGGCCTAACTCACTTTCCCTGAACTTCCGTGTTCGTGCTGTCTCGAAGACTTTCCTATTGGGAGGCATCTAGATTCGCTGCTTCGTTGTACCGAAACAGTGGGGAACAATTCACTGTATCTTCTAAGCGCGCCGCGCGCAATTCGGAAGGTCAACTGTTGCAACAGGTGTTATCACTAACTGAGAATTAACTGTCATCGAGTGGGGCGCGAGGCTGGAGCGACCTCAGCGGCTGAAGTCGAAGTTCAGAAGGAAGGATTTATCGCAGCGCTGAAGCGCTGCGCCACCCAAAATCCGCGGCACCTAAAATCTCGCCATCCAAAAATCGTTTGCTGCGCCGTGGAATTTCACCCCTTGTGCACAGAACGCGCAAGGGATGGGCCACCCGCCTGCGAATGCTTGATGGCATGGATGGTCACTGACTGGGTGTGAGGAAAAATCCCAAGATCGGCGCGGCTGTGGAATCCCACTCTAAATTTCGCATACAACGCGAAATTTAGAATGGGGCACCCACTTCTTGAAAAGCGCTAGAAGTGGGGCGCCCGTCTACTTTGCCGTTACCAGGGAATGCGTGATGGCATGGACCGAGAGCGCTATGCGATTCTGCACTCCTACTTTGCGCATTAGTTTTGCTACGTGCGCTTTTACGGTGCGCTCTTCTATGCCCAGGGCTGAGCCGATTTCTTTGTTGGAGCGGCCTGCTACCAGCATCTCCAGAACTTCTTTTTCGCGGTCGGTGAAAGTAATTCGGCCAGCGGGGAAGATGCGGCCCGGGGATGCGCTTACGCGTTCGATGAAAGTCGAGAGCACGCGGCGTGGAGCCCACACGGAACCCTGATGCACGATGCGGAGAGCCTGGATAAATTCGGCGGGTGAGGCAGCCTCGTCTACATAGCCTTTGGCGCCAGCGGCGATCGCTTTGAGGACGCTTTCGTCGTCCATGCCGGAGCCGGTGACGATGATGCGCAGGTCGGGGCGCACGGCTTTCATGCTGGCCATGATGTCGTACAAATTCTGGCCGCCGCGATTGCCGAGAAGAACCAGATCGATGGCCTGCAACTGGCCGAGGTCGGCGAGTGAGGCGGAGACCAACTCCAAATCAGGTTCGGTATCAAAGAGGGCCCGGAATCCGACAAACCGCAGCGGATCGCTCTCCACCACGGCGACACGTATAAGCGGCTTTCTGGCGACGGCAGCTTTCATTAGGTTTCCCTGTTAGGATTGCATCCTGTTCCAGCTTGCCTGAAGTGGGGAAGAATTGAAACGATTGGTGATGGTGGCAAATTACGGGGGTAACCCCCGGAGTGGGCGTTAGAGGAGGGTTTTGCCGTGAACGGAAGGCGGATGCAGCGCTATTACGCAGGGGTTCTGGCAGTCGGCATGCTGGGCGGGGCGGTTGGCTTGGGGCAGGCACAGGCGTCAGGACAAACGACAGGGCAACCGTCGGGAACGTATCAGGCGAAGTTTCCGGGCGATCCGGCACGGTCGGACTCAGAGGCGCAGGCGCTCGGCTATATGCGGGTGGTGCTGCGGGCGGAGCGGGAATACAAGAAACGGCATGACAAGTACACGGACTCGCTGGAAGAGCTGGCGGGGACGGCATCCTTCACCAAGCGCATGGCGCACTCGACCGATCGCGGCGACTACACGGCGAGCTACCGTATCCACAAAGACGGTTTCGTGTTCACCATGACGCCCAAGCAGATGGACCACGAACACCGCTCGTTTTATTCGGAAGAGGATTACGTGATTCATGCGGACGATCAGAAGGCCGCGGATCTCAATTCGCCGAAAATAAAATGATGGGGTGGCGTACCGGCAAACAGCAGGTCCTTCGCTCCGCTCAGGATGACAAACTTCTTTTTGATGGGCACCCACCTGGGTGTGATGACAAAATCCTAAGATTAATACGACCGTGGAATCCCGCCCTAACGTCGCAAAGGGCGCGACGTTAGGATGGGGCACCCGTGTTATTCGGAACCGGTCTTGGGGCTTGGTGGTCCATCGAAACGAGTCGGTTCGGGCTGGACGGTTGGAATCTGAACGGTGGGTACCTGATCGGCGATGCGGCGAATCGGCATGGGGCCGGCATCGGCGTGAAGGCGTAACTCCTTCACAATCTCTTCGCGGGCGCTCGCGCCATAGTCCTTTTCGAAACGCGTCAGGGCCTCGGTCAGAATGTCGTGGTGGTGTATGTTTTCCAACCCGGGTTCACGGGTGACCTTCAGCCACAAGCTATGAAGCAGGACGACGTCCTCGTTCTTCATGGTGGGAGTGTGGGGCCCGATACGGAAGGTATCGACGATGCCTTCGGGATGAGTGATCTGCAGTAAGAACTGGCGCTTCGGTTCGGGTATGGCTTCCCAGGCGCTGCCCAGATTAAATGCCTGCTCGGCGGTCGTCATTTTGCTGGAGACGCCGGCGACGACGGCAGAGGACTCGAGGTTGTGCGCGGTCTGGGCGATGGCCGACCAGGGATCGCGGGCCGGAACCACCAGGAGCGAGATCTTCTTGCCGAAACTTTCGGCTACGGAGACGGCGCGGGTGAACAGGGTCTGCTCGTACTCGCTGAAGACCTGCTCGGTGGAAAGACCGTAGGCGGCGGTGCCGAACTGACTGATGCGGGCGCTCATCACGACCACGTCCTGCTCGCGCGTGTCGGTGCGATCGAGCACCCACTTGAGGTGGTTCAGCGTGTTGTAGTCGCGGATGGGGACGAGCACGTTGTTGGCGCGGATGCCGACGGTTTCACGCTCGACGCTTTCGGCCTGCTGCAGTTGGAACTGCTCCTTCATGTGCGCCGCACTGTCCGCGTGTTTGCGGCGGTTCACTCTTTCGGAGAAGGTGAAAATAGCGAAGAAGACGATGGAGAAAATCAGGCCGCTCACGGTCGCCACGGATTTGGTGAAGAGATTCACGATCGCGGTCGAGAGCAGAACCATGCCGACCGAGGCCAATCCGATGGGGATTTCGACTCCAAAGAGATGAAGATTGGGAGGCACCTTCCAGTTGCGCACCCCCTTGTAGCGGTAGCGCAGGACCAGCATGGAGATGGTTTTGAAGACGAAGCTCCAGACCACACCGAAGGCATAGGCTTCGCCGAGAGTGTAGATGTTGCCCCAACTGACGATGATGGTGAAGAGCTGAAGTCCTACGATGAGGTTGATGATGCGGTAGGTGGTGCCGTAGCGCTTGTGGGGACGGCGGAACCAGTCGGCGAGTACTCCGTCTTCGGAGACGCGGTTGAGAACGCCGTTCGAACCGACGATGGCGGTGTTTACGGCGCCAGAGAGAATCAGGAATCCGACGACGACCACGAAGGCTCGGAAGGCCAGGCGCACAACCTGCGGGCCGACCATGTACATGGCAAGTCCGGCGATCAGGTTGTCGCTGTAAACCTTGACGCGGACATCGTCAGGAATGAGCATGACCGCGAGCAGAGAGACAAGGCCGGTGAAGACGAAACTGTAAACGCCGATGACGATGGCGGTGCGCTTCAGGTTCTTCAGTTTCGGGTGCGCGAGTTCGCGATAGACTTGGGCGAGCGATTCTTCGCCGCTCATGGCGAGCACGGAATGGCCGAAGCCGATGATGAGTCCGAGGATGCCGAACATGTGCGGCAGCTTGCTGTGCTTCCAGAAGCCGAGCGCTTCGTTGCTGTAGTGGATGTTGGCGAGGGTGGGGAACGGCGGCAGGTGGCCGCCGACCTTGAGCAGGGTGAACAGAGACCAGCCGAGCAGCATGACCACCATGACGGTGGTGACCTGCATGACCCAAAGAGCTTTTTCGCTGGACTCCTCGATGCCCTTGATGTTCTCCCACCAGAAGTAGAGCGTGACGGCCACGGCGAAGACGACTGCGGTGGCGTTGACGCCGACCTGGGGAGTGCCGTGGAACATGCGATGAAGGGCGGCGGGAACCCAGCCGCGGGCGTCGGCGATGGAGATGGTGTCGTTGATCAGGCCGGCGATGTACTGTCCGGCGGAAACTCCGGAAACCGGCCCGGTGAGGATGTAGTCGAACATCAGGGCCGAGACGCTGAGCTTGGCGAGGGTGCCGCCGAGAGCTTCCTTGACGACACGATAGACGCCGCCGCGGACGAACATGGAGCAGCTTTCGACGTAGACGGCACGAACGGCGAAGGCGAACAGCATCACGCCCAGAACAAACCAGGGCGCGCTTTTGCCAATGGCCTGTTCGGCGATGCCGCCGGCGTAGAAGGCGGACGAACCGAGGTCGTTGAGAATGACGGCGGCAGCTCGCCAGTAGGAGATGAAGGTGAGCATCACCGACGTCGCAACCACAATGCGAACCCGGTTGGAGCCGGTTGGTGAGTTTGATGTTGACGACATGCAGCGGAAGCCTTAGTGGCTGTTTTCGTCCTTGTCCAGTAAGGTTCCGACGTCTTCGACGCCGGTCAGCACGAGCACTAGAGCGGACCCGACCCATCCCGCGACAAACATGTATTCCAGGATCTTAATCAGAAGCACGCTGAAACTCATAATCAGGTTATGTTATCCGATTGGCGCGAAATTCGGCGCTGGATTTGTGGAGGACATGGGGCTCGAACCCTGTTTGCTATTCTGAAGGGTGCTCAAAATCCACCGAAGGGCGTGGGGGCTGGCGCTGTTGTCGGCGGCCCTACAGATTGTGATCTTTCCACTGCCGGGACTCTATGGGCTGGCATGGGTCGCGGTCGCGCCGCTGCTGGTGGCGCTGTTACGCACGCGCGCTCCGGAAACTCTGCAACTGGACGGTGCGGTGCGTTTGCTGCCGGCCACGCCGTGGCAGGGTTTCGTGCTGGGCTACCTGTGCGGGATTCTCTGGTTCGCCGGCACCTGCTATTGGATCTTCGACACCATGCATCGCTATGGCGGGCTGCCGATTCCGGCCGCCGCGCTGGCGCTGACTTTGTTCTGCATGTATGTCGGGCTTTACCACGGGATGTTCGGGCTGCTGCTGGCGGTGGTTGCGGGGTCGAGCGTGGCCGGGAAGAGCGTCGCCGGTCCGAACGTCGAAATAAAGAGTGCGGGACCAAAAAGCGCGGGACTGAAGTCTGGCGCATCGGCGGCATCGATCCGGCGCGCGCTGGTCGCGGCTCCGTTTCTTTGGGTCGCAGTGGAACTTGCCCGGACGCGGATCACGGCTTTCCCGTGGGAACTTCTGGGGTACTCGCAGACGGGAAATTTTGCGTTGACGCGGATCTCGACGTTCGCCGGCGTCTACGCGCTCTCATTTGAAATCGCACTGGTGAACAGCGTGTTCGCGGCGGCGTTTCTGGTTCCGAAGGAGCGGCGAAAATGGCTGCTGGTGGCGGCATGTGCGGCGGCGGTGATGCTGCAAGCGGGAAGGTTGCTGACGCCCGCGCCGGTTGCTACAGACCACACCGCGCTTCTGGTGCAGCCGAATATTCCTATTCAAGAAGGGCCGATGTGGACGAAGGAATATTTCGAGGAGACGCTCCGTGACCTGACCGCGATCAGTTTGCCTCCGGCGGGAGAAATGAAGGATTCTCGACGCCATGACTTGATCGTCTGGCCGGAGTCGCCCTCGCCGTTTTACACGAACGATCCTCTGTTTCGAGATGCGGTGAGCGCGCTGGCGCGGCAGTCTGGAACGTGGGTGGTCGCGGGGTCGATTGGCCTTACGCCCGCAATGCACGGCGGCGGACCGAGCTCGCAGATTTTCAACTCCGCTGCGCTGGTCAATCCGCAAGGCGCGTGGGTTGGACGCTACGATAAAGTGCATCTCGTGCCCTTCGGTGAGTATTTGCCGTTTCCGCAACTGTTTGCGTTTGCTGGCGGGCTGACGAAAGAAGTGGGAGAGTTTCAGCGTGGTATTTCGCACACGCCGTTGGAGGCCGGAGATGAGCGACTAGCAGTGTTTATCTGCTATGAATCGATTTTTCCCGACGAAGTGCGGATAGGACCGCTGCAGGGCGCGCAAGTTCTGGTAAATATCTCGAATGATGGATGGTATGGCGACAGCGGTGCCTGGGCGCAGCATCTGCAACAGACGCAGATGAGGGCGATCGAGAATGAGCGCTGGTTGCTGTCAGCTACGAATACGGGGATGACGGCGTCGATCGATCCTTATGGACGGATCGTTGCGGCTACGCAGCGCAAGGTCCGGACTGCGCTGGCGGCACCTTACTCACTGAATACAGGAACCACCTTTTACACGCGACATGGCGATTGGTTCGCATATCTATGTGCGATAATTTCTGTGGGCGCGCTGGTGGCGCGGTTTGTGAAGATCAGTCGTTAGTCGACGGTCGTTGGTCGTTGGCTAGAGCTTGCTAACGACGAACGACTAGCGACTAACGACCAGGCTAAGACAGGCTGAGTGATAAGACATGTTGGATGAACTCGAACAGCAATATACTTCCTTAAAGACCAAGGTTCACGACCTGCGGGAGTATCTTTGACGCGGGTAAGCTGCGCCAGCAGTTTGCCGAAATAGAAAAGCAGGCGTCGGATCCGAATCTGTGGTCGAATCCTGAAAAATCTCAGCAGGTCATGCGCGAACGGAAGCGCCTGGAAAGCATGTTATCGCTCGAAGGCGACCTGGCGCGGCGGACCGACGACATCGCCACCTATTTTGATCTGGCTGGTGAAGGCGAGAACGTGGGGGCCGATCTGCAGCGCGACCTGGACTCTCTGCGCGAACTGGTGGATCGGGTTGAAACCGAGACACTGCTTTCCGGCGCGAACGACGGCCTTAATGCAATCATGACGATTCATCCCGGAGCCGGGGGCACGGAATCGCAGGATTGGGCTGAGATGCTGCTGCGCATGTATCTGCGATGGGCCGAGCGACAGGGATTCAAGACGGAGATGTACGACTATCAGCCCGGAGAAGAAGCCGGAATCAAGTCGGCGACATTTTCGGTGATCGGCCAGTATGCGTTTGGCTATTTGACGAGCGAGATCGGGGTGCACCGGCTGGTGCGTATTTCGCCGTTCGACCAGGCGAAGCGGCGACATACGTCGTTTGCCAGCGTGTATGTTTCGCCCGAGATCGACGACAGCATCGAGGTCAATATCAAACCCGATGACATTCGGGTCGACACGTACCGGTCGAGTGGCAAGGGCGGGCAGCACGTGAATACGACGGATTCGGCGGTGCGGATCACGCACATCCCGACGGGGCTGGTGGCGAATTGCCAGAATGAGCGCTCGCAGCACAAGAATAAGGAGAAGGCGATGAGCATGCTGCGCTCGAAACTCTACGAATTCGAGCTGGAGAAAAAACGCGAAGCCACGAAAAAGATCGAGGATTCGAAACTGGATATCGATTTTGGATCGCAGATCCGGTCGTATGTGCTGCAACCTTACCGGATGATCAAGGACCATCGCACGAAACTGGAGATCGGCGACGTGGATAAAGTGCTGGATGGCGATCTGCGGCCGCTGATGCAGGCGTATTTGCGGATGCGGCGCGGGGAGAAAAAATAGAAGCGAGAAGGAATAAGGGTTCGCTAGAGGCGCTTTTCATTGAAAAGATCGACAATTGTATTCATCGAACTGGGGATGCTCGCTGGGATCATCATAGCTGGCTACACTCTCCCGGGAAGAACGCCTCTGAGGGTATTTCTGATCGCCAGTGGGGCATGTTTCGTGGTCGGGAATATTTTTCTGGCTAGAAAGATTAAACAGATTAAGTCTGAGACAAGCCTCCAAGAAAATGGCCCTTGGCCGCACATCTTTCGAGCTCTGGCCATTTTGGCGATTTGTTGGCTGTTGAGTTTCCTGTTATTTAAACGGTGACCCGGAGGGGGAAACCCATGGGCCGAGCTGCGTTGGAGCCCTCACGTCGTAGTCCGCCGAAGCTCGGGCCGCGCTTGCAGCGCGCGTTTCGATATGCCGCGGAGAAACATGCCGGACAGACGCGGAAGCAGACCGCGGTGCCTTATCTTTCGCATCTGATGGCGGTGGCGTCGCTGGTGCTGGAAGCTGGCGGGGATGAAGATATGGCGATTGCGGCGCTGCTGCATGATGTGGTCGAAGATTGCGGCGGCATGCCCAGGCTGCGCGAAATCCGCAAGCAGTTTGGTCCGCGGGTGGCGAAGATCGTGGAGGGTTGTACGGATTCATTCGTCGAGCCCAAGCGGGAGTGGGCGCAACGGAAAAAAGACTACCTGCGCGAACTAAAGCACGCGGACATTGAGACGCGGCTGGTTTCGGCGTCCGATAAGCTGCATAATGTCCGCACGATTCTGGCGGATTACCGGCTCCATGGGGAAGATGTCTGGAAACGGTTCTCGGGAAAAAAGGAAGGTACGCTCTGGTACTATCGCGCGTTGAGCGACGAATATCGACGGCGCAAGCCGAATCGGATTACGCGTGAGCTCGATCTGGCGGTGGCGGAGCTGGAGCGGATTGTAAGCGAGAACTCGCGATTGGCAAAAAAGTCGGTGCAGAAGAAAGCCGCAGCAAGTTCCGGGAGATAAACGATGCCCCGAATGCTCGATATGATCCGCAATTCGCAGGTGCCGTCGAACCTGATGCAATCGGCGGCGCGCGGCGCCCTCTCCGTCTCGGCGGGAGAGACGATTGAGATCCTCGTCTATTTGGCGGTTCATCACAAATTATTTGGCGAAGAGGCGCGTCTGACGCTGGCCGGCTGGGATGAGCACGCGAGCCTGGCCGCGGCTGCCGATCCGAAGGCCAGCGTTGAGGTGCTGGGATATTTCCTTTCGCTGGAGAATCTGAGACCCGTTCTGCTGCCGGCTCTGGCGGAGAATCCGTCGGTTGGCGATGTGGCGCTTGGCGAAGTTGCGACGCTGGGCGGGCGCTCGGTGGTAGACGCTTTGTTGAAGAGCACGCGAGTGATGAGTTCTCGACGGTTGTTGCAGGCATTGCAGGCGAATGCCCACCTGCACTCGAATGAGGTTGCCGAGATTGGCAATAAGCTGGCTGCTTTGAAAACGATTCCGCATGCCGAGCGGGCGGCAGATGAAACGGACGCAGCCCAAGAGATTATCGAGTCTACGGTCACAAAGTATCTGGAAGAGAATGCTGCCGAACTGGCGGTCGATCCGGATAAACCGTTCCAGCCCATAGGAATCTCGCTCGAAGAAGAGGCGCGCGAGGTGGTGCCGGAGATGGCGCCGGCGAACGCCGCCATGGGCACTGCTACGGGCAGTGCTACGGGCACTACTACGGCCGAGGCGAGCGCCGGCACGGCAGCCGCGAAAACTGCGACGGCCGCAGCGGGAAAGCCAGCGGCGTCTGCAGCCGCTGCCAAGGCCAGAAAAGCGCATCTGGGTGAGGAAAGGCGCGACAGCACGCTGCAGAAAATTGCCAAGCTCGACATCCGGGGCCGGATTGCGCTGGCCATGCGCGGCAACAAGGAGGACCGGTCGATCCTCATACGCGATTCGACCAAGCTGGTATCGCTGGCCGTGCTGGATTCGCCCAAGGTTTCGGATGCGGAGGTGGAAGCTTTTGCGCTGCAGAAGAACGTGCTGGAGGCGGTGCTGCGCGCGATTCCGATGAAGCGGAAATATGCGAAGAATTACAACATCATGCGGAACCTGGTCTATAACCCGCGCACACCGCTCGATCTCTCGCTGGGGTTGATGAAGGGCCTGCTGATTCACGACCTGAAAAATCTATCGAGCAACAAAGAAGTTTCAGACACGATCCGCAAAGTGGCGCTGCGCATGTTCAGACAGAAGAAGGAAAAAAAGTGAAGGAGGGGTCGGGGTTGAAGCAATCAGATCCTATCCACGAGTTGTTAGCGCGGGCGAAGACGATTGCCGTGGTGGGCCAGTCGGAGAGGCCGATGCGGCCGAGTCACGGTGTTTCCGCGTACATGCAGGCGGCCGGATACAGAATCATCCCTGTCAATCCGGGGATCAGGGAGGCGCTCGGGGAGAAGTCGTATCCGTCGTTACTGGAAATACCGGCCGACGCGGTGAAGACGATCGATCTGGTGGATGTTTTCCGGCGGCCGGAGTATGTGGATGAGATTGTCGAACAGGTCATTCAATTGAAGATTCCGGCGATCTGGCTGCAGGAAGGCGTGATCAACGAACGCGCGGCAGAGAAGGCGCGAAATGCGGGAATCTTTGTGGTGGTGGACCTTTGCGTTTTGAAGGAGCACCGGGCGCGATTTGGGTAGCCTCACGCCCTCAGCGGCTAAAGCCTTTTTTAAATAGTGCAGTTATCGCAGCGGTGAACCGCTGCGCCACCCAAAAGCAACACCACTCAAAATCGAGTGCAACGCCGACTTTTTCTGCAGCCTGTGAGGCCGCGGAATCCCACTCTAACGTCGCAAAAGACGCGACGTTAGAATGGGGCACCCGGCCTGCTAGGTTGGGCGCGCCCGCACCAGGATTACGGTGGCATCGTCGCGGAGTCCGGTTCCATTCGCGAATCTTCTGACGTCCGCTAGCAGGCCGTCCACGGTGACCTCCGGCGATTGCATCTGGGCGAGTAGTCGCTCCTCGCCGTATTCCTCGCCGGGATCGACTTCCGCTTCGGTAATTCCGTCGGAATAAAACGCTATGCGCGAGTGCTCGCTGAGTGTCACTTCCGTCTCCGAGAATTTGCTGGCAGAAATTCCCAGCGGCAAGCCATGCTCATGATTGATCCAGCGATGGCCAGTGGGCTCGACTAGCAACGGCGACAGATGTCCGGCGTTTGCGATCCGCAGAACGCGGCTCGACGGATCGAGCTCGGCATAGACCATGGTGACAAATCGGCCGCTCGGAAAATCTTCGATCATCATGTTGTTGAGACGCGTCAGAACTTCGGCGGGTCCGGAGCCGGTTTGCGCGAGGGAGCGCAGCATGCCGCGAGTGGAGGACATGAGGAGCGCAGCCGCCGTCCCCTTACCGGAGACATCGGCGAGCACCAGACCCCAACGTCCGTCACGCAGCGGAATGAAGTCATACCAGTCGCCGCCGACTAAGCCCGCCGGAATCGAAAGTCCAGAAATACAGAAGCCGGGGAGCAGCGGAGAGCTGCGAGGCAATAGGGCCTGCTGAATGGAGCGAGCTTCTTCAGCCTCACGGCTCATGCGCTCGCGCTGTTCGCGCTCATCGCCGAAGCGGCGAGCATTGTGCACGGCGACGGCGACGTGACCGCACAACCCTTGCAACAGCCGCAATTGATCGGCGCAAAAAGCGTCGAGCTCGCAATGGGAAGCGGTAAAAACTCCGACCAGGTGCCCTTCGCGTTGCAGCGGGATGGCGACTTCGGAG
>Ga0302326_10011409_pt1 | contig 19148 bp, 10 predicted proteins | sample Palsa_T0_3_FD_202264 | JGI IMG/M metagenome (GOLD analysis project Ga0302326, IMG submission 202264) | Peat permafrost microbial communities from Stordalen Mire near Abisko, Sweden - Palsa_T0_3 | ecosystem: Environmental > Terrestrial > Soil > Palsa > Peat permafrost | place: Sweden: Abisko...
CGAGACAGAGCAGGCCTTCGACGCCGAAGAGCAGAATCGCGGAGCCGGTCATCGTCACCGAGGCGAGCGCGACGAGCAACGTGTAGCCGAGATCGCGGCGATGCTGCCGGTTGTAGAGGAGCGCGCTCGTCGTCCCCATCAGGAACGGCGTCGCGAAGAAGAGCGCAGCCCCATAAAGGCGGAACACGTAGATGGAGAGCGCGATCATCCCGAGGCCAAAGCCCGTCGACGCGAGGACGCCAACGAGCGCGCCACGCAGGGCCTCACCCACGTCGCCTGCCGGACGTTCGGGCGCTTCAGCGCCTCCGCGATAGGGTCCCACGGGCTGCCATTGCGTGCGCTCGGCGCTCGCGCTCGGCAGAATCGCCAACGTGAACATCGTCACGTAGTTGAGCAGCGGCACGAAGAACGCCGTTCCGAGCCAAGGTGACAGCCCGGCGTCGGCCGCGCGCCTCACGCTCATCGTCACGCCGACCCACATGAACGGGAGCGCGGTGACTGCCATGGCCCCGAGCACCCAACCAGGCTGCGGCCCGAGGGCTTCGTTCTTCAGGATGAGGCTCGGGAGCAGATACGCTAGAACGGGCCACGTCTTGCCGGTCGCCGTGTGCATCAAGAGCTCGTCGATGAGCACCTTGAGCGCCATGAACGACACCCCCGTCGCGATGTATGCACGGCGCGTGACGCGTGCGTCGAGACCAAACCAGAGCTTGATCCATCCCATGGCCGAGACGCTACGCCAGATGTCTCATGAACCAAAGCCGACGATGGTGCAGATAGGCCTCGAGGCTCTCGTGTTGCCAGAGAGGACCCTTGGCGTCGAAGTGGATCACGTCCATCTCGCCGTCAGCACGTGCCGTGTGGAGGAGGAACGCCACGTCATGCGAGTCCGTAGGGGAGCTCGCGAAGATGAAGAGCTCACCCTCGCGATAATGCTCGGACTCGATCCAGGTCTCGTCGCGGTGCGGGTGCGCGAGGATGTAGCTGGTGGAGAGGAGCGAGACGTCGACCCACTCGAAGTTGTCGACGCCATCGTAGATCGACAGAAGCTCGAGATACGATCGCGGGAGCGTCGCCGCATGGCGCTTCGTAAAGGCGCCGTACGCCTTCTTGCTCGGTGCGAGGTGCGCTCGCGCGACCTCACCGATGCCTTGCTTCTGTCGAAGCTCGTTGCCCATGGCGATGATCTCGTCGACCAATCGCTTCATGTCCCGCTTGGAGAGCACGCGCGAACGTACCGAGGGCGCGGCCTTTCGTCAGCCGTTCTTTCTGCGTTCGGCTCGCGCGCTTGATGGCGAGCTCCAGACGAAGCGCCGCACCCTTCGAGTCGCAACGTCGCTTCGCGCAGAGTGTCAACGGCCCGCGACCTCGGGTGTAACGCGCGCCTTTCCCCGCGTCGTGCGCTGCGATGCGCGCGGCCACGCTCCGCGCGATGCCCGTGTAGAGCGTGCCATCGGCGCAGCGCGCGATGTAGACGAACCAAACGTCCTTCGTAGACGCCACGCGCTTCAAGCTAAATAGCCGACTACGGCTTCGCACGATCAAGCCATGCACCCACGACGTCCTCACGCTCGCGCTCCGCGCACGTCCCGCGCTCGAGCGTGGTCGTACCGACGACGCAGATGATCTCCGGCTTCCCGCGAGTCTCGAACATCCCCGTCGACAGGCTCGCAAGAAGGCCGCTCGACTGGAGCTCGAGCGTTGCCAGCGGCTCGGCGCCGCGCCGCAGCGCGATGGCGTTCGAGCCAACGAGCATCGCGAGGCCGCGGCCCGCGAACCAAACGCGCGACGCGGTCACGTGGTCGAGCGTCCGAACCTCCTCGCCCGTGATGGTCGTGACACCCCCGTCGCTGGAAACGACGGCGATGGCCTTGCCGTCGCTCGAAACCACGAGGCGGCTCGACTTCACCTTCGCTACGTAGGGCACGTTGCGCGTCGTACCCGTCGTGACGTCGAGGATGTCGATGCCGGTCGCGGTCATCGACACGTAGGTCTTGCCGTCTCGCGAGAACACCGACGCGAGCGTGGGAGTGGGGAGCGCGACGTCCCGCTGGTACACACCAGCCGCGTCGAAGAGCGCTGCGCCGCCCGCGAGCCACACGGCAAGCGTTCCGTCACCAAAGAGCGTGTGGCGCGACGCGAGCGTCTTGGTCGGGTGCTTCAGCGTGACCTTCGCGATGTCGGCGCCAGTCTGCGCGTCGAAGCGCCTCAGCTCTTTGCCGACGATGACGCTGATGGCCTTGTCGTCTTGCGCGAAGCCGAGGTCCACGGGGATGTCGGTGGTGAACGCAGCCCCTTTTGCCTTGGCGCGCTCGGTCCACGTCGTCGCGTCGTAGATACGCACCGGTCCGTTGTCCGTGGCGCACGCGAAGGACTTGCCGTCATGCGAGAACGCGATCGCCATCGGTCGCTGCATCTTGTCCTTCTCGGTGTCGCAGACGACGAGCGGCTCCTTGGTGCCGGTGCCGACGACGTTAACGCTGTACGGCGTGGCGATCGCAGCCACGCTGCCGTCTGGCGACCACGAAGCGTCGACAATCGTCGGCCTCGTGCTCAAGGGGATCGCCGTCATCTTGCCTGTCGCCACGTCCCACGACTCCATCGTCTGCGCTTCTTTGATCAGCGCAGTGCCGTCGTCGGAGAACGTATAGAGGTGCTGGTCGTCGTAGCTCCGCTCGTCCTTCACGACGTAAAGCTGCTTGTTCTTCGCGACGTCCCACAACCGAATCGAGGAGGACGAGCCCGTCGCGATGGTCTTGCCGTCTTCGGAGATGGCGTAACCGTCGACGGAAAAGAATCGCCCAGGCAATTCGGCGGCGGGCTTGCCGGTCACCATGTCGCGTACCCGCACGAAGGTCGTGCCGGAGCTGGTGAGTCGGCGATACACCAGCCAGTGCCCGTCGCGTGACGTCGCCGCGGCTCCCGCAATCCCCTCGCCCATGACGAGGTCGGGGCCGACGGGAGCCTTCGTCGACAAGTCCCACTCCCGCATGATGGTCGCTGGGGTCGCAGCGGCCACGTCGCGGCCGCCGACGGCAATGACGTGATTGCGGTCGGGTGCGAAGCCGACGAACGGCAAGTCCACGATGGGCTCGAACTTCAGGCTCGCGACCACTTCACCCGTGATCGTGTCGAACACGCGAATGCGACCTTCGGTCGCCGGGCTCGGGCCCAGGAAGCTCACGGCGAAGAGCGTGTCGTCGGGCGAAAACGCGGACGCCCCCACGTCGTCGACTTTGAACGCGAGCGTGCCCGTCAGCAAGTCGAAGACGTCGGCCGAGGCGGTGTTCTTGTGGCGCGCCACTGCGAACGTGCCAGCAGTCGAGAGCCTGGCGTTGTAGTCATCGACCGCGTCGACGAGCACGCGAGCGTTGCCAGACTTCAGATCGTGCCTGATGACCGTGCCGCCCGCCGCGAGCGTGAGCTCGTCACCCGCGAGGTACGGGCTGCCGCGCGTCACTTGGGGAATCGACGTGAGATGGGCGACTTGGCTCGCACCCGCTTCCGCGAGCGCCAGCGTTCGTCCGAGGAGGCGTCGGGAGGTGGGAAGATCGCCCGCGAGCGCGGCGACACGGGCCGCGGCTTCGAGCGCGCGGGGTGTGTGCTGCTCGGCCCACGCATCGAGGTAGAGGCCTTGCGCCCGCGGAAAGTCTTTGGCGAGCTCGGCGACGCGCGCCTCGCGCATCTTGGCGCGCATGGTCTTGTCGGTGCCCTTCTCGGGCGCTTCGATGCCGTCGCACGTGGCCATCGCTCGCGACGCGCTCGTGGCATCGCGACCCGCGGGGATTTGGGCTGCAAACGCCCGAGCCGCCGAACACTTTCCGATGTCTGCAAGCGCGCTGAGCTCGAGGTCCGCGCTGCTCGCTCGCTCCGACACACACTGCGCGTTGGCGTCGGCCAGCGCTGCGAGCGCGCGTTCCAGATGACCATCACGCGCAAGGTCCGCCGCTGCCCCACGGAGCGCGCGGGCTGCCATGCACGATGGGCTCACGACGACGGTTGCCGCCGTGGGTGTCGTTTCGTGGTGCGTCGAGCCCCCACACGCGAGCGAGAGAGTCACGACAATGGGAAGTCGAAGGCGCATGGGTCGTACAATAGAACGAACACCAGCGCGCTTGCCTTCCGCTTCAGGCAGTCAGCGAATGCGGCTATCGCCGGTACCGGGAGCGCTGAGAGCGAGGTAACGAATCCCGACGAGGGCTGCGGCATAGCCCGCGGCCGCGCCTACGCCGAGCGCCCAGCGCGGGCCGAACGCATCAGCGACCCACCCGACGATCGGCGCGCCGATGGGCGTGCCCCCGAGCGCGATGGCGAGGAGGATCGCCATCACGCGCCCGCGCATGGCCGGGTCGGTCGACAGTTGTACCGTGCCGTTGGTCGTGGTCGTGAAGGTCTGGGCAGCCACGCCGATGAGGACGAGCGCGATGCCAAAGAGAACGTAGGTGGGCATGAACGCCGCAAGGGTCAATCCCACTCCGAAGGTTGCGGCACCCAAGATCAAGAACGCAACGCGCGGTTTCGCTCGTCTCGCCGAGAGGAGCGCGCCGGCGACCGACCCGATCGCCATCGTCGACGTCAAGAGCCCGTATTGCCCGGCACCGCCATGAAAGACACGGACGGACATCGTCGAGATGAAGATGGGAAAGTTGAGCCCGAACGTGCCGATCAAAAAGAGCATGAAGAGAACGGTCTTCAGATCGGGCCGGTTCCACACGTATCGAAAGCCCTCCACGAGGCTCCCACGCGTTCGGAGGGGTCGCTCCTTCACGTGAAGCTCACCCGTGCGGAGGAGACTTAGCGAGCAGAGCACGGCCACGAACGAGGCGGCGTTGATCAAGAATACCCACCCGGAGCCGACCTTGGCGATGAGGACACCGGCGATGGCCGGGCCAATCATGCGGGCAGCGTTGAACGACGTGGAGTTCAGCGCCACCGCGTTCGATACCTCGGCCTCGACGACCAAGTCCGACACGAACGTTTGGCGGGCGGGCGCGTCGAACGCCGTGACGCATCCGAGCAGAAAAGCAAACACGTAGACGTGCCAGAGCTGCACGATCCCGGCGATCGTGAGGAGACCGAGGCCGAGCGCGAGCACGCCCATCGCGGCCTGGGTCGCGAAGAGAAGCTTTCGCCTATCGAGATGATCGGCCGCGAAACCCGTCAACGGCAGCAAGAGAACCTGCGGTCCGAACTGGAGCGCCATGACCACGCCCACCGCGGTCGCGTTGTTGTGGGTCAGCTGCGTGAGGACGATCCAGTCCTGCGCGGTGCGCTGCATCCACGTGCCGACGTTGGACACGATGGCTCCCATGGCCCACGTTCGAAAGTTGAACCCTCGGAGCGAACGAAAGGTGCCCGTTGAAGGTTGGCCAGACATGGTTCGCCACACTACTTCGAAGACCACTTGGCCTGATGGTCTTGCGCAGCACTTTCGATCGATCGGCGGCAGCGAGACGACCTACCCTTCTGCGTCTTTCGCGTGCACCTACCAACTGCGGCGGCCCCGCCGCGATGTCTCGCTGCCGCACGTCGACAGCAAGGCGATCTCAAGACTCGATCGCTTCAACTGACATTGGCGTTAGCACGTCCGGAGAGACCGCTGGTGACGCGCCGCCAAGGTTCTGACACCCTGCGGCCCATGTACCCCCGTCACATCCTCTCGCTCGTCGTCTTCTCGCTCGCGTGTGGGGGTGAGCCGCCTCCTCTCGTGATGCCGCCGCTCCACGTGACGGGGAAGCCGCCCGCGGCCGAGCGCGCTCGTTGGGTGTTCGCGGGCCCCGCGGAGGAGCTCAGGGCGAAGCTCGATCTCGGAGATGGGCGTACGCTCTATGTCGGAGAGCATGGTCGTCGCGAGCTCGGCAAGGCCGGCGAGCTGACGCACGCGACGACGCTCGCGCTCGAGAGCCTCGCCGGGGTGGTGCGTGACGGCAAGCGCTTCGTCTTCGTGGCGGCCGACGGTGATGTCTACACTTCGACCGAGCCGCTCGGCACGCTCGAGCGCGCATCCCACCCGCGTAGCGAGGCGGACGCACTGACGTCGGTGACGACGGGGCACGCGGCCTTTCTCGGCATCGCGCACAATGGCACGTTGATGCGCTCGTCGGACTTTGGTGCGACGTGGCACGCGGTCGACTACAGCCGCACCAAGCTCATCGGCGGAGCGGCGGAGGTCGCGCTCGATTCGAAGGGCAACGGCGTGCTCGTGCACCTCCCGCAGCGTCTCTTCGTCACGCACGACGACGGGGCGTCGTGGACTCCGCTCGTCTCGCCTCAGAACGGCGCGGTGTCGGCTACGCGCGACGGCGCCGACCGCATCTTCGTCACGGGCTACCAGCAGCGAGCCGCGGTGCTCGAAGGCGACACGCTCGTCGCCACGAAGGACCGCCCGTCCCCCGTCTACGCCGCAGCGTCTTCGATCAAACCCGAGGGCGAGCCGCCCGAGTCGCGCCTGCTCCTCACGGGGGACCATGTCGTCGAAGTCTCGCTGCACGATCATGGCACGGAGAAATCATCGGTAGAGCTGCGCTCCGCGCGCATCGGTGAGCCGCTCCCGCAAGACTGGGCATCCCACCCCGAGCTCGTTCCGACGGGCCGGTGGAATCAAACGATGTTGCAGCGCATCGCCGAATCGAACGGCGAGCTCGTCTACCTCCGCACCACGGACCCGAACGACGACGCGGCGACCGAGGAGGTCAAACCGCTCACGACGACCGTCCTTCACAGCAAGGACTACGGCGTGACGTGGCAGAAGGCAGAAGTCCTGCAAGGGACGCTCAGCGAGGAAGCCCACGAAGGCGTCGACGTCGCCATCGGGCCGCGCGGCTGGATGTACGTCGGGCCGCTCTGCCCGAGTCAATACAGCCACGACTGCAAACCGGCGACCGTGCGGCCGGCGGGCAAGCACGCGTTCGAGGCCATCGTCGGGGACCCGTTCGTACCCGTCCGCTTCTTCTTCGACGAGCCTCGCAACAAGGTTTACATCCTCGCCGCGCACGACCGGAGGCAAGTCGTCTACGAGCTGCCACTCGACGGGAGCAAGCTCTCGCGCACCGACGTGCTGAACGCCCCTCCGTTCACCAATGTCGCCGTCACGGTCGATGCCATTGGAACGCTTCGAGCGTTCGAGCGCACCGACCGGCGTTACTGGACCGTGACGCGTCGAAACGCGAAGGGGGAGATGCAGCAGCCCGTATTCGTGCCCTTCGGCAACGCAACGCTCGCGCTCGTCGGTCCTCGTGGGCTGAGCCTCGACGACCACGACGCGTGGGAGACGAACGACGGCGGCGACACATGGACGCGCGTGCCATCGAACGGCTTGACGTCCACGCTCCTGTGCGCCGAGGCTGGCTGCCTGCTCGACGACGCTGCGCGGGTGGGCTGGGAGCTGCCGGCGTTCGCGTCGACCGACGTCATGCGAGCGCAAACGACCGTGCCCGACGACAAGACGCACGTGGAGACTCCAACGCCTCCGGCGGTGACGCCGATCAAGGTTTCATGCAAGGTCTCCGGCGCGGGAACGGCGCTCGCGGCGATCGATTGGATGGACGGCTCGACCGGCGTCGCGCGCTGGGCGCAGCTCGACACGAACTTCACGCAGGGTGCGGTCACCCTCGTGTGGGGCTCGAAGGATGCGTTTCACCGCGTGCCGCTCATGCCAGCGGCGCCAAAGCCGAGCCGCGGTGACGCCACCCAGGTGCGTACGGCGCAAGCCGAGCGCGACAACGGAATGATCGCCGCGCGCTACCGCTTCGCGGCGCGCACCGCCATTGGGTACAGCCCGGTCAACGTCGAGATCGCATGGTGGTCGGCGCTCACCGGGCAAGTTCACCATGGCGTGCTTCCCCAGGTGAAGCCGTTCCGCGTGTCGCGGTTCCAGTTGAGCGGGATGGCGCGCATCGTCGATGGCGGGCTCGTCTTTCGAGGGGACGACAGCGATGTCATCCACTTCATCCACGATGACGGCAAGGACGAGACGCTCACGTCTCCGGCCATTGCCTTCGACGAGGTCTGGCATTCCGGCAAGCGCTGGGTCGTCGCCGATTCGAGCAGCGCGGTGGTGGCGCTCGCAGACTCGGAAGACGGCGGCAAGACGTGGATGCAGCGCAGCTGGGGCTTCGCACGTGCCCTTCCTAACTCGCTCCCGCCGGACGGCACGCTCGAGAGATGAAGGTGAGTGGCTCGATGACCGTTCGGATCTGCGTCGGCTTGTCTGCGGCGCGGCGGTACCAACCCGACCAGCCGCCACCTTTCTCGGGAGGGAGCCCGATGCTTCGCGCGTCCGACTGGCTCTTCGCCGTGACCTCTCCGCTAAACGACGATCCACCCAACGCGATCGTCGTCGAAACGAGCGGAAGCGACGTGCGCTGCGACGCGGCTCCCGTTGGTACGTTACGCCACATCGACCGAATCGACGGCGGTCCTCCGGTGCTCGTCGAGATCAGCCGCGGCAAGACTCCACCCGAGAGCCTCGAGGCCGCCATGCGTGTCGAGCACGACACAACGAGCGGCAGACTCTGCTCGTCCGCCTACGTGCTGCACATCCACGATTCCACGTCGTTTGCAGACGACAACGAGGCGTACCTCTATGCAAGTGACGTTCTTCGCGTAAGGGGAGGAATTCCGCGTACACGCGTATGTGCGCGGTGGAGGTTCATCATGCGTTCTAGTGTTGCAATCATGTTGCTCTCGGGGCTGGCGATCGCCGCGTGCTCGAAGAGCGAAGACAAGCCGACGACCACCACCACGAGCGCCTCGGTCACCGCGGCTACGACGACTGTGGCGACCACCGTTGCGGCAACCGTTGCACCGGCCGCCACGCAGCCGAGCGCGGTCGTCGCGAGCAGCGACATGAACGCCTTCATGGCCATGCTCGACGGCAAAGAAGGCTCCGCGCGCAAGGCGCTCAAGAAGTACGCAGCGTCGGCGATCCAAAACGACGATGTCGGGATGTACAACCTCACGAATCCGAAGGTCACCAAAGCCGACAAGGTCGGCGACCTCCAGTGCTACACGATGGAGAGCACTGCGGGCGTGATGACGCACACCACCCAGACGTGCTGGGATGCCAAGGGCAAGATCACCAAGCTCACGGACACGTCCCAGTAGCGTCAATTGCTGACGGGCGGGCGATCGTTCGGACCTGCTCCCCACGTCGTGTTTGGCGCCGGTCCGAGCGTGAGCTCGATCGTTGCTCCTGCTGCCGCCGTGGTCCAGTCGAGCCACGTGCTCGTGGTGGCAACGCCGTTCACCGTGACGCTCTGCACGTAGGGCGCGCTCGGTGCGGCGTTGTCTCCGAGGATCACGAGCGACGCACCGTTGGCGAGCGTCAACGTCACCTTCGGAAACGTTGGGCTGCCGAGCACCACACCACCGGTCGCGGGGATCGCCGGATACATCCCGAGCATCGCCCACACCTGCCACGATGACGTCGCGCCGAGATCGTCGTTGCCGGGCAATCCGCTCGGCTGCGTGCTGAAGCCTTGCTGCAGCACTTGGCGAACGACGGCTTGCGTTCGGTAAGGAGCGCCCGCGAAGTCGTACTCCCACGGGATATTGAAGCCGGGCTCGTTGCCGATGTAGAAATACGGCAGCTCGAGCCCCGCGTTGACCTGTGTGAAGAACGGGTCGAGGCGTGCAACGAGCGCAGCGTCGCCACCGACCGCGGTGATGAGACCCGGAACGTCGTGGGGAATGGCGAACGTGTATTGGGTGGCATTGCCTTCGACGAAGCCGCTCGCCCCGAAGAGGTCGCCAGGATCTTGGGATGTGACCTCACCCTCATCGAACGCGGGAGAGCCCGAGACGTTCGCCGTGTAGCGAGGTTGGAGGTATCCCGTCGCTCCGTTGGCGGTGAGGTTTGGATCGAACGTGTTGTTCCACCACCCCGCGCGCTGCATGAACGTCGCGTGGGTCGCCGTATCGCCGAGCGCTGCCGCGAATTGCGCGATGGCGAAGTCGTCCACGGCGTATTCGACGGTCGTCGAGACGACGGCGGTGGGCGGTGCTGGCGCGTCGATCGCGCAGTACTGCTGATTCAGATCATCGGTCAGTCCCTGCCGGATGACGTGCCCCTGGCACGCGGCAGTCGGGTCGGTGGCTGCGTTCACCATCAAGCCGAGAGCAGCTTGTGTGTCGAACCCTCGAGCGCCGAACGCGTAACCATTTGCGATGATCGCGTCCGCGGGATCGCCGATCATCTCGCTGGCTTCGCAGTTAGCGATGGGCCACTTCGGCATCGCGCCGCACTCCGAGCCTGCTTCGACGAGCGTGCGCAAGATGTCGCTCGCCTGATTCGGTGCGATGGCCGCGACAAGCTGCACCCACGATCGGTAGATGTCCCAGCCAGAGTAGTTCTGGTAGCGCGTGTAGCCCGTTGCGGTGTGGACTTGGTCGTCGAAGCCCATGAACTGACCGTTGACGTCGCTCGCCACGGCCGGTTGCAGGAGCACGTGATAGAGCGCCGTGTAGAACGCGGTTTGATCGTCGGCTGCGCCGCCTTCCACTTGAATGCTGCCGAGCGCGCTGTTCCAGCTCGCGATGGCCGCTTGGTGAACGTCATCGAAGTCCCACCCAGGGCTCTCCGTGTTGAGGTTCAGCACGGCATCGTCATCGCTCACGTAGGAAAGGCCAATCTTCATCTGGACGACGGCGTCGCTCGACGTATCGAAGTCGAAGTAGAGCCCGTTGCCCTCCCCCGACGACTGAGCTCCGCCCGCGACGGGCCCGTCGACGTCGTAGGAGCCGGCGTCCTTGAACGGACGATCGAACTGCGCGGCGAGGTGAACGACGTAGTTAGTCGACGTTGCGCAGAACAGCGAGATCGTGCGCTGAGCCGTCACGACGTTGTTCGGTCCGAGCGTGGCCTCGGCGCTGCTGACGAGCGTGCCCTCGTGCGCACGGCTCGCGCCCAAGAGCACCGTGCCGGGGAGATTGTGTGGGAAGGTGAATCGCGCGAAGCCCGTGCGCTGCGTCGCGGTGAGGTCGACCTTGATGCCCGAGCCCAGCGTGACCTCGTAGAAGCCCGGCGAAGCGATCTCCGCCGTGTGCGTGAACGTGTCGGTGGCATCCTCCGACGGATCCCACTGACCCGAGACTGGAAAGATGGGGAAGTCTCGCGCAGACGGGCAGCCCACGCCGCTGAGATGCGTCGTGCTGAAGCCGACGATCTGCGAGTCCGACCACACGTAGCCCGCCGTCGCGCTCGGCGTGTCAGGTCCCCACTGCACCATGCCAAACGGCAACGCCGCCGCGGGATTCGTCGACCCGCCCGATCCGTTTGGCACTGGGTTGGGGACGTCGGCCGCGGCCGTACCGATGAACACGTTGACGAGGGGAACGGCGCCCGCGGTGCCGGGGCTCGTCGACACGGGGGGCGGGTCAGTGATCGTGGGTCCGCATGCCGCGACGAACGCCAAGAAGGATGTCGCCCACGCCTCCCGCATCGGACAAGAGTGCCTCATCGCGGCCATCGTCGCCATGGGGTAAAACGGCCGGATGCGTCGCTTCGAGCTCACTGAGGGCACCTCGAACAAGTTCTGGCAGATTGACGTTCAAGACACGACGTACAAGGTGACGTTCGGCAAGAAAGGGTCGAACGGGCAGACTCAGGTCAAGCGCTTCACGGACGCGGCGACGGCAACGGCCGAAGCGGAGAAGGTCATCGCGGAGAAGACGAAGAAGGGGTACGTCGAGATCGGCGCTCAGGCGCCGACTCCGGCTCCGGCTCCGAAGCCGACTCCGAAAGCGGCGCCGCCCATTCGTGGGTGGCAGTTCGTTCGTGCTGACGGTGCGATCGCGTTGCCCGGCCCTTACGAGCTTGCTCACAGCTTTCGTGAAGGGGTCGCCAACGTTCGCGTGGCGAACAAGTGGGGGCTCATTGATCGTGAGGGGCGCTTCGTCGTTGCGCCGCGATATTCGGTGGTGTTCCTCATGTTTCAAGGGCGGGCGGGCTTCGAGCAGGACGACAAGTGGGGGTACCTCGACGCGAGCGGGCAGGTTGTCATCGAGGCGCGGTTCGACAAGGTCACCAACTTCGACATCCCCGGCGTGCCCGTCGGGCTCTTCTCCATCGATGACAAGTGGGGCGTCATCCGCGCTGACGGGTCCGTCGTCACAGCTGCGGAGTGGGACGGTGTCGCCGTGGGTAAGGACGGCTGGACTCGCGTGGTGAAGAAGGGATTGTCGGGGTTTCTCGACGAGAGCGGCAAGCAGGTCATCGACTGCAAGTTTCGCTGCGACAACTTCCAGGAGGATCGCGCGCTCGTGAACGTGGACGGCAAGTTCGGGTTCATCGACCGCCGGGGCGAGCTCGTCATCGCGCCGACGTACGAAAACGGTGCTGGTTTCCGCGAGGGGCTCGCGTGCGTCCGCAAGGGCGGCAAGCACGGATGGATCGACCTCGAGGGTCAGACAGTCATTCCCTTCGACTACGTCGGCGCCGTCGACTTAGCCGATGGTCGCGCCTTCGTCTGGCCGGACGACTCGGGCGCGTTCTGCATCGACAAGACGGGCAAGCGCGTGTCGAGCACGAAGTTCGGCGACGCGAACAGCTTCGAGCACGGTACCGCGGTCGTGGGGAAGAAGTCGGACGGCCCCTTCGGCCTCGTCGACCTGCAATGCAACGTCGCGCTCGAGATGGAATACGCGTCCATCGATGGCGTCGTCGGCACGCATCGTAGGATCGGCAAGAAGGCTGCGCGCAACGTCGTCTACGGATACGTCGACGAAAGGGGCAAGGTCGTGTGCGAGCCCCAGTTCCTCGATGCCAAGGCGCTCGTCGAAGATCTCGCGGCCGTGGAAGCCCTTATTGTCGCGGCGCCCGTGATCGTCACGGTGCGTGACGCGCCTGTCGCCACCGCCGCAGCTACGGACGCGGTCGACGACGAGACGCCGCGAATGTTGCTCACTGCGCAACAGATTCGAGGTCACGCGAGCGTTCGTCCACGGCTTCCGCTCGTTGATCAAGTCATCGCGGTCGCCAAAGATCGCGCAGCCATTCGCAAGCTGCTCCGCCCGGATGAAGCCCGCCGAGAGCTTGCGGCATGCCCGTACTTTTGGCTCGACGCGCTTGGCGTGGATGCCGTTGTCCCGATCGAGGTGGCCATCGAGGTGCTGAGCGCCCACGCGGGCAACGTCCGCCATGTGTGGCAAGTCGACAACGCAACCAAGAGCGCGCTGGAAGACTGCACAGCGGCGCTCGATGCCATCGACAGCTGGGATGCGACGTGCGCACGCGTTCGATTGTTCGGCATCATCGCCAATCCCGAGAAGCATGTCGGGCGATCACTTCGCGCGCTCGCGCTCGTTGCCAGCGCGGGTGGGCCGAAGCGTGAGCTCTCGGCGCAGTCGTTCGCCAAGATCGAAGCGGAGCACCCAGGAGCAGTGAACGCCGTGCTCGAGAAGGTCGCGCAAGACGAAGCGCCCGCCATCCGCGCGCTCGCGGCCGTGTATGGCATCGGCTTGCCTGAAGCGAGCGGAGACGAGATACCCCTCACGCTCCGACTTGCGATCGGCGACGGCAAGAAAGTGAAGCTGTCCGACTTTTGGGACGCGCGAGTATTCGCGCGCCCACTCCTCGCGGGGCGCAAGAAGGCGTTGCCGATGCATGCAGTCGAAGAGGTGGCCGTGCATCTCGAGAATGGCAATCTCGACGTGGCCGAGCTCAAACGCCTGTGCGATCCCCAATCGCTGCGAGACTTCGCGTGGACCGTCTTCGTGAAGTGGCTCGGACGAAACGCCCCCGCAAAGCACAAGTGGGCGCTCACCATGCTCGGAGACTTCGGCGACGACGACATCGTCGCGAAGCTCGCACCTCTCGTCGCGGAGTGGCCTGGGCAGGCGGCCCATGCCCGTGCGGTGCTCGGTCTGTCGGTTCTTGGCGCGATCGGGACTGACGCGGCGTTGCGAGCGATCTACCGACTGTCACAGCGCGCCAAATTCGGAGGCCTCAAGGGCGAGGCGCAACACGCCATTACACGCATCGCCAAACAGCGCGGGCTGACTGAAGAGGAGCTCGCGGATCGGCTCGTGCCGGATCTCGACCTCGACGATGACGGGTCGACCACGCTCGACTTCGGCAGCCGCTCGTTTCGCGTGGGGTTCGACGAAGGCCTGCGGCCTTACGTGATCGCTGACGAGGGCAAGCGCCTCGATGACCTGCCCAAGCCCAAGCAATCGGACGACGCAACGCGCGCAGCGGAGGCCCTCGCGACGTGGAATAGCCTCAAGAAGGAAGTGCGCGCGATTGCATCGCTTCAACTCGAGCGGCTCGAGAAGGCGATGTGTGCCGAGCGGCGCTGGCACGCGGATGCCTTTCGTCTGTACTTCATCGAGCACCCGCTCTTGCGCCACCTCGCGCGGCGGCTCGTGTGGGGCGTCTACCGTGATGCCCCGTTGACGGATCCGCCGCAGGCGGGACGTCACGAACACCCGTTGACGGATCCGCCGCAGGCGGGACGTCACGAACACCCGTTGACGCACACATTTCGCGTCGCCGAGGACGGCTCGCTCGCGGATGCAAGTGACGCAGTCGCCACGATTCCAGATGATGGTTTCGTAGGCATCGCACATACGCTCGATCTCGACGCCGCGACGCTGACGCGATGGTCGCGGGTCTTCGCCGAGTACGAGATCCTTCAGCCGTTCATGCAGCTCGCGCGCGACGTCCACAAGATGACCGACGAGGAGCGCAAGTCCCGTAAGGTCACACGCTTCGCCAACCTCGACGTGCCGGGAGGTGCCGTGATGGGTCTCTTGTCGCACGGGTGGTCGCGTGGGTCCGTCGAGGACAACGGCTACGTCTACGAGCTCCACCACCCGCTCGCAACGATCCGCCTCGATCCGGGGATCGCCTTTGGCATGGGCGGCGAGCAGCCCAATCAGAAGTTCAGTGCGGTAACCCTGACCAAAGCGACTCCCGGCGCGATTGGTTTCAGCGAGATGGTTCGGACGCTCGAAGGCCTTCGCAAGCCGGCGTAGTCACTCGACGACGAGGCCGGGCCAGATCATCGACCGCGTGGCGAGCTGCGAGGTGATCATGAAGGCGTGCGCGCCGCCCACGATCGACGGCCCCGTCACGCTGATCGTGAGGTGGAGCTTCTCGCCGTTTTGCCCCGACGTGCGGTCCCACGCGAAGCTGAGCGTCTGCTTGATCCCGTACGAGCCGTAATAGGTCGACATCACGTCCGCGGCGCTCACCGTCCACGGGCCGCCGGTGTCACCGTCGCTGAACAAGTCGACCTCGATCGTGGCGCTCTGCCCTTGCGGGATCGTGATGCCCTGCGACGTCACGGTGCCCGTGAGCGCCGACGTGAAAGTGACCATCTCCGCGAGCACGGGTGCGCTGTCGAAGAAGGCGTAGTTGATCGCAGGCACGCACGGATCGTGAGAGCCCTGCGCCGAGATGTTCGACCACGTGCGCTGGACCCAATTGTTGTCGAGGTCCGGCGGCGTGATGTACGCGCTGAGCCCGTCGGTCCCGCACAAGTCCGCCGCTTCACCCCCGCCCAAGAGAGCCCAGATGACGTGGTTCGCGTCAGGGCCGAAGAACGCGGCGTTGGGGCCGCCCGACAGCGTGAACGTACCGCCCGACGTCACCTCGGGATCCGTCGCGGCCTCGACCCACTCGTGGCTGATGGTCTCGGTCAACGAGGAGAGAAAACCGCACGTCGGAATGACGGCGTACGCGAAGCTCGTCATCGTCCCCGCGTCGCCGAGCGCGACCTGTGTGTTGTCGTGGTAGCCGTAGAAGCTTTGGCAGCTATTCACGGTGCCGAACGCCGGGCTGACCGGGTTCGGCTGCGTGATGGTGGTCGAGGACGGATAGACGATCGTGTAGATCGCCTGCGGATCGGGTGTACCAAACGCGCCGCTCTGGAGCTCGCTCGCCACCCACGCTTCGATGTCGGCCTGGCCGATGGTCGTCGGTGGTGTGTCGGTCAAATCGATCGTCCCAGCGTACGAGAGCGCACCGATTCCGTATTCGCTCGTCGTCGTCGACCAGAACGAAGCCGCGGCCATCGCCTGAGCGAACGCCTGCAGGTCGGGCTCGAGCGTGTAGTTCGGGTAGAAGACCAAGTAGACGTTGGGTGCGGTGAGCACCGGCCCGTGCGCGGCATTGACGAGCTGGGGAAGCGGAGGGTGTGGAGCGGGATAGTTCGTCGACGGCGCGCCGTTGTCGACGTCGGGGCCCGCGTCGATCATCATCGAAGCGTCGCTCCCGGCGTCGGGCATGGTCTGTGCGCCGTTGCACGCCATGAGGACGCACGCGACAATCGGTAGAAGCTTGGGAAAAGCCGTCAAGAAACGCACGCGACACGGGGAAATAGCACGCTTGCCGGCGGAACGCTTTTTGCGTCGGTGCGGCACGAAACAATGAGAACGATTCAGCCTCTCTGCATCTGCGTCGCTGCGCTCACCGCGTGTGGCGGCTCGGTTACCAGCGTGAACGACGGCGGCACCGATGCAGCTGGCAGCAACGACGTGCAAGTCGTGGACGTGACGTCACCGAGCGACGGGAGCTCGAACGACTCGATGGCGATGAGCCAGTACGACAACACCGTTGGAAAAGCGTGCACCACCGACGCGGATTGTCATTCGGCGAACGGGCCAGAAGTCGTCAAGTGCTCGAACAGCGTCTTCGCGCCCGAGGACTTCTACCCGACGGCGGTGTGCATCATCGACTCGTGCTCGCCCGTCAGTGATGACACGAGCCTTCACTTCTGCGACGGCCCGGACGTCGCAACCTCGCCCGGCATCTGCGTCGCCGGCTTCAACGGGAGCGTTTGCCTCCCGACGTGCTCCTACGACCAGACCGGAGACGCGCCGACGGGTTGCGAAGGCAAGGACACCTGCTTCACGTACCCAACGAGCAAAGAGACCGGCACTGGGTATTGTTGGGGAGGCTGCACGCAAGACAACGACTGCGAAGACAACCAGAAATGCCAGACCGACCAGGGCATCTGCGTGGAGGGCGTGACGCCGCCGACCAAGACCTTCGGCCAGGCGTGTACGAAAGCCGACATCAACGCGGAGGTCTGCAACTGCCTCTACGGAGCCGACAACGACGGCTACTGCACGAGCGTCTGCATCGTCGGTCAGTCGTCGACGTGTCCGCAAGGAGCCGTGTGCGATCCGTTCGAGTATCGCGCCTACGGCTATTCGACGTCGAACACCGGCATGGCTGGGTACTGCACGATCGGATGCGCAACCGATGCAGGGGTGTGCCCGTCGAGCGCCACGTGCACGAACGTCTCCGCCTCGGGTCCCGATTGTGTCCCGCCCTGAGTGCGTGCTCGACGCGCGCTGACCGCGGTCTTAAACTCGAGTTCTCATGAAGAAGACGCTCAAGGTCGAGGTCTGGTCCGACATCGTTTGCCCGTGGTGCGCCATCGGCAAGCGCCGGCTCGAGGCGGCGCTCGCGAAGTTTTCGCATCGCGACGCGGTCGAGGTGGTTTGGCGCGCGTTCGAGCTCGATCCGTCGGCGCCCGCCCTTCACCCCGAGGACAACGCGACACGCATCGCCAAGAAGTACGGTCGCACCAAGGCCGAGGTGGCGGCGATGGTCCAGCAGGTCACCGATACGGCCAAGAAGGACGGATGGGATTTCCAGCTCTCGTGTGCCCGCTCGGGCAACACGTTCGACGGCCACCGCGTGCTTCACCTCGCCAAAGAGCGCGGGCTGCAAGACGCAGTGAAGGAGCGATTCTTCCGCGGGTACATGGTCGAAGGCGAAGCGATCGGCGATCACGACGTCCTCGTGCGACTGGCATCGGAGGCTGGGCTCGACAAGGATGAGGTCCGCGCGGTCCTCGCAAGCGACCGATACGCGAGCGACGTGCGAGAGGAGGAGGAGACGGCGCAAAAGCTCGGCATCCGCGGAGTCCCGTTCTTCGTTCTTGGGGGGAAATACGCGGTCTCCGGCGCGCAGCCGGTCGAGGTGCTGGTCCAGGCGCTCGAAGAGGCGTGGGCGAGCCTTGGTGCCGACGACGTCGCTCACGCGTAGCGGAAGTCCAGTCCAGACGACAGAACAGGAAGGCGGCGAGGCGGGTGATCTGGGGACGATGATCCATCCGCGATCGTGGAGGAGCCGCTTGGCTAAGCGGCGATCCACCATTCGCGTGCGCTCAATCATCGTAAGTACTTGTTTCGAGGGGTGAAAGTCGTGGGCACGCTGAGTGCATTGGGCCACGGTCATGCGCCACCTCAGCTCGCGGTTCTCAGCCGTTCATTGCCTCCCCATCGCCGTCCTCGCGAGCGTCATCGCTTGTGGAGGCTCGCCCGATGGCTCATCGGGAAGCGAAGTCACCATCTCGGTCTTGGGAGGCGTCGATTCAGCAGGCGTCTTCTCCGCGAGCACGGCGAAGTCACTCAAGGACAACTACGGTGTCGCCTGGACGGGCGTGTACATTGGCGGCCCGTGCAACGGCGGCTCGGGGTGGAACAAGAGCGCGGTCGAGTCCATCGCCTCGGCCACGGGTTGGCTGTTCATGCCGATCTACGTCGGCCAGAACTCGTCCGAGGTGTGTGGTGCTCACAACATGACCGAGGCTCAAGGCGAGTCCGACGGCCACGAAGCCGCCAACGACATGGCGAGCTTCGGATGGGACAAGAACAAGAAGATCCCCGTGGAGCTCGACCTCGAGTCCGAGACGTACGGAGGCGACGAAGCCGGCTCGCTCGACTACGTGCGCGGGTGGGTCGCGAGCGTCCACGCCGACGGCTACCTCGCCTACGTGTACACGAGCCCCGACGCGGTGAACGCCATCGCATCTGCGGGTGGGCTGGGTGTCGACGGCGTGACCGTCGCCGCGTGGCTTTGGAACGACGGCGAGGGCCACTTCGAGAACACCACGCCGAACGGCGACATCGGCATCGGCAGTCATTTCTCGAATCACAACCGCGCATGGCAGTACTGCGGCGACATCTCGGCGTCCGGAGCGCACGTCGACTGCAACGTCTCCGACCTGCTCCTCGCGCCGGCTCCGGGCGGAAGCAACGGCAGCGGTGGTACCCAGCCTCCGCCACCCCCTCCATCACCTGCGCCTGATGCTTGCAGCGAGGGCTCTGGCTTCTGCACCGACACGCTCCAGTGTGACAACGGTCACTGGATCATCCGCCAAGACGATCCGGCGGCGTGCACGAAGGTCGTC
>Ga0302326_10011410_pt1 | contig 19147 bp, 26 predicted proteins | sample Palsa_T0_3_FD_202264 | JGI IMG/M metagenome (GOLD analysis project Ga0302326, IMG submission 202264) | Peat permafrost microbial communities from Stordalen Mire near Abisko, Sweden - Palsa_T0_3 | ecosystem: Environmental > Terrestrial > Soil > Palsa > Peat permafrost | place: Sweden: Abisko...
TGATGGTCCGCGTCCTGCAGCGCATCCTGGCCCTGACCGCCGCGATCTGGCACAACGACACCACCGGGCAGCCCGTCCTGCGATCGCTGGTGTCTTACGACCACTGACCTTGGAATCAGTCATCTAGGGGAACGTGCGCCGGGGTCATCTTGCCTGCACGGCTAGCCGCAAAGCCGCTGCCCATCTAGCCGGCGGCCGGTGAGGTCTTGTCAAGCAAGTCCAGAACGGCTCGCCCGGCCGCTGGCGGCGGACCTGCGCCTGCCCTGGGAACGGCCCGCCCCGCCCGGGCGGCTGACCCCGGCCCGGGTCCGCCGGGGGTTCCGGAACATCCACGCGACCCTGCCCTGCCCGGCCGGTGCGCCGAAACCCGGTAAGCCCGGCCCCGGACGCCCGCCGGGGTCGAAGAACCGGCGCCCAGCACCCCGCCATGACGTGGGAAGACGACGAAGAGGGATGCCTCTCTCAAGGCACGGCGCGAACGCGCAGGCTAAACGACAAGCTAAGCGCCGACGGCGGAGACGGCGGCGAGGATGGCCTGGATCGCAGCCTCAGGATGGGACACCATTGACACGTGCGAGCCTGCGACCTCAGTGATCGTCGAGCCCGCCCGCTCCGCCATCCTGCGCTGCGTGGCCGGGGGTATGACGCGGTCCTCGGTTCCGACCACGGCCCAGCTCGGTATGCTCTTCCAGGCCGCCGTCTCCGTCCCCGCTGTGTTCGCACCGAGCGTGATCGGACGCTGGCTCGCGACGATCAGCCACCGGTCGGCCTCGGGAAGGTCCTGCGCGAAGGCACCGTGGACAGTCGATGGCTTGAGGAACGCCTCGGCGTCTCCGTCGGGAGCTCCGGGATAGCCGACGATGTCCAGCACCGCCGTCGGGTCCGGAACGTCTAGCGCGGAGCCCGAACCGCCGAGAATCTGGAAGACAGTCTCGCCCACCTCAGGAATGAACGCATCGACGTAGACGAGGGCCTTGACGTCGCCGTCGGCTATCCCGGCATTGGTAATAACCACGCCCCCGTATGAATGACCGACCAGGACGACAGGACCGGTCGTCCGCTGCTTGAGGAACGACGCGACGTACTCGGCATCTCCCGCCACTCCGTGGAGGAGATTAGGCGGCGTGAGGACAGTGAAGCCCTGGCTATGGAGCTCAGTCGAAACGGCGTTCCAGCTCGCTCCATCTGCCCATGCTCCGTGGACCAGGACGATGGTCGGCTTCGCCATATCGCTCTCCCCTTCTCAAGGCTGGCAGATGCCCATGCCTCGTATAAAGCTTACAGTCGGGGCCTCGCCCGTCTTTGGGGCACGGCCCTGAGCTGTGGATCTGCGGCGCAGGCATTCTGCCCGGCGCCCCAAGCGCGTCGGCCCGGCGGCGGCGCTGCTCGATTCTGGTGCGGGAGATCGCCGACGCTCTCGGGAAGCTCGCCACCAGGGAGCGGAAAACGGAAGCCAGGCCGGCCATCAACATGGCCTCTGACCTGCTATCGAAGGTGGGTGGAGCTAAGGGGACTCGAGCCCCTGGTCCCCTGCTTGCAAACATTGTGGACAAGGCTGCCTGATCTGCACTTCCCCAGGTGAACGCCCGCATGGCGTGTCCGTGATGCGACCGTGATTCACCGCTGATCACCGTCCGATCGGGCACGCCACGTTCTCTACCAAGGGCACGACTCATAGGCACGACGATCATGGTGTCTCGCCTGCTGGAGAAAGGTTTCGGGGGGGGCTCACCCCTACCGTGGCACTTAGGGGACAGTGAGGTGCACCTCTGCGATCATGCCTAGGTGGTCAACGAGGCCGGTCAGGAACGTCAGCTCGACGTCGCCACAACGTCGTCGTCCGGACTGTCGCGGGCCGGACAGGTTGCACTGGTCACGGGAGGCTCAACGGGTCTCGGCTTGGCGATCGCATCCGCTTTGGCCGATGCAGGCTCCGACGTCGTGCTCGCCAGCCGGTCGGCTGAACGCTGCGAGCGCGCCGCTGCCCGCCTGTCCGCCCAGACCGGGCGCACCGTGCAAGGCCGCTCCTGTGATGTCACCGACGAGCGCGCCGTCGCGGACCTTGTCGAAGGGATCGTGGACGACCACGGTCGACTCGACGTGCTCGTGACCAGCGCGGGCGTGCAAGCGCGCGGCGCCCTTGATCGGCTCGACGTCGGGACGCTGCGCGCATGCCTGGAGGTCAACGTCGTAGGAACCTGGCTGGCCTGCCGTGGGGCCGCCGGGCCCATGCGCGCCGCTAGATAGATACGGTCGCATCCTCACCCTGGCCAGTGCGCTTGGCCTAGTCGGAGCCGCGGCCCGGGGCGGCTACGCCGCGAGCAAGGGAGCTGTCGTCCAGCTCACCCGCAGTCTTGCCGTTGAACTGGCTGGAACCGGAATCACTGTTAACTCCCTCGCCCCAGGCCCGTTTCGCACCCCGCTCAACATCGGCATCGACGACGATCCGCAGGTCCTGCACTTCCTTGACAACGAGGTCCCGCTCGGCCGCTGGGCCGTGCCTGATGAGCTTGCTGGTGCTGCCCTGCTGCTCACCGATCAGCAGTCCGGCTATCTCACAGGAGTAGTCCTGCCCGTAGATGGTGGCTGGACTGCTCATTGATCGAACTGCTCTCCGCCTCGGCCCTATTACCTACACCCGTCACCTGGTCTGCTCCCGTCTTCCTCATCGCTGCCTGCCCCTGTTGAGCGGACGCCGGGTTCAGGGTCGGCGAATGCCGATCGCGCAGCGACGCGCGAAGTGCGCCCTTGACCCGGTGGCCGCGACTGGGAAAATCGAGCGGCGAGGAAAACGGCTGCTCTGCGGATTGCCTGACCTCGACCGGCGCTGGTTAGTACCCATGTGGCGTGATCAACCCCTGATCGCCGTCCGATCGGGCACGCCACGGGCACGGCCGTCGAAGGCTCGCCTGCGGCGGCAGTGTCGGACTGCCGACAACGCCCTGGTGCTCACTGGCCCGCTCCCCGAGGCCCTCGGGAAGCAGCACGTCGATCGAGGCCTTGCCGCGCACCCAACGATGCTGGCGTCCTTCCACGGAAATCCCCGCTGACTCGAACCCGATGTCGGTCAGCGTCCTGGTGAACGGGTGCAACATCTCCGGGTCGGCCCTCACGTCGATCACGGTGTCGGCGTCGTTGGTCGGCGCACCGGGAATTGCCCACGCTCGGCGCAGTGCAGATGGACGAGCTGTCCGCCGATGAGGGTCCATCCCTCGCTTAGGTGGTCGTAGAGGTCGAGGACGCCGAGCCACGAAGCGGTCTGTTCCGGCGGCATGGCCGGGAGGACGATCATATTCTGACAGCCTCTCGTTCCTGAGCCACCTCATGCAGTAGTTCGGCAGCACGCAGCTCCTCGCGGGGGCCGCGCTGCTCGGCGAGATCGGCTGCCTGGCGCCCGCCGCCCGCCGGTTCCCGGAACTCGCGGCCGGCGCCCACCCCGAATCCCAGCTCCGGGCGTGATGCCAGCACGTCAGCCGGGTCCATCCGGGGTACGCGCCAGGTAAACGGGCTGCGGAGTTGGCGTAAGAGGAACGGAGCTTGGCTGGCCTGGTGCCGGGCAGCTTGGTGTGGAAGGCGACCACAGTCGTCGATATCGCTGGCATTCAAGGCGAGCCGGACGCGTGGCATCGAACCTTCCAGGCGAAGACTTCGGCGACTGCCTATATCTCGTTCCGCCCTGTTCCCTCAGGGCGCGAGCACCCGATGCGCCGCACCGGCAAGGTCCGGGCACCCCATCGAATCCGCCCCTGCACCGCCGGTCTCACTGCAGGGTGCCCGGCCTGCTCGCTCCGCCTGCTGCCGGGACGTCAAGCCGGCTGGCCCCAGCGTGTTCTGCGGCTCTCCGCAGGGAGTCCAGGGCGGCCCGGAGCCTGCCCGCGGCCTCATCGGCGACCGGCTGGAGGGCGGGCTGGCCGGTGATGGTCACCATAGTCTGCGGGTCGAGCGCTTCGACGATGGTCTGGCCCGCCTCGCTGCGCACCACCACATTGCACGGCAGCAGCAGGCCGATAGAGGAGTCAATGCCGAGTGCCCGGTGCGCCAGGGACGGGTTGCAGGCGCCCAGGATCAGGTAGTCCTCCATGTCCTCGCCCAGCTTGCCGCGCAGGGTCGCCCGCATGTCGATCTCGGTCAGCACGCCGAAGCCCTGGGCCTTGAGCGCGTCGCGCACGCGCGCCGTTCCCTCAGCGAACGGCGCCTCGATGCGGATGCTGTTGCCGTAACCCATGTCTCCTCCTGCGTCTGCTGTGTCAGGCCAGGGTGAGGAACATCTTCTCCATCTGTTCCACGGTCATCGGGGAGTCGGTGTCCCCGGACAGGCACTGGCGCATGCCGCTGGCCACGATCTTGAAGCCGGCCCGGTCGAGGGCGCGTGATACCGCGGCGAGCTGGGTGACCACGTCGGTGCAGTCGCGGCCGGACTCCACCATGGCGATGACCCCGGCCAGCTGGCCGTGGGCGCGGCGGAGCCGGTTGAGCACCTGGCCCGCGGCATCCTCATCGATCTTCATCAACCGTCTCCCTTGCTGTTCACTCGCCTCAATATACCCGGCGGGGTATATGTCCTGCGGCACGTCACCGGCTCACGCCACCCGGCCAGCGCGGCCGCCGGCGGCGACTACGGGGAGCCCGGCGCGCGCCCAGGCGTGCATTCCCCCGGACAGGTTGATAACCTCGCGGCCCTCGCGGGCCAGTGCCGTCCGGGCGATGCGGTGACACTGGCCTTACCGGCCGGTCCCGGTCAGTTCGGCTACCGGCTCGCCCTGGTCGAGTGCCAGGCCGGGGAGTTCCAGCTGCAGCGTGGACAGCCCGCCGGACAGGGAGCGGACGTCGGGCCAGCCGCTTTGCCGCAGCAGCCGGAGCGCGAGGTAGGACCGGAAGCCCGACGCGCAGTACACCAGCAGGGGGCGGCCGCGGGGAATCTCGCCGAGCCGCTGGCGCAGTTCGGTGTGCGGGATGTTGTGCGCGCCGGGCAGGTGGCCGGAGCGGAACTCGGCAGCTGAGCGGACGTCCAGCAGCACTTCCTGGGGGCCGGGGTGAAGCAGGTCGCTGCCCCGCCACAGGGCCAGGTCGCCGGTGAGCAGGTTGCTGGCGACCATGCCGGCCAGGTTGACCGGGTCCTTGGCCGACCCGAACGGCGGCGAGTAGGCGAGTTCGAGGCCGGCCAGGTCATCGACGGTCAGGCCGGCCCGGATGGCGGTGGCGATGACGTCGATCCGCTTATCGACGCCGTCGCCGCCGGTGGCCTGGGCGCCGAGCACCCGCCCGTCGGGGGCGAAGAGCAGCTTCAGGTGCAGCGGGCGGGCACCGGGATAGTACCCGGCGTGGTTGTTCGGGTGCAGGTGCACGGCGTGGTGCGGGATCCCGGCCGCGCACAGCGCCTTCTCGCCAGGGCCGGTGGCAGCGGCCACGGTGCCGAAGACGCGCACGATGGCCGTGCCAAGAACCGGTGAGCGCCGTCCGCCGCGGCCGAACAGGTGGTCAGCGGCCGCGCGGCCCTGCCGGCTGGCCGGCCCGGCCAGCGGCACCAGGGCCGGGCCGCCGGTGACGGCGTCGGCGACCTCGATCGCATCACCCACACCATAGATGGACGGCACCGAGGTCCGCAGGTGCCCGTCGACGAGCAGGGCGCCGCGGGTGCCCAGCGCGAGCCCCGCGGCCGCGGCGAGCGAGGTCTCCGGCCGGACCCCGGCGGCGAGCAGGACCAGGTCGGCGGGGACCTGGGATCCGTCCGGCAGGCTCGCGGTGACGGTGCCGCGGCCCGCCTCCCGCAGTGCGGTGACCGACGTGCCCAGCCGCACCTCGACGCCGGCGCGGCGCAGTTCCAGTTCGATGCTGCGCGCCATCTCCGGGTCCAGGGCCGGCATGACCTGCCCGGCCAGCTCGACAAGGGTGACCGCCAGGCCGCGGTGCCGCAGCGCCTCAGCCGACTCCAGGCCAATGAACCCGGCACCAACGATCACTGCCCGGCGGGCGCCGCCGTCCACCAGCTCACGCAAGACGTCCACATCGGGAACCGTGCGCAGCACCCGGACCGCGGGCAGGCCGGCTCCCGGGATCGGCGGGATGACCGGCGCGGCCCCGGTGGACAGCACCAGCACGTCATAGGCCTCGTGGTAGTCCCGGCCGGTCGCGCGCTCACGGACGGCGACGGTGCGCCCGGCCGGGTCGATGGCCAGTACCTCGTGGCCGGTGCGCACGTCCAGCGCCAGGCTCTCCGCCAGCGACTGCGGGGTATGCAGCAGGAGGGCATCCCGGTCACCGATCTCGCCGCCCAGGTGATAAGGCAGGCCGCAGTTCGCATACGAGACGTAGGGGTCCCGCTCAAGCACCACGATCTCCGCGTCCTCGGCAAGGCGGCGGGCCCGCGCCGCGAAGCTCATGCCCCCGGCGACCCCGCCGACCACGACAATCTTCATCTGCGCGCCCCCATCTTCTCAGTGGCACGCGCCCGCGCCCTGCCCGCCGTTGAGGCTGGTTTAACCGGGCAGGTGCAGCGGTTCTCGGGCGGGACCCCGGCGAGGGCCTGCTCCACATGCTGGCCGCAGCCAGTCCAGGTGATCTTCTTGCAGCGGTCGCAGACAGCCGGGCTGCACATGGGTACTCCTAACGCTCCGGTAATGATTCCAAGTATACCCCCCAGGGTATTGAGATCCAGGCTTGGCGGCTGTGACACCGCCCACGCCCCAGTACGGGCCACGCGGCCCCGGTCAGATGAAATGATCTGGCCTCCGGCCGCGAGGGCATAGAACTCGCCCAGGATCACGATTCTCTTCACATGATCATCCCGGGGCTTGGGTGCTGGCTGGTGGGAGGGGCGTTTGTCCTGCGCCCGGGTGACCATCGGCGGCGGGCGGGGCCGGGTCGCGCCCGGATAGCCTCGGGCAGAGGATGCCGCTTTCCGGGGTGACGGCTAGGAGGCTGCCGATGGACCAGATGCTGGCCGCTGGCCTGCCGCAGGTGGTGACGCTGGGCGGGACCGGACGATCCGGGCAAGGATGACCCGTTCGACGTGGCCGTGTGGCAGCCCTCGTACGGGGACCAGCCTGCATGGCAGAGCCCGTGGGGACCCGGCCGCCCGGGCTGGCATGCCGAATGCGCGGCGATGGCGCTGCACACGTTCGGCCCGGCCGTCGACGTCCACGCCGGTGGCCGCGATCTGCGTTTCCCGCACCACGCCTACCAGGCTGCCCTCGCCGAGGCGTTCACGGGGGTCACCCCGTTCGCCCGCGCGCGGCTCCAGGCGGGCGTGGTCGGTGCCGCGGGGGCCAAGATGGCCAAATCGGCTGGCAACCTTGTCCTGGTCAGCGACCTTCTCAAGGTCTACCCCGCGGCGGCTGTCCGGCTGCTGATCCTGGATCGCCAGTGGGACCAGGACTGGGACTACAACCAGGCCAGCCTGGACGAGGCGGCGGCACGGCTGGAGCGGCTGCAGGCCGCGGCCGGACGCCCTGACCGCGCAGCGGCGGGATCTGGTGCTGCGGTGGCCGCCGTCCGGGCCGCACTGGCCAGCGACCTCGACGTGCCAGCCGCGCTCCGTATCGCCGAAGACAACGGCGGCCAGGCTGCCCGCGTCCTCGGCTCCCTCCTGGGACTGTGGTAAGCGGCGCCGCCAGCGCACAGAAGCCAGCCGATCGCCCGTTTCGTGGCGGGCTGCGGTTCGTGTTTTACGGGCGGGTGTCGACAGAGGATTACCAGGACCCGGTGACGGCCTGGCAGCGGGGACAGAAGATCACCCGGTCGTGATTGGAGGTCATCTCCCAGATCGGCGCGTCCATGGTCGTGGTCTGGGAACTGTCAGGCGCTGGCGGGGAACGCCAGCGGCGCGGCCTGCGCCTGATCGGGTATGCGTTTGCCGCGCTGGCGGTCTACCTGCTGGTGCAGTCCACGGTGGTGCTGGCAGCTGGTGATCACCCACGGCAGTCCCTGCTTGGGAGCGTATGGACGGCAGTGACTGCCGCGGTGATGTTCGCACTGGCGGTTGCTAAAGCCCGGACCGGCCGGGCGCTGGATAACGATAACCCGGTGCTGCGGACAGCGGGCCGGGTCACGATGATCGACGGGATCCTCGCTGCTGCGGTGCTGGGGGCCTGATGCCGAACACGGCGCGGGGCTGGTGGTGGGCAGACCCTGCCGCCGGGTACGTACTGGTGTACTACGCCTGCGAGGTATGGGAGATCTTCTCAACCGGGTAATAGGCCGCATCCGGCCCGCGGCTGGCAGCCGCAGACGCGACCTGGTTGCAGGTGCGTCGATGGCGTTGTGGTGCAGGTGCTGCAAGAGGGTTTTCCCGGCATCCTGGGGCCATGAGCCACCACCCGCATGCCCACCGCCCTGATGCCGTGCCCGGTCATGAGCACGGCCACGGCCACGGGCAGCCGCACGCGCACGAGCATGATCATCGGGGATCCGGGCCGGTGGCCTGGCTGCGTCATCTGCTGCGCCCGCATTCGCATGAAGCAGCCGATCAGATCGATGCTGTGATGGAGGGCAGCGCCGAAGGCATGCGGACGCTGTGGATCACGCTGGGTGTGCTGGGCCTGACCGCGCTGATCCAGGGGGTGGTGACTGCGCTGTCGGGATCGGTGGCGCTGCTGGGTGACACACTGCACAACGCGGCGGATGCGCTGACCGCCATCCCGCTGGGGGTGGCGTTCGTGCTGGGCCGCCGCGCGCCGTCCCGCCGCTACACCTACGGGTACGGCCGGGCTGAGGATCTGGCCGGGATCGCGATCGTGCTGACGATCGCGGCGTCCTCGGCGCTGGCCGCCTACGAGGCGGTCACCCGCCTGATCCACCCGCATCACGTGTCGGATCTGATCGCGGTCGCGCTGGCCGCGCTCGTCGGGTTCGCGGGCAACGAACTGGCCGCCCGGTACCGGATCCGCACCGGCCGCAAGATCGGATCCGCGGCGCTGGTCGCGGACGGGCTGCATGCCCGCACGGACGGGCTGACGTCACTGGCGGTGCTGCTGGGCGCGGGCGGGGTGGCACTGGGCTGGGACTGGGCCGACCCGGTGATCGGGCTGGTGATCACGGTCGCGATCCTGGCCGTGCTGCGGCAGGCCGCCCGGGAGATCTACCGCCGGCTGATGGATGCGGTGGACCCGGCGCTGGTTGATCAGGCCGAAAGCGTTTTGCGGGCCACGCCCGGCGTGCTGGGGGTCGGCCAGGTCCGGCTGCGCTGGATCGGCCACCAGATCCGGGCCGAATGCGAGGTCGTCGTGGCCCCGGGTATCACCGCCGCGCAAGCCCACGAGGTCACCGTCAGCGCCGAGCATGCCCTGCTGCACGCGATCCCCCGGCTGTCGGGCGCACTTGTCCACGCCGATCCCCAGGTCCCCGGCACCGACCCGCATCATGTCCTGGCCGATCACCGCATGCCTGCGGTCTTATGCATTCCGCCATGATGGCGGCCGTCACCCAGGTCAGCAGCACCGCGCAGTGCACTGCGCTGCCGTGCTGACCATCGCACCAGATCCGTATGACGGTACAGTTGCACGTATGAACGATCCTTCCGATATTGCCGACCTGGACGCTTGCCTGGCCCGGGTGGTGGACCGGGAGCGGGTCGCCGCCGTGCAGGAGGCAATGCCCCCGGCCGAGGATGTGGAGCAGGCCGCAGATGTGTTCGCGCTGCTGGGTGATCCGAACCGGCTGCGGCTGCTGGTCGCGCTGCTGGAAGGCGGTGAGATGTGCGTGTGTGACCTGGCCGCTGCGGCCGGGATGAGCGAGTCGGCGGCCAGTCACGCGGTGCGGTGGCTGCGCGCGCACCGGATCGTGTCCGCACCGCGGCGGCAGGGCCGGATGATGTATTACCGGCTGGACGACGCGCACGTGCGGATGCTTCTGGACGTGGCGCTGACGCACTCCCAGCACACCAGGGCACTGCACCCGGAGCGCGAGGGCACGTGACCGACTGCGGTGGCGAGCACCCCGAGTCCGGCCCCCTCTGCCAGTATCCCGGAGAGGGCCGGGCCGATGAGCACGCCCACAGCCACGGCGTCGGCGCCGATGCTGATAGCCGCTACATCGCCGTCGCCCTCGGGCTCATTGCCGGGTTCCTGGTCTTCGAGGTCGTGATGGCGTTCGTCGGGCACTCGCTGGCGCTGCTGGCCGATGCCGGGCACATGCTGACCGACGCGGGCGCGCTCGCCGCGAGCCTGCTGGCGATCCAGCTGGCCCGCCGGCCCGCAAGCGGGATGTGGACGTTCGGGTTCAAACGGGCGGAAGTGCTATCGGCACAGGCGAACGGCATCACGCTGCTGGTGGTCAGCGCGCTGGTCGCGTTCGAGGCGATCACCCGCCTAGTGCATCCCGTGCCCGTCACTGGCGGCATCGTGGTCGTGGTCGCCGCGGTGGGCGTGGCTGTGAATGCGGCGGCAACCTGGGTAATCGGGAAGGCCAACCGCGACTCCATCAACGTCAAGGGCGCATTCGCGCACATCGTCACGGACCTGTACGGGTTCATCGCCACCCTGGTGGCCGGGCTCGTGATCATCTTCACCGGATTCGATCGGGCAGACTCGATCGCCTCATTGATCGTGGTGGGACTCATGCTGCACGCCGCGTGGGGGCTGCTGCGGGAGACTGGGCGGGTCCTGCTGGAGGCAGCGCCCGAAGGGTACGCACCCGACGACATCGTGGCAGCGATCACCGGCGAACCCAGCGTCGCCTCCGTCCATGACGTACACGTCTGGCTGATCACCAGCGGCTTCCCGGCCCTGTCCGCGCACGTGCTGGTCCACCGCCCCGCCGACTGCCACCAGGTCCGCCGCGACCTCGAAAAGCTCCTAGTCGGCCGGTTTGGCCTCGATCACACGACGCTGCAGGTCGATCACGTCCCGGACGAGCTGCTGACCATCCAGCCCGACCCGCATTCATGAAAACGGCCAGCGCAGATGCCCGGCCCGGTCTTCACCGGCAGGCCATCCGGCTGGAGCAGTTCTCTGTCGCCTGGATGCTGATCGAGGCGGGCGTCGCGGTCACAGCAGGCATCGTTGCCGGGTCGCTGGCCCTGACCAGCTTCGGCTTCGACTCCGTTATTGAGCTAGTCTCCGCCGTCCTGGTGATGCGGCGTCTGCGCGCCGCGCTGGCAGACGGGCAGCCCGACGATCGCGCCGAGCGCCGCGTCCTGCGGATCATTGCCGTCACGTTTTTCGCTCTGGCCGCCTACGTTGTCATTGGCTCCATCACCGCCCTGGCCACGGGCGCACATCCCGAAATCTCTCCCGTGGGTATCGGGCTCACGCTCTCCTCACTGCTGGTGATGCCACTGCTGGGCTGGCGCAAGCGGCGCGTCGGCACGCTGCTGCGCAACCCGCTGGTCCAGGCCGACGCCGCCGAGACCATCCTCTGCGCCACCCTGGCCGCCACCACCCTGCTCGGCTTGGTCCTGTTCGCCGCACTCAGCTGGTGGTGGGCCGACCCCATCGCCGCCCTGGCCGTCGCCTACTTCGCTGTCCGCGAAGGCCGCGAAGCCTGGCACGGAGAATTGGCCTGCGACGACTGACCTGACCCGCTGCCACGAGAAGCGCGGGCGGCGGGACGATGAAGCCGGCACTGCTCTGAAAGCCTGGCAGACGTTTCAGCTTGGCTACTCCATCGAAGATCCCCAACACAGATACGAGGTGAAGGTCTCATGTGCATTTAGGAGTGCAAGGACAGGCCAACGGTCAGGGCGATGATTACTCCCGCCGCGGCTGCGGCGAGCAGGGTGAAGACGACCCCGCGGCGCAGCGGGAACAGCAGGGCAAAGGCGCCCGCCAGCACGGCGTACTGCCACGAGTGGGACAGCGTGCGGGCCAGGGGGACAGCGGAGCCGAAGATGGCGCCGATGGCGGCGGGCCCAGCGCCGTCCAGGAAGGCCCGGGCCCGGCGGTTGCCGCGGATCTGGCCGAACCGGTCAGCGCCGAGCAGAATGAACGCAAACGACGGGCTGAACGCCACCAGCGATGCGAGGATGCCGCCGGCGAGGCCTGCTGCGGCATAACCGACCACGGCCACCGTCTGAACGACCGGCCCGGGTGTTATCTGGCCCAGCGCGACCGCGTTGAGGAACTGCGCGCCGGTCATCCAGTGGTAGTGGCTGACCGCATCGGATTGCATGAGCGGGATAATGACGAACCCGCCGCCGAACGACAGCGCCCCGACCTTCAGCGCGACCCAGGCCACCGACAGCAGGACCCCGCCGCCGATTGCTCCCGCCGCCGCGACGGGAGCCAGCATCACGCCGGGCAGCGGAGCGCCGTCACGGCGTTCGGCGATCAGCTGCATCGCCAGTTCGAGCACCCCGCAGCCCAGTATCACCAGGACCAGCCACACGCCGAGCGCCGCGGCGGCAGCAGCAGCGACGATCAGGTAGATCAGCCAGCGGAGGGTCTGCCTGCGCCGTTTCCAGCTCGGGCCGGTAAGGCTGGTCGCCGCGTGGATGGCCACCGCCGGGACCGCAGCCCCGGCCCCGGCTCCTGCGCCCAGCACCCACAGCGGAGGGGATTTGCCGAGGAACAGCGCGGCCAGGGCCAGGATGACGATCAATCCCGGCACGATAAACGCGGTGCCGCCGACCAGGGCGCCAGGACGGCGCCGCAGCCGCCACGCGCAGAAGATCGCGAGCTGAGTGGAGGCCGGGCCGGGCAGCAGGTTGCAGACCGCGATCGCGTCTTCGAACTCCTCGGGGGCCAGCCACTTACGACGGTCTACGCATAGGTCACGGAGCATCTTGATGTGGGTCGGCGGCCCGCCGAACCCGATACAGCCGATCCGCCCCCACTCCCGCAAGATTGTGGCCAGCGGCACCGGCTCCAGGTCCAGCACAGGGGCTTGTGCGGGATCGGGCGGGACAGCGCCGCTAACTATCTCGTCGCCGCTGGTCACGAGGGGTCCTGCCCCGGCAGCCCAGCCAGCCCGGCCAGTAGGTAGGTCATGCGCCGTTCCACCTCGGCTGCGGTGTCCCGGAACGCCGGGAGCGTGGCATCGTCGTTGCCCCCGGACGCGGCCGGGTCCGGGATGCTCCAGTGGATGCAGCCCGGATGACCGGGGAACTCCGGGCAGACCTCACGCACCTTGTCGCACAACGTGATCACGCAGTCGAACTGGTCCGCCGCGAAGATACTCAGATGCTTCGGCTGACGCGGCCCCACCTCGATGCCGCGTTCGCGCATCACCCGGACCGCGTTGGGATGCAACGGCTTGGGGCAGCTTCCCGCGCTGTGCGCCTCCACCCGGCCACCGGAGCGGGCTACCGCCAGCGCCTCCGCGATCTGGGACCGGGCACTGTTACCGGTGCACAAGAACAGCAGCCGCGCCGCCGTCCTCTGCGCCGATGCCGCCGGAACCAGCGGGGCCGCCGGAGCGAGCCGCAGCCCCGGATGCACCGTGCGGCCTGTCTGGGCCAGCAGCTCACCAAACCGTCCCAGATCAACTGTGTAGTAAGTGCCGCGTGCGTCCGCCGAGCTGCGCCGCGCGGACACCAGACCCGCCGAGCGCAGCTTGCCCAGATGGTAGGACACCAGATTCTGCGGCCGGCCCAGCAGACCGGTCAGTTCCTGCACGTGCCGGTCACTGCGGGCCAGTTCCGTCAGCAACCGCCACCGCAGCGGATCTCCCGCCAGTCGCAGAAACTCCTGCGATCCGATCACCTGGTCAGATCGTGCGCCACCCACAGCCCCGACAATACATCAACCTGAATTGATGCGATTGGGCGCGTTTGGGGAACCGTCGCGGCACCGCGCGCAATAGTCCTTAAATGCGCGGCTCCCCGCCGCCATGGCTGTGGGGACGGGAGCTCTCCCGGGCAACCGTCCGACGAGATCGCTGAGTTTGCCGGGTTCTGCTAGCGAATGGGCCGGTGATGGCCGATGGTCCCGAGTGGCTGGTGCCGGGGGCGTTGCCAGACTTCGCTGCAGCCCGGCTGCAGGCAGGTGACCTCGATATGGCCGCCCCGGGCGGCCTGGGCTGGCCGGCAGTCACACGGCAGCCAGCTGATGAGAACGGTGCCGGGCTTCCAGGGGTGGCGAAGCCGGCATTCCTCGGGAATGCCTGGGTATGGATGCCCTCTTGGCTCTTCCACCGCAATATTCAAACATACAATCGATAACTTAGCTCACGGGGTCAGGGCGGCTCGATTCCGGTCGCCCATTCCGGCGGTCCGACGTCTACTTGGACGTGCGGACGGTCCGGGTCGAGCGCACTGTCACCGAACTGCAAGGGGCGGTCTCACCTTCGGGCCACCCAAGTCCGAGGCGGGTAGGCGAACGGTCAGCTTTCCCGATCTGGTCTCACCCGACAAGCGAATCGAGAGATCACGGAAGGCCGCTGATGACGTCCCGGACACAGATGACGACGGGACCGCCGGGGTCCTGGCAAGGACGGGCACGTTAATGGCACGAACACCCCGGTCCATGATCAGGATGGGCGTGTTTTGCCTGGTGGAGCTAAGGGGGCTCGAACCCCTGACCCCCTGCTTGCAAAATCCGCACAGGGTGTCCCGTACCGTCCATGGCCTGGGCCGCCTGATTCCATTGATCCACTCAAATCTACCGAGATCCAGGCTCGTTGGTGTCAGCCATGGGTGTCACCTCGGGGGACCTCTTCGTCCCGAACTGTCGGCGCGGGCCAACCCGCGGTTCAGTGGCGCAGCGATACACAGGACTGGTACCTTGCATGCTCGGGCTCGCCAGGATGGGTCGATGATGAGAGGGACCATGAGGGTGTGAAGCTTGAGCGCACTGGCCATGATGCTTTCGCGCTGCGCGTGAGTGCGGTGGAACTGTCGTCTCTGATCGCGGCCGTGCGCCTTGCCGTGGACGTGCTTGGCGGCGACGAACAGGCGCCGCCCGAGGCGGTCGCGAGGCTGCGGGCGCTTCTGGGTGATTACGAGCGTGCGGCCGCCCGCCTGCGTCGACCAGACGGGCGGCCGTGGGGCCTGCCCGAAGACTCACCGGGCCCGGCGTCGGCTTAGACTGGGGCCGGTGCCTGCTTCTTGATGTAGGCCGTGACCTGGTCTACTTCGTCGCAGAAGCGGCCGTAGTCGTACTGCCTGGCGTTCAGGTAGGTGCTCCAGTTCATGGTGTGCATCGCCATAAGCGCGGCTTCGTTGATTTCCTGGTCGGTGGCCCCGAACAGCCGCGCAACTTCGGTGTGGAAGTAGACGCAGTAGCGACAGCGCGTAGCACCTGACACCGCGATCCCGATCAGCTCCTTGTACTTGTTCGGGATCGCAGTCTGATCGCTGAGCTCGATGCTCTTGAAGCTTTCCCATTCGCTGTCAAGCAGCGTGCCCGGCAGGTTCTCAAAGAACCCTGGGACAATCCCCAGCATCTCGCGTATCTCGGTCCTGGTGTCTGCAGCCATTGATTTCTCCCTTCGAGTGCTTTCAACGGGTGGGTTTGGCGAGCGTAACTTCGGGGTGGCCGGTCTCGCTTCAGGGGGGCCACCTAGTCCTGAGCGCTCCCTGTTCCGCGTCGCACTGGGTGCCTGGAATCACGCCATGCTGCTGGGCCGTGATTATGAACGGCAACAGATCAGGCAAGTCCTCGCTGGGCACCAGCGCGACGCTGGCGCTGGCCGGGGTCATTCCGGCCCGGCCGCACACGTCCGGCGCATGTGTTCGATTGTGAAGTGCACATAACGGTGGTATGTGCGCGACTGTGGGTCGGCGCGGCTAACCGGCCTTCGTGATAATGCTGCCCATCTCATCGGCGCCGAAGGCCCGCATCGTGGTTGTACGGACGCTGCCGAGCGACCCTACCCGGAGCGCGGCCGCCATCCCCGCTTCATCGTCGGGGAACTCGGTAACAGCCACGATGTCGTACTCACCGGCCGTCCATAGCAGTTCACGTACCCTGCCGCCCAGGCTCTCGACGAGCTTGGTGAAATCGGCTGCGCGGCTGGGCGAGTCCTTGTAGTTCTGGATGCCTTGGTCGGTCCATTTGACCAGATTCACATAGGTCGGCATGCTCGCACCCCCATTGGTGCCCGCGGAATTCCAGGATCATCCTGCTCCCGGTAAAGACCGGGGTCAAGAGCCCGGCATCGATGTCGCTCGCTGCGAGCAGCCGGATACCTAATGCTGGTTCTGCGTGGCTCATGGGAATTGCTGCGCCTCGGTGGGCTCATTGACACAGTGGGAGGTTCGCCGTGCGCCTCCGGGCCTGGCCTTGGGCCTGGCCCTTGCCGTCAGGCCCGCTGGGGCGGCAGAGGTCTCCAGGGTCAACGGCGCGCCGAAGGCGCGTCCCGCGCAGCGGGATGCGAAGCACCGTTGAGGCTGGAGGAGCCGACCCGGACAATGCGCGGCGTTCCGTCCCGGTCGCTGTGACTCTCCCGGCGGCGGCGCATCTCGCGTAAGCCTGACGGCCTGGGCCTCGCGGCCGCGCGCGGCACCGGGCAGATACGGCGGGCACCGCATGCGGCCGGTCACCGGGGCCACCGGGCGCGGCAGCTCGGCGCGCCGTAGGGCTTCCGCCCGGAGGGCGCGACGAAAGCTGCCGCACCGCCAACGGCGCGTCCCCGGATCTGACCCCAGCCGCCTACGGCGGGCCACCCCTGGCCGCTCATCTCTCTCCCTGTTGGCTGTGCCCGTTTCTCGCGGTTCGCGTCCTGGCCGTCAGGCTCGGCGCGCCGAAGGTGCGCCCTTGAAGCTGTGGAGAAACTTGTAACAGCAGGTGCGTGCCGTCGTGGACGCGCACGAATGGGCCCTCATCGCTCAGGGCGTCGGTCACTCTTATAGCTCGGGCTTCTGGCATGTCTCGTGTCGCTTCATCGACGGTGAGCCAGGCTACTTTCCTGGCTTCGCTGGTCGGATGCGTCTGCCCGCCGATCACGCTGCAGCGAAAGGCGAGAGTGACTACGCCTAGGCGCATGTTCTTGTACACGCCGGTGAGCTGATCGGCCTGCACCTTGACGCCGGTTTCTTCCAGTACCTCACGGGTCACCCCGTCCGGTGGTGTCTCTCCCAGCTCCAGGACACCACCGGGCGGAACCCAGCGACCATCGTCGGAACGCTGGATGGCCAGGACCCGGCCGTCCTCACGGAACACGACTCCGGTCACACTCACGGAGTGGCGCGGTAGCTCAGTCATCGCCGCCCAACTTATTCGGCTGACCACTCGTAGGAAAGCCGCCACTGCTGGCTTGGGAAAACGTTGATCACGGTCTCGACGGGCTTGTCGTCTTCGGTGCTGGCGATGCGTGTGACTTCGAGGACGTATTGCACTTCGGTCAGGCCAAGAAAGGCGGCCTCTTCGGCCCGCGGCTGCCGGGCCTCAATCTCCTCAACGAACCGTGTGACCTGGTAGCCCCTGGCGGCAAGCCGCTCATAGAGCCCGGTGGGACCAGTATCAGGCAAGGCGATGTCCTGATTGCCTGCGATCTCTAGCGGTATGTAGGAGGTCGCAAGCTGCACGGGGCGGCCGGACGCGAACATGTGCCTGGTACGCCGCACCACTGGATCGCCCGCCGTGATCCGCAGATGCTCTGCGACATCGGCGGGTGCGTCCACGGTGGCGAGGTCCGCCAGCGGAGCACGTGGCTCCAAACCGGCCTTGCGCATCTCCTCAGCAAAGCTGCTCCCGGGGGTGTTCCCGCGCGGTATCCGGCGGACCCGCTTCACTGTCGGGATTTCCTGGACGTAAGCGCCCCGGCCATGTTCGACGCGCACGAGGCCATCGGCCCGCAGAAGCGCGATCGCCCGGTTGATCGAGGTCTGGTTCAGCCCGTACTGGCGGGCAAGGTCGGGCTGACTGGGCAAAGCAGAGCCCGGTGGGTACTCGCCGCGTTTGATCGCTTTGCGCAGCTCGTCTGCCACCTGTCGATAGCGCGCCCTCGGCGCCTGCAAAGTTCTCACTGCTCCTACCTGAGCTTATGACATCTGTCAGATGTTAGTGCATGGAGTGCCCCCGGCCGTCCCGCCGAAACTACGGCCAGGTGTATCGCCTTACTTATGACATATGTGTTAAGCTGCTCTCAGCAGCGAGAACGCTGCAGGCTGAGTAGCTCAAAGAAAGGGCACAGGATCATGCGAATCGAGATCAAGACGGATGGTGTCCGTTTCCGGGCGGGTGGCCCGGCCAAGCCGAAGCAGGACTACAGGGACAAGAGCAAGCAGGCTGTGACGCCGGACGGGCGGCCGATCTGGGTCGTGCGGCTGACCGCGTTCGACACGCGCACCGAGCAGGGATCGAGCGAGGGGATCTGGGTCGAGGTGGCTGGAGAGCAGCCCAAGCTGACCACAGATGAACTCGTGCAGATCGACGGCCTGGTGTTCGCGCCGTGGATCAGCGGCCCGGCACGCAAGGACCACAAGATCGTCCGCAACTTCCGCGCCGACACGGTGACGCTGGCTTCTGCCCCCGCCAAGAACAGCATCCACGCGGCCTGAGCCTCCCGGCCAGGCCCACGCACCGATCCTCATCCCGCACCGCACGAACAGGAGAACCCCCATGAACGCATCCATCAAGGCAGCCCGCAACGGCAGCACCCCCAGCCAGATTCCGGCTGAGACCCCGAGTGAAGGGCTGGACAAGCTCCGCCGCGAGGAGGCCACGTCCTTGATCAGCCTGATCAACGAGGCCATCTGTCGGCGTACGAGCTGGCGTGCAGGGCCAGGTACGGGTTGGCGTGCAGAGGCGGATGGGGCCGGGGTGGCTGAGGGCGTTGGTGGGGAGGTTCGGGTAACCAGTCGTAGGGCCATCTGCTGTCGGCGACTGGTGATTGGGGGTCGAAGCGCAGGCGGGCCTGGTCGGGGCTGGTGGCCAGCGCCTGGGCGATCTGGTGCCAGCTGTGGCCGTTGGCGCGGGCATCGTGGACGAGCTGGGGGAGGCAGCGCTCGGCCTGGTCGATGAGGCTGGCGATCAGGGTGATGGCGGTGAGGTCATCGCCGAGCCAGGCGCCGCGGCGCTCAGCGAGCGTGGTCAGGGCGTCGTCGATGAGGTCGAAGGTGTCGTCGCCGCTGTGCGGTCCTGGGCTGGCGGTCATGCGCAGGGTGCTGGCGTGTAGCCGGGCTGTCGCGGGGTTCAGGCGGTGGCGCTGTTGATGGTGGTGGCGACGGCGGCGAGGCGGTTTTTGAGCCGGTAGCTGGGCCCGTTGATCGCGATGACTTCGCAGTGGTGCAGGAGCCGGTCGAGGATGGCGGTGGCCAGTACTTCATCGC
>Ga0302326_10011412_pt1 | contig 19145 bp, 16 predicted proteins | sample Palsa_T0_3_FD_202264 | JGI IMG/M metagenome (GOLD analysis project Ga0302326, IMG submission 202264) | Peat permafrost microbial communities from Stordalen Mire near Abisko, Sweden - Palsa_T0_3 | ecosystem: Environmental > Terrestrial > Soil > Palsa > Peat permafrost | place: Sweden: Abisko...
CGCCCTTCAGACGATCGGACGAGTCGTGGTGAATTCGACGATCGGGCTTGGCGGTCTGATCGACGTGGCATCGCCGATGGGAATCCCTGCGCATGACGCCGATTTCGGCGAGACCCTGGCGCTGTACGGCGTGGGCGACGGCCCCTATCTCGTGCTGCCGTTGACCGGTCCCAGCAATCCGCGCGATGCGATCGGCAATCTCGTCGATATCGCTTTCGATCCGCTGACCTATATCGGCATGCGCGAGAAAGGCTGGTGGATGGCGAGTCGGCGCGTAACAGCGCTGGTGGACACTCGTTCGCGCAATATCGAGACTCTGGACGCGGTGCGGAAATCTTCCGTGGACCTCTATGCGACACTGCGCAGTCTCTATCGGCAGCACCGCGAAGCGGAGATCCGGGGCGGGACGCCGGACCTCCAAAACCTTCCCAACATCTGAGTGCGAACTGAAATGGGGGCGTCGCTTGTTGCCCGGATAGTCGGGTTCAGCAGCCGCTACGCAGGTCTCGTCGTGCTCGCCACGCTGCTGGCCGCTTTCGCAGCGGGATATTACGTCAGCGGCCATTTCGCGATGAACAGCCGGACTGAGGAACTCATTTCTCCTCAAACCCAGTGGCGCAAGCGGGCATTGAACTACGACAAGTCCTTCCCGCAGCAGAGCAACGTGATCGCCGCCGTCATCGACGGCGCAACTCCCGAGCGCGCCGACGAAGCGGCGCAGGCGCTTGCCGATGCGCTGCAGCCGGACAGGAAATTATTCTCCTGGGTCCGGCGACCGGACGATGGTCGTTTCTTCACGCATGACGGTCTGTTGCTGCTGCCGACAGCCGACGTGAAGGAAACGATGCAAAAACTCATCGGCGCCCAGGCGTTTCTGGGCGCGCTGGCCGCCGATCCCAGCCTGCGCGGCATCGCCGACAACCTCGCTGCGGCGATGGAAGGCGTGGAGCACGGGCAGGCCAAGCTCGACGATATCGATCGTCCGATGGTGGGCCTTGCGCATTCGCTCGATGCCGTTCTCGCAGGCAGTCCGGGCTTACTGTCCTGGCGTTCGCTCCTTACCGGCTCGGCGCCGAGCCTGCGCGAAACGCGGCGCTTCGTTCTCTTGCGGCCGATACTCAATTATCACGCCCTGATGCCGGGCGTGCGCGCCACGGATGCGATTCGCGACGCCGCGACCAGGCTCAGGCTGACGCCCGAAAATGGCGTACGTGTTCGGCTCACGGGCCAGGTCCCGATGGCGGACGACGAATACGGATCGCTGACCGAGCGCGCGCGACTGATGGCGACGCTGATGATGGTCGCGGTGCTGACGATGCTGTGGTTCGCGCTCCGCTCGGTGCGTCTCATCTTCGCCGTGCTTCTCATGGTTTTTGCCGGACTGACGATGACGACCGCTGTCGGCCTTCTCGCCGTGGGAGCTTTCAATCTCATATCGGTGGCATTCATCGCGCTCTTCGTGGGACTGGGCGTCGATTTCGGAATCCAGTTCTGCGTGCGGTATCGCGCCGAACGGTTCGACAGGCACGATCTGGATGCGGCGCTCGTTCATACCGGGTCGGGTGTCGGGGGCGCACTCGGGCTTGCGGCTGCCGCGACCGCGGCCGGATTTTATTCCTTCCTTCCGACAAGCTATCGCGGCGTTGCCGAACTGGGCTTCGTCGCCGGAACGGGCATGATCATAACTTTCGCGCTCAGCATCACGTTCCTGCCCGGACTCGTGAAGCTCCTCGCGCCGCGGGGCGAGCCGGAAAAAGTCGGCATCCGCGCGCTCGCGCCGCTCGACCGTATTTTGCAGGCCCACAAACGCAAGATCATCCTGGCAGCCGTGCTCATCGGACTTGCCGCAACGGCATCGCTTCCCTGGGTGCAATTCGATTTCAATCCGCTGGACCTGCGCGATCCGCACAAGGAGTCGGTGGCGACCGCGCTTGAACTTATGAAGAACCCGGACACGTCGCCGAACACGCTCGACGTCATCGCCCATTCGCACGACGAGGCGAAACGCCTGGCGGCACAGCTTTCCAGGCTGCCGGACGTCTCACGCGCGATGACCGTCGACAGCTTCATCCCCGACGATCAGGCGCAGAAGATCGCAATTGTCGCCGACGCCCAGAATCTGCTCGATCCGACGATCAATCCTTTCATGACCAAGCCGCCGCCGAGCGACGCGGAGGTGATAGCCAGTTTGAAGGCGGCGGCACAGCAATTGCGGATCGCAACAGGAGCAGCAAAGACCAAGCCCGCCGACGACGCGAAAGCACTCGCGAGCGCGCTCGAACGCCTGGCGAAAGCCGGTCCGAATACGCGCGCGCGCGCTGCCGACGCACTCGTGCCCGGCCTCAAGACCATGCTCGACCAGGTGCGCGCGATCCTGACGCCCTATCCCGTGACGATCAAGGATTTGCCGCCAGATCTCGTGCGCGACTGGGTTGCTCCAGGCGGCATCTATCGCGTGGAAGCGTTTCCGAAGAGCAACGCGACGGACAACGAGGCGCTGCGCACGTTCACGGCGGCTGTGCGCAGGGTTGCGCCCGAAGCGACCGGCCAGCCGCTTCTGATCCAGGAATCGGGACGGACGATCGTACGCGCCTTTATCCAGGCCGGCGTCCTTTCGTTCATTGCGATTACGATTCTGCTCTACTGGACGCTCAGAAGCATAACGCTGGTGTGGCTGGCGGTGGTGCCGTTGCTTTTGTCGGGCGTCGCCACATTGGCGACCTGCGTCGCCATCGGCCTGCAGCTCAACTATGCGAACATCATCGCCTTGCCGCTGCTGCTGGGAATTGGCGTGGCTTTCGACATCTACTTCGTGATGGCCTGGCGCGCCGGCACGCGCGACCTGCTGGGTTCTTCGCTCACGAGAGCCGTCATCCTGAGCGCCGGCACCACGGTCTCCGCTTTCGGAACGCTGTGGATTTCGAGCCATCCCGGAACGGCCAGCATGGGTGAATTGCTGGCGATCTCGCTCGGCTGGATATTGATCACGGTATTATTTCTGCTGCCCGCGCTGTTGGGCTACGCGTTGCCGAACATCGGAATCGTCCAGCAGCCGAATTTGCGCACGCAACTGCGAGGCGGCCCGCCGGCCCGCTGAATTTCGCAACCCTCAATCGGCGCCGGACTTCGACCCGGCGAGCGCATTGTCGGCAAGCTCGTTCAGCTTCTTGACCAGGGCTGAAGCGCCGCCGCTCGCGAGCGTCGACGCGAAATCCGAGCGGCGCGTCGCGAGCTCGCTGACATAGCCGTTCAGGTAGATGTCGATCGCCTTCCAGTCCCCGCCCATGTCGCGCATGCGATAGATGAAGGGAATTGGATTGTCGCCTTTGGGAACCAGCGTCGACTGCACGAAGCGATCGGTACCCTTGGTCTGCACGTTCGGATCGACGTCGAAACGTTGGCCGTTGAATGAATCGAAATTGCCGGCATAGTTGGCGATCGTCATGCGGCGAAAGGCTTCCGCCAGCGCCTTGTGGTCGGCGTCGGACATGGTGGACCAGCCCGTGCCGACGATGAACTTGATCATGGTCGGAAGGTCGAACGTTGCGTCCACGGCCGGCGCCATTGCCTGGTAGCGACCCTTCACGCCGAGTTCGTGGCCGCGTTTCATCGTGTCGAGCAGCGTGGCGTAGAAGCTCTCGATCTTGCGCGCGGCGGGATCGCTGTCCGCAGCAGCGGCAATCGCCGGGGAGAGCGCAAAGAACGCTACGGCAAAAGAGAGCGCCAGGGTTTTCAACGCATGCATGGTCGTGTCACTCCTCGTCGGCAGGTTCACCGATCCCCGAAAGTACGTGCCTGCCCGGGTTCGCGGGTGGGATGACCGCGATTTTGGGCTTTATTGGGGCGGCGGTTCAATCCTTCAGGATATCGCGCAGAAGCGTGCGCAATCCCGGACTGATGCCGATCGCAAGCCCGGCAATCAGGGACGCGATGACGGTCGTCTGGGTATTTGTGCGGGCAAAGGACTGGAGCCGGCGGCCGAGCAGGTTTCCGATGGCCGCAGCCGAAAGCCCGTCCGGCGCGTTGAGCAGCTCCAGGAGCCATTCGTAACGGGGGCGCGGTTTGCGCCGCAGCGAGGACATGAGTGCAAAGCCGAGAAGGACAATTGTTCCGGCAAAGCCGAACAACACGCCCGCGGTCGCGAGTGCCGCGACCCACGGGCGCAGGAATTCGCCGAACCAGGAATACAGCGCCACGAAGAGGAAAATCGTGCCGATCAGTACGGCGCTGCCGCTGATGACGAAGACCGCCACCGCCACCGCAAGCCGCTTGAGGAGCAAAGACATTCGCTGGAAGTGCCCTTCGACGCTTGCGTCTTACGACCGCCGCCCGCCGAACACCATGCCGAACAGGATGCCGATCCCGAACGCAATCGCGGTCGACGAGACCGGGCGGCTCTCGATCCGCTGCAGGAGTTCGTCCGCCGTCGATTTGGCGCCCGTCCAGGCGCGTTCGCCCGCAAGGCGGGCCTGACTTGCCGCTTCCTCGCCGGCATGCCCGGCCGTCGTCTTAAGGAGGTCGGTGATTTTGCCAAAATCCGCCCGGAGGCGTTTGACTTCTTCGGTGAGTGCTTCCACGTCCATCTCGATCTTTTCGTTCACGTTGGCGATCCTTGGGGCAGCCCCTTGAGTGTCCTATAGCATGGTTAATCAAATTGACTGAACCATATCGGCGGCAGGAGGAATTTTTTGTGGCGTCCGCCGGTTAGAACGCACCGGCCGCCTCAGCGATCCATACCCTCCCGCAATATCTCGAGTTCGATCCAGCGCTCTTCGGCGGCCTCGAGTTCGGTCTTTGCGGCCGCGAGCCTGCCGGCCAGATCGGCGAAGGCTTTCGCATCGCGGGCATAGAGCGCGCCGTCGGAGAGCCGGGCCTGCAGCGCAGCGATGTCCTTTTCGAGGGCGGTGATTCGCGCCGGCAGGATCTCCAGCGCATGTTTTTCGCCGAAGGTGAGTTTTCTCTTTCGCGGCTCGGCGGTACCCGGCGCAACGACCGGCGCGGCTGCCCTCGCCACCTTGGGCTTTTTGTCCGGTTTGGGGACAGCCCCGCGCTGGAGCAGCATGTCGCTGTAGCCGCCCGCGTATTCGACAAAGCGGCCACAGCCTTCCGCCATGACGACCGACGTCACCACGCGGTCAAGGAAATCGCGGTCGTGGCTGACGAGCAGGACCGTGCCCGCGTATTCGGCCAGCATCTCCTGCAACACATCGAGGGTTTCGAGATCGAGGTCGTTGGTGGGCTCGTCCAGCACGAGCAGGTTCGAGGGTTGTGCGAGGGATTTGGCGAGCAGAAGACGCCCGCGTTCCCCGCCGGACAGCACGCGTACAGGGGTACGGGCCTGTTCGGGCAGGAACAGGAAATCCTTCATATAGGTCACGACGTGCCGCACCTGGCTGCCGACCCTGACAGTGTCGCCATGGCCGCCGGTCAGCACGCTCGAGAGCGTCGCATCGGGATCGAGCGCCGCGCGGCGCTGGTCGAGTTCCGCCATCGCGACATTGACGCCGAGCTTGACCTCGCCCTTGTCCGGCGCAAGCCGTTCCGTGAGCAGGTTGATCAGCGTCGTCTTTCCCGCGCCGTTGGGACCGACGATGCCGATCCGGTCGCCGCGCATGATACGAATGGAAAAATCCTTCACCACCGGCTCCGCGCCGAAGCTTTTTGAGATGTTCCTGGCTTCGATGACGCGGTCGCCGGATTGTGCGCCCGCATTGGCGCCCATGTTCGCAGTCCCGCTCGCGCGTCGCTTCTCGCGCTTCTTGCGCCGCAGCTCGCCCAACTTTTCGAGCCGCCCCTGGTTGCGCTTGCGCCGCGCGCTGACGCCGTGGCGGAGCCAGTCTTCCTCCATGGCGATTTTGCGATCGAGCTGGTGACGGTCGCGCTCTTCCTGTTCGAGCGTCTCGTCGCGCCAGGATTCGAATTGCGCGAAGCCGCGTTCGATGCGCCGCGTGGCGCCGCGATCGAGCCAGACCGTCGTCTTCGACAGGCGCGAGAGAAAGCGCCGGTCATGGCTGACGATGACGAGCGCCGAATTCAGCGCGGCAAGTTCGCCTTCGAGCCACTCGATGGCGGGCAGGTCGAGATGATTGGTCGGCTCGTCCAGCAGCAGCACGTCGGGCGATGGCGCCAGCACGCGCGCCAGCGCCGCGCGGCGCGCCTCGCCGCCCGAAAGCACCGAAGGCGATTCATCGCCCGTGAGCCCCAGCTGTCCGAGAAGCGTGCGGGCGCGGTTCGCATCGTCGCCGGGTGCTAAGCCCGCATCTACAAAATCGGAGACGCTCGCAAAACCCGAAAGGTCGGGCTCCTGGGGCAGATAGCGGATGGTTGCGCCGGTGCGCGCAACGCGTTCGCCGCGGTCGGGCTCCAGCGAACCGGCCGCGATCTTGAGAAGCGTCGACTTGCCGGAACCGTTGCGTCCCACAAGGGAGATTCGGTCGCCTTCGCCGACGACGAGTGCTGCGCCGTCGAGCAGCACCGTCGTGCCGAACACCAGGCGGACGTCCTGCAATAGAAGAAGCGGCGCGGCCATGGAACTCCGGGCGGTGCGGTAAGAACGATGCGGCCGGCTTCTTAAGCGTTTGCGGGACGCGGCGCTAGTTCAGCGTCTCCGCGAACAGCGCCGTCAATTTCGCATAGTGACGTTCGGCCTGTGGCTCGTCATAGACGTGGCCGCCGGGCACCGTCCAGCCGTGCAGCGCGGGATAGGTCTCGCTCTCGTAGCGGCCGCCCCAGGCTTTGAGCGCCACTTCAAAGCGCGAGATGGCTTCGGCCGGTATGCCGGCATCGTTCGTCGCATGACCGAAATAAAGCCGAGCCGTGACACGCGGCAGCACGAGGTGGGGGCTATCGGACCCGTCGGTGATGAGGCCGCCGCTGTGAAAGGACGCCGCTGCGGCAATGTTCGGGCCTGCGGCAGCCGCCGATCGCAACGCCATCTTGCCCGTGAAGCAATAACCCACGACGCCCATCGCGCCCGTGGCGTATTGCCCGAGCCAGCCGAGATAGGATAGCGCATCGCGCTCCATCGCACCCGGCGTCAGGGGCGCGGTCAATTCCATGAAGCGCTCGCGCGTCTTCGGGTCCTTGAAATCGAAGCCCACGGGGAAGGCCGGCCCCGATGTGGTGCGGTAATAGATATTGGGCATGAGAACGGCATAGCCGTCGCCCGCGAGCCGCTTCGTCATGGCGTGAAAGCCCGCATCGATGCCGGGACCGTGCGGATAATGAAGCACGGCAGGCCATGGGCCTTTGCCGTCCGGCGCGCGGAAAAATGCCTTCATCGTGCCGTCGGACATCTCGATCTCGACTTCTTCGTCCCGCATTGTCGTCACTCTCCTGCGTTGGGTTTGACGCGCTTTGCCGCCTGCACCGCGTTTTCCAGTGCACCCAGAAAACGCGAACGATCTTCTTTCGTAAAGCCCGCATTGTAAGTCTGGTTTCCCGTCGCCTCGCGCAGATGCTTGTTCAGGTCGCGCAGCCCGAGCGCGAGCCCGATGCTTTCCGGCGTAAATGCTCTGCCCGTCGGACCGAGCACCTGCGCGCCATTCCTGAGGCTGCGCGAGGCGAGCGGAATGTCGGCGGTGACCACAATGTCGCCGGTGCCGGCACGCTCGGCGATCCAGTCGTCTGCCGCATCGGCGCCTTCCGGCACGATGACGGTGCGCACCAAGGGATTGCGGCTCGGGCGAATACCGCCATTGCTCACGATGTGCACGACGAGCCCGTGTCGCCCGGCGACGCGCTCGATCTCCTCCTTGACCGGACAGGCATCGGCATCGACGAAGATTTCTGGCACTGGTCTCTCAAATATTTCTCCTCTCACCCATAGGGGGAGAGGGTCAGGGAGAGGGGGTCGCGACGTAAGCTCGTTGGAGCCGGCGCCCCCTCGCCCTTGAAAACTACGACTTATTTTGCGAAGGGCAAAATAAGCCCAAGTTTTCAAGCCCTCTCCCCCGACGGGGAGAGGGGAAATCAGTTTTCGCATTGAGGTTAGGAAACAGCACCCAACCCTTCGGCAGTCGTTTCCGACAGTGCATCCGCGCCAAGCATGACCGAACCCGAAAGGCCTTGCGTCCGCGTGAGAACGCATTCCGAATAGAGATGGGCGAGGGCGATTTTTGTACTCCAATAGGAATCATCGCCTTGCGCCAGATTGCGCGCCGCCGCGAGCGCGCCCTTCGCCAGCATCCAGCCGCCGGTCGTGTCGCCGAGCAGCCTCAGATAGGCGCTGGCGCCCGCGAGCGAGTCAGCCGTTGCGTGACGTGCGGTGAGCCAGGCGGTCGTTTCGCGGACGGCATTTGCGGCGGTAGCGAGTCGTTCTCCGATGCTTTGAAGTCTCGCGTCGCTGCTCTGCGCCAAAGCCTGCGCGGTCTCAGAAATATCGGCGATCAACGATCGCACGGCTTCGCCGTCTGCGAGTGTGAGCTTGCGACCGACGAGATCGATCGCCTGGATTCCGTTGGTGCCCTCATAGATCGGCGCGATGCGCGCGTCGCGGTAATGTTGGGCGGCTCCGGTTTCTTCGATGAAGCCCATGCCGCCATGCACCTGCACGCCCTGCGAGGCGACCTCCACTCCCACATCAGTCGACCAGCCCTTGGCGATGGGCGTGAGCAATTTTTCGCGCAGCTTTGCGGCGGCGCGTGCGGCTTCGTCGGGCGCGTGTCGTGAGAGGTCGGTTGCGACCGCTGTCGAAAGGCAAATCCCGCGCGCGGCTTCGATCTGGGCCTTCATCAGCATCAGCGTGCGGCGCACATCGGGAAGATCGAAGAGGCGCGCGGGATAATCGCCCGTCCATACCGAGCGACCCTGTCTGCGCTCGAGCGCATAGGCGAGCGCCTGTTGATAGGCGCGCTCGGAAATGGCGACGCCCTGCGTGCCGATCTGCAGCCGTGCCGCATTCATCATCGTGAACATGTGGGCGAGGCCGCGATTTTCTTCGCCGACCAGTTCCGCGTGCGCGCCCTCGTAGAGCATGGTGCAGGTCGGCGAGCCGTGAATGCCGAGTTTGTGTTCGATACCGCCCGCCTTGAGCGCATTGGCGGCGCCCAAAGAGCCGTCGTCATTGACGAGCCGCTTGCTCGCCACGAACAGCGACACGCCCTTCGTGCCGGGCGGCGCACCGGGCAACCTTGCCAGCACCAGATGCACGATGTTCTCCGCGCAATCGTGATCGCCCCAGGTGATGAAGATTTTCTGTCCCGTCAGCCGGTAGGTGCCGTCGGCATTGGGCTCCGCGCGCGTCCGGAGCGATGCGAGGTCCGAGCCCGATTGCGGCTCGGTCAGGTTCATCGTGCCCGTCCATTCGCCGGAGACGAGCTTCGGCAGATATCGCGACTTCTGCGACGGGCTGCCATGCGCGGCCAGCGCCTCGAGCGCGCCCTGCGTCAGGATCGGGCAGAGGCCGAACGCCATGTTGGCGGCGTTGAACATCTCGAAGGTGGCGATTTCGAGCGCCTTGGGCAGGCCCTGGCCGCCGAAATCGGGATCGGCGGACAGCGCGTTCCAGCCGCCCTCCGCGAAGGCCTTGTAGGCCTCGCGAAAGCCGGGGGCTGCGAACACGCGCCCATTCTCGAAGCGGGCGCCTTCGGTGTCGCCCACCCGGTTGAGAGGCGCCAGCACGTCGCGCGCGAGCCGTCCGGCCGCCTCGAGGACGGCCGCTTCGGTGTCCGCGTCGTATCCGGGAAAGAGTGGGCGCAGCGCGTTCGCGCCTGCAACATATTCCAGCGAAAAAGCGAGATCGCGCAGCGGCGGCGAATAGGTCATGGCACGGCCCATGGGGCGAAAGACGGCGCCTTCTTCGCGATTTTGCGGGCTCGCGTCAAATGGTAGTCTCATCCGAACGATATCGGGAGGACGACATGGCCGGTCTGCAGAACAAGGTATTCGACATCGCGGGCATCAACCATCTGGCGCTCGTCTGCAAGGACATGGCGCGGACGGTCGATTTCTATTCGAACGTGCTCGGCATGCCGCTGGTGAAGACGCTCGATCTGCCGAAGGGCATGGGGCAGCATTTCTTCTTCGACATCGGCAATGGCGATTGCCTGGCCTTCTTCTGGTTTCCCGATGCGCCCCCTGCTGCACCCGGAATTGCCGCGGCCGCCAACCTGCCGGGGAAATCCATCGTCTCCGCGCACGGCTCGATGAACCATGTCGCCTTCAATATCCCCGCAGAAAAAGTGGACGAGTATTACGAGAAGCTGCTCGCAAAAGGCATCAAGGCGACGCGCATCATGAACCACGACGATTCCGAATATCAGGTGAGTGCGGAGGTGACGCCCACGACCTTCGTGCGCTCGATCTATTTCTTCGATCCCGACGGCATCTGCCTCGAATTCGCCGCCTGGACGCGTGCGCTCGATCCGAAGATCGACGCGGTGCACGAGCCGGTCGATGCCACGGGCAAGAAGAAAGTGCGCGAGCCGGCGGAGTGATTCTTTCCTTCGCACCTGTCGAAGCCAACGCCGCTATTCGCTCCGCTTGAGCGTTCCCGCCGCGATGGGATGCAGAGCCGTTTGTCCCGGTGGAATCATGGCAAACGTGACAGCGATGACGTTCGGCGTCTGCATCTCGTAGCGAAGCTGAAAGGTGGGTGCGCTCATTTGCGGTGCGCTGGTAAAGGTGACCGATTTTCCTGCCATCACAGCCACGCTCGCATAGTGGATGACATGGACTCCGTCCGTATAGTCTGCGCGCAGCGATCCGCCATCGGGATAGATCAACATGATCTGGTCGAACCCGCCGGCCGCCGCTCCCTTGGCGCCGAACAGGTCGGTGTGGTCGCGACGCAGCAGCGCCTCGCCGTTTGCTTCGACCGTGATGAGCGATGAACCTTTTGACGTTTGGCCTGTGTCGGCAACCTTTCCGTCGTCGCTGGTCCAGTGGCCGACCAGAAACCCGACCCCTGCAAGATCGGGCTTGAGCGCCGTCTGCGACAACGCGGGGGACGCGAGGCAGACGGCGATTATCACAGCAGCCAATTTCAAAACACGTCCCTCATTTTGAGTCGCGTTCCTACGGCGTCAGCACCACGCGGCCGGTGATCTTGCCGGCGCGAAGATCGCTCAGCGTCTGGCCCGCTTGCGCCAGCGGGCGCGTCGCAAACGGAATCGGATCGACCTTGCCGGCGCGCACGATCGCCATCATCTCCTGTGCCTCGGAAAGCGAGCCCACGAAGGAGCCGATGATCGAGAGCGCACGCATCGGGAAGAGCGGCAGCGGCATCGTCATGGCGCCGCCGAAGAGACCGACAATGATGATGCGCCCGCCGCGCCGGACGGTCGCGTTGGCAAACGCAAAGCTCGCTTCCGAGCCCACGAAGTCGACGACGGCGAAAGCGCCGCCCGTGTCGGCCACGAGCTTCTTGGCGGAGGCCGGGTCCTTGCTGTTGTAGACGGCCTTGGCGCCGGCTTTCAGGGCCGCTTCGAGGCGCCCGTCGTCGATGTCGGCGGCGAGCGGGGCCTTGCCGAACAGGCTCTTGGCGAACTGGATGCCCATCATGCCGACGCCGCCGCAGCCCAGCACGACGACTTCGTCGCCCTCGGCCAGCTTGCCCACCTTCTTCATCGCGCCGAACGCGGTGAGGCCCGAGCACATATAGGCCGCCGCGAGCGCCGGCGGCGTGTTGCCGTAGTCGAGCAGGTATTTCGGATGCGGCACCAGCACGTGGGTCGAATAGCCGCCCGCGATACCGGCCGAACAGCCGAGATTGCGCGGCTTGCCGCAGAGATTTTCTTCGCCCCGCAGGCAGGCGGCGCAGTCGCCGCAGCCGATCCAGGGAAACACCGCGTAATGCGTGCCGACTTTCACGCCCGCGGCGCCGGGACCCACCGCCACGACTTCGCCTTCGATTTCGTGGCCGAGCGTGTGGGGGAGCTTCAGGCTGCCCATGGGCAGCTTGTTGCCGCCGCCGAGATCGAAATAGCCATCATGGATGTGGACGTCGCTGTGGCAGACGCCGGCGAACCCGGTTTTGATGAGGACTTCCGTGCCCTGCGGCGTCGGCGTCTCGGTCTCGAGTTCCTTGAGCGGCGCGCCGAATTCCACGATGGCCTGACTGAGCATGCGGTTTCTCCCGTTATGAGCTTTTGTCAGTTTTGCACTTCCGGCCCGCCGCCTCAACCATGGCGCGATACGCCCGCGCGAGCGCCGCAAATTCCGCGACGGAGAGGCGTTCGGCGCGCTCTTCGGGATTGAGGGAGGCCGCGCGGATCAGCGTCTCGGTTTCGGCTATCAGCGATTTGAGGCTTTGGCGCAGCATCTTCCGCCGCTGTCCGAAGCCCGCCTTCGTCACGGCTTCGAGGTCTACCAGACGCGCATCCGCAATCGGCGCTGGCAGCGGTTCGATGCGAACGATGGCGGAGGTCACTTTCGGCGGCGGCGTGAAGGCCTGCGGACTGACGTCGAAGAGGATTCGTGGCCGCGCCCGCCATTGCGTCAGGATCGACAGCCGTCCGTAATCCTTGCTTGCCGGCTCAGCCACCAGCCTTGCCGCCACCTCGCGCTGAAACATCAGCGTCAGGCTGTCCCAGAAAGGCGGCCAGCTATTTTGCGTCAGCCATTTCACGAGCAGCGCCGAGCCGACATTGTAGGGAAGGTTGGCCGCGATGCGCAGCGGCCCCGATATATTCCTTGTACGGAACAACTCGCTCTCGTCGACCGCAAGCGCATCGGCCGCCACGATTTCGAGACGGCCCGGGAATGCCTGCGCAATCTCGGAAAGCGCCGCCAGACAGCGCTCGTCGCGCTCGACGGCGAGGATCCGCGATGCTCCTTCCATCAGGAGCGCACGCGTGAGGCCGCCCGGACCCGGCCCCACTTCGTAGATGGTCGTGCCTTCGAGCGGGCCGGCCGCGCGCGCGATGCGGCGCGTGAGATTGAGATCGAGAAGAAAGTTCTGCCCCAGCGATTTCCTGGCGGAAAGACCGTGCGCCGCAATCACCTCGCGCAGCGGCGGCAGCGGATCGCTCTCAGCCGTATCGTGCATCGGCGATCTCGGCAGCGAGCCTGATCGCCGCAATCATGCTTCGCGGGTCGGCTTTTCCCTGGCCCGCGATGTCGAGCGCGGTGCCGTGATCGGGCGAAGTGCGCACGATGGGCAGTCCGAGCGTGACGTTGACGCCATCCCAGAACGCCAGCGTCTTCAGCGGGATCAGCGCCTGGTCGTGATACATGCAAAGCGCCGCGTCGTAGCGCGCACGCGCCTCTGCGTGAAACATCGTGTCGGGCGGCATCGGACCTTCGACGGTAAAGCCTTCCGCGCGCAACGCGGAAACGGCGGGTGCGATGAACTCGTTTTCTTCGCGGCCGATTTCGCCGCCTTCGCCCGCGTGCGGATTGAGCCCCGCGACGGCAAGGCGGGGTGCCGCGAGGCGGAAATCCTGTTTCAGCGCCTTGAGCACGATCCGGCCGGTTTCCAGAATCGCGGATTTCGTCACCTGCGCCGGCACCTCCGCATAGGGAATGTGGATGGTGAGCGGCGCGACCCGCAACCCGCCGCCGGCCAGCATCATCACGGCGCGCGCAGCACCCGTCAGATGGGCGAGATATTCCGTATGCCCCGGAAAGCCGAAACCCGCCTTGAGGAGAGTGGCTTTGTGAATGGGCGCGGTGACGAGGGCTGCCGCCTCTCCCGATAGCGCCGCGCGCACGGCGTCGTCGATGGCCGCCAGGATTGCCGGGGCATTGTCGGGATTCGTCACGCCGGGTTGGCGCGATTTGACCGCTGTCGTGGGAATGAGCGCGCCTTCCGGTATATCGCCACAGGCACGAAACACGCTCGCGTCTCCGACGAGGCGCAGGGGATGCGATCCGATAGCGCCCGAGAGTGCGCGGAATGCTGCAACCGCCACCTCCGGTCCGATGCCGGAGGGGTCGCCCATGGTCACCAGGATCGGGGCGTCAGTCCTTTTCGACGGTTTCGATATCGGCATCGCGTCGCAGGTCGCGGAGATACTGACGCCCGAGCGTCGATATCTGTTCCTCGTAGAGTTGTTCTTCGATCCTGCTCTTCGGGGGCACGGAGTAGCGGCCGGTTCTTGGAATGGGTTTGTCGCAACGCACGAACACTTCGACACCGACGGGCGACATCAGCGGCGCGGTCGTACCGCCGGGATCTGCCTGCTGAATGGCGTCCTGCATCTCCTGACTGAGATCGGCGAGTTTGAAATTGCCCATGTCCGTAGGCACGGAGCCGGGCAGGTGCGCCGCAACCTCTTTCACGTTCGCGCAAGTTTGAATCTGCGAACGCATCATCGCGGCTGCCCGCATCGCCCGTTCGATCAGGTCTTTCGGCGGCTTGCTGCCGATGGGGAGAGTAACGCGCCAGAGCGGCAGCGTTCCGGCCGGGCCTGTCGGTACAGGCGCGGGAGTCGGATCTTTGGCGCCCTCCGGCAGCAAAATCTCGCGCAAGAGGAGAATGTAATAGCCGCCTGTGGCGCGAATGGGGGGGCTGGTCTGGCCGGCGTGCAAGCTCATCAGCGCCTTTTCGAGTTCGGGAGGCAATTGGCCCGGCTGCACGATGCCGAGGTCGCCGCCCTGCGCGGCCGTGGGATTCTGGCTCAGCTGGCGTGCGACGGCGGAGAAAGGCGCACCCTGCTGCAATTGAGTCTCGAGATCGTCCATATCCTTGTGGACCTTGGCCTCCTGCTCGGGGGTATCGACCGCCTGAAATATTTCTGAGACCTCGTAATGGGGCTGGTCGGCGCCGCGCTTGAGCCGTGCGAGTTCGTCGTCCACATCGAGGCTCGACACATGGACGCGATCGCCCAGTTCGTTCTGGACGAGCTTCGACCAGGCGATGTTTGCCGCGATCTGCGCGCGCAGGGTCTCCATGCGCACACCGGCCCCCGACAGCACCTTGTTCAGCTGCTCGCCGGTCATGTGGTTGTCTTTGAGAATATCGGCGATCTCCTTGTCCACCTCGGCGGTGGACACCGAAACCTTGTTCTTTTCGGCTTCGATCAACTCGAGGCGTTCGGTTTCGAGCTGCTTCAGAATCTGGGGGCGAATCTGCTTGACCGCTTCCGGCGTGGACCTGACGCCCGATGTCGACATGTAGAGCGAAACGCGCTGCCTGACGTCGTAGTTGGAAATCGGCACGTCGTTGACGATTGCGGCGACGCCGTCGCTGTGGACGGCGAGGGATTCCGCCATGGCGGCCGCGGCCTCGTCGACCGGCTTCTGGGCACCTGCGGCAGGAGCCGCGGTTTGCGGCACGGTCGCTTCCTGCGCGGCGATCGGCATAGCGACGGCCGCCAGAAAGGCAAGAAGAGATGTGACATGGGCAGAGGTGCGGGCGCTCACGCGATTGGCCTTCCGTTGCAGTTTTTGCGTTGGGACACCGACCTCACCCCCCGATGGCAGGTGCCCGGCGGCCGGGAGAATAAGCAATTCCGTTCCGGGATCAAAGCGCGATGTGCGAGTAGAGGTGCTGCGGGAACAGGAGCGAACGATCGGCCGGCTGCTCGCTGGTCTTCAGATTGAAGCGGACCAGAAAATCCGTCGACGGGGGAACATTGCGGTCCGTGGTGTAGGTGCGGCGGTAGGAAAACGAGATTCCGATGCATTCGTCGTCATAGCCGAAGCCCAGTTCGTCGGCGATCATGGTGCCGTCGGCGAGGTCGCGCTGGCCGGCCGCATAGACCATCCAGTCCTGCCAAACATTGACCAGCGCCTGGGCATTAACCTCCTCGCGGGTCGGCAGGCCCAGCGTAACTTCTTCCTCCGGCACCTTGAGATAACTTACCTCCAGCGATGAGCGGCCTTTGTAATAATCGACATAAACTTCGTTGCGCTCGAGCGACCCCGAACTTGAATCGATGTCGACACGGTCGGTCACGCTAAAACGTGGCAGAAAGTTAATGGTCAGACGGCTGACCATGTCCGACTTGGTTCCGGAAAAGCCCTCGTCATTCGCAAAAATCGGATCGGGTTTCAGCCGGAATTCCTGGCCGACCAGCAGTTCGACCGAGCCCGATGGATAGACCGCCTCGGCGCGGAACCCGACATTTGTGCGCGGACCGGTTTCCACCAGATCGTAACCGGGAAAGCGGTCGAAGCTGAAGATGTCCGTCTCGTCGAATTGGAAGTCGGTCGAATCCTCGTTCGGAATGCCGACAGGATTTCCGCCATAGGGCGACGCAATGAGTTGCGCGATCGGGGTGAAAACGTAGGACGTGTTGCTTGTCGGGCTGGAGCTTACGAAGGGCCAGCGCCAATCGACGGCTCCAAAGGCCACGCCGCGGGAGATGTAGTGCTGATCCGTCGGAACGGCGCCGAGCTCGGGGTTGTCCAGATGGTAGACGTCGCCGCGCACATCGCCTACGAGCGTGATCATCTGGCCGTTCGAAGTAATGAAGGGCGATTGCCAGCGCATCTCGCCTGTCAGCCTCTGATCGTCTTCGCCCACCTGGCGCGAGATGGCCGCGGTATTGACGTCGATACGGAAATCGCCGCCAAGCAGATTGGTTTCGGGAATGTAGGTATATTGGACCAGCGGCAGCACCACCGGAAACGAGCGGTTGTCGTCGGTGGCGAGCAATCCCTGAAAGAAATATCCGGTGATCTCGAACCGGCTGCGGCCGCTGATTCCCTCGACGTAGAGATCGTTCTGCAGGCGTTGGGCCTGAGAGATCTTGTAGAGTTCGATCCAGGTTTCGTTGGACGTCAGCTGTGCGTCGAAGCCCGCATGCCAGGTGTCGCTGAGCTGAAGCATTCCGGCGCCGAACACAGCACTGTAGTTTTGGTATTGGGCATTCGTATCGCCGCCGTGCGGATTTTCGGCGAAGCTCGGCTGCAGCCAGAAACCGCCGTTGTTCCAGCGCTGGCGGTATTCGGCTTCGACCACGTCGCCCATCTGCGACGTCAGAAACGGCGCGATCGTGAAATCCTGCGAATCGCTCAATGCGATGTAGACGGGAATGCGCGTGTAGTAACCGAGCACGCTCGAATCGCCGATTTCCGGCATCAGGATGCCCGAGGCGTGTTTCACGGTCGGATCGGGCATCGTGAAATAGGGCGTGTAGAAGACCGGAATCCCGAACGCGTCCACGGTCGTGTCGGTATAGAAGATGCGGTGCGCGGGTTCGTCATAGACGACGCGTGTCGCCTCGACCTGCCATAACGGCGTGCGTTGTCCGGGCTTGTTGCACACTTTGCAGTTGGTGTAGACGGCGCGCGTCGTAACCGTGCGTACGCCGCCGTGGCGCACCGCATAGGCACCGGCCAGTCGACCCGTCTTGCCGATCAGCGCGGAAAATCCGTTGAGCACACCGTCGCGCATCTGGTCGGTCAGGACCGCATGTTCGGAATAGGCGACGGTGCCGTCGGCTTCGAGGAGGACAACGTGGCCTTGCGCCGTGACCTTGTCGGCGTTCTGGTCGTAGATCACTTCATTGGCGAGCAGGATGCGGCCGTTGTCGTCGATCTCGACATGTCCGCGTGCCGTCGTGACTTCGCTGTCGGTGTTGTACTCGACCTCGTCCGCGCGCAGCAGCATTTGCTTGTCGGGTTTGGTTTTGGCCTGAGCGCCATGGGTCGCCGGTGCCGCTGCACGCGATGACGCCGCCGGAAGCACGCCCGAAGCGGCCAGTAACAATGCTGCAGTCAAAACCCCCAACCGCACCTTCAGCCATCCTCTTGATGGAAGACAAGAGTCATACCGATAAGAATGGCCGCCGTCGCGGGTGCCGCGGCCGCGAGCGCCACGGGCAATATCCCCCGCATTCCGAACGCCTGGGTGACGGTACTAAAGAAATAGACCCCGAATCCGGCCAGCACGCTCTGCACGATGACGCGGCCGAGCCCGCCCAGGCGCGCCAGACGCAGCGAAAAACTCGCCGCCATGAAGACCATGGCCGCGAACATTGCGGGCAGAGCGAGCAGCGTATCGAAATACATCAGATAGCGGGTGGGGCGGAATCCGGCGCGTTGCGCCGCCTGGATGAATCCCGGCAGCGCCCAGAACGAAAGCGTCTCGGGCGGCGCGAAACTTTCCTGGATGCTGGTGGGCGTCAGTGTGGTCGGCACGCTATAGGAGGCGTGGTGAACGGGCCTGCCCTCGATTTCGCTGACCCAGGCATTGTCGAGCACCCAGGCGCCTTTGACGAGCGTTGCCGAGCGCGCCTCGATCCGTCCGCGGAATTTGTCGCTTCCGCCGAAGAGGAAAATGACGACGTCGTCGAGCCGCACGCCCTGATCGGCCACGCGCAGCGCATGGACGACCGATTGTTCGTCGTAATCGCCTTGCCTGAGCCACAGGCCGTTTTCCGAAACGTCGAGCTGCGAGGCCTGGCCGCGGATATATTTCGCTTCAAGCTCCGTGAATTCGACGAGCAGAGTGGCGGAGACTGGCGTGAACACCGTCACGGTCACGACGCCGAGCGCGATGGCAACTGCCAGTGTCGGTGCAAGCAGATTCCACGCCGAAACCCCTGCCGCCCGGATCGCCAGCAATTCCTGACTGCGGGAAAGGCGGATGAACGCGAAGACGCCTCCGAAGAGCACGGCAAACGGCAGAAGTTTCAGCCCGAGGCTCGGCAGCTGCAGCAGGCTCATGCCGACCACCGCCGCGTTCGGGACGTGCTTGCCTGCGGTGCGATTGAAAAGATCGACCAGGTCGATCGAGAACGTCAGGAACGAAAGGACGCCAAAGAACGCGCCGACGCAGACGAGGAACTGGAACGCCAGGTAGCGGTAAAGAGTCCATGGCCAACTCATGCCGCAGCCTCGCCGAGCGGCTTGGGTTTCGCGCCGAAAATGGAGGACGGCGTCACGCCCATGATGTCGGCGAATCCGATCGCGGCTCCGACGAGCGGGATCAGATAGAGAACGACGCAGAGCACCGGCGCGCGCACGGCCATGCCCTGTGCGCCGTAGCCGACGATGCGCAGCGCCATCACGATGGCGCAGGCCGCCGTCAGCCTGAGCGCGTAGGCGCCGCGTGCGCCGCGGCCGTGCATGACGGCGGCAAACGCAATCAGGGCGAAGGTCAGGCAGTAAAGCGGGGCCGCGAGACGATTGTTCGCTTCGGCGAAAAACATGTTGCGGTCCCGCACGTCGAGTTTTTCCGACGGATCCGGCCACAGAAGCTCGGACAGGAATCGTTCGCTGGTATCGCGTTGGGTTTCGTGTGCGGGGCCGGC
>Ga0302326_10011414_pt1 | contig 19142 bp, 17 predicted proteins | sample Palsa_T0_3_FD_202264 | JGI IMG/M metagenome (GOLD analysis project Ga0302326, IMG submission 202264) | Peat permafrost microbial communities from Stordalen Mire near Abisko, Sweden - Palsa_T0_3 | ecosystem: Environmental > Terrestrial > Soil > Palsa > Peat permafrost | place: Sweden: Abisko...
CACGTGAAACGCATCGCCGCGGCGCGCTGATTGAGGACTGCCGGCCAAGAGTCCGGCGACAGCGGCTGATTCGGCCACGCCGGAGCAGTGCTGAGATCACTCTGGCCGGCGTCGGCGTCGCCGCGATGGAGGAGGCGAAACACTTCAAGATGATTGGAACCACGGGGACCGGAAAATCGACCGCAATTCGCGAACTGCTCGAGGGCGCTCTGCGGCGTGGCGATCGGGCTATCATCAGTGACCCGGACGGCGGCTACCTCGCTGCTCTGCAGCGCCGCTACCGCGGCGATGTGGTGCTCAATCCATTCGCGGCCGATTCGGTGCAATGGGATCTGTTCGCGGAGATTCAGAACTCCTACGACATCGAGCAGCTCTCGAGCGCGCTGATTCCGCCCAGCGACGATCCGTCGAGCCGCGAATGGCGCGCCTACGCGCGCACGTTCTTCGCGGCCGTTATCCGGCGCTGTCATCGGCGTCGGCGCTGTGAGCTCAACGAGCTATGGCGGCTGTTGGCGATGGCGCCGAACGAGGAGCTGCGCCCGTTGGTGGCTGGAACCCCGGCTCAGCCGTTCCTCGAGCCGGATAACGCACGCATGTTCGGCTCGATACGTGCCGTGCTGATCTCGGCAATCGCCGCGCTCGAGTACATCATGGCACAACGGGCAGTTTCGTTTTCAGTGCGCGAATGGGTTCGGCGCGGCCGGGGGGTTCTGTTCATTCCGTATCAGGCCGGGCAGATCGCAGCATTGCGCTCGATCATCGCCGCCTGGATGCGACTGGCAATCGTCGAGGCGATGAGTCAGCCCGAGAATCTCGACCAACGCCTTTGGTTCGTGATCGATGAGCTCGACGCGCTGGGCGCCATTGACGGCCTCAAAGATGCCCTGGCGCGGCTGCGCAAGTTTGGATGCCGATGCGTATTAGGATTCCAGTCGATTGCGCAGGTCTCCAGTACCTATGGCGCCGGCGAGGCACAAACCGTTGTCGAAAACTGCGGAAATACGCTGATCCTTCGCTGCTCGGGCAGCGAGAATGGTGGCACGTCGCATTTCGCCTCGCGGATTATCGGCGAACGCGAGGTGTTGCGGCTGCAGACTTCCCGCGGCCGTGACCGCGAGGCTGGCCTGGGCCTGCGCGGCGGGCGCCGATCCACGCAGACCAGCGAACACCACGCCACGGAAATGGCACTGATGCCGTCGGAACTCGAACAGCTGCCCGATCTGTCCGGATACCTCAAGCTTGCATCTTCAGCCTCCTGGCGGCGCGTGTCGTTGCGGCGCTGAGACCATGGCGCTCTACCACCTGCGGATCAATCCGATTTCCAGGTCTGCGGGCCGCAGCGCGCCGGCGGCCGCTGCCTATCGCGCCGGCGAGAGGATTCGCGATGAGCGCACCGGCCGGCTTCACAACTATTCAAGCCGTCGCGACGTTACCCATACCGAGATTTTTGTGCCCAGCGCGCTGAAGGCAAACGATGCCAGTTGGGCCCGGGAGCGGGGCCGGCTATGGAATGCAGCCGAGTCGGCCGAACATCAGCGCAATTCGAGGGTGGCGCGTGAATATCAGGTCGCTCTACCTGCGGAGTTGAGCGCAGCGCAGCGTCTGGAACTGGCGCGCGGCTTTTCGCGTGAACTGGCCGATCGTCACCATGTCGCGGTGGATCTGGCCATTCACGAACCGCGCGCGGGGGGCGATCCGCGAAACCATCATGCGCATCTGCTGACCACCACCCGCGAGCTTACCGCGACCGGGTTGGGTGGCAAGACCGGGATCGACATGGCCTATGCCGAATCACTCAAGCGCGGCGTGTCGACTGGATTGAAGGAGCTGGTGGCCATTCGTGAGCGGTGGGCAACGCTGGTCAACGATGCCTTTCGTGCCGCGGGCCTTGAGCAGCGCGTGGATCATCGCAGCCTCAGGGCGCAGGGCATCGATCGTGAACCGGTGTCGCATATTCCGTTTGCGGCCTATCAGATGGAGCGCCGCGGACTGCGCAGCGAAGTGGCTGAGCGCATACGGGAACGCTACCGGGCGCGGGTGGCTGCGCGCGCGGCACAGCCGGCGTCGACACTTGCCGTCGAGGCCGCAGGCCGCGCACCGGATCCGTTCGCACAGGGTGTTGCCGGCATTGAAGAGATTCGCCAGCGCGCGCGCGAGGCATGGCTGCAACTGCGGCGCGAAGCGCAGCCTGGCGCCGAGGCACAGCCGGCGGCAGAGCCTCATGCCACGCGGCAGAAGGCGCGCGATCAATCGGCATCGGCCGCCGACCTGCAGAGCGATGCCGTGGACAAGGATTTTTGCCTGTAACTGCCCGCGGGCGAGCGAACTCAACTCCGATTGCCTCGATCGCGTCGCAGTTCGGTCAGTGCGACAGCGCACCGACGACTGCCTTGGTCAGGCCGAATATGCGCATCCGGTCACCGTGACAGCGCGGCGGCGAGTCATCGCATACTTGCACAGGAACTCGACATGAAAGCCAATGCAGACAGTGCCGAGCGCACTCGCAACCGACACGGTACCGAACCCGGCTCGGCGCACGGCGACGCCGCGGCAGCCGCGTTGTCCGGGGCATCTCAGGAGTTGCACGATTTCATCGCCGATCTTGAGGAATTGATCCAGGCCACTACCTCACTGAGCGGTGACGATCTCGCCCGCGCCAAGACCAAGCTGTATGACCGCATCGCTGCCGCACGGCAAGCCGCCGGACACCTGCGGCGTGGAGTCATCGGCCGCACGCGGCACCGGATCAGGGTCGTCAATAACTATGTCCAGGAACAGCCGTGGAAGTCACTCGGCATCGGCGTAGTCGCGGGTCTGGTGGTGGGATTAATAATGAGCCGGCGCCGAAATTAGCCGGCAGCGTTTCAGGCCAACGCCGCCAGCACCGCGTCTCCGGCCTCCTGGGTCGAGGCGGCACGATGCGTGGGCGCCACGATATCGGGTGTGCGCACGCCGTCATCGATGGCGCGGTGCACGGCCAGTTCGATGGCGTGCGCCTCCTGCTCGAGCTTGAACGAGTGGCGCAGCAGCAGCGCAATGCTCAGGATGGCGCCGTAGGGGTTGGCTATGCCCTGGCCGGTGATATCGGGCGCCGAACCATGGATGGGCTCGTACAGCCCGCGCGTGCCATCGCCGAGCGAGGCCGAGGGCAGCAGACCCAGTGAGCCGCTGAGCATGGAGGCCTCGTCGGTCAGGATGTCGCCGAACATGTTCTCGGTGACCGCGACGTCGAAGTCGCGCGGACGGCGGATCAGATGCATGGCCGCGGAGTCCACCAGCATGTGTTCGAGCGCAATGTCCGGGAACTCGCTGCGTATCACGCGCTCGCACACTTCGCGCCACAGACGCGAGGTCTCGAGCACATTGGATTTGTCGATCGACAGCAGGCGCTTGCGGCGCGTGCGCGCGATGCGCGCCGCCACGCGCACGATGCGCTCGATCTCGAAGGCCGTGTACCGGCACAGGTCGGTGGCCTCGGTGGCATCGCGGGTCTTGGGCCCAAAATAAATGCCGCCGGTGAGCTCGCGCACGAAAATCAGATCCACGCCCTCGAGCAGCTCGGGCTTGAGGCTCGAGGCGTTGCGCAGGGCCGGATGCACACTGACCGGACGCAGATTGGCATACACGCCGAGTTCCTGCCGCAGGCGCAGCAGGCCGCTTTCGGGGCGAACCTTGGCCTGCGGCGCCGACCACTTCGGACCACCGATGGCCCCCAGCAGCACCGCATCGGCCTTGATGCAGCTCTCGAGTGTTGCGGCAGGCAGAGGATCGCCGAAGCGATCGATGGCAATGCCGCCAAAGGGCGCCTCCTCGAGCGCGAACTCGTGGCGGTAGCGCCGGGCAATGGCCTGCAGCACGCGCACGGCCTCATCGATGACCTCTGGTCCAATGCCATCCCCGGGCAGTACCGCAATGGTTGCTTTCATGTGGGCCGCCGCTGCTCGTAGCTGCTGATCTGCGGCGCTTGGGCCAGCAGGAAACCCAGTTCATCGGTGCCATTCATCAGGCAGTAGCGCGCGAAGGCGTCAATCGGAAACTCCATGCTGATGCCGGTGGGCAGCTGCAGCGTGGCGCTGGGCAGATCGATCACCACTTGCGCGCCCGGGTGCTCGAGCAGCCACTGGCCATTGGCCTGATCCACGACGATGGGCAGCAGGCCGTTCTTGAGGGCATTGCTGCGAAAGATGTCGGCGATCTCGGTGCTGATGACGGCGCGAAAACCGTAGTCGAGCAGCGCCCAGGGCGCATGCTCGCGTGAGGAGCCGCAGCCGAAATTGCGATCCGCGACCAGCACCGAGCAGCCGGCCGCCTCGGGGCGATTGAGCGGGAAGTCGGGGTTCAGCGTGCCGTCGGCGTTCAGGCGCCAGTCGGCAAACAGCTCCCGGCCCAGTCCCTCGCGCGTGGTGGTGCGCAGAAAGCGCGCCGGGATGATCTGGTCGGTATCGATGTTGGTGTACGGCAGCACGGCCGTGCGCGAGCGGATCTGTTGTATGGGTTCCATGGCTGGTTGGCCGTTAATTCACAAGCTCGCGCGGATGGGTGACCCGGCCGCCCACGGCGCTGGCGGCGGCGGTCAGCGGACTGGCCAGCAGGGTGCGCGCGCCAGGTCCCTGGCGGCCCTCAAAATTGCGATTGCTGGTGCTGATCGCGTACTCGCCCTTGGCCACCGTATCCCCGTTCATGCCTAAGCACATGGAGCAGCCCGATTCACGCCATTCGGCACCGGCATCGAGAAATATGCGGTCGAGCCCTTCGGCCTCAGCCGCCTTCTTGACCTGCTGCGATCCGGGCACCACCAGTGCGCGCACGCCGTGCGCGATCTTGCGCCCGCGCAGCAGCTGCGCGGCGCTGCGCAGATCCGACAGCCGTCCATTGGTGCAGCTGCCGATGAATACCACGTTGACGGGCTGATTGCCGATGGGCTCGCCGGCGCGCAGGCCCATGTAGGCCAGCGCCTTATCGAACACGGGGTCATTGTCGGGCTCGGGGATGGAGCCGGACACGGCCATGACCATGCCGGGGTTGGTGCCGTAGGTGACCATGGGTTCCATGGCTGCGCCATCGAGTGTGAGCTCGCGGTCAAACTGCGCGCCGGGATCGCTCGGCAGTGCGCGCCAACGCTCCAGTGCGCGTTGCCAGGCTTCACCCTTGGGTGCGCGCGGCCGATCCTTCAGATAATCATAGGTGGTCTGATCCGGGGCGATCATGCCGGCGCGCGCGCCAGCTTCGATCGACATGTTGCAGACGGTCATGCGCTCTTCCATGGACAGGGCGCGAATCACGGCGCCGCGATATTCGAGCACATGGCCGGTGCCGCCCGAGACTCCGATGCGGCCGATGATGGAAAGGATCAGATCCTTGGCGGTGACCGCGCGGCTCAGCGCGCCCTCGATGTTGAGCGCGAAGGTCTTGGGCCGGCGCTGCAGCAGGCACTGCGTGGCGAACACGTGTCCGACTTCGGTGGAACCGATGCCGAAGGCCAGAGTCCCGAAGGCGCCATGGGTGCTGGTGTGAGAGTCACCGCACACCAGGGTGTGGCCGGGCTGGGTAAGTCCGAGCTCGGGGCCGACGATGTGCACGATGCCGCGCTGATCGCTCCTGAGGCCGAACAGCTCCACCCCGAACTGCGCGCAGTTGCGCTCCAGTTGCGCGATCTGCTGCGCGGCCGACTCGATCGAGATCGGCACGTTGCCGAAGATCTGCTCGGTGCGCGTGGGGCTCGAGTGATCGATGGTCGCCAGCATCAGATCGGGCCGGCGCAGTTTCAGGCCGCGCTCGCGCAGCACCGTGAAGGCCTGGGGCGAAGTCACCTCATGCACCAGATGCGTGTCGACGAACAGCACCGCGGGCGTGTCGGCCGTCTCGGCTACGACTTCGTGAGACTCCCAGACTTTCTGGAACATGGTCTTCACTGTTGCCACTCCCGGCGCCGCGAGTGCGCGTTCAGTGCGCGGCCGCTGCGGTGCGCGTAGTGGGCGTCATATCGACGTAGTCGAGCCACGACCAGGTGTCGGGAGTGGCGCCGGAGAACAGCCCAAAGAATGCCGTCTGCAGTTTCTCGGTGATCGGGCCGCGGCGACCCGCGCCGATGGTGATGCGATCGACCGAGCGGATGGGCGTGACCTCGACGGCCGTGCCGGTAAAGAACAGTTCATCGGCGAGGTACAGCAGCTCGCGCGGAATGGAAGTTTCGTGCACTTGTAAGCCCTGCAGGCGTGCCAGGGTCATGACGGTGTTGCGGGTCAGACCGCCCAGCACGGAATGCGCCAGATTGGGAGTCAGCAGCACGCCGTCCTTGACGATGAAGATATTCTCGCCGGCACCCTCGCTGACGGTGCCGTCGGGCGCCAGGCCAATCCCTTCGGCGAACCCCAGGCGCTTGGCCTCCTGGCTGATGAGCTGACTGGACAGATAGTTGCCGCCGGCTTTGGCGAGCGCGGGCAGGGTGTTGGGGGCAACGCGCTGCCAGGAGGAGACGCACACGTCGACGCCGGCTTCGGCGCTCTCCTGACCGAGGTACTTGCCCCATTCCCAGGCGGCAATCGCGACCTCCACCGGCGGATCGATTTTCGGTGCCACACCGATCTCACCGTAGCCGCGAAAGGCCACCGGGCGAATGTAGGCGCCATGGGTGAGCTCATTGACGGCTATGACCTGACGACAGGCATCGTTGAGCTGGTCCTGAGTAAACGGGATCTGTATGCGATAGATCTTGGCCGAGTCGAACAGGCGGCGGGTGTGATCGCGCAAACGAAATATTGCCACGCCACGCGGCGTCTCATAAGCGCGCACGCCTTCAAACACCGAGGAGCCGTAATGCAGTGCGTGTGAGAGCACGTGCACCGTGGCCTTCTCCCAGGGCACGAGTTTGCCGTTGAACCAGATGAAGGGGGTTGCGGGTATGGGCATGGGGGAACTCCTACACGGCGCTCTGGGCGATGCGGGCGATATCCGCGCGCCGCCCAGCGTTGCTGCGAGCCGCGCTGTTGTGCGAGAGCTCGATGCGGTTTATGACTTCGAGCAGGGCCCGGCTGGCCGCTTCAATGATATTGGTGCTGATGCTCGAGCCGCGGTAACTGCGTCCGTCGGTGTCGACGTACAGAATCGCCTCGCCCTGCGCATCCTCGCCGATGGTCACCGCATGCACCTCGAACTTGCGCACCGTTACGGCCACGCCGGTGGCCGCCACAATGGCCTTGTAGGCCGCATCCACGGGGCCATCGCCCGAGGCGTCGCGCTCGAGCGTGCGGCCGTCGGCATGCTTCAGGCGCACACGCGCGACGGCCTGGGTGCCGCTGTGCGCCTCGACGTCCAGATGATCGAGGATCCACGGACCCTGAGCCTGACTGCCGGCGCGCAGCACCAGAGCCTCGATGTCGCCGTCGAACAATTCCTTCTTGCGGTCGGCCAGGGCCTTGAACTCTTCGAACACGCGAGTGAGTTCGAGTTCCTCGAGCTCGAAGCCCAGCTGTTTGACGCGGTCACGAAACGCATGCCGGCCGCTGTGCTTGCCCAGAACGAGGCTGCTGCGCTGCAGTCCCACGTCTTCGGGACGCATGATTTCGTAGGTGGAGCGATTCTGCAGCATACCGTGCTGATGAATGCCCGCTTCATGCGCAAAGGCATTCTCGCCGACTACGGCCTTGTTGCGCGGTATGGACACGCCTGTGATGCTGGCAACCAGGCGGCTGGTCGGGTACAGGCGCGCGGTCTGCACGCCGGTTCCAATATTGAAAAATGCCGCGCGCGTGTGCAGCGCCATCACCACTTCCTCGAGCGAGCAATTGCCGGCCCGCTCGCCGATGCCGTTGATCGTGCATTCGATCTGGCGCGCGCCGGCTACGACCGCCGTCAGGCTGTTGGCTACAGCCATACCGAGATCGTCATGGCAATGCACCGACAGCGTGATCTTATCGATGCCGCGCACATGCTGGCGCAGGTAGCGGAATACTTCGCCAAACTCGTCCGGCACGGTGTAGCCGACCGTGTCGGGAATGTTGATGGTGGTGGCGCCGGCGTCGATGGCGGCCTCGACCACCTGAGCCAGGAAATCCAGCTCGGTACGCGAGGCGTCTTCGGGCGAGAACTCGACATCCTCGCAGAGTTCGCGGGCAATCTTCACCCCCTCGATCGCCAGGCGCACGATCTCCTCCTGCGCCATGTGCAATTTGTACTGACGATGAATGGCGCTGGTGGCAAGAAACACGTGTATACGGTGGCGTGGGGCATCGTGCAGCGCCCGCGCGGCCTGCTCGATGTCCTCACGCATGCAGCGGGCGAGGCCGGCAATGATCGGACCTTGCACCTCTCGCGCCACGGCGTTGACGGCTTCCCAGTCCCCGCGCGAGGCCGCCGGAAAGCCCGCCTCGATGACATCCACGCCGAGTTCGGCCAGCGCCCGCGCTACGCGCAGCTTCTCCGGCTGCGTCATGCTGCAGCCTGGCGCCTGTTCGCCATCGCGCAGCGTGGTGTCGAAGATCAATACTCGGTCGGGCGTGGGTGTCATGGATGTCTCCTTCAGCGGGCTCCCTTGAGCCAGGGCATGCGTGCGCGCAGCGACTCGCCGACGCGCTCGATGGGATGACGCAGGTCGGCCTTGAGCAAGCGGCGGAAATTCTTGGCGCCGGTCTCGCTCTCGCGGATCCATTGCCGGGCAAATTTGCCGCTCTGGATCTCCTTGAGGATCTTGCGCATTTCCTTCTTGGTGTGCCCATTGACCACGCGCGGGCCGCGCGTGAGATCGCCGTACTTGGCGGTATCGCTGACGAATTGGTGCATCTTGGACAGTCCGCCTTCGTGCAGCAGATCGACGATGAGCTTGAGTTCGTGCAGACACTCGTAGTAAGCCACCTCGGGCTGATAGCCGGCCTCGACCAGCGTCTCAAATCCCTTGACCACCAGTTCGGTGGCCCCGCCGCACAACACCACCTGTTCCCCGAACAGATCGGTCTCGGTCTCCTCGGCGAAGCTGGTATCGAGCACTCCACCGCGGGTGCCGCCGATGCCATCGGCATAGGAGAGAGCGCGCGCGTGCGCCTTTCCGGTAGCATCCTGCGCGACCGCAATCAGGCACGGCACGCCGCGGCCCTGTTGATACTGGCGGCGCACCAGATCGCCGGGTCCTTTGGGCGCGATCAGCACCACATCGAGATCCTTGCGCGGCTTGATTTGTTTGAAGTGCACATTGAAACCATGCGCGAATAACAGCGCCGCGCCGGGCTTGAGCGCCGCCTTGACGCTGGTGTACAGCGCGGCCTGCGCCATATCGGGCACCAGCATGGCCACCAGATCGGCGCCCTTGACGGCATCGATGGGCTCGGCCACCGCCAGACCGTCGCGCTTGGCCTTCTTCCAGCTGACGCCGTTCTTGCGCAGGCCGACGATGACATTGAAACCGCTGTCCTTGAGGTTCAGGGCGTGGGCCCGACCCTGACTGCCGTACCCCAGCACTGCGATGCGCGCGCCCTTGAGGGCCTTCTTATCGACGTCCTTCCTGCCATACAAATGCATCGTTCAACACTCCGTGAGGTCAACAAAAAACCCCGCATCGGCGGCCGGTGCGGGGTTTCGGTGTTTGTCCGTTTCCTGGTATCAGAAACGCCGGCAGCACCCGCCCCGACCGCTCAGTACGAGCAGCAGATCCAGCGATAGTACGAGCGCGCGCGCAGTCTGCATTGTGGGGTTCAAGTGCCTAAGACGTATCCTCGATATCAGCACAACGATCAAGTACTTGTCAATGTTGAGTGCCGATTCGCTAAGCTTCACGCATGCAGACGTTAGTGACGGCAACCGAGGGCGCGGGTATCCCGCTTTGGATCGCCACCGACAGCGGTTGCGCAGCGCTCATCCAATCGCTGCCGCCCATGCAGGCGGCCTGGGCGCAGGCGCAGGGTTTTGCGTCCGAGCGTCATCGGCTACAGCTGCTACCCGACGCCACCGGTGCAGTCGCGGGCGCGGTGCTGGGGCTTGGCACTGCCAAGAGTGTCGATGAGCTGACGCTATGGGATGCGGCGCCGCTATCGGAACGTCTGCCGGCTGGCACCTATCGCCTTGCGACCTCTGTCTCGGCGCACGCGGCCACGCAGTTCGCGCTCGGCTGGTTGCTGGGCAGCTACCGCCTCACGCGCTATCGCAGCGCTGCAGCCAAGCCCGCGATTGCCAATGCGTTGATCGCCCCGGCCGGTGCGGATCTGCGTTATGCGCACGCTGCGGCGCAGGCCATGGGTTGGGCTCGGGACCTGATCAATGCGCCGGCCAATCAGCTCGGGCCCGAGGAGCTTGCCGCCGCCGCGCTCGAACTGGTGGTGCAATACGCCGGCGAGTGCGTGGTGCACAGCGCCGAGACGCTCACACGCGAGTATCCGTTGATCGCCGCGGTCGGTGCGGCGAGCGCGCGCGCGCCACGGTTGATCGACTGCCGCTGGCCGCGGCCGGGCGCCGCGCGCGTGACTTTGGTAGGCAAGGGCGTGTGCTTCGACAGCGGCGGCTTGGATCTCAAGCCCTCGGCGGCCATGCTGCTCATGAAGAAGGACATGGGTGGGGCGGCCTGTGCGCTCGGCCTCTCGCGTCTGCTGCTTGAACTGGGCGCGCCGATTGAATTGCGGCTGCTGATTCCGGCGGTGGAAAATAGCATCGGCTCGCGCGCCTACCGGCCTGGCGATGTCTGGCGCTCGCGCAAAGGGCTCACGGTTGAGATCGGCAACACCGATGCCGAAGGCCGGCTGGTGCTGGCCGACGCGCTGTGCGAGGCCGATGCCGAGCGGCCCGATCTGCTGATCGATCTGGCCACGTTGACCGGTGCGGCGCGCACTGCCCTGGGACCCGATCTACCGGCAGCCTTCGCCACCGACGAGGCCCTGACTGCCCAGCTGGCCGATATTGCGCGCGCGCACGCCGATCCGATCTGGCCCATGCCGCTATGGATGGGTTATGACGATGAACTCGGCAGCCGCGTGGCCGACCTTAATAATGTCTCCTCCTCACCGTTTGCCGGAGCCATCATTGCGGCGTTATTCCTGAAGCGCTTTGTGACCGCGACGCCCAACTGGCTGCACCTGGATCTGTATGCCTGGAATCCGAAGGAGCGGCCGGGCCGTCCCCCGGGGGCCGAGGCGCAGTGTGTGCGCGCTCTGTATCAGTTGATCCGCCACCGTTTTGGCTGACGATGCGCCACGGCTGCCGCCCAGTGCACGGGTGGAGGCCATCTTCAGCCGCGAGCGACTGCCGTGGGCATTGATCGGTGTGCCGCTGGGCTTGGTCGAAGGGGCCACGGTCGCGGTGTTCGTCAAAAAGGGCTACGCGCCGATACTGCCCGCTGCGACCGTGAATCTGGCCGTAGCCCTGGTTACCGGCGCCCCCGCAATGGCCAATATCGTCAGCTTCGCATGGGCGAATCTGGCGCACGGCCGCTCGCGGGTCGGATTGTTGGTGTCCCTGCAGGCTGCCTTTGCGCTGTGCGTGGGCCTGATCGCGTTCGCCCCGAGCGCGGGCGGCGGCCTGGTGCTGACCATACTTGCCGTGATCCTCGCGCGCATGCTCTGGGCCGGCGTGCTGACGGTGCGCGCGGCAATCTGGACCGCAAACTATCCGCGGCACGTGATGGCGCGTATGACCGGGCGCATTGTTGTCTACAACGAGGTGGGTATGGCCGCCGTGGCCCTGGCGACCGGATGGTTGCTGGATCGGCGCGCCGATCTTGCCCGCTGGATATACCTGATCGCGGCGCTCACGGGTCTGGCCGCCGCGTGGCGCTTCCGCGCGGTGCGAGTGCATCGCGAATACCTGCTGCTTGCGGCCGAAGCCGGCGAGGGCAGCGGCGCGGCGCCATTCAGTCTCACGATGCTGCGCGAGATTCTGCGCGCCGACCCGGCCTTCCGGCGCTACATGTTCTGGATGAGCATGTATGGCGCCGGTAATCTGATGCTCAACGCACAGATGGTGGTGCTGTTCAGCGACCGGCTGCATCTGTCGAGCATCACCCAGGTGCTGCTGTTGACGGCGCTGCCGCTACTGCTGATGCCGCTGTTCCTGCCCGCCTGGGCGCGTCTGTTCGACCAGGGACACGTGATCGATTACCGCTCGCGCCAGTGCTGGTCGCTGGTCGCGGCCATGACGATCATGATGCTGGCGGTGGTGCTGCGCTTACCGTGGCTGCTATGGCCTGGCAGCGTGATGCTGGGGGTCACTTACGCCGGCGCCAACCTTGGCTGGAATCTCGGTCACAACGACTTCGCCACGCTCGGGCGCGCGCAGCACTACATGGGTGTGCACGTGACGCTGACCGGGGTGCGCGGACTGCTGGCGCCGCCGCTGGGTATGCTTTGCTATGAGTGGCTCGAATCCGAACGGCTGGGACTGGGTATCCTCGCGCTGCTGATACCCTTTACGATGGTCACCGCCGGGGCGATCGGTTTCGTGCGCATGCGCGCCTCGGGCTATGCCGCACGGCGGTAGCGCTCTATCCAAAGACACAAGGTTGCAATCCCATGGTTCACTCCAAACCCCGCAAGGCCGGCAAGCGCACCCGCAAGGGCGCTGCCGACACCAGGCACTATTCGAGCCTGGTGGTCGACGGCGCCAAGCAGGCCCCGGCGCGCGCCATGCTGCGTGCGGTCGGCTTCAGTGACGCGGATTTCGCCAAGCCGCAGATCGGCATCGCCTCGACCTGGGCGGATCTCACGCCCTGCAACATGCACATCGCCGAACTCGCGCGCGCGGCGGCCAGCGGTGCCGATGCTGCCGGCGGCAAGAGCGTGCTGTTCAATACCATCACCGTTTCAGACGGCATTTCGATGGGCTCGCCGGGAATGCGCTACTCATTAGTCTCGCGCGAGGTGATCGCCGATTCGATCGAAACCGTCGTCGGCGCCGAAGGCTTTGACGGACTGGTGGCGTTAGGAGGCTGCGACAAGAATATGCCCGGCTGCGCGATGGCCATGGCGCGTTTGAACCGCCCTGCGGTGTTCGTCTACGGCGGCACGATCCGGCCCGGCGCGAAGCGGCGCGATATCGTTTCAGTATTTGAAGCGGTCGGTGGAGAGGCGGCTGGCAAGCTCACCGCCGCCGAGCTGCTGGAGGTCGAGCGCACCGCCATACCAGGGGCCGGCAGCTGCGGCGGTATGTACACCGCCAACACCATGGCTTCGGCCATCGAGGCACTTGGAATGAGTCTACCGGGCAGCTCGGCGCAGGAAGCGGTGGGTAGCGACAAGTTGGAGGACTGCCGCCGCGCGGGCGCGGCGGTACTGGCCCTGCTGCAGCAAGGGATACGGCCGCGCGACATAATGACGCGCCGTGCATTTGAGAATGCGATCACCGTAGTGATTGCACTGTGTGGCTCGACCAATGCGGTATTGCATCTGCTCGCGATTGCGCAGGCGGCTGGCGTCCGTCTGAAACTCGATGACTTCTCAAGAATCGGTCGACGGGTTCCGGTGCTGGCCGACGTGCGGCCCAGCGGCCGCTACCTGATGTCCGAGCTCATAGCGATCGGCGGCGTCCAACCGCTGATGAAGCGATTGCTCGCTGCCGGGCTGTTGCACGGGGACTGCCTGACCGTCACCGGCCGCACCTTGGCCGACAATCTCGCCGCTGTCGCCGACTACCCCGAGTCGCAGGACATCATCCGGCCACTTTCAAACCCTCTGAAGAAAACCAGCCATCTGGTTGTTCTTTATGGGAATGTCGCCCCAGATGGCGCAGTGGCCAAAATCAGCGGCAAAGAGGGACTGTCGTTCACGGGCCGCGCGCGCGTTTTTGAGGGCGAGGAAGCAGCCACCGCCGCCATACTGGCCGGCAAAGTGCTCGCCGGGGATGTGGTCGTTATTCGCTACGAAGGTCCCAAAGGCGGCCCGGGCATGCGCGAGATGCTCAGTCCCACTGGCGCCATCGTTGGTCGTGGGCTCGCCGACAAGGTGGCTTTGATCACCGACGGGCGCTTTTCCGGTGGCACGCACGGATTCGTAGTCGGACATATTGCACCCGAGGCGGCGGTCGGCGGGCCGATCGCTTTGCTGCGAAATGGTGATCAGTTGACTATTGATGCACAACAACAGCGCATCGACGTGGCTGTTTCCGTGGCGAAGCTCAAGGCCCGTGGTCGCGCGTGGAAGCCGCGACGACCATACGCCACGCATGGTGTGCTGGCAAAATACGCGCGGGTCGTAAGCAGCGCATCCGAGGGTGCGGTCACCGACGTTAAATGAACACTCGATGACGGTAAATGAACTCTCAAAAATGACTCGGGCAGCGCCGGCGGCCCAAAGCCGACAAAAGTCGCGGCCTTGGCAATCGCTGAGGGTTGTAACAGTCACGGCGAGCAGTTACAGTTCTTGCGCTTGTATCGATCCGCAAACGCGTTCGTTGCCATGAGATGGCGTCGAACCTGGGCACATCGGGGAACAGATGGATCGACCGGGTACTGCATGGTCGGCGAAGGCAGCCGGCTCGCTGGCCCAAAGGCTGCATGGCGAGAGCGCAGGGGCATCAGCGTATGCCATGATGTTAGGAACCTGGGGACAGCAGCCGACATGTTGATCGGACGAATTTTAAAAACGCTTGCAGAGGCCTCGCCTCATGCGCCGAGAGCCTTAAGGGAACATACACGATAAACCTATGAGCGCTTATTACCCGCAGGAATCCAACTTCTTCTCCAAACGCCTGGTCGTGTTCGTGGCGATCGTCGTGCTGCATGTGGTGATCATTTACGCCTTTGCCAGCGGCCTTGCGAAAAGCGGCCAGCGCTACCTTCAGACCATTCTGCAGACCAACATCATTCAGACCGAAAAGCCCAAGGATCTGCCGCCGCCGCCGCCGCCCGTGGATCTGAAAGAGAAGCCGCCGGTGGTGATGGTTGCCCCGGATATCAACATCACCGTGCCGGTAGACGTACCGCCACCCATCCAGGTCCCGGTGGTCACCAAGGCACCCCCGCCGGCCGCGCCCAGGCCCGCGCCGCCTCCGACCAAGCTTGAGGTGACCTATAAGCCCGACATCTCGAACTACTATCCTGAGTCGGCGCGCCGCGACGGGCAGGAAGGGCGGGCACAGGTAAAGATCTGTATCAATGTCAGCGGCAAGGTTGAATCGGCCGAGGTTGTCACGAGTTCCGGATTTCCGATTCTGGACGAAGCGGCCATCAAGGTCGGAAAAGCATTCCGATTCAAGCCTCCGACTCAGGAGGGCAAGCCCGTTTCGACCTGCCCGGTCCTGCCCGTGAAGTTCGAACTTCACGCCAGCAGCGGCTGAGCGACCGACGGCGCCGTTTGTTTGTAATTATATAGTCTGATAACAATTGGTCCGCCGGGTTCGCCGGGCGGGATGATGTAAAAGAGGAAAATCAATGGATACCGCAGCCACCGCCACCGCAGCAGTCGCAACCGCCACCGGCAACCCGTACGGACTGGGTCCCCTGTGGTACAACGGCACCGTCGTCACCCGGACGACACTCGTGATTCTGGTGCTGATGTCTCTTGGATCGTGGTTCATCATTCTGACCAAGCTGTGGGATCAGCGCGGACTGAAGAAGGCCGGCAAGATCGTCGAGAAACAGTTCTGGACTGCCCCATCGCTCAAGGATGGCGTTGAACGCCTCGGCAAGCGTGACGATTATCGTTACATCGCCGAGAGCGGCCTGCGCGCTGCCTCCCACCACGAGGGCCGTCTGACCGATCGCATCGATCTGCACGAGTGGATCACGATGGCACTGCAACGCGCTGTGGACGGTGTCAACAGCAAGATCTCCGGCGGTCTGTCCTTCCTGGCCTCAGTCGGCTCGGTTGCGCCCTTTGTCGGTCTGTTCGGTACCGTCATGGGCATTCTGAACGCGCTGATCGACATCGGTATCGCCGGTCAGGCGAGTATCGATCGCGTGGCCGGTCCGGTCGGTGAAGCGCTGATCATGACCGCTATCGGTCTGGCGGTCGCAGTACCCGCGGTGCTCGGCTACAACTGGCTGTTGCGCCGGAATAAGATAATCCAGGACAACGTGCGTAACTTCGCCAGCGATCTGCACGCCTATCTGGTCAGCGGCGCTCGCGTGGGCAGTGGCTGATCGGCCTGGGTTACCGGAGCGCTCCTCATGGCAATGAATGTCAGTTCGGGTGACGGTGACGAAACCATGTCGGCGATCAACACGACGCCGCTGGTCGATGTCATGCTGGTGCTGCTGATCATCTTCCTGATCACCATTCCGGTGATCACGAAGAACGTGGCGGTGCAAGTTCCAAAGGCGGTCAATATCCCGACCGTGACCAAGCCGGAGAACATCACCATTTCGGTCACCGCCGACGGCGATGTGTTTTGGGGCCAGCAGAAGATGCTGGACATGCACGCCTTGGTGGAGCGGGTCCAGGGCGAGGCCGTCAAGGTGCCTCAGCCGGAGATCCATATCCGTGCCGACGCACAGACGGACTATAAGAACGTCGGCAAGGTCATCGCGGCGATCAATCGCGGTGGGGTCATCAAGGTGGGTTTCATTACCGAGCCCGACCACGGCGTGCGCGGCACGCGCTGATAGGGGATCGCTACTATGTCAATGAGTGTTGGGGGCGGCGGCGAAGGCGCGCCCATGTGCGAGATGAACACGACGCCGCTGATCGACGTCATGCTGGTGCTGCTGGTGACGCTGATCGTGACGCTGCCGATCATGACCCATGCGGTCAAGCTCGACATGCCGCCGCCGAATCCGAATCAGCCGCCACCGCCGGTGCAGCCGGTGGTCATCAATCTCGATATCTACTATGACGGCACGATTGCATGGAATGGCGAGACCATCGCCTCCATGGACATCCTCGAGCAGGACTTCAAGGATGCCGCGGCCCAGGATCCGCAGCCCGAGCTGCATCTGGCCCCGGACAGCCATGTGAAATACGACTACGTCGCCAAGGTCCTGGCCGCCGCGCAGCGTAACCACATGGAGAAAATCGGCTTCGTCAACACCAGTGAGTTCGTCCAGGAATAGAGTAACGCGCCGGCCTGCCGCGCCTTCCGCAGCTGGCGCGCTGTTGCAAATCCTCCGCTTTTACGGAAAGCGCCAGTGTGATTTGTCGGCGTCTTCAGTCGGTATCGTCATCGCAAGCGGCCGCATCATTGAGGTCAGTCATGAGGAATCGGTTGATGTTCGCGAATAAGTTCGGGAAGCTCCTGTTGACGTCGATCGTCGCGCTGCCGTTGCTGTGCGGCGCAGTCATGGCGGCCGATCAACCTGCCGGTCCCACGGTCAGCAAGGCCGTCGCCAAGCCGCTGAAGGCCGCTCAGGACGCCATGACAGCCAAGAACTATGATGACGCGATCGCGAAGATCAAAGAAGTTCAGGCGCAGTCGGGCGAGAAGACGCCGTACGACAACTTCGCCATGAATATTCTGCTGTTTCAGGCCTACACCGCCAAGAAAGACATGGTCAGTGCCGTGCCGGTCCTGGCCGCCGCGTCACAATCGCAATATGCCACCACCGAGCAGAAGAGAGTCTGGCTGAAGAACATCGCTTTGTTCTACTTCCAGGAGAAGGACTACAACAAGGCGCTGGATGCCGCCAACGAGGCGGTCAAGGTAGGCTCCAACGACAACGACACCTTGAACCTGATAGCCAAGAGTCAATATCTGCTGGGCAAGTACAAGGAAGCTGCCGCCACGATGCAGGAAGTGGTCAGCAAGCAGGACAAACCTGACGAGGAATCGCTCAAGCTGCAGTGGCAGTTCGATCTGAAGGCCAACGACACCGCCGGTGCGGCCAAGACGGTCGAGAAGCTGGTGGCGTACTACCCCAAACCAGAATACTGGGCCAATGCACTGGCCACGCTGGTGAACGCGGATACCAAGGATGCGCATCTGCAGTTAAACGTCTATCGGCTAATGAACGATGTCGGCGTACTCAAGCGTGCCACCGATTACGCGGACATGGCCGAGCTGGCGCTCGATCAAGGCTATCCGGGCGAAACCCAGTCCACTCTGCAGAAGGCCTTCGCTGAGAACGTATTCACTGAGCAGCGCGACAAGGACCGCTACCAGCACCTGCTCGATGGGGCCAAGCAGCGCGCCGCGACCGATCAGGCGGCGCTGGCCAAGAACGAGCAGGATGCCACCGCTGGCCCGACCGGCGACCGCCTGGTCCAGGTCGGTGCGGCATACCTGAGCTATGGTCAGAATGACAAGGCCGTCGCGACACTGCAAAAAGGTATCGCCAAAGGCAGTTTGAAGTACGCCGATGAGGCCAACGTGCTGCTCGGCATAGCGCTATTGCGCTCGCACAACGCTGCCGACGCGCAGAAATCGTTCGAGAAGGTCGCGGCCTCGAGCAATGCGGGCTACGCCCGGCTGGGTAAACTTTGGGCCTTGCATGCCGGAGCGAAGTCCGCCTGAGCCAAGAGCCGGTGGCTGGGGACGGGGGCACCCGCGCGTACATCGGAAGGGCTGGGCGACCAGCCCTTTTTGCTGTGTACGCGATCGCGTATTAGGCTTGCGATATTCACCAATCTGAAGGAGTGCATACCATGACGATCAAAGCGGGCGAGCGCATGCCCGAGGGCAAATTCAAGACCATGAGCGACAAGGGGCCTAAGGACCTGACCACAGCCGAGCTGTTCGACGGCAAGCGCGTGGTGTTGTTCTCGGTGCCCGGCGCATTCACGCCGACCTGCGATGCCAAGCATCTGCCAGGCTATCTGGAACTGGCCGAGAAGCTGCGCGCCAAGGGCGTGGATACCATCGCCTGCATGGCCGTCAACGACGTGTTCGTCATGAATGCCTGGGGTAAAGCCTCGAATGCGGCCGGCAAAGTGCTGATGCTGGCCGACGGCAACGGCGACTACGCGCGGGCTCTGGGGCTGGAGCTCGATGGCAAAGGCTTTGGCATGGGAATGCGTGGCCAGCGCTTTGCGATCGTGGTGGATCGCGGGGTGGCGACGCACGTGGATATCGAGGCACCGGGACAGTTCAAAGTCTCGGCCGCCGAAGCGGTGCTGGCACAGCTTTAAGCCGTGATGGCTGTAACGTGCGCGCGCGCCGCGGCCGCGGTACGCTTGCGCGCATGAGCATCGAGACCACAGTCAGGCCCAGCGAGTCTCTCAAGGCGGTCCGGTACGAGATCCGCGGCCGGTTGGCGCGCCGCGCGCACGAACTCGAGCGGCTCGGATACGAGATCATTT
>Ga0302326_10011416_pt1 | contig 19140 bp, 19 predicted proteins | sample Palsa_T0_3_FD_202264 | JGI IMG/M metagenome (GOLD analysis project Ga0302326, IMG submission 202264) | Peat permafrost microbial communities from Stordalen Mire near Abisko, Sweden - Palsa_T0_3 | ecosystem: Environmental > Terrestrial > Soil > Palsa > Peat permafrost | place: Sweden: Abisko...
GGTCGAGAGCTCCACGGAGCTGGAGGAGTCCGGAGCGCCGTTGTTGCAATAGGTGTATTCGGCGACCACGTTCTCGTGGGTCCCACGTGCCGACGAACGACGCCAGGCTGAGCCCCGGGGGGGTCGTGCCCGAGCTACCCCCGCTCGAACCACCGCCGCTCGACCCAGCACCGCTGCTTCCGCCGGCCCGGCCCCCGGAACTGCTGCTGCCGCTGAGGAACAAGCTACCATCCGGGCATACGCTGAAGCCGTCGACGGTGAAGCACCCGATGCTGCTACCCCCGCTGCTGGACGAGCCGCTGGAGGCACCGCTCGTCGACCCGCCCGACGACGTACTGACGCTGCTCGAAGAGCCGCTGCTCGGGACCGACCCGCTCGAGCCGCTGGCGTCGCCCGTCGTGTAGTCTCCGTCGCCGACCAGGAGCTCGCACCCCACGGAAGACGTCGCGATGACCGCAGAGCACGCGCTGACCGCGAGCGCTCGACGTCCCGCCTTTGAGGTGGAGCCGATTGGCCTCATGTGGATGGATGTGATGCTCTGTTCCCATAGCTGTCGCAAGCCAAAAGAAATGACTATCGGCGGCGGTTAGTCCTCCGTGCGTCTTGGCGTCTGATGATCGTCACCTCGCCGGGCCGTCCCTTCACGCGATTCGATTTTCTCCCGTTCTATCGCGACCTGGTTCTGCAATACGTTCTTCGCTGAGCAATTGCACGGCGTACGAGGGCGAACCATTCGCCGATACGGGACTGGTCAGCGCAACGGCGCCCGGTGGGCCGACCGAGAAGCTCGACAAGCCGACGGGGAGTGGCTGCGACCCCAGTGGATCGGCCGACGGCGACAGGTGCTTGATAAACGGTTCCGGTCGTGTCCAACGCGATCTGCTCGAACCCGTCTCGGGTAGCAGAGAGCCAAGGTGACGTTGCATGCCCGCGAGCCGGCCCGAGCACGTCGAAAGCATGGAGTGCGCATGGGATCGGCTCATCGAGCACGTGTGCGCCAGAGCACAACCATGCCACGCAGGCGTCGCTCGCCATGGGCATTTGTTGCTGTGCCCTCGACATCGCCCACGCGCGCCGGCCGAGGCCCCGCCTTGCGGTAGTCGCTCGCTCGTGCTGGCGTTCCGGACCATGCCTACCACCCCTGCCTCCCCTCAACGAAAGCCGTCGGACGACCTCGTGGGGCTCGTCGGCCAGCTTCACGCGAAGGCGCAAGAACATGGCGACGAGAACGCCATCACCGCAGCCGCGAAGGCTCACGAACACGCGAAAGCGGGCGACATCGAGAAGGTGAAGCTCCACACGGAGAGCCTCACGACGATCGCCGCGCTGGCGCCGTTGGCGAACGCGATTCTGACGGCTATCGCCAGCGTGGGCGCGTAGGACGCCCCTCGTCGCGGAAGCTGACCGCTCGGCCGATCCACCAAAGGAGAGAACGATATGCGCGCCCCACCGCTCCACCTGCCAGGCGGGGAGGCCGTGGTACCACGACGTTGCCTACTTCTTCGGGGGCGCTTTTCTTGCGAACACGCTCCCTCATCTCGGCAACGGAATCTCCGGACACCCTTTCCAGCGCCCGTTCGCATCTCCGCCGGGCGAAGGCCTGTCGTCCTCCACGGTCAACCCTGGGGGGCTCTTCAACCTCGTCGTGGGCTACTTACTCATTTGCCGCGTCGGGAGCTTCGATCTGCGCAAGACCCAGCACGTGCTCCTCCTCGGGGCCGGTATCCTCGTCATCTCGCTCATGGGCGCGCGGAGCTTAGGTCGCTTCCATGGGGGACTGCTGAACTGAGTGGAACCGCCGCGTGCTGCACCCGGGCCGTGAGCTGGTCGAGGTCGGGTACGGGCCGCTTTGATCTCGGCGTCCCGGGCGCGGCACGGCTTGTACCCTGCCCCGTACTCGACGTGGCGGGCGCTCCACCTGGCCTCACAGTCGGTCGGCCATATAGACCCCCATTCTTCCCCTTCCCGCGCACCTCTCGCCCGTTCCCGTGCCCTCGGCACTCGCTATGAGCCGCACGGGAGCCGTTCCCCGCGCAGCGAAATGGCCATCAGCCCGCATGGGAGCGCGCGTGGCGGGCTTGATACGCCTTGCGGCGTGCGTGTCTCGTACTCCCACGCGCGTGTCGATCCTTCCCACGCGTGCCAATCGTCAGGACATGCACGCGGGACGGCGGGCCGCGGGTTTCATACGCCATCCCGCACGCGTGGCTCGCCACGCCGCGCGCGTATTCATCGTTCCCGCGCGCGCCAACCGTCAGGACATGTGCGCGGGATGGCGGGACGCAGGCTTCATATGCCATCCCACGTGCGTGGGACCGCACGTGTCGTCCCCGCTCCGGCGAAGACGGGCCCCCGTAACCCGCCTAACGCGGCTCAATGTCGTTCCCGTCCTACGAGCACATCACGCGGGGGCCACACGCTCCCTATCGAGCAAAGGCGCACCCGGTCCCGCGTCCGCGGTGGCCCTCTTCGTGCCGGGCAATCGCCGGCTGTCGGGACGGAGAGCCCAGGACGCAGCCAGGAAACCGATGAGGACGAGCGGCGCGAGGATGTGGAACGCCGCGCTCCCGTTGGCCGCCGCCGTCACCATGGCGCCCGTGAGGTCGATGAAGATGCCCGCGTAGGCCCACTCCTTGGGGAGGCGCAGACCGGGCGCGAGCAGCGTCACGGCTCCGATCACCTTCCACACGCCAAGCTCGACGATGAAGTGCAGCGGGTAGCCAAGGGCCATCATCCCTTCGATGTTCTGCGGCACGCGCAGGACTTGGGCGAGGCCGCCCGATCCGATGCACAGGGTGATGATGCCCGTGCAGATCCAGTACGCAATCACCTTCGGCTTCATGTCGACTCCTTATCCGCTACCGGCGCTCGAGGGCAGTGAGCTGGACGATGTTGCCGCATGTGTCGTCCAGCATGGCGATCGTCGAGCCCGTCACCTTGGTGACCGGCATGGTGAACTTCACTCCCAGGCCCACGAGGCGGTCGTGCTCGGCCTGCACGTCGTCGACGAAGAAGATGGCCGCGGGCTGGCCCTTCTGAAACCTCGCTTGCTGGTAGGTGCGGGCCGCCGGGTCGGTATTGGCCTCGAGCTGCAGCTCGGGGCCGTCGGGCGCTTCCGGCGACGCGACGGTCAGCCAGCGGTAGCCGTGGTTCGAAAAATCGGCCTTCTTCGTGAAGCCCAGCGCTTCGGAGTAGAACTTCAGCGCCTTCGCCTGATCGTCCACGTGGATGGTCATCACCTTGATTTTCATGGGCTTGGCTCCTTGCCGTTGGTTTCAGTGACGCTCGAGCGGGGAGGAACGTGACCGCGCAGGGATGTCACAATGCGCACGCCTCGTCCGTCAACCCCATGACGAACGATAGGAGCCGAACGTGACCGACCCATCGCTGAGCACGCGATTCGAAGAGAAGCGCCCCCATCTGCGGGCGGTCGCATACCGCATGCTGGGCTCGGCGAGCGAAGCCGACGACGCCGTGCAGGAGACGTGGCTGCGGCTCACCCGGGCCGACGCCGACGCCGTGGACAACCTCGGCGGCTGGCTTACGACGGTGGCCACGCACGTGTGCCTCGACATGCTCCGGGCGCGCAAGACGCGCGAGAACGTGGGGCCCGCGGCGGCCGAAGACGCAGCGGCGGCCTCCGAGCCGACCGATCCGGAGCGCGAGGTCCTGCTCGCCGACGCCGTGGGCTCTGCCATGATGGTCGTGCTCGATACGCTGAGCCCGGCCGAACGGGTCGCCTTCGTGCTGCACGATCTGTTTGCGTTCTCGTTCGAGGACGTCGGCGCCATCGTGGGGCGGTCGGCGGTCGCGACGCGGCAGCTCGCGAGCCGCGCGCGAAGGCGCGTACAGGGGGCCGGCGAGCGGGAGGAGGAGCTCCCGTCCCAGCGCGAGGTCGCTCAGGCGTTCATGGCCGCCTCGCGCGATGGAGATCTCGACGCGGTACTCGCGGTGCTCGATCCCGAAGTCGTCCTGCGCGTCGATGCCGTCGGCGTGAAGGCCGCGGCCAAGAATGCATCGAAGGGCGCCCCGCGCCTCGCGCCCGAAGTGCGCGGCGCAGCCGACGTCGCACGGGTCTTCCTCGGCAGCGCTCAGGCCGCGCGGCCGGTGCTCGTCGACGGCACGCCTGGTGCCGCGTGGGCGCCAGGAGGACGACCGCACGCCGTCTGGGCTTTCAAGGTGGAGCAAGGGCGCATCGTCGAGGTGCAGTTCATCGCCGACCCGAAGACGATCGCGCGGCTCGAGGTGTTGCTCGTCGACTGAGCCTCGCGCGGTTGCCACGAGCGCGTCCCTGCCACCGGGGTCGACCGTACGTGCGTCGATGCGTGCAGTTCTGAATATCGATGCACGGTCGATGTATGCGAGCGTGCGAGCTTGAAGCCAGCCGCGGGCTCGGAGCTTGCTTCGTCGTCGGGCGTGCACGGAGGTCACGCCGCCATGGCTCTTGCCGTAGGAGTCGCGGTGACTTCCGCGGCGGTCCCCGCGGATGCCGAGACGGACCGCCCCGTATATGTGACGATAGTGGGGCACGGGCCCATTCGCTTCCGGCTCGCGGTGGGACCGATGGCGCAGTGCGACTCGCCCGACAATCGGATGCTCTACGACGGATGGCTGCGACCAGGACGCTACATGTGGAGCACCGGCGCAGAGCTCGTTTGCTTCCAGAACACGTCGGGCGCCTTCCGGGAGTCCGACTGGTCGGAATCGCGAATCGTGCCGACGCGGATGAAGTACCGCGGGCCGACGGAGATTATGGTGCTGACGGATTGAAAAGCGACGAGGCTGCCCAGTCCGCGGACGTGCACGGCCGCGAAGCGGAGTCGTGGTGGCACTTCCTGGCGCTGCTTCTCCTATGGCTGCCGTCCGCGGTCTGGCTGGGGCTCGTGTTCCGCCCCGTCGTCAGCGTGCCGCTGGTGCTCGCGGTCGGCTGGGTGCTCGCCCAGGTCCTTCCGGACCGCGCGGGGGCGCGGCCATTTCGTGCGCAGGCGCTGCGGACGCTGCTGCCCGCCGGCATCTTTGCGTCGTGCTGGAGCGCGCTGACGGGGCTTCTCGGGGTATTTCATCTCAACCGCGATTGGTACTGGCGCCTGGAGGTCTTGCAGCAGTTCTCGCAGGCTGACTGGGCCAGCTACCACGACGGTCCGCGTCACTTCCTGCTCCGCTTTCCCGGTGCGTATTACGCGCTCGTCGCGCCGTTCTGCGCCCACCTCTCGATGGGGGCGGCGCGCGCGCTGCTCTGGGCGTGCACCGCCCTCGTCGCCAGCTGCGCACTCGGCGCACTGTTTCAGGCCGGGCTGCGCTGGATGGCGCTCTTTCTCGTCGCCATCTTCGCCACGAACGGCATGGACGTCCTGGGCGAGCTCGCGGTCAACTCCGCGTTTCCCGCACCGGGCGCCCACATCGAGTGGTGGAGCGGACAGCAGTACTCGGGCCTCACCACGGGCATGATCTGGGTGCCCAACCACCTCTTGCCCGCTCTGCTCTTCGTCTCCACCCTGCCGCTGCTGGGCGGATCCGTGACTCACGAGCGCCTCACCATCGTGGCGCTGGCGGCGGCGGGCACCGTCCTGTGGTCGCCGCTCGTATTCGCCGGCGCGGTGCCGATCGTCGTTGGCCTGGGGCTGTCGGCTCGCGGCGAACTTCGCGCGTCCCGCATTCCGGCGCGAAGACTCGCTTCGCTCGGGGCGCCGCTCGCCGTCCTGCTCATCGCCGCGATCCTCTACGTGACGTACCTCACCGGCAAGACGCCTCGTGGCTGGGCCCTCTCGTTCTGCCGCGAGGGCCGGCCCTTGTGTATCTCGAAGATGGTCGCGTTCTACGCGCTCGAGGCCGTTCCGCTGGCGGTGCCCTGCCTTCTCCTGCCGCAGCGGGGCATCGGCCTGAGCTGCGTCTTCACCCTGCTCGTGTTGCCTCAGCTGTTCTTCGGGCCCGCGAACGACCTCGAGATGCGCGCCTCGTTTCCAGCGATCGTGGTCTCCGCGTTTGCGGTGTGTCTGTTCGTCGAGGGCCACGCCCGCCACTGGTCCGCCGTGGCCGCGCTGCTCGTGGTGGTCCTGGAAGGCTACGGCGCCTACTCCGAGGTCACCCGCGCGCTCGAGGGCTTCGACCAGCCGCCTTGGCAGCCGGCGGGCCTCGGGGATGCGTTCCGCGCGCACTTCCCCAAGGACGTCGACGGCTACGCGCCGCACTACATGATCCCGTTTGCCGATGCTTGCCGGGGCGCGCTCGGCGGGGTGCTGCGCGGGTGCGACGATCCGGGTTAGGCAGTCCGACTGCGCTAAGCTCCTCTCGTAGGGCGTAGCGACCGAGAGGGGTTCACGACGGCGTCGTGCGCGCGCGGTTCGTGATGTTGGGAATCGCCGTACGCGTGAGTCGGCCGGCCGCAAGCTCGTTCGCGCTCTCGTGCAAACGTTCGCAGAACGTGGTGAGGCCCCGCTCGTCCACGTGCAACGGGCAAGCGTCGAGCTTCGCGAGCCCCTTCGCGAGGAGACGCGCCGCGGCGTCCTCGGACTTCATCACGACGAGCTTGTGGAAGGCCGCTGCCACCTGGATGAGGCCCTGAAGAAAGGTGCGCTCGGTCGCGTTCGTTGCGACCTTCCAGCGCTCTTCCCACGCCTCGTGAGCCTCGAAGAACTCTCCCCTGTCGAAGAGCTCGGCGCCTCGTACGAAGGGATCATCCACGGGAGAACGCAACTACCCTACCCTTCCGACATCCAAGCCGTGCAACCCCCTATCGCACTGTCTGAGGAGGCATCATGTCCATCTTCGTCGTCGCAGGTGCCAACGGTCACGTAGGTTCCGTCGTCGCGCGCGAGCTGCTCGCGGCGGGTCACAAGGTGCGCGCCATCGTGCGTGACGTCGGCAAGGCCAAGGCCCTCCAGGGCGCCGAGCTGGTCGCCGCCGAGCTGACGGACGTGGGATCGATTACGCGCACGTTGCGCGGGGCCGACGGGGCCTTCTTGCTGCTGCCGCCGGCGCCCGCCGCGCCCGATGTGCGCGCCTTGCAAGACCGGATGACCCAGGCCCTGACGACGGCCGTCACCGAGAGCGGCATCCGTCACGTGGTCCTGCTGTCGTCGTGGGGCGCCGAGAAGCCCGCCGGCACGGGTCCCATCGTGGGCCTTCATGTTCTTGAAGGGGCGCTGAAGAAGACCAGCGCGATCTCCACCTTCGTGCGCGCGGGCTCGTTCACGGAGAACCTTCTCTCCGTGCTGGGCGCGGCGCAGCACCAGAGCATCCTGCCCAACTTCTTCCCGCCCGAGCACAGGGTGCCGACGATCGCGACTCGCGACATCGCCGCCGTCGTGGTGCGCGCGCTGCTGTCCCCGCCGGCCGCGACGCAGGTCGTGTACGTGCTCGGCGCGCACGAGTACAACGCGGTCGACCAGGCCGCGTACCTGTCGAAGAAGCTCGGCAAAGAGATCAAGCTGCTCAACCTCCCGGCGTCCGCGGCTTCAGGCGCGCTCCAGCAAGCCGGCGTGGGCGCCTCGATGGCCAACCTGATCCAGGAGATGTACGAGGGCGCGACGAAGGGCCTGCTCGGCGTCGAGCCGGGGCACCGCGTCGAAAAGGGGCCGACGACGATGGAGCAGGCGCTGGATCCCTACTTCGCGAAGTAGGGCGGCGTTGCCGCTGGTCGGCGACTGACCTACGCGCGCCGGCCTCGGGTCGCCCGCGCGATCTCGCGATCCAGGCGCTTCTCTCGCTCGCCGAGAGCCACTTCGACCACGCGCGCGACGCGCTTGGCGCGGGTCTCCTCGTGCACGGCTTCGTCGACCCAGTGAATGATGTGCATCTTTTTGCCGGGGGCGAGCGACTCGAAGGTCTCGAGGACGCCTTCGTCGCGCAGGGCAGCGGCGACGTCGTCGGGGATGGTGGCACCGCGGGGCTCGCGGTCGACGTGAATCGCCAGGGCGACGCGATCGCCCGCCTCGATGCCCGCGGCCCCGCGCACCGCGCCGTTGAGCAGGATCCGGTGACAGCCGTCGCCGCGAGGAATGAGGCTCGCGCGGAGCGGGGTGCTGCCCTGCAACGTCCCCGCGACGGGCACGTAGCCACGGATGGCGACCGCCTTGCTCACCGACTCGGGCACCTCGACCACGTACATGAGGCCGAGGCGCGTGACCTTGGCGCGAAAGGCGAACTCTTCTTCGGGCGTTCTCCGTTGGGCCTTTTTCGCCGCCACGGCGACAATTGTGCCCGCTCCCAGCAGCGAAGTCTAAGCGTGGCGCGTGTAGAGCGGCGGCCCGTGGGTGCGCGGCTCCGCCGACCGCGCGCCCCGGCTCCACGTGAGCTCGAGCCAGCGGACCACGTCGCGCCGATGAAGCAAGCCGACGAAGCCGCCGTGCTCGTCGAGGACCGGAAGCTGCGCGACGTCTTCGCGCATCAGGCGCTCGAACGCGGCCGCGAGGGGCTCCTGCGGCGACGTCACGGCGAGGAGCGCCTCGGGGCGCATCACGGAGCTGACGCGCGTCCACGGCCACTGGGCGCTGGGCACGATGCGCAGATCGGCGCTCGAGACGAGGCCGAGGAGATGGCTGCCAAGGACGACGGGCAGCGCGCGCTGGTCGGCCAGGAGCAGGTGATCGTGGACGAACGCGGTGAGGGGCAAGTCGGGCGAGACGGCCTCCCCGTCGCGGCGCATCGCCTCGCCGACCACGTGGCCGGCGAGCGCCTCGTCGATGGCAACCTTGCCCGTGGCATGCGCGGCGGCGCCCCGCACGAACCACCCGATGAATGCCAGCCAGAGCCCTGCGATGAGCCCGGAACCGAAGAAGGGCACGTGCATGCCGAAGGTCATGGCGATGCCGAGCACGATGAGCCCCCAGCCGATCGCCTGCCCGATGGCGCAGGCCCGCACGGTAGCGTCGCCCAGGTTGGCCTTGGCGCTCCAGATCGCTGCCCGCAGCAGGCGTCCGCCGTCGAGCGGGAACGCGGGGATCAAGTTGAACACCCCAATGACGAGGTTGATCGGCCCGAGCCACACGAGCAGCGTGGTCATGGGACCGAGCTTGGACATGGCGTCCTGCATCGAATCGGCGTCGTGCATCGATCCGCCCGTCGCCCCGGCAGCGCACAGTAGGAATAGAGCGCCGATCGCGATGCTCGTCAGCGGCCCCACGATCGCGGTCCAGGCCTCTGCGCGGGGCGTCGGCGGTTCCTGCTCGATGTTGGATATGCCGCCGAAGAGAAAGAGCGTGATGCTGCGCACGGGCAGACCGAAGCGCTGCGCCATCGCGCAATGGGCGAGCTCGTGGAGCAGCACGCACGCGAAAAGGAGCAGCGATCCTACGACTCCGAGGGCCGACTGCTCGACCGCGGGCCACTGCGGGTGCCAGCGCGCGAAGACCGTGCACAGGTTCCACGTCATCAAGACGAAGATGAACACCCAGCTCGTGTCGACGCGAATATCGATGCCGAAGACTCTGCCAATCCGAAATGCATGCATGACCGGGGCTCCTCGCGACCTGCGTTCGCGGTCGCTCGTGTTTGCACCGCGCGTGCCGCCGCGTTGAGGTGCCGTGTGGGGCGATCGCAGGCCAGCGATCGACACAACTGCCCCTATCCGCGATGATCCGCCTCGCCCAACCGGCTACGGATGGGCCACGCAGGCTCGGATGCGCGCGAAAGAAGCCGAGCGCAGGCGGTGGTGGCGCGGTATGCCGTATGCCTGCCACCGTAGGTCAGTAAAAAGGAGGTCACCCATGCTCGAGTCATTGCGAGACTTGCCGAATCGCATCGATGGGGTGCGCGCCAACGGAAAGGTCACCAAGCGCGATTTCGACGACGTCGTAAGGCCGATGCTCGAGGCCGCCCGCGGCGACCACCGGCGGATTCGCTTGCTCTACGAGCTGGCGCCGTCGTTCGACGGGTTCACGGCGGGCGCGGTGTGGGAAGACGCGCGAATCGGGCTGCAGTACCTGCGGCTGCTCGAGCGGTGCGCGATCGTGAGCGAGAGCACGGCCACCCGCGAGCGGGCGCACGCGATCGGCGCCATGCTCCCCTGCCCGATCCACGTCTTCGCCGATCGAGAGGGCGCGCTCGCATGGCTCGAGGCCCCGACGGCGGCGTACCGCGCGCACAGGCTCATTGCGGACGCCCGCGTGCTGGTGCTCGAGCCGGCGGGCCCGCTCAGCCCCGAGGACTTCGATGGCCTCGCTGCCGTGGTCGACCCGTGGGTAGCCGTGCACGGGGCGCTGCGCGGTCTCGTCGTGCACGTGCGAGAGTTCCCTGGCTGGGAGAGCATCGGAGGGTTCATCCGCCACGTGCAGTTCGTTCGCGAGCACCACCTCGACGTGCATCGCGTGGCCCTCGCGACCGACGGGCGCATCGCCCGGCTAGCGCCGCGCGTGGCCGAGCGCTTCGTGAAGGCGGAGTTCAAGCACTTTGCCTACGCCGACCTGCCCGACGCGATCGTCTGGGCCGGCGCCCCGATCCGGCACGATGGTGCCTTCTCGGAGTCGAGCCCGACACCCTAGTCCCCTGCGTCGGGCTCGGCGGCGTCGGTGTCGGTGGGCCCGGCTTCGCTGGCGGGCGCATCGGGCGCTGCGTCGGCGATCGACGTTTCTGGCGCTCCCGAGTCCACCGCGCCCGCTTCGACGCCCGTACTGACCGTGGAGTCGACCTCGCCGGAGTCGATGGGCTCGCCGCCATCGCCCGGCCCGGCGTCGATCGCGCTCGTGTGCGCGTCGGCGGCGGCGTCCGTCACGGCCGGCGAGCCCGAGTCCACGACGAACACGTTGAAGTTGGGCGCGCCCTTCTGGGGCTCCGGCGTGAGCGATCGCAGGTACGTGATGATGCCGAGCTGCTGGCTCGGCATGATGTCGTCCCACTGGTGAAAGGCGTGCCACGCGGTGTACGAGACGATGTTGGGGTCGAAAGCGCCCCCCTCGGGGAACTCGCCGTGCAGGATGATGTTGAGGATGTCCTGGTCGCTGAAGCCGCCCGTCTGCTCCGGCGTGTGCGACACGTCGGTGAAGGGCCCGCCGGTGGCTGTCTCGCCGTGACAGCTGGTGCAGGCCGGGCCGCCCGAGCCCTGGTCGAGCGTGGTGCCGGCGGACGAGTTGAGAACGAGCGACTTGCCGTCGTTGTACCGAGCCTCGCCGATCATCCAGTTTTGCGGGGTGGACTGCTCGATGTGGAGCTGCGCGGTGGCGCACTTGGTGCCGTCGGCGCTCGTCACGACGATGGTCGTGTCGCCCGCGGACTGCATCGTGAGCAGCACCTCGTTGGGGCGCTCGGAGTCGGCCATCATGCCGACGAACGTGGAGTCGGCGCTCCACACGACGTTGTCGTTCGCGCCGACGACGATGGCGGGGATCGAGAAGGTGTGCACCCCGTCGTAGGCGGAGTACATCGGGTTGAAGGCGACGGTGAGCCCGCCGGCATCGCAAGCCGGCAAGACCACCTGCGGAACCGAGGCGTCGGACGCGACGGGGCTCTCGGGCGACGAGCTACTCGAACAAGCGGTGGCCGCAGCTCCACAAGCCGCTGCCGTCAACGCCAACAACCGGGCCGCCGTCACGCCCCTTCGCATACTCGCATCGACGCTATCGCACGGCGCACGCCTCGTCGAGCGCGAGCCCGCCCGCGCCAACGCCGCGGCGCGCGTCTGGCGTGCATCTTCTGAGTACGAGTGCGGTGATGCGAAAATCCGCTCCGGTCGTTCGTTGGGACGGTGCGTCAAGACGTGCGCGCAGGCACTCGAAGGCGCTGAAGCCGAGACGCGCGTGCTAGGATCGGGGCCTTCGCTGAGGAGGGTGCCCCGGATGACGGCTGGCGCTTCGAACGGATCGAACAGCTGGCGTCTTGTGTGGGCCACCGGACTGTCCGTGGGGGTCCTCGCGGCGTGTGTCGGCGCGGGTTGCAACACGAAAGACGAAGTGTCGCCGCCCCCCACCCAGGGCATGCTCGTGCAGGTGACGACGGGCGGCGGCGGCGCGGCCACGTCGTCCGGCGGCGCCGATCTGTTCGGGATGCTCCCACAGGACGCGTCCGATGAGACGGCCCCGGGTTCCGACGGGGCGCCCGCGGACTCCGCGCTCGCCAGTTTCGACTCGGGCGACGGCGCGCTGCCCCCCTCGTCGTGCGTCGACTACGTCGCGCCCCCGTGCGGTTTGGGCAAGACGTGCGACCGTCGCTACAACACGTGCTGCATCAACACCAACTTTCAGACCCGCTGCGTCGCCAAGCCCGAGCCGTGCGAACCCTCGGAATATGGCGTCGCCTGCGGGCAAGCCTGCGAGTGTCCCGGTGGCCAGGTGTGCTGCGGCTACTACTTCGAGCTGATGCAGGACATTGGCGCGTCGTGCCAGACGGTGGCGCCGGGCGGGCTATGCCAGCCGAACCCGCAAACCAACACGCAGGCGTCGGCCCAGCTTTGCGGTACAGAGGGCGAGTGCACACAGGGCGAGTGCATCAACCAGACGTGCGTCGATGGCGTCACTCTGAGCGTGTGCGGTCTGCAGAGCCAGGCTCCGTTCAATTGCGCGGCCACCGACGCTGGCCCCTAAACTCTCCGAGTAGTCATCCGATGACCCATGTCGCATTCCGCTCCGCCGCTCCTCTTGTGGGGCTGCTCGCTGCGGCCTGTAGCAGCGAGGGCGCCGGGCCGGGCGATGGCGGCGCGCCGTACGTGAACCCGTACGCCGCGGAGTGCTCCGATGCCGCGGTCCCACCGCAGACGATCGAGTGCACGGGGCTCTTCACGAACGTCGCCACCAAAGAGATCGCGCCGGGCATCGTGCCGTACGCGCCGGCCGTACCGCTATGGGCCGACTTCGCGGAGAAGCAGCGGTGGATCTACTTGCCGCCCAACACGACGATCGACACGTCGGATCCCAGCGAGTGGATTTTCCCCGTGGGCACCAAGGTTTGGAAGCAGTTCACCCGCGACGGGATCCTCGTCGAGACGCGGCTCTTCCAGAAGGAGACGCCGACGTACTGGGTCTACACCACCTACGCGTGGAACTCCGACGCGACCGAGGCCAAGATCTCCGGCGGCGGCAACATCCCGTGGGGCTCCGACGGCGGCGTCTACCACATCCCCACCCCGGACGAGTGCAACCAGTGTCACACCGGGCGTACCGATCACCTGATGGGGTTCGAGCAAGTCTCGCTCGGTCTCCCGGGGGCCACGGGGCTCACCCTGGCGGAGCTCGTGGCGCAGAACCGGCTGTCGCCGCCGCCCGCGAGTACCAGCCTGAAGATCGGCGACGACGGCACGGGCGTGGCTGCGGCTCCGATGGCGTGGCTGCACATCAATTGCGGCGTGTCGTGCCACAACTTGAACGAGAACTCGACGGCGTACGCCGCGGGAATGAACCTGCGCCTCGATCCGACGCTGCTCGACGGCGGGCCGTCGACCAACTTCGACACGCGCACGACCACGATCGGGATGAGCGCAAACAACCCGATGTGGGAAGGCCAGGTGCGCATCGTCCCTGGCGATCCCGCGCATAGCCTGCTGGTGACGCTCATCACGAACCGCGGCACGAACAACCCCGCGCAAAACCAGATGCCGCCGATCGCCACGTACATCGTGGATGTGCCGGACACGCAGAACGTCATCGACTGGATCAGCAAGATGCCGGCCGAGCCCGACGGCGGCTGACGCCCGGGCGCGCACGAAAGCGCACACACATGGAGGGAGCAGCATGATTCGACGAGCCAGCGTGTCGAGCATTGCGGCGGTCCTGGTTCTGGTCGCGGCGTGCGCGAGCCATTCGTCGGACGACTCGGGAGGCGATGGCGGCGGCGCGTCGGGAGGGAGCAGCGGCGCGTCGTCCGGCTCGGGTGGCAATCCCGGGTCCTCGAGCGGCAACGCGGGGTCGTCGAGCGGGAGCGGTGGATCGTCGGGGTCGTCGAGCGGGGGCGACGCGGGGGGCGTCCCCTACGTTCCGTCGAACTTTCCGCCGTATGACGGCGGCGCCGTCCTCTTTTCGCTGAACCTGAGCCAAGGCCCGGCGCGGCAGTTCGATCCGCCGTCGTCGCCCGTGCCGATCTCGCCGTACGTTTACGGAGTGAACGCCTTCGCAGCGTGGGAGAGCACCACCCAGTGGGGCCTCTTGCGCTGGGGTGCCAACGCGTTCACCGCGTGGAACTGGACGAACAACTACGGCAACTCGGGCGACGACTTCTGCTTCTGGCAGGGACAGGAGTCGGGCGGCGGCGGCCTCGCGGCGGCCGTGGGCGGCACCACGTACCCGAGCGTCGGCACCGCGGGCAACCACGGTACCGCGTCGCTCGTCACGGTCCCCATCCTCGGCTCGGTGGCGTCTTCGGCCGTCACGAACAACGTCTGGCAGGGCTCCAGCCCGCCGTGCCCGGGCACTCCCCCGTCCTCGTGCTCGACGGGGGAGCCCAGCGGCGACGACCTCAACGTGGGCAATCTCCAGTTCGTATCCACCGACCCGAGCAGCCACGCGTTCGTCGCGAACAACGCCACCAAGACGGGCGCGCTTTGCACGTGCGCCGGCACGGGGTGCGGCTCGTGCGCAGTCGACACGACCGGCGCCGTCTACGAGGACGAATACGTGAACTACATGAAGACGACGTACGGCTCGATGAGCGCGCCGCTCTTCTTCATGCTCGACAACGAGCCGAACTACTGGCCGAGCACGCACCCGGAGCTCTGGCCGTACACCGGTACGCTGGGCTGCGGCACGAGCGGCACCGTGACCTTCGAACAGATGGTTCAGTACGACACCACGTTCGCGACAGCGATCAAGGCCACGTGGCCCGACGCCAAGGTGTTCGGCCCCGTCGTCGCGCAGGACGGCATCATCATCGCCGGCGACAAGTCCGATCCGAACTTCGTGGCGGCCGACGGCGGCGTGGGCACCGTCTTCACGGACTATTACTTGCAGAAGATGGCGGCCGCGTCGGCGAGCGCGGGGCACGCGCTCCTCGACTCGTTCGACGTGCACTACTACACGTCGAACGGGACCACCTCGCAGTGCGTGCAGGTGCCGCGCATGTTCTGGGACCCGAACTTCACCGACTTTACCGAGGCGGCAACCTGGGCGATCGACTTCGGCTGGTCGGGGCCGAACAACTATTACAACACGTGGTACCCGCGGCAGATGATCCCGCGCCTCCAGCGCGACATCGCGGCTGCGTACTCGGGCGCGGGGAGCACCGAGCCGGGGCTGTCGTTCAGCGAATACAACCCGGGATGCGAGACTTCGATCCAGGGCGGCCTTGCCGAGGCCGATCTCCTTGGCGTCTTCGGACGCGAGGGCGTGTTCGCGGCCACGGCGTGGCCACTGGAGACCGTCGTCAACGGCACCACGCTCGCGAACTATCTGGTCGCCGCGTTCGATCTTTATCGCAACTACGACGGCCACGGCGCCGCCGTGGGCGACACGACGACGTACGCGCAGACGGCGAACGTCGAGGACACCTCGGTCTACGCGTTCACGCACTCGGGCGACCCGTCGCAGGTCGATGTCGTCGCGATCAACAAGACGAGCAACGCCTTGCCCGTGACGGTCCAGATCGGCGCTGCGCCCGCGCTGACGACGGCGACCGCCTACAACCTCGTCATGGGCTCGACTGTCGGCGTGACCGCCGCCACCGGCACGGCGCCCGCGGTCTCGTGCACGGGCACCGATTGCACGGTGACGTACGCCCTACCGGGCCTCAGCGCGTCGACGATCGTGCTGCGCTGACGGAGATCATGCCGTGCGGCTCGCGCGGCGACGGGTCCGGGCGGAAACCACCGCGCCGGCCGCGAGGAGCATCGGCCACGCGCGCGAGGGGCTCGACTCGCGCGGCGAGCCCGGCGCGCCGGCCACCGAGCAACCCGTTGTCAGCGCCGGCGGGATGGTGCCGATCGGCGTGTCCGACGTGGTGCGATCGTCGGGCGGCGGCTGGGGGGTGTACTCGAGCTGCGTCATGTCGAAGTGGTTGTCTTGCGCGCGGCCGATGATGCCCTGCACGGTCGCGCTGTCGAGCGTGGGCGCGCGGCTCAGGATCCAGAAGTACAGCCGCGACGGGTGGCCGATGACGGCGTACTGGTAGTTCGAGTCGACCTCGAGAATCCAGTAGTCGCCCAGGTAGCCCGCGATGTTGAGGGAGATCTTGGCCGGCACGTTCGAGTCGAGGACCGAGGCGCTCATCGCGATGGTCTTGATCGGGCCGGCCTGCGCTCCCACGTTGCACTGGTTCACGAAGGTGAGCGTGCCGTCGGAGTTCTGCGTGTAAAAGGCCGTCGTGCCGTGGCAGTCGGTCTGCGTGGTGCGGGGCAGCTTGGCGATCTCGTACCACTTGCCCGCGAACCGCGAGAGGTCCACGTTTTGGGCCACTTCGAGCGGCGGCTCGGTGTTGCACGCAAGGAGCGACGGCCCTGCGCAGAACGCGAGCGCCAGCAACACCGCGAGCCGAAGAGACCCCCGAACCATGGATCGCGGACTTACAACAGGCAGGGCTCTGCCCGTGTGCCGAAGCCGTGAAATGTTCGGGGCGCTGCCGGACGGCGGCGCCGAAAACGCCGCGTCTTAGAGCGTGCAGCAGAAGGTCGTCGGTTGCGTGGAAGCGACGCTGCCGGTGGGCTCGCCGCCGGACGATTCCGGGGCGCCCACCCCACGACGGGCGCGGGGGGCGCACGTCGTGGCGGCCGCGCAGGTGGCCGCGTTCTTTTCGCCGGTGTAGTCGCCCCAGTCGAGCAGCACCGAGCAGCCGGCGATGCCCGCGGCGACGATGCCCGCCACGGCGCCCCCGAGGATCCAGCGGAGCGCGCGCACCATGTCCCCCGAATGACTCGCCCTTTTTTTGGCCCGTCGGCCCCCGCCCGCCTTCGTCAGAACCGGTCTTCGCTCATCGCCCCGTACGATCCTTCGCCCGTGCGACAGAGGTGCGCGAGGTGATCGATGCGCGGGAGCTCCGTCTTGATCCAGTACTGCGCCGCGAGGCCCTTGCCTTCGTAGAAAGCGCGCGGCTCGGCGCCCGCCGACAGCTTTTCCTTGGCCACGGCGGCTTGCAGCAGCCACTGCCACGCGATGATCACCGTGGAGAAGAGGTCGAGGTAGTCGACGCTGTGCAGCAGCATGCCGTCGACGTTGCCGGCCATGCCGAGACCGCCGAGGTGCATCGTGAGCTCCGCGACGAGGCCCGTCGCCCGCTCGACCGCGGTCGTGAGCTCGGCGTCGACGCCCGCGGCCGACGCGCGTTTCACGGCGGCGCCGATCTCCTCGCCCAGCAGCTGCAGCGCCCTGCCCTGCTCGGCGACGACCTTGCGTCCGAGGAGATCCATGCTGTGCATGCACGTCGTGCCCTCGTGGATGCTGTTCAGCTTTTGATCGCGCAGCCACGCTTCGGGCAGGTACTCGCTCGTGTAGCCGTAGCCGCCGTGGATCTGCACCGCTAGGGCGTTCGACTCGAAGCCCTTCTCCGCCGCGAACGATTTGACGATCGGCGTCATCATTTCGAGAAGCAAGAAGGCCCGCCGCCGCTCCTCGGGCGTGGGCCCGTGGGCCGCGACGTCGGCGTAGAGCGCCGTCTGCACGCCGAGCGACAGGGCACCCTCGACGATGGCTTTTTGACGCAGGAGCATACGGCGCACGTCGGCGTGCTCGATGATGGGGACCTGCGGCGTCGACGGATTCTTCGCGGTCACGGGGCGACCCTGCGGTCGCATGCGCGCGTACTCGAGCGACTCGTGGTAGGCGACCGACGCGGTGCCGATGGCGTTCATGCCGACCATCAAGCGCGCCTCGTTCATCATCTGGAACATGTACGAGATGCCCCGGTTTGCTTCGCCCACGAGCCAGCCGTGGCAGTCGCCGTTCTCGCCGAAGTTGAGCGCGATGCTCGGAATCCCGCGCCAGCCCATCTTGTGGAAGGCGCCCGCGCAGTGCACGTCGTTGGCGATCAGGTCGCCGTTGTGGCGCCGCTTCTTGGGGATGGCAAAGAGCGACACGCCCTTGATGCCGGGCGGGGCGCCCTCGATGCGGCCGAGGGCGAGGTGGACGATGTTCTCGGTCAGGTCCTGGTCGCCGCCCGAGATGAAGACCTTGTTGCCGCGGATCAAATAGTGCCCCGCGTCGGTCTTCGTGGCCGTCGTCTTCACGTCGGTCAGGCTGCTCCCGGCCTGCGGCTCGGTGAGCGCCATCGTGCCGGTCCACCTACCGGCGTACATCGGGACCATCATCTCGGCCTTGAGCGCGTCGGTGCCGAACGCCTCGATGAGATGAGCGGCGCCGGACGTCAGCCCCACGTAGCCGACGGCGCTGAGGTTGGCCGCCATGCCGTAGAGCGTGGCGAGTGTGGCCACGACGTGCGGCAGCTGTTGCCCGCCCACGTCGGAGGGCCGGGTCGCGGCCGTCATCCCCTGTTCGACCAGCTTGGGAAAGAGCTGCTTCATCAGCGGGTGCACCACGATCCCGGTGCCGACCAGGTGCGCCGGCGACTCGTCCATCGGCTTGTAGGCCGGAAACAGGACCTCGCGCGCGAACTTGCGCGCGTTCTGCAGCACGAGATCGAACGTCTCGCGGGAGTGCTCGGCGTACGCGGGGAAGCGGCAGACCTCGTCGCCGTGGAAGACCTCGTACAGCAGGAATTCGACGTTGCGATCGCTGACGAGCGGATTGGGCATGCGCCCTATCTAGCGCGGCCGACGCCGCGATCTCGTCCTTTCGATGTCCCCGGGCGGAGCGCCGGGATGCGCGCGCTCCGGCCGACTCAGCCCCGGAGCTCTCGCTTCAGGATCTTGCCCGTCGGTCCTTTGGGCAGCGAGTCGCGGAACTCGACGATCCGAGGGTACTTGTACGCGGCGAGGTGCTCTTTGCAGTACGCGATGATCGCCTCGGCCGTCGCCGTGGCGCCCGGTTTGAGGGCCAGGATGGCCTTCACCTCTTCGCCGTGGCTCGCGTGCGGCACGCCGATGACGGCGGCCTCGGCAACCGCGGGGTGCGCGTACAGCGTCTCCTCGACCTCGCGCGGGTACACGTTGAAGCCGCCGCGGATGATCATGTCCTTCTTGCGGTCGACGATGAAGTAGTAGCCGTCGGCGTCGCGGGTGGCGATGTCGCCCGTCGTGAACCACCCGTTTTTGATCACCTCGGCGTTCACCTCGGGCCGCTTGTAGTAGCCCTTCATCACGTTGGGCCCCTTGATGCAGATCTCACCCGCCGTGTCGGT
>Ga0302326_10011417_pt1 | contig 19138 bp, 23 predicted proteins | sample Palsa_T0_3_FD_202264 | JGI IMG/M metagenome (GOLD analysis project Ga0302326, IMG submission 202264) | Peat permafrost microbial communities from Stordalen Mire near Abisko, Sweden - Palsa_T0_3 | ecosystem: Environmental > Terrestrial > Soil > Palsa > Peat permafrost | place: Sweden: Abisko...
CCTGTTCGTACCGGAGTCGCTCATCGCGCTCAAATGACTGGGCGCGCTCGGCGGTGCGGCTCTGGAAGAGGTAGGTGGTCAAGGACCCCAGCAGGGTAGCGGCGATGCCGATAAGACCGGCCAGCAGAGCGTTCACACTGGAAGTCGACCATGTACTGCCGGCGATGACCATGGCACTGCGGAAGCTGGGCGGCTCCGGCAGGGCATGCCAGCCGGACGGCCGACCTGCCCCCGGCAAGAGTCAGAGTCCTAGGGGATGCAGAACGACCCGTTCCGTGCACGCTCGGCACCCACGACGCAACCTGGAGATACCGCACAGAACGGGTACGCGCGCGCAGGCTACGCCAGCGGCGGTGGCGGTGCGTCACGGATGCCGCGGATCGCAGGCGACGTGGCCGCCGGCTCTGCCCTTGTCGGCTGCGTGCTGGTGAGCTATGCGCCGTGCGCGGAAAGGCGCCGCTTTTGATCTGCTCGGGCGCGGCTAGCCGCCGGGGACTGCCTTATGGGGGTTCAACTCGGTTGCCGTAGAACGCCCGCTGTGGCTCCCCGATCACCACGGCGTCGAAGCACCGGCCAGGGTTAGCCAGGTCCGCGAGCAACTGGGCGGCTCTCGGGCGGCGCTTCCACGGCAGCGACCGGGACTGGCCGATATCGAAGTACTCCGCGACGATGATCCCGCCGGCCGGCTCAATCAGGGCGCGGCTGCGGGATTTCTGCCAGTTATTGGACGCCGCGGGTCCTGGTTGTCCTCAGTTGAGACCCTGCCGTTAAACGCGAACCTCTTCACCGCCCTGACTGCGTCAGGGCCGGCTGGCGGCGCGAAGGTGCTCATCTGGGCTCGCCGCGGTCAGGCTGGTTGCTCTCCCGACGCCCGCTCGCTGCGGCATGATGATGGCTGTGCTGCTCCGACTGGCCTACCTGAGCGTGACGAACACGTTCGCGTTACTACGGCTGCTTCCGGCGAGCGACCGGGACAAGGACGCCGAGATCCTGGCGCTGCGCCACCAGGTCACGGTCCTGCAGCGGCAGCGGGGCACGAACCGGCCGCGATTCTCCCCCGCTGAGCGAGCGTTCTTGGCGCCCTGCTGCACCGCCTCCCGAGGGAAGTGCTCGGCCGGTTCCGGCTCCTGATCCGGCCGGACACGGTGCTGCACTGGCACCGGGACCTGCTGACGCGCCGCCACGCGGCCGGATCACGCCCAAAGAGCCCGGGCAGGCCGCGTACCGTCCGCTCCATCCGCCTGCTGGTGCTGCGCCTGGCGCGAGAGAACCCGTGCTGGGGCTACCGCCGCATCCACGGCGAACTCCTCGTCCTCGGCATCAAGACCGCCGCCTCCACCGTATGGGAGATCCTCCACGACGCCGGGATCGACCCGGCACCCGAACGCGACTCCACCACCTGGGCCAGCTTCCTCCGCTCCCAGGCCGGAGCCCTGCTCGCCTGCGACTTCTTCGAGACAGTCACCGTGACAGGCGGGCACCTGTTCGTGCTGGCGGTCATCGAGCACGCCAGCCGCCGCATCAGGGTCCTGGGCGCAGCCCCTCATCCGACCGCGGCCTGGGTTGCCCAGGCCGCGAGAAACCTGGTCATGGATCTTGACGACGCCGGCGGCCAGGCAAGGTTCTTGATCCGGGACCGCGACGGCAAGTTCCCCCGCATGTTTGACGCCGTGCTCAAGGACGCAGGTATCGAGACCGTGCTCAGCGGCGTCCAGATGCCCAGAATGAACGCGGTCATGGAGCGATGGGTGCAGACCTGCCGCCGCGAGCTGCTCGACCGGACCCTGATCTGGAACCAGGCGCACCTGCTCCACGCTCTGCGCGAGTTCGAGCGGTTCTATAACTCCCACCGGCCGCACCAGGGAATCGCCAACGCCCGGCCACTCCACGCGCTGCCCACACCGATCCCCGTGGCCGCCATCACCCGGCTACACGTCCACAGACACGACCGCCTCGGTGGCATCCTCCACCAGTACTACCATGCCGCGTTACCTGCACGGATGAGGTTATCGGCAAGCACAGCCCCGCGGCGCCAATGGGCTCGGCTCTTCGCGAAGTGGTGGAATCGCAGGTCACGTCAGCCGTAGGTGTAACTACTCCCGAGCACGTAATCACCTGGGTTAACGGTGAGGTTTGTGTTAACTCCAGGGTCTTGGTACGAGGCCTGCACCTGTACCTGCTGCCCGGTTCTCAGCGTGCCGGATCTGGGGTGGACGGTGACATAGGACGGCGCCGAAACCGACCAGTTCATCGGCCCGTAGCAGGCGGTAATGGTGAAGGTCACCGTTTCGCCGTCCGCGCTGGCCGAGTCGTCGCTCGGCGAAACTCTGATTTTGTCGGCCCCGGCGGCGGTGCTGTACGGGTAGATGTCCGCGCTGGCCGATGGCAGCGGCGGGCATCCAGGCCCACCCGCGGCAGATGACTGACCTCCCGCGCGCGCGTAGTTGTACGCGAAGAGCCCCGCAAACACACCGACCGCGACCGCGATTACGAGCACCACAGGTCGGCGACGCCCCGCCATCACCGTCATGCGCCCACCCTGGGCCGGCAGCTTCCCGGCGTGGCCGTGCCGATCGCGAGGGTGAGCAGCGCGGCCGCGAGTACGGCGATGGCAACAACGAGCGAGATGGAGACCAACCCAACCCCCGCGAGGTCGGAAATTTTTCCTGGCAATACGGACGGGCCGTAACGGTACCAGAAATGGGTATACCGAAGGGCACGAAGTCGCGGGCGTCGCCTGACGTCCCGGCCCAGTCTCGGGAGGCTGACAAGGGAAAAGTTCAAAGGTCCAGATAGGTCACCACATCGGTGAGGCTCCTGAAGATCGGAGTGCCAAACTCCGTGCCGAGGCGGGGCGCGGTGGGTGGCGGCGTCCCAGACGTCCGCATCGGTGACCACGGCGTCGGTGTACGGGATGGCGACGGACAGGGCTTCGATGTCGCGGAGGTGATTGATCTTCCATGTGGTCGAGGTCTGCTTCACGTAGTTGTGCTTAAGCGACGTCGCCACCCGTTGCGTCGGCAGATGTTCCAGGAAGTCGGTCAGCTCCTCCTTATTGCGAAAGGGGAAGCTCGTGACGAATCCGGCGCTTGCCATCGCCCGCTTGTAGTTGTCGAAGATGTCACGGCACAGCTGCCGGGCCGCGACGCCGCCGAACGGCGAAGAAGTGCGCCTCGGAGTCGTCCCGACCCGGATGGCGGCTCGCACGCAGATGAGCCGGTTCAGCGGGCAGGGGCCGGCCCGCAGAGGTTCCTCGTCGCGGCTGCTCATGTCCGTCGAGCATTCCCGGACCGGCGGGCACCAGTTGCATCGGGCCTTGGCTATCCCTTGATGATCGCCATCAATGCTGCGGTGTAGGGCGCGGGGTCTAGATCGCCACGGATCGCCAGCTGCTGGCTGTAGCTGCTGCAGACGGCCACGAACGCTTCGGCGATCTGTCCGGCATGCCGGCGCCGGCCGTCGGGTACCAACTCGGCTACCGCAGCCCGCATGGCGGAGAGCTGTTGCTGGACAACGGCCGCAAGCGGCGGCGACACTGCCGCTTCGGCATAGATCTGGGCTACCAGCCGAGCATGGTCTGTCTCGCGCGCCAGAGCACGCACATGCTCGAGGAACCCGTCCACGGCCTCGGCTGTGAGCGCCTTCGGCAGAGCTTCGCCCGCCTGCTCGCAGACGGCGACGACGATCTCGTCCTTGCTGGTGAAATACCGGTAGATGGCTCCGTTGGAGAGCCCGGACTCGCTGACGATGTCGGCCATTGACGTGCGGGCGAAGCCGTGGCTGGCGAACCGGGCGCGGGCGGCATCCACGATCTGCTGACGGCGAGCGTCAAGGTGCGCCTGGCTGACCTTCGGCATAAAAAGAGCGACCCCTCGTTTTACTTGATACTGTAGGAAAGCCTACCCCGCAACAGCAACTTCCAGGAGCTGCCATGCACTACCAGACCTTCGGCCGGCTGACCGGCCTGCGAGTGTCGGAGTACGCGCTCGGGACGGCGAACTTCGGCACATCAGGCACCGGCGCCGGCCCCGAGGCCTCGCGGCAGATCTTCGAGGCCTTCGTCGCCGCCGGCGGCACCACGTTCGACACGTCCAACCTCTATCAGGACGGACAGGCCGAAACCGTGCTCGGTGAGCTACTCGGCCGCCAGCGGGACGATTTCGTGGTGATCACCAAGTACAGCGGGACACGGCAAGACCAGCCCCGCCCGGGCACGACCGGTAACAGCCGCAAGGTCATGGTCCGTTCTCTGGAGGCGAGCCTGCGCCGCCTGAACACCCACTACGTAGACGTCTTCATGCCGCACTTTCCCGACGGAACCACCCCGGTCGAGGAGATCCTGGCCGGGTTCGACGACCTGATCCGTTCCGGCAAGATCCTTCACGGCGGACTCTCCAACTTCCCGGCCTGGCGGGTCGCCAGCGCCGCGGTCCGGGCGGACCTGCGTGGCCTGGCCCCGCTGGTCGGCATTGAGACCGAATACAGCCTGGCCGAACGATCTGCCGACCGGGAGCTGCTGCCGATGGCTCAAGCCCACGGTCTAGGCGTGGTCCTGTACTCCCCGCTGGCCGGAGGGCTGCTCACCGGCAAGTACCGGCAGGGCGAACAGGGCCGGCTAAGTGCTCGCGGCGACGCAATTGAGAGCACCGCACAGCGCACCGCCGTCGTTGACGCCGTACTGGCGATCGCCGGCGAGACCGGCGCCAGCGCAGTCCAGGTCTCCCTGGCCTGGCTGCGCCGCCGGGCCGCACTCGCCCAGGCGGCCCTTATCCCGATAGTCGGCCCCCGATCCCTGACACACCTGGAGGAATACCTGAGCTCTCTCCACCTCGAACTCACCGACCAGCACTACCACTGTCTGGACGAGGTCAGCGCAGTACGCCTGGGAGCCCCGCATGAGGACGTCGCGGCCGCGCTGAGCCACGGCTTCGACGGCGACCGCACGCTACTCGAACCTTCCCCCGTTCCCGTCATCTGATCACCGCACGACTCACGCTCCGCGGTTTTCCGGACCCATCCTCAGTCATTCATGAGCGATCGCCCGCACTGCCCAGCAGATGTGGGGCGATGGAGAAGCGGAAGCCAAGTACCATGGGTGAACTGTTACTTATACGGCGAAAAGGCTCCGAGCTGGCAGCAGGTGGGGCGTGTGCGAGCAAACGCCCGAGTGCAGGCGGGAACATCGGAGGTCGCCGGCGCGCTGACCTAGGGGCGCAGGACTTCGACCTCTACGGCTGGCGGTGCGCCTGCTGCGGCTTGGGGGGGCCGTGGCGGCGGCTCAGCACACCGTGAGAAGCTGTTCGGCCGAGATGCCGAGACGTGTGGCATGTACCGCTGGCTTCGGGACAATGGCCTCCCGAGGGATTCCAGATCTTGTGCTTGTCCTGCAACGAGTCCAAGGGCACAGCCGAACGGTGCACGCTCGCATATCGACAGCAAGAAGCGCTGCTATGCCTGTAACGAGATCAAGCTGCTGGTGAAGGAGTTCGGCACTGACCGAACCGCCCGTGACGGGCACGCTCGCGCTGCAAGATGTGCGACGCCGCAGCCAGAGCAATGAGGAGGATCGCTAAATGCCGAAGAGCGACATGATCGGGACCGAGGGCGAGATCACCGCCATTTACCGGGGCGGGGTGCGCCATGCCGAGGGCTGACTTCATCGAGACCGAGGGCACGGTCATCCGGATGCGCGGGCACGGCTTCTACACCGTGGTACTCGCCAACGGGCACGAGGTGCTCGCGAGGATGTCCGGGCGGATGTCGAAGAACCACATCCGCGTAATCCAGGACGATCGCGTGCTGCTGGAGATCAGCCCGGCAGACTGGTCGAAGGGGCGCATCGTTTACCGCTATAAGTGATCCGCGCTCCGACTTCTGACTAGCGGGCCGGCGCGCCAGGGCCGGCCAGGGCTCGCGGACTGCAGTCGATGACGCTCTCACGAACAGGCACTGGTCGGCGCGCATATCCCTACGCTGGTTCCTCTCCGGTTCCTCTCCGGAAACCGGTTCTCGCGCTCAGTTGCGTCTGTCCCGCAGTGCGGAACGGCGTCATTGCCTGCGGTGTCGACGGGAATCACACTGTGGCGCACGACATAATCCGCTCGACCTCGAGCGGATGGGCGCCCCTAGCCGTTGCGGAGGACCGGCAGCGCTCGGCGCTGCTACCCGGCCCATGTACGGCGTGAACGGAGGAACCATGCCCGGCCTGGCTCGATCTGAGTGGTATGACCTGACCAGGGACATGAATTGGACTCTGTCCTACGTGGACACCGAAGAGGCCTGGCCGCAGGACATGTCCAATACGTACGGCATACCGCACGAGGACTGGTGGGTCTGGGATGAGCCCTACAAGGTCACCTACACCGAGTACGTGCACAACCAGGTGGGCAAGGACGCTGGCGTGTACTCGGTGAACTCGGTGATCAGCCGGTCCCGGATGTTCGAAGAGCTGGACCCGGGCTGGAAGTCGGCGATCATCGCGCACTACGGCGCCATCGCCATCCCCGAGTACCTGGCGGGCATCGGGGAGTCCCGGATGGGCCGGTTCGGCCGGGCCGCCGCGTGGCGCAACATGGCCACCTTCGGCTGCCTGGACGAGACCAGGCACGGCCAGATCCAGACGTACTTCCCCTACACCTTGCTCGGCAAAGAGCCCCGGATGGACTGGGCGCACAAGGCCGCGCACACCAACGAGTGGGGCGCGATCGCTGGCCGGCACCTGTTCGATGACATGTTCACCGCCAACGACGCGGTGTCCACCGCCATCCAGCTCACCTTCACCTTCGAGACCGGCTTCACCAACCTGCAGTTCCTCGGCATGGCCGCGGACGCGATGAACGTCGGCGACCTGGACTTCAGCGCGCTGATCTCCTCCATCCAGACCGACGAGGCCCGGCACTCCCAGCAGGGCGTGCCCACGCTCAAGCTCATGGTCGAGAAGGGCAAGGGTGACATCGCGCAGAAGCTGATCGACCACATGTTCTGGCGCAGCTGGCACATCTTCGCCCTGCTCACCGGACTGTCGATGGACTACTACACGCCGCTGGAGCACCGCACCCACTCGTTCAAGGAGTTCATGAACGAGTGGATCATCAAGCAGTTCGTCGACCAGTTCAGGGACTTCGGCCTGGAACGGCCCTGGTACTGGGACGAGGAGTTCCTGGGCGAACTCGAGTGGTATCACCACGCCCTGCACCTGGGCATCTGGACCTGGCGGCCCACCGTGTGGTGGAACCCGGACGCCGGCATGTCGCCGCCCGAGCGGGAATGGCTTGAGGAGAAGTACCCGGGCTGGAACGACTCGTTCGGCAAGTACTGGGACGTGATCACGGCCAACATCCGGGCCGGGCAGCCCGAGCTGACCCTGCCGGAGACCTTCCCGATGGTCTGCAACATGTGCCAGATCCCGGTAGTGTCCCCGGCTGGGTACGCCGCCGGCTTCGTCAAGAGCCCGGCGCCGCTGCTGCTCGACCTGGACGGACGCAGGTACACCTTCTGCTCCGTGCCGTGCAAGTGGATCTTCGAGCAGAACCCCAGCCGGTTCAAGGGCCACCTGGGTATCATCGACCGCTTCCTCGGCGGGCTGATCCAGCCGCCGGACCTCGGCGGCGCGCTGGCCTACATGGGCCTGTCGCCCGAAGAATGCGGTCAGGATGCCACCAACTACGCCTGGGCACAGCCGAGCCGGGCGGACAAGAACGGGAAGGCCTGACCATGGCACTGTTTCCTGTGCAGGGCATCTTCGAAGGCGACTTCGTGGTGCTGCTGGTGCCCGTGGACACCGACGACCCGATGACGGTCGTCGCCGAGAAGATCGCGCATCACGTGGTCGGCCGCCGGGTCGCCGCGCAGGACCGGCCGATGCGGGTTCGCCGCCAGGGCGAGTTCCTCGCCGACGACGCCACGGTCGCCGAGTCCAACCTGTCCCCGCTGGACGTGCTCGAGGTGGTGTACGCGTGAGCGGGCATCAGAAGATGGTCGGCCCGGTGATCCGCGGCGCGGACGCCGACCTGGCCGACGCGGTGATCGAGGCCATCGAGGCGGACAACCCGGGCGCGGAGGTGGAGGTGGAAGACGCGGGCGGCTACATTCGCATCGGCGTCGCGCAGCGCTGCCTGCTGACCCGGGCCAGCCTGGAGGAAGCGCTTGGCCACAGCTTCGAGCTGCCCAAGCTCGAGCCGTCCCTCGCGGCGTTCGCCGGCCGGATGAAGGCCACCGACGACGAGATGCTCTGGTACCTGGAAAGGCAGGACTGAGGAGATGGCCAACCGGACCGCCAGACCCCGCAAGACCTGGAGCCTGCTCGGTGATGTCCGCCGCAAGCCGAGCACGTACGAGGTGACCGCGGCGCTCTTCCAGTACCACTTCCGCAGGGAACCGGCGCCGTTCGAGCTCGATCCCGGCATGCCCATGAACCGCTGGTACCTGACCTACCGGGAGGGCTCGCCGTTCCAGGTGGACGACTGGGAGGGCTTCCACGACCCGCACAAGCTCACCTACAAGGACTACGTCGCGCTGCAGCACGACCACGAGACCTACCTCGACCTGCTGATCGACACGCACGAGGCGGCCGGGTCGGTGACCCGCCTGGATCCGGGCTGGGTGGCCGCGCTGCGGGCGGCGTTCGTGCCGCTGCGGTTCCCGTTGCACGTGCTGCAGATGACCGGCCTGTACGTCGGGCAGCTGGCGCCGTCGGCGTTCATCGCCAACGCCGCCCACTTCGGCGCCGCGGACGAGATGCGCCGCATCCAGCGGATCGCGTACTGGACCAAGGTGCTGGCCAACGCCCACAGCGACGAGCTGGCGAGCACGGCGCTGGCCCGCGGCGCCTGGGAGGATGACCCGGCCTGGCAGCCGCTGCGCCGGGCCTGCGAGCAGCTGCTTGTCACCCGCGACTGGGGCGAGGCGTTCGCCGCGCGGAACCTGGCGATCAAGCCGGCCCTGGACGCCCTGCTGAACAACCAGTTCGCCGAGCTGGCCCAGCGTAACTCCGATGAGTTCCTCGCGCTGCTGTTCACCGAGTTCGGCGTCGACTCCCAGCGCAGCCAGGACTGGTCGGCAGCCCTCGTCAGGTACGCGCTCGAGCACAAGCCTGAGCTGCGTGAGGTGCTCGCCGGCTGGCTCGGCACATGGCAGCCTCGAGCGGTCGAGGCTGCCGAGCCCCTCGCGGCGGCATTCGCCACGGCGCCCGTTCCTATCGCCGCCAACCAGGTGACGGGCGCGGTGCGCGAGCAGCACCGGGCGTTCCTGCAAACCTGTGGGCTCTGACGCGGGAACCGCCAGGGCCGAGCACGGTTGCCGGGTTACCCCGGCAAGCACGGGTCTGGTCAGAGTTGCGGTGATCCTGCTGCATTGTCGCCCATTCCGATCTGGTTCCTGAGAGCGCCAGACGTCGTTTAACGCGGCCGTGCTGCTGGCGGCCGAGGGGCGTCACGATCCTGCGGGTACGCCATCTGCCTGCTCGCCGCCCGCTCGCCGAACGCCAGCGCTTCGTCCCTCGCCAGGGCCAGGTGCCGCGCGGGATTGTGCGCCGGTTCCGGACCTGGTACCGCGGCGCTGACTTTCCGACCCAGCCGGCGCAGCTCGCTGTACACCCTGCGGTATCCCAGGCCGGGTTCTCCCGCGCCAGCCGCAGCACCAGGCAGATCTCCGGACCGGCTGGCTGTCCCGCTGGCTGGAGACGGACACTTACTCGCCCAGCGCCATCGACACGGCCCCGGCCGCCAGCCCCGCCAGCCGGCACTGAAGACAGGCCCGCGGGCCAACGTGGCTCCCGCCACTCCGATGACGATGCCGGCCACCGACACGATCCGCGATCCTGAATCGGAGGGAGGGCCGATTCAGCAGGAGTGGATCGCCGCACTCGGCAGAGATCAGGGCGAACGGCGCTGGCAGCGGGTCGGTACCGCGCGGTCGACCGGAGAGCCCGAGGTCTACGTCGTGGATATCCGGGCATCGGACCTGACTGCGGACCAGACCGATAACCTGCGCCTGGCCGGGCCGGACGGCGTAAGTGTTCAGGCGGGATTCCCGGTCATGGAAGCAACGATCGACGGCGAGCTCATTCGTTTGCGTGTGGCCGAGTTCGCCGCTCCCGCACAGCCTTATCTGTGGCGGCAAAGGCAGCAGCCAACCTTCCTGGCTACCGCGTTGCGCGGAGGAGTTTCGTCGCTCGCCGATGCCGGTCTCGCCAGCGATCACCGAGATCATGACCGGCCGGTTCACGTCGAGCAGGGTCCCGGTCTACTCGAACAGGTCGGGGTTGTCCCGCGTGACCTGCTGGTAGAGCGGCTGGAAGCTGAACCAGCCCGCGTGCGCGGTGCCCATGGTGTCGCGTACCAGGCGCGCGTCTACGGGATCGACCGGATGCGGGGCCCCGGCGGCCTCGGCCAGCAGCTGCACCTGGCAGGCGTGCTCAAGCGCGATGAACCACCAGGCTGCCTCGTCGACCGTGGCCCCGACAGTCAGCGCACCGTGGTTGAGCAGGAAGGCGGCCCGATTAGGGCCGAGATCAGCGGCGATTGCCCTCGCTTTCTCCTCTTCCAGCGTGATCCCGGTGTGCTCGGCATGCACCACATGGTTTTCGAAGAAGAAGCAGCCTTCGTTGGTGAGCGGCAGCAGCGGGCGGTTCATCGCGGACCACGCCGAGCTGTAGAGGCTGTGCGCGTGGGCGGCCGCGACGACGTCGGGACGCGCGGCGTGGACCTGGGCATGGATACGGAACGCGGCGGTATTCAGCACTCCCTGGCCTTCGAGCACCTGGCCGTGATGATCGACTAGTAGCAGGTCCCGTGGCCGGATATGCGCGAAGGCGACGCCGAACGGGTTGACCCAGAACAGGTCAGGGGCGCCGGGGTCGCGCACGGTGATGTGGCCGGCCACGCCGATATCGAAGCCTAGGCGGGCGAAGACGCGCAGCGCGGCCGCCAGGCGGTGCTTGCGGGCCTGTCGCTCCGCTGCGACATCGCTAGTGGCTGGCTGATCGCTGAAGACCATGGTCGCGGGTGTCGACGTAGATGGCATGATGCTTCCTCGGTTCTGGTCTGGCAGGGCTCGGTTCTGGTCTGGCAGGGCTCGGTTCTGGTCCGGCAGGGTAGGTATCGGCGAGCACCGATCCGCTGGCCTGGGGGTGGCATGTCGGTGCGGTGGGTCAGAGTCTTTCGATGATGGTGGCGTTGGCCATGCCGCCGGCTTCGCACATCGCCTGCAGCCCGAACCGGCCGCCCCCCGTTTCGAGGACGTTCAGCAGGGTGACCAGCAGCCGGGTGCCTGACGATCCGAGGGCGTGTCCCAGCGCGATCGCCCCGCCCCGTACGTTGAGCCGCCCCGGGTCCGCGCCGAACTCGCGCAGCCACACCAGCGGGACCGGCGCGCAGGCCTCGTTCACCTCGTAGGCGTCGATGTCGCCGGTGGTCATCCCGGTCCGGCGCAGTATCTTGCGGGGTCGCGGGGATGGGTCCGGTGAGCATCAGCAGCGGATCGTCTCCGGTGACCGAAAAGGCATGGAACCGTGCGCGGGGCCGCAGCCCGAGCTCACGCGCCTTGCTGGCGCTGGCGATGAGGACGGCTGAGGCGCCGTCGGTGAGCGGCGATGAGTTTTCCGGTGTGATCTTCCAGTCCAGGTCGGGGAAGCGGGCGGCGAACGCGTCGGTGCGGAACGACGGCCGCGGCTGAGCTTCCACTTGTCGGCCATCAGTTCCGCGGACACGCCCTGATGCACCAGTCCCGCGGGGTACCGGATAGCGCTGCGCGCGCTCTGCGTGGCGGGACGCGCGGTGCCCAGCGGGATGGCGCTCATCGACTCGACTCCGGCGGCGATGACGATGTCCTGGGAGCCCGACATGATCGCCTGGGCGGCGAACGTCGCGGCCTGCTGGCTGGATCCGCATTGCCGGTTGACGGTGGCCGCAGGCACCATTTCGGGGAACCCGGCGGCCAGCGACGCGTTACGGGCAATGTTGCCCGACTGCTCGCCAACCTGCTGCACGCAGCCGACCAGGACGTCGTCCACCAGCCCGGGGTCGATTCCCGCTCTATCGACGAGCGCCCGCAACGTGCCCGCGAGCAGGTCGACCGGGTGGACGCCAGCCAGCGCGCCGCTGGCCTTGCCCCGCCCGGCCGACGTGCGTACCGCCTCGACGATGACCGCCTCTTCCACGCGTACCTCTTTCTTCGCGGCCGGCTCAGCCGCCCAGGCCCATGCCGCCTGATACGCCGAGCGTCTCGGCGGTGATGTAGGACGCCTCGGGTGAGGCGAGGAACGCGACCGCGGCCGCGATCTCCTCTGGTGTGCCGATCCGGCCGAGCTGGGTGCCCGCGACCATCGCCGCCAGCATGGTCTCGCCCCGCTCGCCCATGTCCCGGATCGCCTGCACCATCGGTGTCTCGGTCGGGCCGGGGGCCACGCAGTTCGCGGTGATCAGATAGCGCGCGTTCTCCCGGGCGATCGACTTGGTGAAGCCGATGCCCGCGGCCTTGGCCGCGGCGTAGACGGCGTTGCCCTTCGCGCCGATCCGGCCGGCCTCCGAGGTGACGGTCACTAGACGCCCGTAGCGGCGCGCCTGCATGCCCGGAAGCACGGCCTGCGTGCAGGCCAGAACCCCTTCGACGTTGACCGCGAGCACCCGCCGCCACCGTGCCGGCGCCACTTCGGTGAACCAGCCGAAATCATCGACGCCCGCGTTGTTGACGAGGATGTCGAACGCCTCGCCGCCGAGAACGTCCGCGACGGCCGCCGGGTCGGTAACGTCAAGTTCGGCCGCGCTGCCGCCGAACTCGGCCGCCACCTTGGCCGCGCCGCCGCCGTCGAGGTCGACTACGAGGACGTCCGCGCCGTCGCCCGCCAGGCGGCGGGCGACTGCCGCGCCTATCCCCCCGGCACCGCCAGTGACCACCGCCCGCTGGCCGGCGAACCGCCCGCTCATCTGCCCGTGAACACGGGAGGCCGCCGCTCGATCACCGCCGCGAGCCCCTCACGGGCATCCGCGGTGCCGCTCAGCTCCGAGACCGTCCGCGCCTCGTCGGGCAGGGCGTCCTCGACCGAACGCCCCACGCCGTCCCACAGCAGCCGCTTGCTTGCCGCGAGCGCTCGCGGCGCTCCCGCCGCGAGCAGCGCAGCCAGGTCCGTCGCGCGCTGTTCGAGTTCCGGTTCGGGCACTACCTCGGAGACGATGCCGAGCTCATACGCCTGCTGAGCGGTGAGCGTCTGGTTGGTGAGCACGATCTGTATAGCGCGCCGCAGGCCCACGAGGCGGGTGAGCGTGACTGTGGTGCCGGCGTCCGGTGCCATGCCGACCTGGACTGCCGCAGGCAGGAAGCGCGCGTTATCCGCCGCGATGACCAGGTCGGCCGCGCAGACCAGTCCGAAGCCGCCGCCTCCGGCGGCGTACCCGTGGACCTGGGCGATGACCGGAGCGGGCAGCCGGATCATGGCCGACACCGACACCTGCAGCCAGGACGTGACCTCGCGCAGGTATCCGGGCAGCGCCTCCCCCTTCGACGCGAAGTCCTTCACGTCGCCGCCGCCGCTGAAGTGCTTGCCGTTCCCGCTGATAATCAGCGCCCGCAGGTCAGGCTCACGATGGCAGGCCAGCAGAGCCTCGTAGAACGAGCGAAGGAACCCGGCCGACATGCCGTTGGCCGATGCGGGCCGGTTCATCCGCAGCCGGGCGACCTTGCCAGTGATATCAAGCAAGACATCTGTCTCCGAGAGCACCTCTATCATGTCGGTTCCTTCCGTCGCTGGAATGCGGCAAAGGCGGCTGCCTACTGTCCCCGCCGGGCACCTGCCCGAAGCGGCTGTGGATGTCGGCGATCCGCGCGTCGGAGCGCGTGATCGCGATGTCACACGCCTGCATCAGCTCGAAGCCGCCGCGACCGCGTGCCCATGCACGGCAACTATCACGGGGACCGGCGGAGGTCACGGCTCGCAGTGCACGGGCGAACGCGTCGAACAGCTCCGCCATGGCCGCTCGCCCGCGTGAGTGCAGCCGGGCCAGCGCATGCACGTCGCCGCCGGCGCAGAAGTCCTCGTCGGCTCCCCGGATCACGACGCGCCCCGCAGTCCAGGACCTGACGACCGCGTCCGCGCTGTCCCTGGTGGTCACAGCCCCGCCGGAGTCGGCGCGCCACTGGCGGCACCGGCCCGGGCCGCGGCGGCCGGCGCGGACTCCGCGAACTCGGCGGTCGTCAGCACGCGGCGCGCTTTCCCCTCATAGCGGGGCAGCTCACCCTCGCCGACGGCGATCACGGGAAGCGCGATGCCGAGGCGGTCTCGCAGCCGCGCCCCGAGCTCGGCGGCCACCCGCTCGCGGACGGGCTCGGCAGTCTCGACGAAGACGGCCGCCTCTGTCGCGCGCAACCCGTCCGGGTCCTTGTCGAGAACGAGCTGCCAGCCTTCGCCGGCGCCGGGGGTCGAGCAAACGACGTCTTCCACCTGGGACGGCATGACCAGCGTTCCCCGCACCTTCAGCACGTCGTCGGTCCGGCCGGAGATCCAGCCGATCTTGGGGTGAGCGCGGCGCCCGCACGGGCAGTCGAAGGCGTCCTCGGCCCACATGGTCAGGTCGCCGGTCCGCCACCGCAGCATCGGCGAGCCTTCGCGCTGCAGGCTGGTGACGACCAGCTCGCCGCTGACGCCAGGCTTGGTGGTCCGGTCTCCGCTCTCCGGATCGATGATCTCGATCAGGTGGTGATCGGCCCACACGTGAAAGGTCTGCTGGCCCGCTGAGTACTCGCAGGTCCCGGCGACGAACGGCCCGCCCAGCTCGGTGGTCCCGTAGGTGTTGTGGGCGCGGAACCCGGGCGGCATCGCCTCGGCCAGGCGCGCGACCGCGGCCGCGCTCATCGTCTCGCCGCCGAAGATCCCGACCCGGAGCGACCAGTCGGCGGCCGCGTCGATCCCGGCCTCCCGGGCGCGTTCGACGAGGAGCAGCGCGAACGTGGGCGTACAGGAGATGACTGACACACCGAGATCCCGCAGGCGCTGGATAGCCAGCGAGGTCCGGCCTGGTCCCGCGGGCATCGTGGTGACGCCGATCTCTTCGTAGGCCCGGTCCAGCGAGCTGCCGCCGATCCACAAGCCGTAGCCGTAGCACTGCCAGGCGATGTCCTCGCGGGTGACCCCCATCGCGGTGAGGTTGCGCGCACCCAGCTGGCCGATGTTGGCCAGGTCGCGTCCGGTAAACGCGACATTGCACGGCAGCCCGGTAGTGCCGGTCGTGGCGTTCAGCCGGACGATGTCGGTCAGCGGTGCGGCCTGCACCCCCCACGGTTGCAGGTCCCGCAGCTGCGACTTGTCGAAGAACGGGACGCGCGCCAGGTCGTCGAGAGTACGGATCGATGCCGGGTCGACCCCCGCCTCGGCCAGCCGCTTGCGGTAGTGCGGAACCGTCGCGCACTTCCGCATGGTGCGCCGCAGCGCCTCTTCCTGTTGCCTGGCGATCAGGCCGGGTGACGCGGTCTCGATCTCCGCCGACCAGTAAGCAGTCACGTCCGGCCCCTTTGCCATCCAATAAATCAACCGATCGTTCGTATAATAGATTTACCCCTGCTGGTCAGCGTCAGTCAAGACCTCGGACGGTCCGGCTAGAATCGGCGACAGGCACCGAGGAGGCATACGTGGGGCGGATCAGCACTTCTGTGCGGCCGGCCTACCGGCTCGACGAGATCGTCGACATCGCGGTCAGGGTCTTTCTCGAGCGCGGCTACGACGCGACATCGATGAACGACCTCGCGAAGGCCGCGCAGATCACCAAGTCCAGCTTCTACCACCACGTGAGCTCGAAGGAAGAGCTGTTCGAGCTGGGCGTCGGGCGGGCGCTCGACGCGCTGTTCCAGGTGCTGAAGGAGCCGCCCGCGATGACGGGGCCGGCCGCGGCGCGGGTGAGGTACGTCCTGCGGCGCATGGTGCAGATCATCGCCGAGCGGCTCCCCGAGGTCGCGCTGCTCGTGCACACGCACGGCAACACGCCCGTCGAGCAGAAGGCCCTGCACCGCCGCCGGCAGTTCGACCAGGCGATGACCAGGCTCGTCGAGCAGGCCGTCAAGGACGGGGAACTGTACCCGGGCATGGACCCGGCCCTGTTCACCCGGCTCGCGCTCGGCGCGGCGGTCTCGGTAGTCGAGTGGTACCGGCCCGCAGGCCGGCTCAAGACGGAGCAGCTGACCGACGCGGTAGAGCGGCTGATCTTCGACTCGCCGGTCGTCATTCCCGACCCATGAACGGCCTGCTCGCCCCACGACCCTGAACGCAAGCCTTGCAATCGACCGATCGTTCGGTAATATATGCGGCTAGACGGGTACGTCCCTGCCAAAGGAGCCGCTCATGACCGCCAGTGCCGGGAGCACTGCGCTCGCCGGGCCCGACTACCAGCGGCTGATCGAGGCCGACCGGGTACACGGGTCGCTTTACACCGATCCGCGCGTGTTCGCGGACGAGCTCGAGTGCATCTGGTACCGGACCTGGGTGTACGTCGGGCACGAAAGCGAGGTGCCGCAGCCGGGCGATTACGTGGTCAAGAACATCGGCCCGCAGTCGGTCATCATGACCAGGCACCGTGACGGGACAGTGCATCTGCTGCTGAACCGGTGCAGCCACCGCGCCAACCAGATCTGCGAGGCGGCCCGCGGCAACTCGAGAGCGCTGCGGTGCCAGTACCACGGCTGGACCTTCGCGACCGACGGGACGCTGCTCGGCTATCCATTCCGCCAGGGCTACGCCGGGGACGAGGCGAAGGCCGCGCTGGGGCTTGGCCGGGTCGCCCGGACCGGCAGCTACCGCGGGTTCGTCTTCGGCAGCTTCGCCGCCGAGGGTCCGACGCTGGCCGAGCACCTCGGCGCCGCCGCCGGAGTGCTCGACCGGCTGACCCGCCTCTCCCCGGAGGGCGACGTGCGGATCACCGCGGGGTGGCTGCGGCACAAGGTCGAGGCCAACTGGAAGCTGCTGGTGGAGAACGAGACCGACGGTTACCATCCCCAGTTCGTGCACGCCTCCATCTTCGAGGTCGGGCAGAGCGGCGTCGGCGCACTGTACAGCGAGAAGTCCGCGGCGACGGCCCGGGATCTCGGCGACGGCCACACCGAGCACGACCTGCGCCCGCAGTTCCGCGCCCTGAACGTTCCGCTCGGCTGGTTCGGCACCACCGAAGAACGGCTGCCGGCCTATGCGCGGACGATGCGCGAATTGCACGGCGACACCGTCGCCCGCCAGATCCTCGTGGACGGCTCGCCGCACGTGATGATCTTCCCGAACCTGTTCGTCGCCGAGATCCAGATGTTCGTGATCCAGCCGCTGGCGGTCGACCAGACCGTGCAGCATGTCACCCCGCTGCAGTTCGCCGGCGCGCCCGACCTCAACCGAAGGCTGCTGCACCAGGTCAGCGGCTCAGTCGGGCCGGCCGGGCTGCTGCTCGCCGACGACTCCGAGATGTACGAGCGGAACCAGCGCGGCGTGCAGAGCCTGGCGCCGGAATGGCTCGCGCTCCGGCGGGGCCTGCACCGCGAGCACGTCGACGACGAAGGCCACCTGGCCGGCGCTGCGACCGACGAGACCACCCAGCGCGGCATCTGGCGCCACATCAAGGAACTGATGACAGCCCCGGCGCCCGCGGGAGGTGAGCGGGCATGATGCTGCTGAGCACCGCAATCAGCCGCGCCGAGGCTGAGGAGTTCATCTACGCCGAGGCCAGGCTGGCCGACGATCACCAGTACGACGCCTGGGAAGCGCTGTGGGCCGACGACGGCGTGTACTGGGTTCCGGCCGGGCACGGATCAGCGGAAAACGCCGACGAGCGCATCTCGGTGATCTACGACAACCGCTCGCGGATCGCGCTGCGGGTCGCGCAGCTCAAGACCGGAAAACGCCACTCCCAGGACCCGGTCAGCAACGTGGCGCGCGTGATCAGCAACGTCGAGATCATCCGCGGCGATTCGCACTCGGCCGAGACGCGAGCCAGCTTCATCGCCGTCGAGTCGCGGATCCGCGGGCTGACCACCTGGGCCGGCAGCGTGGGGCACACGCTGATCCGGACGGAAGCCGGACTTCAGATGTCACGCAAGGTCGTCCTGCTGGTCAACCGAGACCAGCCGCTCCCGACCCTGGCTTTCCTGATCTGACATGCCCGCTTCTGACATACCCGCCGAATTCATCATCGAGAACGAGTTCGCCTCGGTCACCGTGTCCGTCAACCGCGAGGGCAACGACGACCGGCTCATGATCGTTGACAACAGAACCGGCCAGTGCGCATGCTACGACGCGCTTGTGCTTGAGTCCCTCGTCTGGACCCCAGAGCAGTGGCTCGGACGGCTGCTCGACCCTTCGCTGCACCGCTGGTCGTCTGACCGCGAGCAGCCGACGGAACCCTAGTGGCCCGGACGCCGTCCGCTGTATCCGGTGAACTCCACGATGATCACCGAGTTTGTGGGCGGACTGCGGGTAATCCAGCATCGCGTCATCGGCGTAACACGCAGTCCGCCGACCAGGCGAGCATTAGGCCTCACCGATCAGTGACCGCGCCGCGGCGGGGCCGACTACGAGGTTGTGAAGGTCGCCACCCACCTCGAGCCGGCTCGACTGCTCGATCCCGCCGACCTTCACCGGCTCGAAGCCGGCCGTCCGGATCAGCCGCTCGACTTCCTCGCCAGCACGGTCGTCGTCGGTCACGTAGAACAGGACCGCCCGCTCCGGCGACCGGTTGCTAGCGGACACCAACAGATCGGCCGACAGGGTGCCGAACGCCATGACCAGACAGGCCCCGGCCGGCAACCACCCCGCTACCACCTCCCCAGAGGACTGCCCGTCCGGCAGGACACGTGAGAGGTGACCGTGCACGTCGACGGTGAGCGGGTTGCTCGGAACAACCACGAGCTTGCCGGCGAGCAGGCCGGCGATCTCGTCTATGACGCCCCTCAGGACGGTAAACCGCAGCGCGAGGACGACGGCATCGGCCCCCTGCACCGCGTCGCGGTTGCCAGCAGCGGCGACTGCAGCGCGACCGATCTGTGCCGCCAGCGTTCGTGCCGCCTCATGATCGGCGCTGGCGAGCCGCAGGGTCTCGCCGCCTGCCGCGAGCTGGCGGGCGATGACCGATCCGAGCCCTCCAGTGCCGATGATCGCGGCGGTCATAACCGAAACCTCCTC
>Ga0302326_10011418_pt1 | contig 19136 bp, 18 predicted proteins | sample Palsa_T0_3_FD_202264 | JGI IMG/M metagenome (GOLD analysis project Ga0302326, IMG submission 202264) | Peat permafrost microbial communities from Stordalen Mire near Abisko, Sweden - Palsa_T0_3 | ecosystem: Environmental > Terrestrial > Soil > Palsa > Peat permafrost | place: Sweden: Abisko...
CAAGTTTCGGTTTATCAAGTTTCGGATTTTCAAGCTGGACGTATCTAGTTTGCATGGAAACGCTCTTGCCACATGACCTTTGCCATTTGTCTCTTAGACGCAAATGCGGAATATGCGTTGCAACCTCTTGCCCGGCCTGGGTGAAGCTTTGCCGGGGTGAGAGCCGTGCGTCATTTGGACCGCATTCGGGAAGGATAGCCCCTGGGAATGCTATATTGCGGGCAGGGTCCCGATAGCGGCCCTCTGGAGGGATCTAACCAATGGCAGTGGAAAACACACCGGCCCGGATCGGCAAATCGGTTCTCATCCGCGGCGAAGTCAAGGGCAGCGAAGATCTGTTTGTCGATGGACGTGTCGAAGGCACGATCAGCCTTTCGGAGAGCCGTCTCACTATCGGTCCCAACGCCGTGTTGGCCGCCGATCTCAACGCGCGGGACGTCCTCATCCTCGGTCAGGTGCAGGGAAATGTTGTCGCGACGGGGCGAGTGGAGTTGCGGGCCGGCTGCCAGGTTACGGGCGATGTTCGCGCGCTGCGGTTGGCCATAGAAGACAATGCAGTGTTTCGAGGCAAGGTTGATTTGACGCAGGGACCGGTCAAGGGTAGTGAGCCGGTTGGGACCGCGCATGGAGAGGGCTCGACGGCCGGGGGACTCTTCTAGCCATATGGAGCGTCGGAGGCTGGAGTCGATGTGCGGGAGATGGCCGGATTGAGCCGCATTTGTTCGATCTCAAGGGCTGTGTTGGTGCGACGATACGCGATTACGGGAGGCAGCGGGTATGCTAGGCAAGTTGTTTGATCGGCAGCCAGCGCCTGGGGCGAGCTCAGCGTCGTCCAGTGGGGGCGGGCCTCGTACTCTGCGGCATTCGGGCGGATGGGGCACGCTGCGCAAGCGCCTGGCGGGCGAGGAAGGTTTGCGCGTCCTCGACGTCGGAAGCACGTCGCCAGCCAACATCAATTACCTAACCAGCCTCGGCCACAGCGTTTATATGGCCGATCTGGTGGAGGATGCCGCGACGGGTGAGTGGCTCACGGGCACGGATGAAGATGGCAAGCCGATTTGGGACGTGGAGGGCTTCGCCAAGCAGAATCTTCACTTCTCGGGGCGGAGCTTTGACATGGTGCTGCTGTGGACGACGCTCGATTATCTTCCGGAAGCGCTTGTGGCTCCGGTGGTGCGCTCGCTGCATGGGGCGATGACCCCCGGAGGACAGTTGCTGGCTGTCTTTCACACCAAGCTGCAGCCGGATGTGAGTCCCTACCATCGCTTTCATATCACTGCGACCGATGACGTGGAACTGCAGCGAGCGCGGCCCGCGATACAACAGCGCGCAATGACAAACCGCAACATCGAGCGGCTCTTTGCGGATTGGTCGGGGCTGAAGCAGTTTCTGGCGAAGGACGGCGTTTCGGAGGCGATTATTGTTCGATAGCAGGCGGAGTTAGCCGTTCATGCGGCAAGACCGACTGCGGACAACGTGGGATCTGCGCGGAAGTTCCATCGCATAAAAGCTGTTGACGCCGGGGGCAGCAATTCTGCGACCTGAGGCTCGCGGTGGGCGTCTGTTCTGAAGTGCCCGGATCTGGTTATGGGCATGTCATGGCGCGTGTCATGGGCATGGATTTTCGTGGGCATGGATTCGCTAGTTGTTCGCATTCAATTCAGGTTCGTTTGGCGCAGAACTAGTGCGACCTGACACGTTACCAAAGTATCAACATTTAACATTGGAGTAACAGATGAATTTGCTGAAAGGAACGCGCGTGACCTGGCTTGGGCACGCAACCGTGCTGGTGGAAATGCCCAGCGGCACCAATGTCCTGATCGATCCGTTTATCGAGCACAATCCAAAGTACCCAAAGGGATTTGCTTTGCCTGAAAAGATCGATTACGTGTTGCTTACCCATGCCCACTCCGATCATACGGCGGACGTGTTACCAATTGCGCAGAAGTATGGCGCGACGGTTGTTGCGATGGTGGAATTAGCGCAGTACTTCGCGGACAAGGGTGTTGCCTCAACGGTTGGGATCAACTTTGGAGGAACGTTTCCTATACCCGGCGCGGCAGTTACGCTGGTCGAGGCTAAGCACTCGTCGAGTATTCAGGAGGGCGGGGTTTCTCTGTATCTTGGCGAAGCTGCGGGGATCGTGCTTACAATCGATGGCGGGCCGGTGCTATATCACGCCGGAGATACTTCAGCCTTTCGAGACATGGAGTTGATTCGGGAGCTTTATGCTCCGGATGTGGCTATGTTGCCGATTGGCGGGCACTATACGATGGGGCCGAAAGAAGCGGCCCTGGCGGCCCGATTCCTGCAGCCGAAACTCATCTTGCCGCTGCATTGGGGCACATTTCCCCCGCTCATCGGAACCCCGCAGGAACTGGCGAAACTGGTAGGCGATCCGAAGACGGTTGCCTTGGTTGCGCCGGGGGATGTACTGAGCGCTTGAGGGGTTAAGGAATCCACGCAGTAGATGCCGGTACACAAACGATGAGGGCTGATGTAACTTCAGCCCTGTCGCTTGAGCCGGGGAGTGGATTCTCGGGTCACTTGGCCGCGGCTTTCTTCTGTAACTCCCAGCGGCGACGCACGGCTTCGGCGATTCTCTTGCGGCCTTCCGGCGACAGGTTTCGCTTTTTCTTGCGCTTGACTGGGGATTCAGATTCCGCCCCGACAGACTTGGTTTTGTGCGCCTTCCTGATAGTCGGCGAGGGCTCTCCGGAAAGTAAGGTCCGAGCTTGTTCAAGACGAGCAATCTCGGTGTCAAGCTCGGCTAGAATTTTTGAAAGTTGCATGCTTCCTCCTGGTATCGCCCGCTCGCTCCGCTCAACGAGGGCCCAATTGCAGAGAACAGGTCGTATTTACTTAGTATGAAACATTACTATCATTTGTAAACGGAAATCTACACACTTTTACGTTACGGGAACGAAAGAGTTATAGGGAAGAGCTTAGTTTCCGATTTTTTTCGTGCGGTGACCGCATTTTGGGGACTTCGATGTTGATTTTTAATAGTAGAAATTGCCCATGATCCGGGACGTTTGCTCGCACCTGGGATTTTTTGGTTCGCCTAAGCTTCCACCGGGCGGAGCTTGCCCGGTTCTGGATTGAATCGCAAAGGGAACTGCAAAGGCTTGCAAGGGAGTTACCGGCAAAGGGGGTTATTCTTTGCCGGAATTATCTTGTGGCGCTTGCCTGGCTGCGGCCCCGGAGTAACCGGCCGCAGTCAGCACCGACTCGGAAGGGCCGAGCTTCAGCGGCGCAGAATGATCGAGGGACTTATACCCACGAAGGTCCTTGATGATTTCCTGCTTTTCGCGCGCGTACTGGCTTGCGAGCCGGGTTAGTGCATAGGTGATGATGTCGCTGTGGTGCAGATCCTGAATGGAAGGATCGCGGCGTAGGTTGAGCCACAGGCGATGGACAAGCTGCACATCATCCGGACGAAGGGATGGGGCGTGCGGGCCGAGATAATAGACCTTGGATTCGCCGGAAGGGTTGATGACATAGAAGTTCAACTGGCGCTTAGGTTCGGGTAAAGCTTCCCATGCCTGACCAATATGGAAGGCCTGATCCTCGGCGGACATCTTGGTGGAGAGCCCGGAGACAACGGAATCGACCTCCAGGGAATTGGCGGTCTGCATCAGGGCGGCGAAGATGTCTCCGGCGGGAACTACGAGAAGGGAGACCCTCTTGCCAAAGCTTTCGGCTACGGAGATTGCTTTGGTGAAGACCATCTGCTCGTGTTCGGAGAAGATCTGGTCTTCCGGCCCGAGAAACTCCGGTCCGCCGACGCCCATCATGCGTACGGTCAGCACGACGACGTCCTGCTCGTCGGTGCTGGTGCGCGAGAGAGCCCACTTCAAGGCAAAGGGATTGGCTGCGTCGCGCATGGTGACCATGACGCCGCCAGGGCGGACGCCAACGGTTTCGCGGCTGACCACATCCTCGTGGTCGAGCTGGAAGTGCTCCTTCATCTGGCGGGCGTTGAGAGCGTGCTGCTTCTGATTGCGCTTTTCGGAGATCGAGAAGATGACGAAGAACACAGCGGCGAAGACAACGCCGCTGACTGTAGCTACAGACTTGGTAAACAGGTTGACGATGGCTGTCGACAGAAGCACCAGAAAAACCGATGCCAGACCGACCGGAATCTCAGTTTTTCCGATGCGGATGTTTGGCGGCACCTTCCAGCCACGCTCTCCGTGGTACTTCCAGCGGAGCACCAGCATGGCCAGGCTGTTGAATGTGAAGGACCAGATGACGCCGAAGGCATAGGCCTCACCCAGCATGATCACGTTTCCACGGGTGATGAGGATCGTGAACATCTGCATGCCGAAGACGAGGTTGATGATGCGATGGCTGGTGCCAAAGCGCTTGTGCGGCTTGCGGAACCAGTCGGTGAGTACGCCGTCTTCGGCAACGCGCATCAGGACGCCGGTTGAGCCGATCATGGAGGTATTGATTGCGCCGGACAGGATCAGGAAACCGACGATGACGACGAAGATGCGGAAGCCGATCTTCAGTACAACGGGGCCGGTCATGTACATGGCCAGACCGGCGATGAGGTTGTCCTGGTAGATGTGCGTCCGCTGGTAGTCGGGGATGAGCATCGAGGCCAGCAGCGTGGCGCCGCCGGTAAATACCAGGCTATAGATGGCGATGACGATTGCGGCGCGCTTTAGATTCTTCAGCTTGGGGTGCTGGATCTCGCGGTTGACCTGAGCCAGCGACTCTTCGCCGCTCATGGCGAGGACGGAATGGCCGAAGGCCATCAGGATGCCGAAGAGCCCGAGGACGGGGACGAATTTGGTCCCTTTCAGGAAGCCCAGCGCGTCCTGGCTGAAGCTCATATTGCTTGCGGTTGGCAGCGGGGGAAGATGCGACCCCTGGACGAAAACGGAATAGACGCCCCAGATCAGCAGGATGACCACCATGACGGTGGTGATCTGCATGACTTTCATGGCCTTTTCGCTGGATTCCTCGATGCCCTTGAGGTTTTCCCACCAGTAATAGATGGTGACAGCTGCGGCGAAGAGCGCCGAAGTGTAGTTCATGTCGAACTGGAAGAGGGGATGGCCGAGGTGCGGCGTCAGGTCAACGGGGAGGAATCCGTGGGCATTGCAGACGACGATTAGTTCGTTGAGCAGGCCGGTGATGTATTGGCCGGCGGAAACGCCTGAGATCGGCCCGGTGAGAATGTAGTCGAACATCAGGGCGGAGACGCTGAGCTTGGCGAATGTGCCGCCGAGCGCCTCTTTCACAACGCGGTAGACGCCTCCGCGGGTGAACATCGAACAGCTCTCGACGTAAACCGCGCGGACCGCGAAGGAGAAGAGCATGACTCCCAGGATGAACCAGGGTGCGGCCTTGCCTACGGCTTCTTCCGCGATACCGCCGGCGTAGAAGGCGGACGAGCCGAGGTCGCACAGCACGATGGCCGCAGCGCGCCAGAAGGAGATGAAGGTCAGCATGACCGAAGACGCCACGACCAGACGTACGCGATCGGACATTGGGGCGTGGGTAGTTTTGGGAGTTGCCATGAAGTAGGATTGCTGCCGACCGGGCCCTGTTTCAGAGTCCCAAGTGTGCTTTCTGTGTTTTGATTCCGTCAGGCGGGACGCAAACGCCCAGCGGTGAGTGTAGTGCGCAATTGGAAGCCAGTCAATACAAACTTAGAAAATTTTAGAGCGGGCGCCGGATATTTAACCTCGGGGAGGGAAAATTTTTAACGCGCAATGAGCGGTTGACCGCTAATCTTCGCCGAAGAGTTCGTAAGCGTCTTCCACGAAGCTGATGATCACGACTATCGAGGAGCCAGCCATGCCCACAAAGAACATGACCTCCAGGACGTGCATTGCAATGATGCCGAGAGCCATGGTAGCGATTGTATCGCCGATTCGCGCTGGATTGCTTGCAGCCATACCATACCGTGAAAGAGGCTCGGCGCGGAAACGGGGTTTGGGTTGGTAAGCTGCTATTTATGTTCAAGATACGTGGGATGGGCATGATTTGTGCGGCGATTGCGCACGGTTCGTGATCGACGGGCTTTTCCGGGGGTGCTCTGCTAAACTCAGCCCCATGCGTGGGATTCCGTGGAGGCTTTTGGCGGCGGGTTTGGTGAGCGCAATTCTGTTGGATTTGCCCTTTCCGCTTGCCGGGCCGCTGCCGGTCTGGCGTACGATTTTCGCCTGGTTTGCGCTGGTGCCCCTGCTTGTCGGGTTGCTTCGGATGCCGGCAGACTTTCCCGGCAAGCGGCTTCGCTGGCTGCTTGGCTGGTCGTTTTTGGCCGGTTGGTGGACTGGGGCGGTTTGGTTTGGATCGAATTGCTACTGGGTGTACAACACGATGTACAGCTACGGCAATATGAGCCAGACGATGGCCGTGGTGTGCCTGGTGCTGTTCAGCCTTTACCTGGGCTTCTGGTTTGGAGTGTTCGCACTGGCGCTGGCGGTAGTGCAGCGGGCTGCGCGGAGCAAGGGATATTTCTGGCTGGCGCTTGCCGCTATCCCCTTTCTTTGGACAGCTATGGAGTTTGCCATTGCTCGCGTTCCTGAATTTCCGTGGGATCAGCTTGGCTACTCGCAGGTAGATAACGGGTTGCTGACCAGACTGGCTCCCTGGGTCGGCGTGTACGGTATCAGCTTCGTGCTGGCCGCGGTGAATGCGCTGCTGGCGGCGGCTCTGCTGCCGGGGAAATTGGGCGAGAAACGGCGCGGTGCGTATTTTTCCGCCTCTCGCTATTGCGGGGGACTTGGAATTGCGATTGCTTTTGTCGGCTGCGCGGGGTTCCTGATCCGACCGCCGAGGATTCCGACTGAGGCGACCGCTGTGCTGGTTCAGCCCAATCTGGATGTGAACAAGGACGACGTTTGGGTTGGGCCGGAGTGGGATCGGCATATTGCGGCGTTTGGCCAACTTGGCGCAGAGACGTGCAAAACGTCGATTGCGGGGATTCCGGAGACGGGGGCATCAATACTCACTCCCGAATGCCTCCTCCCACCGGCGCTGCCCAGCCTGATTGTGTGGCCGGAGTCGCCAGCACCGTTTCGCGACTCGGACCCGCGTTTTCGGGCTGCGATGGCTGAGATCGGGAAGGCTGACAAAGCTCCCTTGATCGTCGGGGATATTGGGATGGATCTGGATGCCGGGCATCGGTACCACTTCTACAACTCGGCTTCGGTGATTGCGCCGGATGGGCGATTTGTTGGCCGGTACGACAAGATTCACCTGGTGCCATTTGGGGAGTACATTCCGTTTCGGAAGCTGTTGTTCTTTGCGCATCAGCTTACGGAGAACCTGTCCGATATGGGAGACGGCGCGGATCGTAAGACATTCGCGATTGACGGCCATCGGTACGGCATCTTCATTTGCTACGAAGCGGTTTTTGGCGATGAGATTCGCCAGTTCGCGCTCAACGGCGCCCAGGTGCTGGTGAATATCAGCGATGACGGCTGGTATGGCGATACAAGCGCTCCGTGGCAGCACCTGAACATGGCGCGGATGCGGGCGCTTGAGAACCGGCGCTGGATTCTGCGGGATACGAACAGTGGCGTTACGTCTGCGATCGATCCGTATGGTACGGTGCGGCAGAGCATTGCGCGGCACCGTGTGGACGCGTTGGCTGCCCAGTACGGATACAACTCGGGGTTGACGTTCTACACAGCGCATGGCGACCTGCTTCCGGCGCTTTGTGCCATACTGAGCTTGGCGCTGCTGATTTGGTCGGTGCGGGTGGTTCTCGGGGAAGTCGCTTCCGAAACTCCGGTCCTGGCACGGTAAGCGTCCGAAATTTCATTCCAAGTCAGGTCATGAAGCGAAAATGTCGTCTCTAAACGATCTTGAATTTGCCTTCGCTCCCCTCCGCGATACTGTCCGCGACCTGCGGGAGTATCTTTGACCCTGCCCGCCTGCGTCGTGAATTAGCCCAAGCTGAAGCGAAACTTGCCGATCCGTCGATGTGGTCGAATCCGGCTGCGAGCCAGCCGATCATGCGCGAGCGCAAGCGTGTGGAGCAGTTGATTGCGGAGGACGAGCAGCTTGTCCGCCGGCTGGGCGATATTGAAGCCTATTTCGAACTGGCCAAGGAAGGCGCGGAAGAGGTTCTGCCTGATCTGGAGCGTGAGATGAACTCGCTGCGCGAGTTCTGCGAGGCGCTCGAAGCCAAGACGATGCTTTCGGGTGAGACTGATCCGCTGAATGCGATTGTCACCGTTCACCCCGGTGCGGGCGGAACGGAAAGCCAGGACTGGGCCGAGATGCTGATGCGGATGTATCTGCGCTGGGCCGAGCAGAACGGCTACAAGACGGAGATGAACGACTACCAGGATGGCGACGAGGCGGGTATCAAGTCGGCTACGTTTACGATTCAGGGCGACAATGCTTTTGGCCTGCTGGCTGGGGAGTCGGGTGTACATCGGCTGGTGAGGATTTCGCCGTTTGATTCGGCCAAGAGGCGGCATACTTCCTTCGCCAGTGTGTATGTTTCGCCGGAGATTGACGACTCGATTGAGGTCAACGTTCGCGCGGAGGATTTGCGGATTGACACGTACCGCTCGGGCGGCAAGGGCGGGCAGCATGTGAACACGACCGACTCCGCTGTGCGCATGACGCATCTGCCGACGGGGATTGTGGTGACGTGCCAGAATGAGCGCTCGCAGATCAAGAATCGCGACAAGGCGATGAAGATGCTGCGTTCGAGACTTTACGAGTACGAGTTGGCGAAGAAGAAGGCCATTACGAAGGATATTGAGGACGCGAAGCTGGAGATCAACTTTGGTTCGCAGATTCGGTCGTATGTCCTGCAGCCTTACCGGATTGCTAAGGATCATCGCACGAAGGTTGAGGTGGGTGATGTGGACAAGGTGCTGGATGGATATCTGGAGCCGTTCTTGCGGGGATTTCTTTTAATGAAGCGGCGGGGCACGGCTGTTGCATCTGGTAGCGGAGATGACGATCTGGATGTTTAGGGGTCCTGGCCGGACGGGCTGGCGCGACTGCGGTCGCAAAGACGAAAGCAGATCCTTCGCTTCGCTCAGGATGACAATTCTTCGGGATGACAACTCTTCAGGATGACAATTCTTCTTCAGGATGACAATTCTTCGGATGAGGTTGGGATGCTGGAAACGGTGGAACGCAAGAGCCTGATTGACGAGATGTTGCAGACGGCGAAGACCATCGCCGTGGTCGGAATGAGCGACAAGCCGTGGCGGGCGAGCCATAACATTGCCGCTTACCTGGATCGGAACGGCTATCGCGTTTTGCCGGTGAATCCGGCGCTGGCCACGGTCAAGGTGGGTGAGGCCGAAGTGGCGTGTTATCCGACGATTGAGGCTGCTCAAGCCGCTGCTGCTGCTGAGGAGTTAAAGCTGGATCTGGTGGATGTTTTTCGGGCTTCGGATGCGGTGCCGGGGATTGTGGATGAGGTGATTCGTCTGGGGATTCCTTACCTTTGGCTGCAGGATGGGGTCCAACATGAGGAAGCCGTTGCGCGTGCCGAGGCTGCGGGAGTGAAATGCATTCAGAACGATTGCATTTTTCGCGAACATGCGGCGCGGGCTTGAAACCTCTCCGGCTTTCATCACGTCAGATGGGTTGTTATTTCAGGGACATTTGTTGGGCCTGAACTGAGGGAATCTACCTGTGATGCTTCGTCTTCGCTTCCTCGTCGCGCTTTTCGCGGTTCTGGTTCCGGGAGCGGCTGCGTTTGCGGCGTCTTCGTCGGCTGATGCGCAACATCTGCATGTGCAACTGGTGGTGCCTGAGACTGTTCTAAGTCCGGGAGAACCGGCCGATATAGGGATTTATTTCAAGCTTGAGCCGGGTTGGCACGTTTATTGGAAAAATGCCGGGGATTCGGGGGAGCCGCCGCGTGTTCGCTGGACCCTTCCGGATGGAATTACTGCGGGGGAAATTCAGTTTCCTGCGCCGAAGCGGTTGCCGCTTGGGCCGCTGATGGACTTCGGGTACGAAGATGAGGTGCTCTTTCCGCTGACGCTCAGCGTGGCTAAGACGGCCAAGCCTGGGCCAGCGCCGCTGCATGCGAAGGTGGACTGGTTGGTATGCCGCGAGGTTTGCATTCCGGGCAAGGCAGAACTGGAAGTGGCCGCGACGGTCGCGGATCATGCGGAAAAGACGGCGGCTTCCGGTCCGGATGTGGAGATTTACAAGCGGCTGCTGGGCCGGCTTCCGGAGCCGTCTCCGCAGGGCGTGAAGGTTGTCTTTGAGACGACTGCGACAGGTTTCCGGCTGGCGTTTCTGGCGGGGAAGCGGGAGACTTCGGCGCAGTTCTTTCCGGCTGAGCAGAACATTTTGAGCAATCCTGCTCCGCAGACGGTTACTCCGACGGCGACTGGGCTGGTTCTGGACCTGAAGAAGGATCCGAATATGGCTGCGAATCCGACGCAATTGCGGGGGGTGCTGGAGCTTTCGGGTGGACGTGCTTATGAGATTGCCGCGGTTCCCGGTTCGGTGCCTGCTGCTGCGCCGCCGACAACGGCTGGGGATGCTTTCAGGGCTGCGGGGCTGGCGTTTCTGGGTGGGATGATTTTGAATCTGATGCCATGCGTCTTTCCGGTGCTGTTTATCAAGGGGTTGTCGCTGGTGCAGGCTTCGAGTGAGGCGCAGCACAAGCAGCGGGGGCATGGGCTGGTCTACACGGCGGGAATCGTGGTTTCGTTCTGGGTGCTGGTGGGCGCGCTGCTCGGGTTGCGGGCTGCGGGCGCTACGCTGGGATGGGGATTTCAGTTCCAGTCGCCGGTTTTCCTGGGTCTGATGGCTGGGCTGCTCTTCTTTTTGGGGCTTTCGCTGGCTGGGCAGTTTGAGATTGGGCTGACGCTGACGAGTGCAGGTGGCGCCTTAGTTACGGAGAAGAATGGGGCGGCGAAGCAAGGGTATGCGGGCAGCTTCTTTACCGGGGTGCTGGCGGTGATCGTGGCTACTCCGTGCACCGCGCCGTTTATGGGTGCGGCGGTTGGGTTTGCGCTCGCGCAGAGCGCGGTGGTGACGTTTGCGATCTTTACGGCGCTGGCGCTGGGATTGGCCGCGCCTTATCTGCTGTTGACCTTCCAGCCGGCCTGGACGAGACTGTTGCCGAGGCCCGGAGCATGGATGGAGGTGCTGAAGCAGGCTACGGCGGTGCCGATTTTTGCTACCGTCATCTGGCTGGCGTGGGTGCTGGCGCAGACGCGCGGGGCGGAGTCGGTGGCGATCCTGCTGACGGTGTTTCTGCTGCTGGCGATTGCGGGATGGATTTTGGGGCGTTGGCCTGCGAAACGCATTCCTGGCGTGGCGGCCGGGGTGGTGGTTATCTTTGCTGTTCTGGTCTGCGTTTACGGATTGAAGCTGCTTGCTGCTCCGGTGTCCGCAGGGAATGGCGCGGTTGTGGCGTCGAGTGGGAGCAGTTCCCGGTGGGAGCCGTGGTCGCAGGCTGCGGTGGACAAATATCGCGCCGCGGGTCGGCCGGTTTTTGTGGACTTTACGGCGAGCTGGTGCCTTAGCTGCCAGGTGAATGAGCGGATTGCGCTGCGGAGGCCGGAGGTGGATGCGGCTTTCCGCAAGGCGAATGTCGCGCTGCTCAAGGCGGACTGGACGGAGCGGGATGATGCGATTTCGCAGGCTTTGACCGCTTTGGGACGCAGTGGCGTACCGGCTTATGTGTTGTACTCGTCCAATTCTGCGACGGGGTCTGGGGCCGCGCCGGTGCTTTTGCCGGAGGCGCTGACGCCGGGGATTGTGATCGATGCTCTGAGCAGGCTTCCTGCCGCAACTTCAGCGTCGGCGGGAAATCCGTAGTGCGAGCTGAAAAAAGCAGGTCCTTCACTTCGTTCAGGATGACAAACTAAAGCAGGTCCTTCACTTCGTTCAGGATGACAATTCTCTCGGGATGACGAGTTTCTTGGGATTTGGTTGAAATTTACTGCAGACGAAAAACAAGGAGGTTCGAAATGGTCTGGAACCCTCAGCTATCGCGACTGTCCTGTTTGCTGGCTTCTTTCCTGGTCAGCGTTGCTGTTCTTCCTGCAACCGCACAAGGTGTTCGCGTGGGAGCGCCTGCGCCTGACTTCACAGCGACTGACTCCAACGGCAAGACCGATTCGCTCGATCAGTTTCACGGCAAATATGTGGTGCTGGAGTGGCACAATCAGGGCTGCCCCTTCACCAAGAAACATTACACAAGCGGCAACATGCAGTCGCTGCAGAAGGAATGGACTGCGAAGGGCGTGGTCTGGCTGACGGTGATTTCTTCGGCTCCGGGCGAGCAGGGATATGTGACTGCCAGCGAGGAGAACAGCTACCTGAACAAGATGCACGCTGCGCCGACGGCTGTGCTGCTGGATTCGAATGGCAAGGTCGGGCGCTTGTACAGCGCTAAGACGACGCCGCAGATGGTGGTGATCGATCCGGCGGGGAAGCTGATCTACGATGGCGCGATCGACGACAGGCCGACGCCCGATCCGGAAGACATCAAGGGCGCGAAGAACTACCTGAATGAGGCCCTCAGCGCGTCGATGGCGGGCAAACCCGTTCCGACGCCGTACACGCGGCCTTATGGGTGTTCGGTGAAGTACGCGGACTAAGACTGGACTCAGCCAGCGAAGGCTTCGGCGGCGGCTTTGCTGATCTCCTCCTCGGAGGGTTTGGCGATGGTCTGCGCGATGGACCATTTGTGCCCGAAGGGGTCGGTCAGCTGGCCGTAGCGGTCTCCCCAGAACTGGTCGGCGAGTGGCATCGTCACTGTCGCTCCGGCGTTGACGGCAGTGTCCCAGGCAGATTGGGCGTCGTCGACGCGCAGGCAAATGGTTACGGACGAACCGCCGAGGGCGATGGGGGTTTCGCTTTTGCCGCCCATGTCAGCTGAGAAGTCATCGCACAGCATGAGATCGCCGGTATTCACCTTGAGATGGGCGTGCATGATGCGGTCGCTGTGCGGGGCCATGTGGCGGCCCAGTTCTTTCGCGCCGAAGGCGGATTTGTAGAATTCGATGGCAGCGGCTGCGTCGTTGACTACGAAATAGGGGACGAATTTGGGCTCTTCGCTCATAATTTTCCTCCTGCGTATTGCGCTGCGAGTTTAGCACGGAATTCTGACGAGAGGAACATCAGTCTCGGAGCGGCATAAGTCTTGCTAGGGACGTAAACCGACGTGGATCTCGACCTGCGCGTTGGTTGGGTCTGCGCTGCGCTGGTCGTAGATTTCATAGTCGATGAGGAAGGCGCGCTGGCCGCCGAGTTCTGCTGGAGGCATGGCCCAGATTTGCTTCCACGCGGATTGCACAACCGATGCTACTGGCCCTTGTGCAGTGGTAATTACGGCGTATTGGCCGGCGGGGATCTGGCGGGCGGTTAAGGCAGCGGGCAGGCCGTTCACGGAAGTTACGGGAGCGCCGAGGAGGTAGTTGTATTCGCCTTTTTCGTCACTGGCGTAGTCGGAGTAGACGACCATCAGGCTCTGGCCGATGCGGTTGGGGATTTGCGCGGCGAGGTTCTGTTGCATGAAACGCGCCCAGAGCTTGCCGATTTCGCCATTGCCGCTCATTTCTTTTGCGTTGCTGGTTCGGATCTGGAATCCGGCGACGTAGATTGGCGCTGCGAGGGTGGTTTTCATGGGAGTGGGTGCTCCGTTCTGCTGCTGGCTTTGGGCGGGGAGGTTGCTCATCGTGACGATTGCCAATGCCGCGGCGAGCAGGGCGCGAGGGAGCGCTGGGTTCATGCGATGGCCGCCTTTCTGCTTTGGCGACCATCGTAGCAGGCATTAGCTGCCGCGCTTTGCCTGGCGGATGCGGCGGAGTTCTTCGAGGCGTTGGGCCAGTTGTTTTTCACGACCTTCCTGGGTTGGTTCGAAGTAGCGGCGGCCGAGGAGCGAGGGAGGGAGACAGTCCATATCGGCGACCTTGTCTTCTTCGTCGTGGGCGTAGCGGTAGCCTTTGCCGTAGTCGAGTTCCTTCATCAGGCGGGTTGGAGCGTTGCGCAGGTGGAGCGGGACGGGCTCCTGGCGGGTGGCCTCGATGTCTTTCTGGACTGCGCCATAGGCGACGTATACCGAATTGGATTTGGGTGCGAGAGCGAGATACACGACGGCTTCGGCGAGAGCCAGGTCGCCTTCGGGAGAGCCGAGGAATTCCATTGTCTGACGGGCGCTGAGGCAGAGGTTCATGGCTTCGGGTGCGGCCAGGCCGATATCTTCGACCGCCATGCGGATTACTCGGCGGGCAAGGTACATCGGGTCTTCGCCGGAGGCGAACATGCGGCCGAGCCAGTAGAGAGCGGCGTCGGGGTCGCTGTTGCGCACGCTCTTGTGCAGGGCGGAGATGAGGTTGTAGTGTTCTTCGCCGGTCTTGTCGTAGAGGAGAACACGCTGCTGGAGCGCTTCTTCGGCGAGGGCGCGGGTGATGTGGCTGGCGTTGACCGCCGGGGCTGAAGCCCCTTGTTGTTTCTGGGCGTTATTCAGGGGCCTGAAGGCCCCTGCTCCCTCCGAAGTGGCCGGGGTTGCGCGGTCCGTGGCCAATTGGGCGGCTACTTCGAGGGCGTTGTAGGCGTTGCGGCAGTCTCCGCTGGAGTAGCCTGCTAGCAGCGCTAGAGCATCTTCGTCGGCTGTGAGGTTGAGTGCGCCGAGGCCACGCTCGCGGTCTTCGAGGGCGCGGTGCAGGAGCGCGACGATCTGCTCCTCGGTGAGCTGCTTTAACACGTAGACGCGGCAGCGGGATAGGAGTGCGCCAATGACTTCGAAGGACGGGTTTTCGGTGGTGGCGCCGATGAGGCGGATGGTGCCGCGTTCTACGTAGGGGAGAAAGGCATCCTGCTGGGCCTTGTTGAAGCGATGGATTTCGTCGACGAAGAGGATGGTGCGGGAGCCCATTTGCGAGGCCTGTTCGCTGGCGGCCATGACCTGTTTGATTTCTTTTATGCCGGAGAGAACAGCGGAGAATTCGAGGAAGGTGGCCTGGGTGGTTTCGGCGATGATCTTGGCGAGGCTGGTTTTGCCGACGCCGGGAGGGCCCCAGAAGATCATGGAGGCCGGGTCGTCGTGGTCGATCTGGACGCGGAGCGGTTTGCCGGGAGCTATTAGGTGCTCCTGGCCGGCGTATTCGGAGAGATTGCGGGGGCGCATGCGCTCGGCGAGCGGCGCGTTTCTGCCGCGGCGTGCGGCGGATTCCGGGGTCGACGGGAGGTCGAATAAGTTCGATTCCGAGGCGTTCATGATTTCCTCCGAATCTGGACTGTTTTGGCAAGGGCTCTTTGCTGCGATGCCTCGTAGAGCAGGATGCTGGCGGCTACGGCTGCGTTCAGGCTTTCGACAGGGCCGGGGCAGGGAATGGTGATCCGCGCACTGCATTGTGCGGCGAGTTCCGGAGAGAGACCGCTGCCTTCGGCTCCGATCACGAGAGCTACGGGCATTGCCAGATCGACTTCGCAGAGCGGTTGGGCTTCATGGGCCATTGCTGCCAGGGTTTGGATGCGGGATTCGTGGAGCTGGGTGAAACAGTCGGATTCCGAAGTGGCGAGGATAGGCAGACGAAAGATGCTGCCTGCTGAGGCTCGCATCGCTTTGGGGTTCCAATGGCTCACGGTGCCGGGCAGGGAGATGGCTCCGGTGGCTCCGAAGGCTTCGGCGGAGCGCAGGATGGTGCCGAGATTGCCGGGGTCCTGAATGCCGGCGAGGACGACGATGAGCGTTTGCGAGGGGCTGTGGCCGAGCAGATCGGGCCATTTCCATGTCAGTGGCCGGGCGAGGGCGGCGATGGGCTGGGGCGTCTCGGTTGTGACGGCGGAGGCGAGAATTTCCTCGGGCAGTACCAGAATCTCTACGGAATCGGGGAGTCCAAGCTCGTTCAGGAGGTTTTCGTTATTCTGAGCTAGGAAGATCGTCTCAAATGTCAGGCCGCTGCGGAGAGCTTCTTGGACGAGATGGAATCCTTCGAGCGCGACGACTTCCGCGTTGCCGCGACCGGGTCGCAGCAGCGCCGCCCGCAGCTCTTTCACGCGGGGATTCTGCTTACTCTGTACAATGCGGATAGCCATCTGTTTTGCCCTAACGGGCCTTACGAGATTGTAGCCCTTCAGCTTACGTGGGCTTTCGAGGCAAGGAACGGGTATAGTACGGGAGACGGCATTTGCTCGCATTCCGCCAGGATTGCGAGCGGCTGGAGTTGCATCCGTAGGGAAATCAGGAACCGAGGTAGAGCAATTGTCCGCGGAGATTTTGCGGGTTCATCCCGACGAACCACAACCTGAGCGCATCGAATACATCGTTTCCTGTCTTCGCCAGGGCGACGTGGTGGCTTTGCCGACTGACACGTTCTACGGTCTGGCGGTCGACCCAGTGAATCTGCATGCTGTCGAGCAGATTTACCAGATCAAATCGCGATTGAAGCACAAGCCGCTGTCGTTGCTGATCGCCTCTGTGGCGCAGGCCTATGAACTGGCGCGCGACATAGACGACCGCTTTGACCGGTTGGCGGAGCGCTTTTGGCCGGGGCCGCTGACGATCATTGTTCGAGCGGGAGGGAAGCTGCCTCTGCGATCGACGGCCAACACGGGCAATGTTGCGCTGCGCATTCCGGACGCTCCTATAGCGCGGGCGGTGGTCGAGTGTTTTGGACTGCCCATCACGGCTACCTCGGCGAACCTGGCCGGTGCAAGCGAGTGCGCCCATGCGGCGTGTGTGCGGGATCAGATTGGCGATCGGATTCCGTTGATCGTTGATGGCGGGCCGTCCGGCCATGCTGTGCCGACGACGATTGTCGATCTCTCAGGCAATAACGGGCTTTGGCAGATCCTGCGTGAGGGAGCGATTTCAACGCACGAGATCGCCTTGGCGTTGCAGCGGTAAATGAGCGCGACCGTGGATGGACCTGATCGCCCGGCCAATTCGCGCGGCAACTGGGGGGCTTCTGCGGCGCGTTTCCTGCTGCTTTATCTCTTTGCGGTTCTCATTCTGTTCGCACTGGGATGGTGCATCTGGATCTATGCGCAGATTGAGCGGTACGCTTACGAGGACCATGCGGCTCCAGCGGATGTGATTTGTGTCTTTGGCGCGGCGGAGTATTCGGGGCGACCGTCGCCGGTCTTGCGCGCACGGCTGGATCATGCGCTGGCTCTGTACGAACATGGTATCGCTCCGGTGGTGCTGACTCTCGGCGGGAGCGCGCCTGGAGACGCTTTTTCGGAGGGCCAGGTTGGACAGGCTTACCTGATGGCCAATGGTGTTCCTGAAAAAGCGATCATTGCGGAAACGCAAAGCCGCAGTACGGAGGAGCAGGCGCGCCGCATTGTGTCGATTGCGCGCGCCAATGGCTACAACAGAGTTGTGATTGTCAGTGACCCAGCGCATCTGTTTCGTATCCGGGAGATTTGCGCGAGCGAAGGGTTGCGGGTGCTTACTTCGCCGCGACCGCAGGTGAGCGCGGTGGGCAGCGCGAGTGAATGGCAGCAAGTGTGGCATGAGATTCTGGCTTACACGCTTTGGCGGATGCATTTGCATTAGCGCGGTGGATGCGCTGCTTTCGCCTTAGAGAGCATTCCCGGGCGCATTCGTGTTGGGCGTCGAAATGTAAGTGGTTGAAAAGCAGATCCTTCACTTCGTTCAGGATGACAAAGTCGTGTTATGAACTTCCGACTCGGGACACTTGCATGGTGATCTGCGGGCGGCGCCGAGCGCAGCGGCAATTGCCAGCAGCCGGGCGTCGTCTTCGCGGGCTGCGATGAGTTGCATGCCTCCGGCGGGTCGGTCACCTTCATGGAAGGGGATCGTCACGGCGGGCATGCCTGCGAGGCTCACCGGCGTTGTGTAGCGCAGCAGACTCGTTCTCGCCTGGGTATGGTCTACGCCGGCGGCGAGGCGTGTTACTGGCGCTGCCGGCAACAGAAGGAGTTCGTGCTCGGCAAGCAGAGCGTCCATGTGGGCGCGGAAAGCGGCGTGGCGCTGTCTGAGTTGAGTTAGCTCGGCTTCGGTCAAAGTGGCTCCCCACTCCAGACGCTGGCGGATGGAAGATTGGAAGTGCTCATAGTTCCCGCGATGGATACGAGCTGATTCCGATGCCTGGATCGGTGCGTAGATATCGCGGGAGTCGCTCCACCAGTCTGGTTGTACCGTGGTTGCCGTGAGCCCAAGCGCTTCCAGTTCTGATTGGCATCGTCGCAGGCTCTCCGTGACTTGCGGTTCGCAATCGCGAAGGAAATCTTCGTGGACCACGGCAAACTTGCGTGGCATCTTCAGTCCAATTGCGTTTGTCGGGCCGAAGATTGAGCCGAGCAGGGGACCGTCTTCCAGATCACGAAAGAGCCAGCCGAAGGTATCGAAGGACTCTGCGAGGTGCGCGCCTCCGCGCCAGTCTCCGCGGCCTAACGATGCGCGATAACCAGCGAGACCGCAGAGAGCCGCAGGCACGCGGACCGAGCCGCCGGTATCGGTGCCTATGGCGGCCATTGCGGAGCCCTCAAGGATGCTCGCGGCCGCGCCGCTGGACGAACCGCCGGTGAGCGCTCCGGCATCGCCGGGCTGGAGACAGTCGCCGAAGTCGGGGTTTTCGCCGGTGATGCCGTATGCCAATGGATGCAGATGCGTCTTGCCGGTGATTACTGCGCCTGCGGCGCGTAACTTTTCAACAAGCCAGGAATCTTGCCGGGCAATGCCATTGGAATCGCGATAGAAGATGGTTCCGCAGCTTGTGGGTGCTCCGGCGAGATCGAAGCAGTCCTTGACGGAGATGGGGATTCCGCGGAGTGGCGATGCATTGCTTTCGCCTGCGGCAGATTCGCTCGGCATTGCGGAGGCACGCTGCGCCTCGGTGAGTGTCCAGAGCTCATCCCGCCAGAGATAGGTGTTGTGGCTTGCGTTGCTGTTCGCGCGTGCGAGAGACGAAGTTGCTAAAGCGGTGATCAGGGCGTCTCGGTTTGGATCGGAACGTAATTGTGCCTGCAGATTTTGAATTGAATCTTCGTTTGACGCCATACTCGCATTTTAACCAGCTCGAAACGAAAGGGCGACTCGATTGAGCCGCCCTCTGGTGTCCTGAATTAGAAGTATGTTGTTCAAAAGCGGATCCTTCACTTCGTTCAGGATGACAAATTCGTTCAGGATGACAAATTCGTTCAGGATGACAAACTTGTTCAGGATGACAAACTTCAGGTCGTTCCCTTTATGC
>Ga0302326_10011420_pt1 | contig 19132 bp, 14 predicted proteins | sample Palsa_T0_3_FD_202264 | JGI IMG/M metagenome (GOLD analysis project Ga0302326, IMG submission 202264) | Peat permafrost microbial communities from Stordalen Mire near Abisko, Sweden - Palsa_T0_3 | ecosystem: Environmental > Terrestrial > Soil > Palsa > Peat permafrost | place: Sweden: Abisko...
CAACGCCGCCCTCGCCGCGCTCTCCCTGCGCTGACCAGGCCCCCGGCGGCGGGCTCGCGCTGTCATCTGCGGCCCGGTCATGGTCGGATGGGTGCATGAAGATCCGGATAGGAATCGGGCTGGGCGCGGGCGCCGGGCCGGACGGGTTCGCCGCCGCCGTGGACCACCTGGAGGAACTCGGCATCGACTCGCTGTGGCTGTCGGAGATGGTGTACGGGCCGCTGGTCGAGCCGTTCACCGGGATGGCCTACGCCCTCGCCAGGACAGCCAGGCTGAAGGTCGGCACCGGGGTGTCGGTGCTGCCGGGGCGCCACCCCGTGCTCGTCGCCAAGCAGCTTGCGTCGCTGGCCGCGCTGGCGCCCGGCCGGGTGCTGCCGGTCTTCGGCCTGCAGCCGGCGCGCACGGACGAGCGCGGGCTGTTCCCCGTCCCGCCCGGCCAGCGCGGCGCGGTGTTCGACGAGTCCCTTGAGCTGCTCCGGCTGCTGCTGCGGCAGGAGACGGTGTCCTTCAGCGGCGCGTTCTTCACCGTCGAGGACGCGAGCGTCGGCCCGCTGCCGCGCAAGCCGCTCGACATCTGGCTGGGCGGCAGCGCTCCCGCCGGGCTGCGGCGGGCCGGCCGGTACGGCGACGGGTGGCTGGCCAGCTTCGTCACGCCGGCCGAGGCTCGAGCGGGCATCCGCGCGATCCAGGCGGCCGCCGCGGCGGCAGACCGTGAGGTCGATCCCGAGCATTTCGGCATCAGCCTGCCCGTTGCCCTCGGCGGCATCCCGGCCGCGCTGGCCGCCGCCATCGGCCAGCGGCGGCCGGACGCCGACCCGGCCGACCTGGTCGCGACGAGCTGGCCGGACGCCCGCCGGATGGTGGCCGAGTACGTGGCGGCGGGCATCAGCAAGTTCGTCATCCGGCCGGCCGCGGCGGCCCGGGCCGGAGGCGACGTCACTGGCGACGTGACCGGCGATTTTGCCGACGGCCTCGCCCGCGAGCTGATGCCCGTGCAGACCTAGCCGCCGCCTCAGCCCGCGCCTCAGCCGCCGTATTAGCCCGCCGTCTCAGCCCGCCACGTCGACATACAGCCGGCCGCTCAGCCGCCCGACCCGGAAGGCCGTCGCCTTCGCCAGGCGGACCGCGACGCTGAAGACGCCGTCGAACTCGCCGGTGACCGCGTAGCCCAAGAGCATCGGGAAGCTGGTGGCCGCCGACAACGGCGAGATGGTGCTCGCGCCGGAGCGGAGCTGCCCCTGCGCCGGGTGAATCGTGATCAGCAGGTACCACCGCCTGGGCGCGGTGGCAGCGGACGCGGCGGCCGCGGCGGCACCGGACGCAGGGGCCGCACCGGGCGCCGCGTTGGCACCGGGCACCGCGTTGGCACCGGGCACCGCGGTGGCACCGGATGCGCCCGCGACTGCCGCATCGACGTACCTGATGTCATAGCCCGGCGCCTGCCCCCGGAAGTTGAACACGATGCGGTCGTAGCCGCAGCCAGGATGCGTCCCTGTCCTGATGGCCGTGATGACAGGCACCGGCGGTACCGCGAAGTGCCGGGTTACCTGCGCCGACGCGGTCAGCCATGGCTGGTCGTCGCAGCCGCGCGGGGGCTTCGGCGGGAGCGTCAGCGACGGGCCCGGCGCGGATTTCGCGACCGGCGAGGGGGGCGCAGGTGACGTCGCGGGCGCGGATGACGGGGACCGGGAGTCCGGCGCCGATGCCGGGGCCGGCGCGGACGGCCTGGCAGCGGGCGCGGACGTGGCGGCCCGAGCGTCCCGCGGCGTGCCGCCAGCGGCGCACGAGGCGGCTGCCAGCGTGCCAGCGACGGCCACCGCCACTGCTGACAGGAAGCGCGTGACCGGACGCCGGGTCGTAACGTCCATGCCGCAGGTCACCGCGTCCCGTCCTGCCACGTCACTTCTCCTTCGCCCGTGCTCAGGGCAGCCGGCCTTGCGCTGAGGCCGCTGATCACCGCATCGTCGCACGAGCAGCGGCCTGTATCGCCCGTTCCGTCCGCAGGTGCCCGCGCAACGCCGGGCCAGGCTGGCCCGCGCCTGCCACACTGGGCGCTATGAGCGACGTCGCCACGACTGCCCGGTGGGGAATCACGGTCCCGTTCGACGCCCCGCTGCACGAGCACAGCGCGTGGCTCGGGCTGCTCGCGGAACTCGGCTACACCGACGTATGGTCCGCTGAGGCTGACGGCATCGACGGCTTCTCGCCGCTGCTGCTGGCGGCGGCCTGGGCCCCTTCGCTCCGCCTGGGCACAGCCGTCATCCCGGTGTACACCCGGGGCCCCGCGGTGATCGCGCAGAGCGCCGCGGCACTCGCCGAGGCGGCCCCGGGCCGGGTCGCCCTCGGCATCGGCACGTCCTCCGACATCATCGTGGGCAAGTGGAACGGAATACCGTTCACCGAGCCATATCGCCATGCCCGCGACATGCTGCGGTTCCTCAAAGAAGCCCTGGCCGGCCAGCGGGTCGACCGCGACTATGGCACCTTCGCGGTCCGCGGCTTCAGGCTCGCCAGGCGGGTGCCCGACCCGCCGCCGCTCTACCTGGCCGCCCTCCGCCCCGGCATGCTGCGGCTGGCCGGACGGGAGGCGGACGGGGTGATCGTGAACTGGCTGGCGGCCGTGGACGTCCCGACGGTGGTCGGCGAGATGCGGGCGGCCGCGGGCGCGCAAGCCGGTCACAAGGTGGTCGCCGCCCGGATCTTCGTCTGCCCGACCGAGGACGCCGCAGCGGCGCGCACGGCCGGCCGCAGGGCGATCGCGGCGTACCTCAACGTCCCGGTGTATGCGGAGTTTCACCGCTGGCTCGGCCGGGCGGCGGCGCTGCAGGGCATGTGGGACGCCTGGCAGGCCGGCGACCGCAAGGCCGCGCTGGACGCGATCCCCGACGAGCTCGTCGACCAGCTCATCGTGCACGGCTCGCCGCGAGACTGCCGTGAGCACATCCGGCGCTACGTCCGGGCCGGCGTCGAGGTACCGATTATCGCGCTGCTCGGGCCGTACGGGGATCTGTCCGCCGCGCTACGGGGGCTCGCCCCGGGACAGTGACCCGCGACTGGCCGTGCGTGGCCTGCTAGCTGTCTGCCCGGCCCGGCTTACATGGCCTGGCGGCCTGGCGGCCTGGCCCTGGCCCGGCTGCCTGGCTGCCTGGCCCTGGCCCGGCTGCCTGGCTGCCTGGCCCTGGCCCGGCTGCCTGGCGCCTAGCTGCCGAAGGCCACGTGGTTGCCGACCACGCGGATCCTGATGCCGGCCGACGTGACGGTCACGCTCTGGATCTTCATCCCGAGCGGCAGGCTGGGAACCGGCACCGCGATGTTCCGCACCGAGCTGAGCAGCTGCGATGGCAGCCCGTTGCTCGCCACCAGGTGGACCTGGATCTCGGTACCGCTGACCCTGGTGACCCGCCAGGTCGCCGATCCGCTCGCGACTAGCACGTTGATGGATGCCTTCACCTCGTCATCGCCGGCCGGCTTGAGGGTCAGGCCCGCCCCACCGAGCAGGGAGCTGAGATCCCCGCCGACCAGGGATCCGAGTGCATTCGACAGGCTGCCGAAGGTGATCAGTCCGGTCCCGGTGAGATGGCCGACCGTGCCACTGCTGAAGCCGGAGTTCAGTCGGACATCGCTAAGATCGGCGTTGATGCCCCGGACGACGACCGGGCCCTCCTTTACCGGCTTTGAGCTGATCTGGATGCCCTGGAAATGGCGGCTGATCACCTGGGTCAGGAACGGGAAGCCCTTGATCGACACGCTGGGCTTGCTGGGAAAGCCCTGATCCTGGATCTCCGAGGCGACCTTGTCCTGCGCGTAGAACACCGCCAGGCGGTCGATGCCGATCAGCACCACGATCAGCACGATCACGGCGACGACCGCTTTCCTCAGCCCGTGACCGGAACGGCGACCCGGCTGCCCGCTGGCGGCCCGGCCGCCGGGGACCTGCCCGCCAGGTGCCTGCCCGTCTGGAGCCGGGTAGCCGGTCATGGCAGGTCAGCGAGGTTAATGGCCTGTAGCTGGCCTGAGCCGTCGTCGGTCACGAGCAGCGTGTTTCCTTCCGTTGCGAACTGGCGCGGCACCAGGCCGGTGCTGAGCTGTCCGAGCACTGCGGGCTTGCCGGCCAGCGCCGCCGGGGTGCTGACCACGCTGAGACTCGGGTGCGCGCCAGCGAGCTGGGTCAGGTCTGAATTGGCCACCACGATCCGGTTACCGTTAGCGGCAAAGGTGAGCCCGATCGGCTCCGCGCCCACCCCGACCCTGGCGATCAGGGAGTGCCGCGCGTCCGTGCGCAGCTTTGCCGCCGAGAACCCGAGCAGCGCATTGCTGGCCCTGGCGGTGACCCACACGTCGTTGCCGTTGCCGGAGACGATCACGCGGACCGGCTCGCATCCGGCGGTGACCTTGGCGACCACGGACCTGGCGGGCTTGACCTCGGCCTTCCTGAGGTTGACAACGCTGAGCTCGCCCTCACTCGGATTGGGCGTCGCAACCTTCTCGATGCTGGTCACGTACAGCCACCTGCCGTCCGGCGACACGGCCATTCCCACCGGCTCCGACCCGGTCGGGACCAGCCCGACGAAGCTCGACCCGGCGAAGCCGTCGGCCAGGGCCGCCTGCAGGTTGAACACGGCGACGCCGCCGCTGCTCTGCAGCGTCACGAAGGCGAACCGGCCGTCGGGGGATAGCTGGACCTCGACGGCGCCACGGCCACCCGGGCTGGACAGCGTCCCCATCAGGACGGCCTCGCCGTGCTCGGCGTCCTTGGAATTGAGCACCTGCGCGCCGCTGCCGGACGCCAGCAGCAATAGCTTGTCGTCGCTGGCTACGATGTCACCCTTGTTCGCGCCGGGGACCGAGATCTTGTGCAACAGCGTGGGAAGGGGTGCGCTGGTGTTCTTGAGCACCGCGAGCGAGTTGCCCAGCGTGACAAAGTCATGGTGGCCGCTGGGTGTGGTCGCCACGCCGAAGGGGTTCCCGCCAAGGCTGACCGACGATCTGGTCACCGTGGTCAGCCGCTTAGCCGCTGCTGTCGCCGTGGTGCACCCCGGGATCTTCGGCGCGACCGCCACGGTGCCGTTCCCGTGCCCCGATCCGCCGTTGCCGCCGCCCTTTCCGCCAGCGCCAAGCACGACATACGCGGCCCCGGCGATGACGATGACAGCAGCGGCGGCCGCGGCGGCCAGCGCGCCGCGCGATCGCCACCACGGCCGGGCCGGCGGCCCGTAACCCGGCTCGCCGCCGTAGGCCGGTGGCGGCCCGAAACCGGGAACCGGGCCGTACCCCTGGCCCGCGCCGCCCGGCGGCTGACCGGGCACGCTGGTTGCCGACGGGTCGGTGAGCCCCGGGTTGGTCGGCCCCGTCGCACCCGGGAGGCGCGCCGCTTCGGTGGGCGGACCGCCAGATCGCGGCGGGCCGGCGGGCGGTCCGCCTGCGTCCCGGCCCGGCGCAGCGGCCGGGCTGGCCGGCATGGCCACTTCCGTGGGCTGTCTCGGCGGCGCCGACTGCGCGGCGGGCGGGCTGGCCGGCATCGCCACTTCCGTGGGCTGCCTCGGCGGCCCGGGCTGCCCAGGCGATGCGGGCTGCCCAGGCGATGCGGGCTGTCCGGCGAAGCCGGGCATGGGCTGCGGCAGCCCGCCCGGGTCCGACGCGTCGGCGGGCCGCAGCCCGCAGGCCTCGCGCAGCGCGGCGGCGAAGTCGAGGCAGTAGGCGTAGCGGTCGCCCGGGGCCTTGGCCAGGGCCCTCGTCATTACCTGGTTGACTGCGGGCGGCAGCTCGGGGCGGCGGTCGGTGAGCCGGGGCGGCGGCTCGGAGATCTGCGCCCAGAGGACGGCCAGGCCCTGGTCACGCTTGAACGGCGGCGTCCCGCTGAGCATCTCGAATGCGGCGCCCGCCAGCGAGTAAAGGTCGGTCCGGCCGCTCACCGCCCGGCCCTCGATCTGCTCAGGCGCCACATAGTCGAGGGTGCCGAGGAACTGGCCGGTGCCGGTAAGTCCGGAGGACGAGAGCGACTGCTTGCTGAGCCCGAAGTCGGAGAGGTAGACGTGGTCCGCGCCGCCGCTGCTCGCGGCGGCGTCGAGCAGCATGTTGGCCGGCTTCACGTCCCGGTGCACGAGGCCAAAGGAATGCGCCGCGTCCAGCGCTGAGGCCACCTGGGTGACGATGCTGACCACCCGGGCGGGCGGCAGCGGGCCGCGGGTTTCCAGCAGCGACCTGACGTCGCCGCCCTGCACGTACCGCATCGCGATGAACAGCACGCCACCCACCTCGCCGGCCTCGAAGACCGGAATGATGTGCGGGTGGTCGACGGCGGCGGCGGCCCTCGACTCGCGGATGAACCGCTGCCGGAAGACGTCGTCGAGGGCAAGCTCGGGTGCCATGATCTTCAGCGCGACGCGCCGGTCGAGCCGGGGGTCATGCGCGCGGAACACCACGGCCATCCCGCCGCGGCCGATCTGCTCCTCAAGCCGGTAGCCGGCGATCAGCGACCCCGCGGTGAACCCGCCGGGTGCCGGGGAGATCTCGTCACTCACCGCGCCTCCAGCGGTCGCATGCCCGTCCCGTGCCAGCCCGCCAACCTAGCGCCGCGGCGACAGCCGGCGCCAGGGATCACTCTGGCTGCAATCGCGGGATTACCGGGGTTGCCCACAGTATCCGCGTCGCCGGGCGCCGACTGTCAACCCGCGTAAACGCCGCGGGCCGTTGCCGATGGCCAGCCGGATCGCGGGGCGACGGCCCCCGGTCGTCCTGGCCGGCGGCCCGGGCCAGCCAGGTCATGGATACGTCATGTTACGGTCACGACCGGGCAATTACCAGGCCCATTTCTTTTCCGCTGAATCGCTCTACAGTTAGCAGATGACGGCAGACCGAGACCTCTCGTCTCGCACGACACCGGCCCTTGTCGTGCGGGCGCAGGGCTCAGATCGAAGTTTGCAGGCGGGGCCTTCGTACCGGATTGGCCGTGACCCGGAGTCCGACATCGTGGTCGACGACTCCCGCGTGTCCTGGCAGCACGCGGTGCTCCAGCTCGACCAGGGTGCCTGGGTCCTGCAGGACGCCGGCAGCACCAACGGGACCTTCCTGGGATCGCGGCGCGTCTCCCAGGTCAGGATCGGCGATAACTGCACGCTCCGGCTCGGGCACCCCGAGGACGGCCCCGTCGTGACCTGCTCGCTCGCCGCACCGGCCCGCCCGCCGCTGGATCATCCCGATGCCGGGGCAGCGCGGGGATACCAGGATGCCGGGGCAGCGCGGGGATACCAGGATGCCGGGGCAGCGCGGGCGGATCAGGACGCCGGTGCCGGGCAGGGGCGTCAGCCGGACGGCATGCCCGCTGACACCGGCCTGAGCTTCGCCGCCGCCCTGTCGGGCCGGCGTCCGAGCGCAGTCATGCAGCTGCCGTCACGGGTGCTGCGAATCGGCCGGAACGCCGACAACGACGTGGTCGTCTCTGACCTGAGCGTGTCGCGTTACCACGCCGAGCTGCGGAGGGGGCGTGGCGGATTCGAGATCGCTGACCTCGGCAGCCACAACGGCACCTTCGTCAACGGCCAGCGCGTCATCTCGGCTCCGGTGACCGAGGCCGACATCATCGGCATCGGGCCGGCCACGTTCCACATGGTCGGCCAGGAACTGCAGCAGTTCATCGACACCGGCGACGTCTCGCTGAACGTGCAGGACCTCACCGTCCGCATCTCCGGCGGGAAGGTGCTGCTCGATCACATCAGCTTCCCGCTGGGCGAGCGCTGCCTGCTCGGCGTGATCGGCCCCAGCGGCGCGGGCAAGTCCACGCTGCTCGGCGCGCTGACCGGCATGCAGCCGGCGGGCGAGGGCTCGGTGCTTTACGACAACCGCGATCTCTACAAGAACTACGCGGAACTGAAGCACCGGATCGGGCTGGTGCCGCAAGAGGACATCATGCACACCCAGCTGACCGCCCGCCGGGCGCTGCGTTACGCGGCCGAGCTGCGCTTCCCGCGCGACACCAGCGCCCGGGAGCGCAACGAGCGGGTCGACGAGGTAATCGGCGAACTCGGGCTGACCGCGCACGCCCAGACCCGGGCCGCGGCGCTGTCCGGGGGCCAGCGGAAGCGGGTCAGCGTCGCCCTCGAGCTGCTCACCAAGCCCTCGCTGCTCTTCCTGGACGAGCCGACTTCCGGCCTGGACCCAGGACTCGACAAGTCGGTCATGGAGATGATGGCCGGGCTCGCCCACGACGGCCGGACCGTCATCGTGGTCACGCACAGCGTTGCCAACCTTGATCTGTGCGACCGGCTGCTTGTCCTGGTTCCCGGCGGGAAGGTCGCGTTCTTCGGGCCGCCACGCGAAGGCCTGCGGCACTTCGGCAAGCCGGGCTGGGCCGAGGTGTTCCAGGCGTTCGAGGCCGAGTCGGGCCGGGACTGGGCCGGTGAGTTCCAGCGGTCGCCGCTGCATGCGCAGTACGTCACCACGGGCATGAATGCGGCCGCCCCGGCGACCGGGCCGAGGCAGACCGCCCCGGCACCGCGCTCGCGGAACCACCTCAGCCAGCTCTCCACCCTGGTCCGGCGATACCTGGCCGTCATCGGGTCCGACAAGGGCTACCTGGCCACGCTGGCCATCGCCCCGATCGCCCTGGCCGGGATCCTCCGGGCGGCATCCAACGCAAAGGGCCTGGCCAGCTCCGCTCACGGCAATCCCAACGCGATAACGATGCTAGACATCCTGGCCATCGGCGCCTGTTTCATCGGGACGCTCAACGCGGTCAGGGAGATCGTCAAGGAAAAATCGATCTATACCCGGGAACGTGCCGCCGGGCTCTCCGGCGGCGCCTACCTCTGGTCCAAGCTGCTGGTCCTAGGCGTGCTGAGCGCCCTGCAGGCCATCGTGATAACGCTGATCGGGCTGGCCGGCCGGCCGCTGCCCGCCCGCGGATCCTGGCTCCCCTCGTCCATGGTCGAGCTGCTGCTGGCGATGGCCTTGCTCGCGACCGCGTCGATGACGGTGGGATTGCTGATCTCGGCGGTGGTCAGGACGTCCGAGACCACGCTGGTGCTGCTGTTCATCTCGGTGATGCTGCAGATCGTCCTCACCGGAGGAGTAATCCCCATCGCCGGGAAGGCGGGGATCGAGCAACTCGCCTGGATATCGCCGTCCCGCTGGGGATTTGGCGCGGCCGCCTCCACCACCAACCTCAACGCGCTCACGCCGGGACAACGGCCGGATCCCCTCTGGGACCACAATCCGCACACCTGGCTGATGAACATGGGCCTGCAGATCGTGCTCGCCGTGGTGTTCTCCATCATCACCTGGCGGCTGCTGAAGCGGGCCAAGCCCGGCCGCCGCTAGCGGAGCGCCAAGATCCGCATCCTCCATGCTGCGTACCCGGCCTCACGACGGCGGGTGCCCGGCCTCACGACGGCGGGTGCCCGGTCTCAAGGCCGTGCGCCGGCTCAGTAGTCACTTGAGGTCGAAGGGCCGCAGGTACCTGGTCGGGTGGAAGGTGCGGAACGCCGGCGGCGTCGGCACCAGCTTGGTACCGCTCTCGAACACGTTCAGGGATGGCCCGAGTGCCGCCGCCGCCGCGTTCAGGTTCGATGCCCGCAGCGCGCTCGCGTCCCAGTGCCCGGTGGCGAGGCGCCGGAGCAGCACGTGCGCCGCGGTGACGGTCTCGGCCGGGGTAAACGCGCAGTGCCCGGCCCGGCTGACGAAGATCTGGCGCAGCTGGGATGAGTCGCCCGCGCGGCGGACCACGCTGGCGTAGGCCTGCTCGTTCTCCGGCACGACGAGGCCATCGCCGATCGTGTGCATGGTCAGCACCGGCACCGCGAGCTTGCCGTTGAAGCTGATGTACCGCTCCAGGTAGCGGACCGCGGCCGGGTCGGCGCTGATTCGCGGTGCGCTTTCGAGCGTCGCAAGGTCGGCGTGCAGGCTCAGCCCGGCCGCCTTGTACAGCGCCCTGACCTCACGGTAGTCGGCCGACCTCCGTAGATCCCTGAAGTAGTTGACGCCGGTGTTCCAGGACGGGTTGCCACCCGCCCGGCCCTCCAGCTCAGCCCGCAGGAAGAAGGCGAACGGGAAGTCGACCTCGGCCTGCCATTCGAACTGGTTGGCTTCCTGCGCGGCAAAGTCGTTCGCGGCCGGCTCCGGGGAGAGCGGGGTGAACCAGCCGGGCGTGTCATCGAGGGCGGAGGCGAGCGCCAGCCGGGCACGGCCCTGCGGGGTCGCCTGCGCGGCCTCGGCCGCGGCCTCGGCGCCGTTCAGGTTCGCGGTCGGGTCGGTGGGCGGGATCGTGATGTTGACCACCTGCACGGACGGGTCGATCAGCTGCTGGAACGCGAACTCCGAGTCCAGGGCGGTGTTCCAGGTGGCGACACCGCCGGAGAGCACCCCGCACATGGGCAGCGCACCGGCGAACCGGCCCGGGTAGTCCTGGATCAGGCCCGCCGTGATGATGCCGCCCAGCGAGTGGCCCCAGGCGATGGTCTGCCGGGGCCGGCCGACGCGGTGGTCAAATGCGTTGAGCGTGGCGATCTGGTCGGGCAGCGCCTGCTGGATGGCCCAGCCGGTGGATGCGTAAGACGAGCCCGCCAGCGCGAAGCCCTGGGCGAGCATCGCGGCGCCGGTGACCGGATCACCAACGTCGGTGGCCGGGTTCGGCGTCCCGGGCACGACATACCCGTGGCTGTAGAGGAACAGCGTGCCGTTCCAGTGCGGCGGCACCTGGATCAGGTACGTCGCGCCATCACTCAGCGTCCCGGTCAGCTTCCTGACGCCGCCCGCGGTCACCGTCTCGCGGGAAACCGCGGGGGCCCCGTGGGCAGACGCCAGGGCGGGGCCGGCCGGGCCGAGGCCCAGGGCCACCAGCGCTCCGGCAACAGCGAATCGGGCACGTCTAGAAGTCCTGAACACGACACGCTCCTTCACCCACGGCGAGAGTCCTGTGGTGGACTGTAACGCGAAGCGCGGCGCGTGGGAACAGCAGCCACGCAGGCGGCTACTGGCCGGCCGCCGCCCCCGTGATGGCCTCCGGTGATGACCTCGCCGTTTGCTAGCGATCCCGGATATAAACCGGGGTGCCGGGGACCTTCACCAGATCGTGAAAGAACGCCGCGACGTCCATCGGGATCCGCACGCAGCCGTGCGAGGCAGGCGTGCGCGGCACGACAGTGTCCCCGTGAATCGCGTAGGCCGTCCCGATGAAGAACACCGGGTTGTACATCTCACCGAGCGGCACCGTCACCCAGCCCGGGAAGAACGACAGCGTGTCGAAGTCGCCAGTCGGGGTAATCGCCGGACCGCAGGTTCCGCCGCCGCCGGGGCAGGGGTAGTAGTAGCCGCCGCCCGTTGACACGTGGCTGATCATCCTGACCTTGCCGTGCCGGAACAGGACGAGGTACTCGTGCTTGAGGCTTATCTCGATCATGTTCCGGCGAGGGTGACTGATCAGCATCCTCGGCGCGCGGGGGCTGGCGAGCCGGCCCTCCATGGTGCCGCCGATGTCGTCGGGGTTATTGCGGGTGCGCAGGCCCTGAACTTCCTTGAAGGCCCACACGGCCTCCTCCGTGTCAGGACCGAACACGCCGTCGATCTTGCCCGGGTAGTACTTCAGCGCCCGCAGCCGGCGCTGAACCTTCTCGACGTCGGCGCCGTGCATGCCGGGCGTGAGCTTCTTCTTGACCGGCACCCAGGCCGGGACGTCCGCAGCGGCCCGTGCCGCCGCCCTGGCTGACGCCGCCGCCCTGGCCGGAGCCGCCGCAGCTCCGGCTGCCGCCGTCCCTGCCACTGCCGCCGTGCCCGCCGATGCCGCCGTGCCCTGGCCGAGCAGCGACGCACCAACCGCCGTCACCACGCCAAGGCCGGACAGCCACCGCCATGTTTGCCTCATGCCTGCTCCTCGGCCTGCCTGGCCTGCCGGGCGAGCGGACGAATCACCGCTCACCGCCCGAACAGGCTGTCAATGGGAAGGTGCCGCCTTCTAGACGTTTTACCCACCTCTCCGGTTGCGCTACCGGGAGCATCCCGTGCGCGGGCCGACCCCCGGGCCGTGCGCGTTCCGGTTGGCCGCGATCCCGGTGTAGCCGATGGCACGCCAGGGAAAGACGTGGAAAGCTCTGGGCAAAGATAACCAGAATGGAGGGAAAATGTCTGAGGCAACTGGCTCATCGGCAGTGGGGACTGGTTTGTCATCAGTGGCGAGCATCGTGGTACTCATGCTGGAGAACCGATCGTTCGACCACATGCTGGGCTTTCTCTACACGGATCAGGGCAACGTCTCACCCGCGCCCGCCAGCCAGCCCTATGCGGGCCTGACCGGCACCGAGTCCAACCCGGATCCGGCGACCGGCCAGCCGGTCACCGTCTTCAGGATCGAGCCCACTACCCCGAACGCCTACTTCATGCCCGGCGCGGACCCGGGCGAGGGCTACATGGCCGCCAACGACCAGCTGTTCGGCAGCACGGCCGCCCCGGCCAGCTCATCGGCCGTTCCGCCGCTGAATGGTTTCATCAAGAACTTCGCCTACACGCTCGGCTGGGAGGCGCACAGCTGGGGCGAGACGATCGTCTCAGGCACGACCGCGGATGACATCATGGGCTGCTTCACCCCGGACGCGCTTCCCGTGCTGTCCGCGCTGGCCACCGGTTACGCGGTGTGCGACCAGTGGTTCGCGTCGGTTCCCACCGAGACCCTGCCGAACCGCGCGTTCGCCTGCTCGGCGACCAGCCAGGGGCACATGGACGACAAGACGAGGACGTTCACCTCGCCCAGCATCTTCGGCCTGCTGAGCAAGAACCAGATCAGCTGGGCGATCTATGGCTACGACACCGAGCCGCTCACCAAGTCGACCTTTACCGACATCAGCGGGGCCCCGGCCAGCAACTTCGGGAAGTTCACCGACTTCCAGGCCGCCGCGGCGGCCGGCACCCTGCCAGCATTCAGCTTCCTTGAGCCCAGCTGGGGCTCCTCCGGCAACAGCCAGCACCCGAACTACAACGTGGCGCTCGGCGAGCAGCTCATCCATGACGTCTACGAGGCGGTGCGCAGCGGGCCCGGCTGGCCGCAGACCCTGCTGGTGATCACCTACGACGAGCACGGCGGCTGCTTTGACCACGTCGCGCCGCCGGCCGGGGCCACACCGCCCGACGACACGGCGGGTGAATTCGGCTTCGACTTCACCAGGTTCGGCGTGCGGGTGCCGACCGTGCTGGTCTCGCCGCTGATCGCGCCGGGCACCGTGTACCGTGCGCCCGCCGGCGGGCCGCCGCTTGACCACACGTCGGTACTCAAGACGGTGGAGCAGCGCTGGGGACTTCCGGCGCTCACCGCCAGGGACGCCGCCGCGCCCAGCGTCGCGAGCGTGCTCACGCTCACCACGCCGCGCACCGATGACGTGCTCGCGGCGGTGACGGTGCCCACCGCCACGGGGGCCAGCCCGTCAGCCGCGCTCCCCTCGCACCTGCAGGAGGTCCAGGCTGACCTGATCTCCCGGCAGTACCCGGCAGGACAGCATCCCGCCGCCGACGCACTCGCCACCGAGCGCACCGGTGCCGCCTACGACAGCTACATTCATACGTACGCCAAGCCGACCAGGAGCTGAATCTCCCTGGCCCGGGGCCGTTCGGAACCTCCCGCTCCCCGGGGCCTTCCTGAATCTCCCGGCCCCGGGGCCGTTCTGAACCCCCGGGCCCCTGGGCTCCCGGGAGTACGGGTCGCGAGGAGCATCGGCGGTGACCCGGATCGCGGTCCGAGAGAGGAGGCAACCGTGAAGAAGGGCCTGCTCGTCGGCGTCGGAGCGCTGATCACGCTGCTGGGAGTGATCTTCACGCTGCAGGGCGTCGGCGCGATCGGCGGCAGTGTCATGTCCGGCTCGTCATTCTGGGCCGTGGCGGGCCCGGTGATCGCCGTGATCGGCACCGTGCTGGCTGCCATCGGCCTGCGCCGCCGCTCCGCCACCTAAAGGCAGCCTTTTCTTGATCACGGAACTTGGTGGGGGTCCTGGCCCCCACCAAGTTCCGTGTTAATCGAAAACCCAGTCCGCTGGGGCACCCGCCCGGTCTCATCGGACAGGTGACCGGCCGCATGGCTCGCCAGCTCGGCGGCGAGACTGCCGGGGCCGGACTGTGTTAACAACATGTAATCAATTGTTCGCTGCGTGTGCATGTGCTCTGCCTAGGGTATCTACGCCCAGTCACCAGCACTGCCGAGCAGGTGACCGGGATGGGATGGCACGGTGCTACCGGTGCGACAGAGGTGCGCTGAGCGGGGTCCCGGCGAACTCTTTGCCGGGCTCGCCGCCGAGCTCGGCCTGCGCCTGCGGTACCGCGAGAACGGCATCCCCTTCCTGGCCATGCCCGACGGCAGTCCCGCCCAGACATGGCGCGAGGACTATCCGTACCCGGAGCGGCTCGCCAAGACGAATTACGCAGCAGCCAAGCGCTCCCTCCAGGTAGAGCTGCTCAAGCTGCAGCGATCGATCAAGTCCTCTCAGCGGCGGCTGGTTATCGTGTTCGAGGGACGCGACGCGGCGGGCAAGGGCGGCACGATCAGGCGCTTCACCGAGAACCTCAATCCGCGCGGCGCGCGGGTCGTCGCCCTGGAGAAGCCGACCGAGAAAGAGCAGGACGAGTGGTACCTGCAGCGGTACATCCGGCAGCTGCCGGCCCCGGGAGAGATGGTGCTGTTCGACCGGTCCTGGTACAACCGCGCCGGGGTGGAGCGGGTCATGGAGTTCTGCACGCCGGGCCAGTACGCGGACTTCCTCCGGGAGGCGCCCGACTTCGAGCGGATGCTCGCCCGCGACGGCATCACCCTGGTCAAGTTCTGGTTCTCGGTATCCCGCGGCGAGCAGCTCAGCCGGTTCGCCCGCCGCCAGGTTGATCCGCTGAAGCGGTGGAAGCTCAGCCCGATCGACCTGGCCTCCCTGGACCGGTGGGACGAGTACACCAGGGCCAAGGAAACCATGTTCGCCTGCACCGACCTGGCCGACGCCCCGTGGACCGTGGTCAAGAGCAACGATAAGAAGCGTGCCCGGCTTGAGGCTATGCGTTATGTATTGTCGTTGATTTCCTACCCGGATAAGGATGAGCGCGTCATCGGCCGGCCCGACCCGCTGATCGCGGGCCCTGCCCCGCTACTCGCCGAGAGCGTCCGGCTGGCCCGCTAGCCGCAGCCTGCTGACCTCGTACAGCGCGATGCCGGCGGCGATGCCGGCGTTCAGCGATTCGGCGGGTCCCCGGATGGGGATGCGAACCACCTCGTCGCAGCTTTCCTCGACCAGCCGGGACAGGCCCTTGCCCTCGGAACCGATAACGAGCACCAGCGGGCCGTCGGCGAGGTCGAGCTGATCGATCGGCGTGGCGGCGCCGGCGTCAAGCCCGGCCACGAACAGGCCGGCCTCCTGGTAGGCGGCGAGTGCCCTGACCAGGTTCGGCGCCTGCGCGACCGGCGTCCTGGCCAGCGTCCCGGCGGACGCCTTCCACGCTCCGGCGGTCACGCCCGCGGACCGGCGGACCGGGACCAGCACGCCATGCCCGCCGAACGCGGTCGCCGAGCGGACGATCGCCCCCAGGTTCCTCGGGTCCGTGACCCCGTCCAGCGCGACGATCAGCGGCTGCTCCCCGGCGTCGCGGGCGCGGGTGACCAGGTCGTCGGCGTGCGCGTAGGAATACGGCCTGACCCGGAGCGCGAGGCCCTGGTGGATCGCACCGCCGGTCAGCCTGTCCAGTTCGGAGCGGCCGGCCTCGACCACAGGGATCCGCAGATCAGCGGCCAGCGTGATGGCCTCGCTGATCCGCTCGTCGGCGTCCAGCCGGGGGCCGACGTGCAGCGCGATCGCGGGCACCGCCGCCCGCAGTGACTCCAGTACGGCGTTCCGCCCGGCGATCAGCTCGGGCGCGCTGCCTGAGCCGCGCGATCTGGCGGGCTGGCGGCTGTCGGTGGCGCGGCTGCCTGGCGCGCGGCCGCCGGGCTGGCGGCTGTCGGTGGCGCGGCCGCCGGGCTGGCGGCTGTCAGGCGAGCGGCCATCGGGCTGGCGGCTGTCTGGTGCGCGACTGTCTGGCCGCGTTGGCCGGGGCTCATCGCGGCTGCCATTCCGGCCGGCGGGCGGCGCGGCAGCCGCGGCGCCGCGGCGCTGCGCGGGATGGCCGGGCCGCATCTGGGCGGGCGGCGTCGGCCCCTTGCCTTCCAGGCGGCGCTTGCCGTAGCCGCCGGTGCCCGGCCTTGGCTTGCCTGACTTGGTGCGGCCGCCAGGACCCGGCCGGGGCTGGCCGCTGCCGCGCCCGCTCATCTGCTCAGCTCCCATCGAGGTCCGCGCGGGGTGTCCTCGATCAGCACCCCGGCGGCCAGCAGCCGGTCCCTGATCTCGTCGGCGGCGCCGTAGTCCTTGCGCTGCCGCGCGGCCTGCCGCTGCTCCAGCGCAACGCTGACCAGAGAGTCGACCACGGCCCGCAGCCCGGCGTCGCCGCCTGCTGACCAGGGAGCGGCCAGCGGGTCGAGCCCGAGCACGGCGAGCATCGCCCTGACCTCGGCGAGGTGCTTGGCCGCGCCGGCCGCGTCGCCAGCGGCCAGCGCGCTGTTGCCGTCGGTGACCGCCGCATGCACGACGGCGAGCGCCTGGGGGACCCCGAGGTCGTCGTCAAGCGCGGCGCTGAACGGCGCGGGCAGCGCGCCCGGCGCCGTGCCCAGATCCGGGCTGTCCTGGGCGGCGGCCTGGACCGCGAGCTCGGCCGCCCGGATGACGAATCCCTCGATCCGGCGGTACGCGGCGACGGCCTCGGCCAGCGCCTCGGCCGAGTAATCGATCTCCGACCGGTAGTGCGCCTGGCCAAGGTAGTACCGCAGCTCGGCCGGCCGGACCTCGGTGATCATCAGATCCACCAGCAGCGAGTTCCCCAGCGACTTGCTCATTTTCTCGCCCGCCAGCCCGACCAGGCCGTTGTGCATCCAGTAGCGGGCGAACCCGTCCCCAGCCGCGCGGGACTGCGCGAGCTCGTTCTCGTGGTGGGGGAACACCAGGTCCAGGCCGCCGCCGTGGATGTCGAACGTGGCACCGAGGTATTTGGTCGCCATCGCCGAGCACTCCAGGTGCCAGCCGGGGCGGCCGGGTCCCCAGGGCGTCTCCCAGGCGGGCTCCCCTGGCTTGGCGCCCTTCCACAGCGCGAAGTCGCGCGGATCGCGCTTTGCGCCGCCCTCGGTGTCCTCGGCGGGCCGCATGTGCTCAAGCCGCTGGCCGGACAGGCAGCCATAGTCCGGCGCCGAGCAGACGTCGAAGTAGACGTCCCCGCCGGCCGCGTAGGCATGGCCGCGCTCGATGAGCCGGCGCATCAGCACGATCATCTCTGGTACGTGCCCGGTCGCCCGCGGTTCCACGTCCGGCGGCAGGCAGCCGAGTGCCTCATAGGCCCGGGTGAACGCCCGCTGATTCCGCTCGGCCACGGCCCACCAGGGGACGCCCTCCTGACGTGCGATGCGCAGGATCTTGTCGTCGATGTCGGTGACGTTCCGGCAGAACGTCACTGCGTAGCCGCTGGCCCGCAGCCAGCGGACGAGCAGGTCGAAATTGACGCCGGACCTGATGTGCCCGATGTGCGGTGGCGCCTGGACGGTGGCGCCGCACAGGTACAGCGTCACCCTGCCGGGCGTCATCGGGGAGAAGTCGCGTATCTCGCGCGCGGCTGTGTCGTAAAGGCGGAGCGTCACGCTGCACAGGGTACGGGATATGCGTCAGTCGTCGCTGACGACGCGGTTCGCCCCGGCCGCGAGCGGACGCCCAGGACCGGGGAGCGGGTTCCCGGGCCCGTTCCCGCAGGAGTCTGGCGAGCGGGCGCCCACGGGCCGGCTAGCCGGGCGACCTGGCCCAGCTGAAGGCGTACTCCGCGTCCTCCGCCGGGCGGCTTGCCGGGCCGAGCAGCAGCGGCCGGAACGTGTCGATCATGACGGCTGTCTCGTCCGTCGTCGTCCTGCCTTCGGCCAGGCCGCGGATCGCCGCCTCCACCGCGCCGGGCTGGGGGCCGTGGGTGAAGCCGGACGGATGCAGGGTGATCGAGCCGATCCCGACTCCGGAGCCCTTGCGCGCCGTGTAGTCGCCGGCGACGTAGAACATCATCTCGTCCGAGTCGACGTTGTGATGGTTGTACGGGATCGGCACGGCCTCCGGATCGAAGTCGAGCACGCGCGGGCAGAAGGAGCAGATGACGAAATTCGGGCCCTCGAAGGTCTGGTGCACGGGCGGCGGCGCGTGCGTGCGCTTCACGATCGGCTCGAAATCGGCGATGTTGAATGCGTACGGGTAGAGGCACCCGTCCCAGCCGACGACATCGAAAGGATGGTGGGCGTAGGTCAGCCGGCTCAGGCCGCCGCGGTTTCGCACGACCACGGCCACGTCCTCGCCGTCGGCGATCAGCGGGCCGTCCGGGCAGCGCAGGTCCCGCTCGGAGTACGGCGCATGCTCGAGGAACTGGCCATACTGCGAGAGGTACCGGCGGGGCGGGCGGATGTGCCCGCGCGCCTCGATCACGAGAGCCTCGGCGAACGGCGCCGCGGCGCCGCCATTCGCGGCATCAGCGCCGCCAGTCGTGTCGCTGCCGGCTCCGCTGCCAGTGCTGCTTGCGGTGCCTGCGGCGAGCGGAATCCACCGGTGAATGGTGCCTCTGGGCACGACCACGTAGTCTCCGGCAGTGGCGACGAGCGATCCGTAGACGGACTCGAATCGGGCCGATCCGGCCCGCAGGTAAATGGCCTCGTCCCCGGTCGAATTCCGGTAGAGCGCGGATGGCGAATCGGCGGCCGCGAAGGATATCCGGACGTCGTCGTTCGCCAGCAGCAGCTGCCGGCCCAGCAGGAGGTCACCGCCCCTGGGCAGGTCCCCGGTACGGAAGTGACGTGGCAGGAGCGGGTGGTTGGGGGCGAGCTTCACGTCCGCGGCGGCGTCCCCGAGGCCCTCGCTCTTCACGATCGCGGTGGGCAGATGAGCGTGGTAGAGCAGCGAGGAATCGGAAACGAAGCCTTCCTCGCCCATCAGTTCCTCGGCGTACAGGCCGCCGTCCGGCCGGCGGAAGCGTACATGGCGCTTCCGCGGAATCTCCCCGGTAACCCGGTAATACGGCATATCGTCTCCTTAGCGCCGAGATGGCGAGGATGAATGCGTTCCGCCGGTGTTGCCCATTC
>Ga0302326_10011421_pt1 | contig 19131 bp, 17 predicted proteins | sample Palsa_T0_3_FD_202264 | JGI IMG/M metagenome (GOLD analysis project Ga0302326, IMG submission 202264) | Peat permafrost microbial communities from Stordalen Mire near Abisko, Sweden - Palsa_T0_3 | ecosystem: Environmental > Terrestrial > Soil > Palsa > Peat permafrost | place: Sweden: Abisko...
GCGCGATCATGCGGAGCTCGTCCATCAATTTGGCAAATTGTTCCGGATAGAGCGACTGCGCGCCATCGGAGAGCGCTTTGTCCGGCTGATGATGAACCTCGATGAGCATAGCGTCGGCGCCAGCGGCGACCGACGCGCGCGCCATCGGCGCCACTTTGTCGCGACGCCCAGTGCCGTGCGAGGGATCGGCGGTCATGGGCAGATGCGAGAGTTTGTGAATGATTGGGATCGCGGAAATGTCCATGGTGTTGCGGGTGTAAGTTTCAAAAGTACGAATGCCGCGCTCACAGAGAATGAGCTCGTAGTTGCCGCCCGCGAGCACGTATTCAGCGGAGCACAGAAGTTCTTCAAAGGTGGCGGCGATGCCGCGCTTGAGCAGCACGGGTTTGCGAACCTTGCCGAGTTCGCGCAGCAGGTTGAAGTTCTGCATATTGCGCGCGCCCACCTGAAAAATGTCGACATAAGGCAGCATCAGCTCAATCTGGGAGATCTCCATGACCTCGCTGATTACGAGTAGCTTGAAATGATCTCCCGCTTCGCGCAGCAACTTCAAGCCGTCAATGCCGAGTCCTTGAAACGAATAAGGAGAGGAGCGGGGTTTGAAGGCGCCGCCACGGAGAACTCGTGCTCCAGCTTTGGCGACTTGCTCAGTCACGGTGAACAGTTGCTCGCGGGATTCGACAGAGCAGGGTCCGGCCATGACAACGATCTTCCTGCCGCCGATTTCGATCCCGTTGGCGAATTTGACTATGGTCCCTTCAGGACGGAAGCTGCGGCCGGCCAGCTTGTAGGGTGAAGTTATGCGGTGAACTTCCTGCACGCCCGGCATCATTTCGACTTCGCGCGTATCGAAATCGTGGGGCACTCCGACGCCGCCAAGAACGGTCTGACGCGCTCCGGTGGAGCGGTGGACTGCGAAGCCAAAGTTCACCAGTTGATCGATCACCTGCTGGATCTGATCTTCACTGGCCGAATCTTGCATTGCGACAATCATGGGTACGCTCGTTTTGCCCACCGCAGACGCCAAAATACCAGTGAAGCTCAGTTTTTGCGGCGTTCTCGGCTAGTTTCTCGGGTCTTGGATTTTGAATCGGTCTCCGCACCTTCGGCCGTGGCCCCGGAGTCGGGAACGATTTCGTGCTTTTGTATACTGCGCATCACGTCCATAATTCGTTCGTAAATCTGGGCGAGATCGCGTTCGGTTAATGGACCGTTGCTGCTCTGCTGTACATTGGCAATCACCGCGTGCTCGCGCTCGGGCTCGTAAATGGGCAGGCTGGTATTGCGTTTCAATCGTCCAATTTCGACGGCCGCCGCCGCGCGTTCATTGAGCAGCGCCGCCAGTTTGCGGTCCAGTTCGTCGATTTTCTTGCGCCAATCGGAAATGTCCATAGGAGCTCTCAGCTCTCAGCTATCAGTTTAACTGCTATGCGAGGCGTTGGAGAACGAAGGGCCGCAAATTTCAAGTTCATCAAGCTCAATTCATCGAGCACTCCGAGCTGATGGCTGATGGCTGACGGCTGATAGCTGGTTTATGAATTCTGCCACAGCCGCGGCTTCCCGTCCGGGATTTTGTTCGATGGCCTGGACGATTGCGCTGCCGACGACCGCGCCTTCCGCAAATTTGCCGACTGCTGCAAATTGCTCCGGTGTCGAGATTCCAAAACCGACGGCTATAGGGAGCCTGGTAAAACGGCGGATGCGCTTGACGAGAGTCCGGGCGTCTCCGGTCATCTGCTGGCGTGCGCCGGTCACTCCGGTGCGCGAGATCGCGTAAATAAAACCGGTCGAAACCTGGGCAATCAACTTAAGACGCTGGTCCGTCGAGGTGGGTGCGGCCAGAAAAATAGTTGCGAGGTCATTCTTACGAGCCTCGCGCAAATACTCCGTGGACTCTTCAACGGGCAGATCGGTAATCAGTGTTCCGTCGATCCCGGCCATCCGCGCCACCTGGCAGAACTTCGCGAGGCCCATGCGCAAGATGGGATTGAGGTACGAAAAAATCACCAGGCCAACAGATTGAGAGTGCTCGCGAATTTCGGATGCGAGAGTGAGTACGTGGTGCAGCGATGTTCCATGCTTCAGGGCTCGTTCGCTCGCGCGCTGAATGACCGGGCCATCCGCGAGTGGATCACTGAAGGGCACGCCCAATTCGATCACGCTCGCCCCCGCATCGATGGCTGCGAGGATCACCTCGCGCGTGGTCGCAAGGTCGGGGTCGCCGCAGGTTACGTAGGCGATTAGCGATGGCTCGGATTGGAAGTGGAATGGCATGTCGCTGCAATAGAAATATCTCACAAAAACGAAGGAACAACATGCGACGGCCGCAATCCACCGCAGCCAACCCGCTTCCTCTGGTCGTTACGCTTGACGTAACGGGTAATGTTTCGTAATATCAGCATGTGTGATTCTCGACTATCGGGACAAGAGAACGCGGGACTTCGCTGCCGGGAAACGGGTCAAGGCTTTTTCGGGATTCGAGCGAGCCGCGAGGTTGAAGCTCGACCGTATGGATGCTGCTACCTCGATTCGGGATCTCGCGGCGCTGCCCGGCAACCGGTTGGAAACCCTGGCGGGGGATCGCAAGGGCGAGTACAGCATTCGCATTAACGATCAATGGCGAATCTGCTTTGGATGGACGGGCGGCGCCGTTGGTCCGTCGAACGTAGAAATTGTCGATTATCATTAAGGAGCACGCTATGGCATTGACCGCTATCCATCCCGGCGAACACCTGGCCGAAGAGCTCGAAACGCTTAATATGAGCGCGGCTGAGTTGGCACGCCAGATCAAGGTTCCGACCAATCGAGTTACGCAAATTTTGAACGGAACACGGGCCATCACGGGTGACACTGCCCTGCGCCTCGCTCATTTTTTTGGCACAAGTGCGGAATTTTGGCTAAATCTCCAGAGTCTTTACGAGTTGCGGCTTGCTCAGAAGAAGGCGGGGAAATCCATCAGGACCCTCCCCAGGCTCGAACGACACGATCTTGTTCGCGCGTGACAATGGCCGCGAGGGATGGTTCGTTTTCGAAGGGGAAGGGCATGAAGGCTCGATAGAAGGCTCTTCTAATCGCAGCTAGTCCAGCTTCAGATTTTCCCGCAGAATACCCACATCCTTGTCGCCCCGCCCCGAGATGTTGACGATCACAACCTCCGATTTTTTCATCTTCGGCGCGCGCTTTATCACTTCGGCGACCGCGTGCGCGGATTCGAGCGCGGGGATGATGCCCTCGGTACGAGCAAGCACCATGGTTGCCTCAAGCGCTTCGGCGTCAGAGGCGGGAACATATTGAGCGCGCCCAGTATCTTTGAGCATGGCGTGCTCAGGTCCGATCGACGGGTAGTCGAGACCGGCGGAGACCGAGTGCGTGGTCGCGATCTGGCCAGACTTGTCCTGCAGCACGTAAGAATAAGTTCCCTGCAGAACGCCCGGCGAGCCGCCGCGGAAACGGGCCGCGTGCTGGCCGAGCGCTTCGCCGCAGCCGCCTGCCTCGACTCCTATGAGCTCGACTTTTTTATCCTTCAGAAAGTCGTAGAAGATGCCGATGGAGTTCGATCCTCCGCCAACGCACGCGATGATAGCGTTCGGAAGTTTACCTTCCGCTTTGCGGATCTGGGTGCGTGCTTCGCGTCCGATGACGCGATGAAAGTCGCGCACCATGGTCGGATAGGGATGCGCTCCAAGCACGCTGCCGAGCAGGTAATGCGTCGTGCGAACGTTTGTAACCCAATCGCGCATCGCCTCGTTGATTGCGTCTTTGAGCGTGCGCGAGCCGGAATCGACTCCGCGTACTTCGGCTCCAAGCAAACGCATGCGGAAGACGTTAAGCTCCTGGCGGCGCATGTCTTCGGTGCCCATGTAGACCACGCACTCGAAGCCGAGCAGGGCGCAGACCGTAGCCGTGGCCACGCCGTGCTGACCGGCGCCGGTCTCCGCGATGACGCGGTGCTTGCCCATCCGTTCGACGAGCAGGCCCTGGCCGATGCAGTTATTGATTTTGTGCGCGCCGGTGTGGAGCAGATCCTCGCGCTTGAGATAAATTTTTGCGCCGCCAAGTTTTGCGGTCAGGCGACGGGCGAAGAATAACGGCGTGGGTCGACCCGCATATGTCCTCAGCAGCAGGTCGAGGCGCTGCTGGAATTTGCGATCGCGCCTGGCTTTTTCGTATTCGCGCTCCAGTTCGTCGAGCGCCGCCATCAGCGTTTCCGGAACGTAGCGGCCGCCGTAAACGCCAAAACGGCCCGCGGTGACGGCATTCGATGCAAACTTGCCAGCCGCTCGCTTACTGGCTTTGATTACAGTAGCGGTCGCCATCTTCAACTCGCCTCTTCCATGGCCCGCACGGCTTGGACAAAGGCGCGGACTTTTCGGGGATCTTTCTTGCCGGGCTCACGCTCGACGCCGGAGGAAACATCCACGCCCCAGGGGTGAAGCAGATGGATCGCCTCCTGCACATTGCCTGGGCGCAAACCGCCGGCGACGATCAGTTTGCTGATGCTGTTGATAATCCCAGCCCAGGGCTGAACACGCTCCCAATCAAAAGTTTGCCCCGTGCCGCCGCGTCTTTGGTCATTTGAGGAATCGAGCAGCACGCCCGAGATCACGCCGGGACGGAAGCCGTGCGTTTCGAGGAAGAGGTCGCCGTTTTTGGCGACGTGAATTTTGTGTACGCGTTTGCCTTTGTAGGCCTCGTCGGGTTCTACCAGTCCGGCCGCGACCGGATCCCATCGGACCGCTTGTTCAGCCGGCGCGTCGAAAATCTTCGCCGGCCACGTGCGGAAAATCATGGGGCGAGTGGATCCGTTAGTGAGTCCCTGGAAGAGTCCGCGGCTGAATTCTGTGCTTTCATCGCCGTGCAACTGCACGGACGTGAGGCCTGCCTGTTTGACGGCGTTACGCACGTTGTCCGCGGTCTCGTCGACGAAAACGCCGACTTTTTCCATGTGTTCCGGAACCTTGGCAATGATCGAGCACGCATTTTCCAGAGTAATGCGGCGCGGACTCCTCTCATAAAAGACAAAACCCAGCGCGTTCGCGCCCGCATCGGTGGCGACGAGGGCATCGTCGAGGTTCGTGATTCCGCAGATTTTGATCCAAGTCATGTAAGAGCAGCCGTCAGCTCTCAGCCGTCAGTTCTCAGTGAAATCAACTACCTACTGACCACAACCCTTGCTTCTTCCATGAATTTTGCCAGCGCTTCGCCGGGGCGCTCCGCTTTCATCAACGATTCGCCAATCAGGAACGCTTCATAGCCGGCGGACCGCAGACGAGCCAGATCTGCGCCCGTTCGGATGCCGCTCTCCGCTACCCGGACGCACGCGGCGGGGATTTTTTCCACCAGCCGAAATGAGGTTTCGAGATTGACTTCGAAGGTGCGCAGATTGCGGCTATTGATGCCGATCAGGTCGCAGCCGGCGTCGAGCGCGCGCTGCAGTTCCTCTTCGTCATGAGCTTCGCACAAAACGTCGAGACCGTGAGATCGCGCGATCCCGGCCAGCGTCAACAGTTCCGCTTGCTCGAGTGCGGCGACAATCAGGAGAATGGCATCGGCATGGTTTGCCCGGGCCTCCACGATCTGGAATTCATCGACAATGAAATCCTTGCGCAAGCAGGGAAGAGAACTGCTGGACGAAACTTGGCGGAGATACTCCAGGGAGCCCTGAAAGAATTGTTCGTCGGTCAACACCGATAGCGCAGCCGCGCCCGCCCCATCCAGCTCCCGGGCTAGTTCAGATGGCCTGAAATCCGCGCGAATTAATCCCTTTGAAGGCGAAGCTTTTTTCAGCTCCGCGATGACTGCGACTCCATCTTTCGCGACTCGGCGCAGTTGCTTCCGAAATCCGCGCGGAGTGTGCCCTTCGGCGGCCTGTTCGAGCGCGCGCAGGTCGGAGCTCTGCCGACTCAGAATTATGCGCCGGCGGGTAGCGGCGACGATGACTTCAAGGGAGGCTGGCATGGCAGACGCTCAATTATACGGAAGCGGCGCGGTTCAGGTGGGGCGGGATGCTGGTCGGACGCGACCACGCGAGGCTCATCATTGCCCCGACATCATTGACCGACGTTGACCCGACTTCCGGCGAGATGCTATAAACGATTGCTTTGTGCGGAGGTGTGTAGTCTGATCTCAGGACTATATTTCGACTGCGCAAGTTTTCCGACGCGGCCAAATCGGCAATCCTCTTTTTATGCCCTGGCGGTGGAAGCGTGTTCGGAGCGTGTTCTGACTCTGGCGGCGACCGTGCCCGCGGCGGATGCAATCCTCCGGCGGGCGGCCACGCGCCCGGGCAAGAACCCGCGTCATTACCCCTGAAAAGGATCCTAGGAGGATTTTGATGTGCACCTGGAACGCCAATCTTGCGTCCGTGGGACGATGGCTTGCGAAAAGCTGCCTTGTGAAAACTTCGGCAACCCTTGCAACTCTGCTGCTTCTGACCGTCGGCCACGCGCTGGCGCAATCCGCCGCCCCAACTGACGAAGCAGGTGGCGAGGCGGCGCTGAAACTGCCCGACCTGTCTTCCGTGTCGTTCCTCGGCGTGGACGGGCATCGCCTGCTTATGATCGGGCTGCTGTTCTGCGTTTTTGGCCTCGGCTTCGGCATGGTCATCTTCATGCGGTTGAAGAATCTCCCCGTGCACCGCTCCATGCGCGAAATTTCGGAACTGATTTACGAAACCTGCAAGACCTACCTGATCACTCAGGGCAAATTTCTGATGCTGTTGTGGGCGTTCATTGCCGCCATTATCGTGCTCTATTTTGGCGTGCTGCGGCATTTCGAAATTCCCCGTGTCGTCATCATCCTGGTGTTCAGCCTGGTGGGCATCGCGGGCAGCTACGGCGTGGCGTGGTTTGGAATCCGCGTCAACACTTTCGCGAATTCGCGGACGGCCTTCGCTTCTCTACCTGGTAAACCTTACCCGGTTTATCAGATTCCGCTGGAAGCCGGAATGTCGATCGGCATGATGCTGATTTCGGTCGAACTGCTGATCATGCTCTTCATTCTGCTCTTCGTGCCCGGCGATTATGCCGGCCCGTGCTTCATCGGATTCGCGATTGGCGAGTCGCTCGGCGCCGCGGCGCTGCGCATCGCGGGCGGCATCTTCACCAAGATCGCCGATATCGGCGCCGATCTGATGAAGATCGTCTTCAAGATCAAGGAGGATGATGCCCGTAACCCCGGCGTGATTGCCGATTGCACCGGCGACAATGCCGGCGACTCGGTTGGACCGTCCGCTGACGGGTTCGAGACCTATGGCGTTACCGGCGTCGCATTGATTACCTTCATTTTGCTGGGCGTGAAGGAACCGACGATCCAGGTGCAGTTGCTGGTATGGATTTTCGTGATGCGCATCATGATGCTGATAGCCAGCGCGCTGGCATATTTCATCAACAGCGCCATCGCAAAAGCCCGGTTCGGCAACGCCGACAAAATGAACTTTGAAACGCCACTTACCTCCTTGGTCTGGATCACGTCGATAGTTTCGATCATTGCCACCTATTTTGTTTCCTATTTCATCATCCCCAGGCTCGGGGATTTCGTCCCCAACATGGTTCCCGACCCGTCGCAGTGGTGGAAGCTGGCCTCCATCATTTCCTGCGGAACCCTGGCCGGAGCGGTGATTCCTGAGTTGGTCAAAGCTTTCACCTCGGTTGACTCCCGCCACGTCAACGAAGTGGTGACCTCGGCCAAGGAAGGCGGTGCATCGCTCGGAATCCTCTCCGGGTTTGTCGCGGGAAACTTTTCCGCGTATTGGTTGGGGCTTACGATGGTAGCGCTGATGTCGGTTGCCTATTTCTTCAGCCAGATGGGCTTGGCCGTGGCGGCCACCATGATTGCCGCGCCGGTGTTTGCCTTCGGTCTGGTTGCCTTCGGCTTCCTCGGCATGGGCCCGGTGACGATTGCCGTCGATTCCTACGGTCCGGTCACCGACAACGCTCAATCCGTCTATGAACTTTCTTTGATCGAGCAGGTGCCCAACATTAAGGCGGAACTCAAAAAAGATTTCAACATGGACGTGAATTTTGAGCACGCCAAAGACTTGCTCGAAGAGAACGACGGCGCGGGCAACACCTTCAAGGCGACCGCAAAACCAGTGCTGATTGGGACCGCCGTAGTGGGCGCAACCACGATGATCTTCTCCATCATCATGGCGCTGACCAACGGGCTGACCACGAACGTGGAAAAGCTCTCCTTGCTGCATGCTCCCTTCTTTTTGGGACTCATTACCGGGGGCGCGATGATCTATTGGTTTACGGGCGCTTCCACGCAGGCCGTGACCACCGGCGCCTATCGCGCGGTAGAATTCATCAAGGCCAACATCAAACTCGACGGCGCGACGAAGGCTTCGGTTGCGGACAGCAAGAAGGTCGTCGAGATCTGCACCAAGTACGCGCAGAAGGGCATGTTCAATATCTTTCTCGCGGTCTTCTTCGGGACCCTCGCGTTTGCCTTCGTGGAGCCGTTCTTCTTTATCGGCTACCTCATCTCGATTGCGATCTTCGGTCTCTACCAGGCAATCTTCATGGCCGACGCCGGCGCTGCATGGGACAATGCCAAGAAGATCGTCGAAACCAAACTGAAACAGAAAGGCACGCCCCTGCACGACGCCACGGTGATCGGCGACACGGTGGGCGATCCTTTCAAAGACACGTCTTCGGTGGCCATGAATCCGGTTATCAAGTTCACCACGCTCTTTGGCCTGCTGGCGGTTGAACTGGCCGTCTCGCTTACCCGCGACCAGGGCACCAACCTGACCCACATCCTGGCGCTCGCGTTCTTCGCGGTTTCGGTCTTCTTCGTGTACCGGTCGTTCTACGGGATGCGAATCAGTTCGGAGTAAGCGCCGAGAGGCGCAAAAAAAAACGCCATCCAGCGTTGCTGGATGGCGTTTTGATTTGAGATGTAGCTATTGTTTCGTAAAGGTAACCGTAGCCAGATCGCCGGAGCAGGGCAAATTCCCCCCATCCGAAATCACGTTATAGGTACCAGTCATACTTGTGGGCGTAGAGGCGCTATTCAGCAGGCCCTGGGTGTAGGTGATGCTTCCAGTGGAGCTATCGCTGTCGACTGTGTTGGCGTTTATAACCAAGTAGGGGCCGGCAATCGACGCGCTTGAGATGGTGCCGCTGGCTTCGCAAGTGGAGCCGGTGTAAGTCAGGGTGCCGGTCAGCGCAAAAGTCCCGTTGGCCGACGGTGTTGTAGCCTGAGTCAAAGCCATCGAGAGCGTCACATTGGGATCGCCGGCGCCGTCATTCAAGATGGGAGCGTTCCATGTTCCAGTGACCGAGGCAACCGGGGTTGCCACCACAGTGCCGCTATCGCCAGTATCGCAGCCGCCGTTCACGCTATAGGTGCCGGTCAGCGACGAGGCCGTTCCGGTAAGGCTCAGGGTGATCACTTGTCCGGAGCCGCCGGAGGAAGCCAGCGTAATGTTGTTTCCGCTGACGGATCCGGTGAAGGCCACCTGCTCTGAAGTACTGATGCAGCTACCGACGACGTACATCGTGCCCGCCAAACTGCTTCCGCTCTGCGTCAGGCTGCCGCCGATATTGAAGGTCCCGGCGCTGCCGTTTGAGGTTGCGGCCATGGACCAATTGCCCTGCGTCAGAGCTTCAGGGTTGTTAGCGACTGCACCACATCCGGTGAGGATAAGTGCCAGCACACCAGCCATAAGAGACATGAGAGCGAATTTGGGGAAGGTTGCGAACTTCATAGATCCTCCTGGAGGGATACGTCCGTTGGGACAAGCACCAACGGTATCAATTTCGACGATGCGAGTATCTTTGGGAAGATTACCTCGGTACTCCACGTCCCTTTGTGACTAACGAAGGTCACATTCTTCACTCTGGCGCGGCTTTTCGCGGGCTAAGAATTGTCTGATTGACCTTGCAGCGCATTCGCGGAAGCTTTTCTCGACCGCGTGTTGGCGGGAATTGCGAATAGAGTTAGCGCCAGGATCAGAACGACGATCAGAACGACGACATACTTCAACATAGGGCCGGGCTCCCGCGGGGCCATTCTCATTTCGTGAAGGCCAGGCAGTGTTTAGCACGGTTCACGCGGATTCCAGAACGGGCAAAGCGCGCACTTCAAGACGAAGGTAACGAGGCGGGTGTTTTTCGCGTTAAGAGTTGAGCATGGCTAAGCGTTGAGCACGGCGAAGAGAAACGCACGCAACAAAAACGAAGGCGAGGACCGTGGTCCTCGCCTCAACTTATCGCGAATCAAGATCATCGCGAATAGTTGCCGTCGTAATCGCTGGCAATCTTACTGGCTACAACTGGCTCATCTTGGCCAGGAACTCGCTGTTCGTCGTCGCCTTGGCAAGCCGTTCGATCAGCAACTCCATGGCCTCGACCGGCGACAGCGGGTTCAGCACCTTGCGCAGCACCCAAATCCGTTGCAAATCTTCTTTCGGAATCAGGAGCTCTTCCTTACGCGTGCCGGAGCGCTGGATATCAATCGCCGGGAACGTCCGCTTATCCACCAGCTTGCGATCCAGGATGATTTCCGAATTGCCCGTGCCCTTGAATTCTTCAAAGATCACGTCGTCCATGCGTGAACCGGTGTCAATTAAGGCAGTGGCAATAATTGTCAAAGACCCGCCTTCTTCGATGTTTCGAGCCGATCCAAAAAACCGCTTCGGACGCTGCAAGGCATTCGAATCGACGCCGCCCGAAAGCACCTTGCCCGAAGGCGGAACGATGGTGTTGTAGGCGCGAGCCAGGCGCGTGATGGAATCGAGCAGGATGACGACATCGCGTTTGTGCTCGACTAATCTTTTAGCCTTTTCGATCACCATTTCCGCGACTTGCACGTGCCGCGCGGCGGGCTCGTCGAAAGTTGACGAGATTACCTCACCTTTTACCGACCGTTGCATGTCGGTGACTTCTTCCGGGCGCTCGTCGATCAGCAGCACCATCAGCACGACTTCAGGGTGGTTCGCAGTGATGGAGTTGGCCACGTTCTGCAACAGCATGGTTTTGCCGGCGCGAGGCGGCGAGACGATCAGGCCGCGCTGTCCCTTGCCAAGCGGGGTGAGCAGGTCCATGACGCGCGCGCTGATGTTCTCGCGGACGGTTTCAAGCTTCAACCGCTCCTGCGGATACAGCGGCGTCAGGTTGTCGAACAGGATTTTGTTGCGGGCCTCGTCGGGCGACTCGAAATTGACCGCCTCGATCTTGACCAGCGCGAAATATTTCTCGCCCTCATGCGGGGGGCGTACTTGGCCGCTAATGGTGTCGCCGGTTTTCAAATCGAACTTGCGGATCTGCGATGGCGACACGTAAATGTCGTCCGGCCCGGGCAGGTAGTTGTAGTCGGGCGAGCGCAGGAAGCCGTAGCCGTCAGGAAGGATCTCCAAAACACCTTCAGCGAAGATGTGTCCTTCTTTTTCACTTTGCGCCTGCAGGATTTTGAAGATGAGATCCTGTTTGCGGAGTCCGCTGGCGCCGGGCAGCTCCAAAGATCGGGCGATCTTGGTCAGCTCGGTAATATTTTTTTCTTTGAGTTCTGCAATGGTCATATTTACCTACGTGGAGTGATTTTCTTCGGGAGGGATTGTCTTTTTCTCTCGCGGGGATGCATTTCTTTGCCGCCGTGCGGGCACACGGCGGAGCTGCTTAGGCAGCTCGCCGTTGTGCCTCGGCAAAGTTTTCGGGTTCGCTTAGGATGTCATGACGGTCCGCGTCAGCGATCTTGTCAAAAACATCGTTCATGGTTTCCTGAATGCGGGTGTTCGGCTTATGAAATTTGCGCGTCGCCTTCGAGGCAAGCTGGCAAAGCATGTACCGGTTCCGCAAAGTATGTAGCGCGTCAAATACACGATCGGAGCGCATCTTCGTTCGTTCTCCTTCAACTCAGGGATAAATCTAGGCCTCGATCCCACCGTCCGCCCTCTGGGTGATGGTCGATTACAGTCAAGCTGCAATTCGGGCCAAGTTCAACGGGATTTGCCAGAATTACCCAAATAGATGCCCCACCCATCCCGAAAGTTGCTCAATTCTTAAGGAGTTGCCACAACGCGGGCGGAGGTTCGTCGGGACCGTCAGAAAGCTGCTCACATGTCCTGAGAACGTCTAAGTATAACAATCCGCTGGGGAAGGTCAAGAACAATCTGCGGGCCGGTGGTAACCCTCCCAACACCTGCGGCAAGGCCTGCAACAGAACCTGCCGAGAGTCTATTTCAGAGCCTATCCAAGGCCCATAGAGCCATCCAGGCCTATTTGAGCGCACTGAGCCGCGCCGACAGGCGAGACTTATAGCGCGAAGCCGTATTTTCGTGCAGAACGCCCTTCTGGATGGCCTTGTCGAGCGCCGACACGGTTTGCCGGTAGGTCTCGATCGCGTTGGTCTTTTCGCCTTTTTCCAGGCTTTCGCGCAGGCTCCGCAGAGCGGTGCGCAGTTGCGAACTGTTGGCCCGATTGCGGGCGGTTCGTTTCGTTGTCTGACGCGCGCGTTTCAGCGCCGAAAAATGATTTGCCATGCGCCTTGATTACCTTTGTATTCCTAGATTGCCCCAAGAAGATATTCCGGTGGGAACCGAAGTTGTATTCTACGGGAGCAAGTCATACCGGGTCAAATAGATATGAACTCGCTCGAGCGACTGAAGGTTCTAATCAACTCTTCCACTCCAATCGTCGTTATGGAGACGGTCGAGGAAACGCGTGCCCTGGCCTTGGTGCACTCGGTCTGTGCGGAGCTGAATCTAGCCGTCTACGAATGGACCATCGCCGATGGTCTCGTCCGCTGCGGCAGCGCTGCCGCCACTCCCCCGCCTGCCGTCTCGGTTCGTCCCGGAGCGCTCCCGCAGGGAAACAGCGAAGCCGACCGGTTGGCGCGAGCGGTGTTGTCTCCGCGCGGCTCCGATAGCGCTGCCAGCCCCAAGAGCGCCATGTACAACACTGCCGACCCCGTTCAGGTGCTGGCGAACCTCGAGAGCATGACGATCGAAGCTGTCTTCGTCCTGAAAGACTTCCATCGCCACATGGACAACCCCGTCGTGGTGCGCAGGTTGCGGGACGTAGGACAGAAATTCTCCGCCAACCGGCGCACTCTGGTGCTCACCGCGCCCGCCATTGAAATGCCGCCCGAACTGGTCAGTCTCGTCGAATTTCTCGATCTGCCGCTGCCCGACCGCGACCGGCTGCGCGAGATCATCCGCGAAACCTACACGCGTCTGGCAGCAGTTCACTCCCTGAAGCTTCAACTCGACGCGAACGGCGTGGACGCGATGGCTGGCAATCTGCTCGGCCTGACGGAAGAAGCCGCCGAACGCGCCATCTCGCAGACCGTGGTTGGACGCATGGCGCTTGCGCCCGATTGCATCACCGATGTGCTCGACGCGAAAAAAGCCCTGCTCAAGCGCTCCGAGATGCTGGAATTTGTGGACGCGAGCAACGACATGGCCAGCGTCGGCGGCCTGGACAACCTGAAAAGCTGGCTCGCGCAACGGCAAAATTCCTGGGACGCGCAAGCTCTTCTGTTCGGTCTCGATCCGCCGAAAGGCGTCATCATTCTCGGCGTGCAGGGATGCGGCAAGAGTTTGTGTGCGCGCGCCATCGCCGGAGAATGGAAGATCCCTCTGGTCAAGTTCGATACCGCGGCAATCTATGACAAATTCATAGGCGAGACAGAAAAGCGAATTCAGAAAGTGTTCAGAGTAGCGGAAGGTCTGGCTCCCTGCGTTTTGTGGATCGATGAGCTGGAAAAAGTCTTCGCCGGAAGCGGCCCTGATTCCGCCTCAGCCGACGCGGGCGTGTCATCGCGACTGCTGGCCTCGTTTCTTTCCTGGATGCAGGATCGCAAGGCCGCCGTGTTCGTAGCCGCCACCTGCAACAACGTAACCGTGCTGCCGCCAGAGTTGATTCGCAAGGGACGCTTCGATGAACTCTTCTTCGTGGACCTGCCCAGCGCAGCCGAACGGAAACAGATCTTCTGCATCCAGCTGACCAAGCGCAAACGCAATCCGGCCGACTACGACCTCGACCGGGTAGCCGCCGCCGCCAAAGGATTCTCGGGCGCGGAAATTGAATCGGCCGTGCAAACCGCTCTCTACGCGGCGTTTGCTCGCAAGCAGGAGATGAACACCGAAGACCTGCTCACCGCGCTCTCGTCCACGGTGCCGCTGTCGATCACCCGCGCTGAAGAAATTGCCGAGCTGCGGGCTTGGGCCAAAGATCGGGCGGTTTGGGCTTCGCGGCTGGAGACAAAACGCGAAGGCTAACCGCCCCGTCGTCTCAGGAGTTGAGCCACCTCTGCTGCGCCGTCAGCGCGCCCAGAACAATCAATATAGCAACCACCACAAAGTCAAAGATCACATGCAGCGTATTCGGCCGGATGCCATTGCGCTCGGGCAGGAAGGCGTGCGTCGTTCCATACATCACTCGATAGCGCCCGGCGAGCTCTGGCTCTGCGCGGTAAAGGTATGGAATCCACCACGCCTTCAACGAACCGTAGACCGCAAGTCCGTAGCTCACCCAAAGCCACCACAAGAGCCAACTCGGATAGGTTCTGCCAAAGTAGATGGCGCTGGCCACGAGTCCGAACGAAACCGGAATGAAGTTGATGAGCGTGGTAATCAGAAGTTTGCTGCCCGGGAACGCAGCGTGAGCGCCTTTCACGTCATTGAGCGTTCCAAGAGGGATCCAATTGTGCAGTGCCACGAACAGGACGACGAAACACTGAAGCGCAACCAATGCCCCCGTGGTGATGGTATGCATGAAGCCCCAGATTATACGTCGGTTGTTGCCCTCTTAGCCTCTGTAAGGGCTCCGGAGAAACGTCCGGGCAAGTTCAGCTGCCGGCACCGGCCGCCCTCCCATTGACTCCCCCGCCCGCCCGCGCTACGCTGGTTTCAAATGGTTGGTAACCGCCCCGTCGTCGGGGTGCGCAATCCGGTTTGCCCCGCTTCCCCATCCAGCTATTTGCGTCCAAAAAGCGCCGGCACGGGTTTGTCCGGATCGGGTAGGAATTGTCCCGGAGCAACCCATCCCGAAAAACCACATCGAACAGCGAGCCCAGTCCAGCTGCAGGAGGCGGCGATTACGAACCTATCCTAAAAAGATGAAAAAAAATATTGAACTCAGCCCTAATATCGAGACCTTGTTCGGCACGCGCGATGAAAATCTCCATGTGCTCGAAGACGGCCTGAACATCAATATCGATTTGCGCTCAAACCGCATTGAACTGGAAGGGGCGCCGCGCGACGTGGCTCGCGCGGAACAGTTATTCGCCGATTTCGAGCATCTGCACCGCACCGGCCACCAGTTCGTGAACGGCGACCTGAACAGCATGTTGCGCGTGGTGGTCGGCGACCCGAATGCGACCCTGCGCGGACTGGCCGAAGCCGGCCGCCAGCGGTCGTTTGGCCGGCGGACGGTCCAGCCAAAAAGCCCCAATCAGCGCCGCTATCTCGAAGCCATCGAGCAGCACGACATGGTGTTTGGCGTAGGTCCCGCCGGCACCGGCAAGACCTACCTCGCAGTGGCCATGGCGATCTCGGCGCTGCTGAACAAGCAGGTCAACCGAATCATTCTGGCGCGGCCGGCCGTCGAGGCGGGCGAGCGTCTGGGCTTTCTGCCCGGTACCTTACAGGAAAAGATCGATCCCTACCTGCGTCCCTTGTATGACGCGCTCTTCGACATGCTGGAGCCCGAACGCGTCGAACGGTACCTTGAGAAGAATGTAATCGAGATCGCTCCCATCGCCTTCATGCGCGGTCGCACCCTGAACGATTCATTCGTAATCCTCGACGAGGCGCAGAACACGACCTCGGAGCAGATGAAAATGTTCGTAACCCGCCTGGGATTTAATTCCAAAGCGGTCATCACCGGCGACGTAACGCAAATCGACTTGCCCACCGCCCGCCGCAGCGGGCTGATCGAAGCAGTCGATATTCTGAAGGGCGTAAACGGCCTCGCCTTTGTGCACTTCGACGAAAGCGACGTGGTGCGTCATCACCTCGTACAGAGAATCATCCGCGCCTACGATGAGCACAAGACTCGCCTGGCGGAGCAGCAGTTGTCGCCGTTGGAGACGAAGCCGGTAGCGCCGCAGGCGCCTCCACCAGCGCCTCCCGAAGAGCCGCACCTACGCAATTAAAGTTTCTATGGCGCAGCGCTTCAGCGCTGCGCTATTCCATTGTCTTTAAATGCGATTTTAAGCCGCTGAGGTCTCGAACGTGGAAGAGAGTTGAACTTGGTCATCTTTCAAAAGCGCGTCACGGATCTGACCGAGTTGGCACTCGACCGTTTCGTGGCGAGCGCCCGCCGCGCCGCTGGATTAAAGGGTGTGGTCAATGTCCTGCTTACCTCAAGCGCTGAAATGAAATCCCTGAACCGCCGTTTCCGCGGCAAAGACAAGCCCACAGACGTGCTTTCATTTCCAGCCGAGGCCGGATCGCGAAAGCAATTCGTCGGTGATATTGCCGTTTCCGTCGAGATCGCGTCGCAAAACGCACGTTTGCTCGGACACTCGCCCGCGGAGGAAGTCAAGATTCTCGTGCTGCACGGCATCCTGCATCTGCGCGGCTACGATCACGAGTGCGACAATGGACAAATGGCCCGACGCGAAAAACAGTTGCGCGCGAAACTCGGCCTGCCGCACGGTCTGATCGAGCGAGGCGTGACCGGTAGAAACTCGACGACGAGCAACTCGACCACCAGCGCGAGGAGCGAACAACATCAATGATTGGCGTCAGCATAGCCCTCGCCTTCCTGTTCGGCCTGCTGACGCTGGTCTCCTATGTCGATCGTCTCTACCAGGAGATTGGCAAATTCCTCTCCCGCGATTTCCAGGACAACATCGACGCTTTCGAGAAGATTGTCGAGCCGCTGCTCGGAGTGACGCGCGCGCGCGCCTCGCTCTCCATGGCGATTCTGACGCAACTGGTCACGGCTGCCATCGCCATGATCGTCGGCTTCACCGTTTTCCGCGACCGCGCGTGGAGCATCTACGAAGTCCTCGAGGCCACGCTCAGCCTGGTGCTGATCATCATCATTTTCAACCGCCTGCTGCCGTTCGTTTTCTTCTCGCGGTCCAGCGGGCGTTGGTTGGCGCACTGCGTGCCATTTTTGCGCGCTCTGATCTACCTCGTTTTGCCGGTAACGCTCGTGCTCGGATTTTGCCAGTCGGTCGCTGCGCTCACCCGCGAACACGCCGACGCGCTACCGGAGACATCCACCGAAGCTGTAGATGCCTTGATCGAAGCCGGACAGGAAGAAGGAATCATTCAGGAAGGCGATCGCGACCTGATCCAGTCGGTGGTGGAGTTCAGCGGCAAAACTGTTCGCGAGGCGATGAAGCCGCGGCCCGAGATAGTCGCTGTGCCCGCCGATTTCACCGTCGAGAAGATAGTCGAGTTACTGAGAGTGAAACCGTTCTCGCGCATTCCCGTGTATGAAGGTTCGATTCACCATATCAAAGGCATTCTTCACACCCAGGATGTGCTGCAAGTGCCCGACTCCGAGGCGCACACGCGAACAGTCGCGACACTGATGCGAAAAGACATCTACTTCGTCCCGGAAAGTAAGTTGGTCAGTGATCTGCTGCGCGAGATGCAGCGTAGTAACATCCGCATGGCGATTGTCGTGGACGAATATGGCGGAGTCGCTGGCCTGGTGACCATCGAAGATCTGGTCGAAGAAATCGTCGGCGAAATCGGCGACGAGCATGAGAAGGCGGAGATCGTGCAGGAAAACGACCACTCCTACATCGTTCCCGGCAACATGGATGTCGACCGCCTTGATGAGCTCTTCGGCATGCGTCCGGAAGGCCATGAGTCATCCACTATCGCTGGACTGGTCAGCGAACTCGCGGGAAGAATTCCTAAGAAGGGCGAAGTCGTCGAAGACGAAGGCCTGAGGTTCGAAGTCCTCGACTCAACCGATCGCCGTGTAGAGCGCGTGCGCATCGCAACCGTGGCGCCGAAACAAATGAAATTGATTTAGTGACAAAGGACTAGTCGTACAGTCGTCTTCCGTCTCACTACAGTAAAGACTATAGATTGAGCGCTCCGTTTTTAACTTCACTTAGCATTAGTAAATCCTCCTGTCACATAAAAATTCTATTGAATAAGGTGAGAAACGGCAGAATTTACCTAATAAAAGTCAAAGCCGCAAAGCCATAAGCATCGTGTTTGTCCCGCCTGCAGCACTAAGTGATTGTCTGTCAAGTAATTTTCTGTAAACGAATGTTTGGCGATTCGCCTGCAATTCAGCGCGGCGCTAGTCGTGACTCGCCGAAGCTAGCAAATTCCTACCCCAGCGAAGTGAGAGGAGAAAAATCGTGGCCACTTTCGTCAAGTGTGTGGGAGCGCTCGCCGGTTCTGCGCTTCTCGTTGTCTGCATGTCGCTAAACGCCAGCGCCCAGAATTGGGCGGCTACTGCCACCAAAGCATATCCAGTTCAATACCTGCAGAACGCAGCGCCGATCGGTTCTCTGGCGGCGGCTACGCCGATGCACATCGTGGTTGGCCTGCAAGAGCAGAATGCCAACCAGGTTCAACCGACTCTCCGCGCCATGCTGACGCCGGGCAACCCGCTCTATGGGAGTTCGCTTACCGTCCAACAATTCGCGGCACAATTCGGAGCGACCACGGCGCAAGTGCAGGCAGTCGAGAGTTATTTATCCGGTGCGGGATTTACTAACGTGACTGTCGCGGACAATCAGCTTCTAATCGAGGCAGACGGAACAGCCGGCGGAGTTGCAACGGCGTTTAACACGGTGCTCGAACAGTATTCGATCAATGGAAATACCGTCTATCTGAATACCGCTCCTGCACAAGTTCCGGCGTCGCTTTCGGGCAGCGTGATTGCCGTACTTGGGCTCAACAATGTCGTGGGACTGCATTCGAACCTGATCAATCTGCGGGCCGGATCTCAAACCGTCCCTTGTACGCCTCCTGTCTGTCCAGTGCCCGACATCAGCAACGAGAGCTATTCACCGCAGCAATACCAGATTGCTTACAACGCCGCGTGTCCGTCGGATAACGCCAATTGCGCGGCCCACAACTTTACGTCTGGGAAGGCAACCGCGGTGGGCATCATTGCGGAGGGCGATCTGACTCAAGTGGTAAAAGATTTACGGACATTCGAAACCACTTACAACCTGCCGCAGATTCCTGTAACCATT